>JAABUL010000295.1_pt1 | contig 108319 bp, 103 predicted proteins | sample 5559151 | NCBI WGS metagenome assembly JAABUL01 (sample SAMN10711876, study PRJNA513368) | rock metagenome | isolation source: Antarctica rocks | place: Antarctica: Victoria Land, Pudding Butte sud | reverse complement strand
CGGCGGTCCGTTTCTTCTGATTGAGTGTGGTAACCCAATCGTGTCAAGGAACGGACCGTCCTTCATGCAGCGACACGCTGAAATCCATACTTCCGACTAAGTGAAATCAGGCTCGTGAATAACCCTCGATGTCTCGCATCTCCGTCATCGGGGGCACCGGCTACGCCGGATCCGCCATCGTCGCAGAGGCCGCCGCCCGCGGTCACGAGGTCACTGCGTTCAGCCGTTCGCTTCCGGACTCGCAAGTCCCGAACGTCGCCTACGCCCAGGGCGACGTCTCAGACGAGCCGACCCTCGCCGCGGTCATCGAGGACGCGGATGTCGTGGTCGGCGCGCTCTCTCCTCGTGGGGCGCTGGTCGACAGCTTCCGCGATGGGTACCGCGCCATCGCACGGCTCGTCGACACCGCGAACGTGCCTCTGTTCATCGTGGGCGGGTTCTCCTCACTTCGCCCGTCGCCTGGAGCGCCGCGCTATGTGACGGACCTCAGCGACGTTCCAGCAAAGAACCACGCCGAAATAACGGTGGGTGCGGCACTCGTCGCCGACGACCTCCCTGCCACCCCAGCAACGCTCGACTGGGTGTTCGTGAGCCCGGCAGCAAAGTTCGGCTCGTGGGTTCCTGGTGAGCGACTCGGCCGCTACCGAGTCGGCGACGACGTCGCGCTCCAGCCCGAAGGCGGAGGGGAAATCTCCGGCGCAGATTACGCCCTCGGATTCATCGACGTCATCGAACAGGGCAGCCACCACCGGGTGCACCTCAACCTCGGCTACTGAGCGGAAGAGTTGTCGTAAGCGAGAGCACTGCGGTCGTGCTGCGGTGCTTGCTACCGATCTCGGTGTCGCGGACGATGGGGTTGTCAGCCTTGCAGACATCAAACTGGAGTCCTCGCGGGCGTCACACCTGGCTGGACGGCGGAATCAATGGGTGCGTGCGTCACGCTGCGGGTGAAAGTATCGCATCGAGCATTTCGGCTGGGGTCTTCCAGCCGTGTCGCTGGCGTGTTCCTCCTCAAGTGTTCCCGGTTTAGCGGACAAGGGTTTAGGCTGCCAATTGGTGGGCATTGCTGAATCCTAGTGTCGCGTGTCAAATATGACTTTCAGGTGGTGCTTTGCGACAATGGGGTATGTCGCGAGTAGAGCCGTTGATCCTGAGGGCTGGGGATCGAGAACGGTTGTCGGAGTGGACGCGGTCGTCGACGATCCCGGCGGGTTACGCGCAGCGAGCCCGAACCCTGGTGTTGGCCGCGGACGGGGCGAGTGACGCGGAGATCGGTCGGCGGGTGGGCGTGAGCCTTCCGACGGTCCGGTCCTGGCGTGAGCGTTACCGGGTGGGTGGCCTCGGAAATCTCGGTGACCTTCCGCGGTCGGGTCGGCCGGCTACGGTCGATGAGACGTCGGTGATAGCGGCGACGTTGGATCCGCCGCCGCCGCGGCTGGGAGTGACCCATTGGTCGGCGCGGCTGCTCGCTGACCACCTGGGGGTCAGTTTCGCCACGGTCGCCCGGATCTGGCGGCGGTGGGGCCTGCAGCCATGGAAGGCAGAGACGTTCAAGTTCTTCACCGACCCGGAGCTGGAAGCGAAGATCCGGGACGTCGTCGGGCTCTACCTGGACCCGCCGGAGCGGGCGGTTGTCCTCTGTGTGGACGAGAAACCCAGATCCAGGCGTTGGACCGGACCGCCCCGATCCTCCCGATACGGCCGGGCGTGCCGGAGAAGCAGACGCACGACTACCGCCGGCACGGCACGACCAGCCTGGGGGCACCTCCCGCTTGCGGGGGAGTCGCGGCGTTGGACATCGCCACCGGTGAAGTCACCGACCGGTGCTATGACCGGCATACCAACGCCGAGTTCCTGCGCTTCCTCAAGGTCGTCGCGAAGCAGTACCCCCGGGTGCCGCTGCACGTCGTGTGCGACAACTACGCCACGCACAAACACCCCAAGGTCAGGGCCTGGCTCGCAAACAATCCGCGGGCGACCCTCCACTTCACCCCCACCTCGGGATCCTGGCTGAATATGGTCGAGATCTTCTTCGGCATCATCACCCGCCAGCCATCCGCCGCGGCACCTTCACCAGCGTCAAAGAGCTGAAGGCCGCAATCGGCAGCTACATCGACGGCTGGAACGACCGCGCCCACCCCTTCACCTGGATCAAAAGCGCCGATCACATCATCGCCCACTCGAAAGCGTCCAACCGGAAGGTCACTTCATACACGCGACACTAGAAGAGCTGGGTTGTTTGTGGCAGCACAGGTCAGATTCCTACGGTTCCGAGGGGTCCATACCTTGCGAAGGTGATGGCAGTGACCCCAAGTTTCCGGTACGTCATGGCAGTTCGCCGATCCCTCGTTGCGACAAGGAGCGGCGCAGCGAGGGTTGCAGTCGTCGCTCAGCCCGGGGTGGCGATGGCGTAGTAGGTCACGGGTGGTGTGTGTCCCGGCACCGAGAGCCGGAACCCGGCGCGGGCGCCCAGCTCGTTGTCCCGGGCACTGCCGCGCCGTCGGGCGAGCAGGGCCCGCAGCAGACCCACAGCTGATCGAGGCTCGTAGCCGATGATCCTCTCGACCACGATGCCGGTGGCTTGGCAGGCCACGGTCAGGTCGGCGGGATCTAGCAGTCGTCCTCGGTGGTACCGGTCGGGCGGCATGATGCGCGTGAGGGGCAGCCTCTGGAAGAGGCCGAGATAGATCGCCCGAGACACGAACGTGTTGTTCACGGTGTCCAGCACGACGGTCCCACCCGGCCTGGTGACGCGGGCGATCTCGGCCAGGGTGTCGCGCGGGTCAGTCTCGATCTCCAGAGTGTCGATGCACCACACAAGGTCGAAGCTGTGGTCCGCGTCGGCCAGGCGAACGCGGTCTCGCCACCGGTGCTCGACCAGAGCACCATCGTGGTCAACCTCTACCGCGACCTGCACTCGTGCCGCGTCGGTCGCTTCGACCGACGGGTCGATCGCGGTCACCTGGTAGCCGGCCCCGGCGAGGAGCCGCGGCAGACGGGCGTACCCGGCGCCGATGGTCAGCGCCTGGTGCCGCGCCGTTCCTGCCGCTACGCGGGGTGCAGGCAAGGTGGCGATCAGCTCCTGCTGCGCGGTCTCGAACGCGCTGGCCCGAACATGGCGGCCGTCGAGCACCGCCGGGTCGGGATCGTTGAGCCGGATCTCGGGCACCGATTCCTCCTCCAGGTAAGTTCCTTGAAGAAACCTACTCCGAAGGGGCGGTCATGACCCGCACCGACCTGACGAACGTGAGCTGCTCGATCGCACGGACGGTCGGCCTGCTGGACGATGCCTGGTCCTGGTTGATAGTCCGAGACCTGTCGGTCGGCATCCGCCGGTTCGACGAGCTGCACATCGATCTCGCGGTCTCCCGTAAGGTTCTGAGCCGACGCCTGGCCGACCTGATCGACAGCGGCGTGGCCGAGCGCACCCGCTACCAGGACAACCCTCCGCGGTACGACTACTCCCTGACCGACAAGGGCCACGGATTGATCCCGGTGCTCGTCGCGATGGTTCAATGGGGCGATCGGTGGGAGCCGACCGCCGCTGGACCCCCGATGCGGTTCCACCACCGCTCGTGCCGGCACAGCACGATCACGGCCTGCTGTCAGACGTGCGGCAGGCCCGTGGCAGAGGCGGACATCGTCATCACTCCGGGACCCGGTGGACGCGCCGGTCCGGGAACGGCGCTCATCGGCAGGTACCTCACCCGCCCGTAGCAGGTCGCATAGCCCGTTGTTCTACCCCGGCAGGCGGTGTGTCATCACCACAGGTGAGGGAGTCGAACGTTCCGGTCACCCACCACCCAGGTCGACCAGATGGGACCGCTCGGCCTCGTTCAGCCTCAGCGCCCGTGCCCACAACCGTTGCAATGCGGTGGGCAGGTCCGTCAGGTGCGGGCGCTGCGGGCCGGTGGGGAGTCGATCGGGGAGTTGGTGGCCGGGTTCGGGGTGTTCCGGGCCACGGTCTACCGGGCGCTGGACCCGGGCCGGCCCGCGGGGGACCCGCCGGGCGACGGCACCGACACGCCGGCCGGCGCTGGGCCGGCGGACCGGGCTGCGGGCACTGCCGTAATGATCGCCGTTTCGGGACGGTTGCTGCCACCTCGACCGGGGGCGGCCCACCCAGGGACGGGAAGGGGAATGGGGAAGGTCAGTGGTCGACGAACGCCCGGAACCGCTCGTGCGCGGCCTGCTTGCTCGTCCCGAGCGCGGCCCCGATGACGGTCCAGGAGTCCCCGGCCGCCCGCGCGTCGGCGACGGCCCTGCGGAGGTTCTCCTCTGCCGTGGCGCGGGCACCGGCGGCGGCGATGATCGCGCGGACGTGGCTGGCGTCGCGGAAGTCGAGCTGGGCGGGGTCGAGGTTGTCGAGCCACTTCTCGGTGGCCTCGGGCTGCTCGGCGGCGGTGGGCTTGGTGCGGGTGTGGGGCATCGTCATCACCTCAGTCGGTCGAGGAAGGAACGGCGGACGTGGTCGGCGTGGATCACCCGGGTCGGCGCGTCGTCGGGGACGAGGACCAGCTCGAGAAGAGCGCCGTCGCGGGCGGGGCCGACGGCGATGAGCCTGCTCTCGCCGCCGTAGTCCTGCTCAGCAACGCGGAGGACATTGCGCCAGGCGTGGAGGATGTCGGCGTCCGGTATGCCGCGCTTGCGGGCGCTGACAGCGACCTCCACAGCGTCAAGAATGCCCGACAACCCCCGAATACGTCAAGGACCCCCTGACGGCCTCGCTGCGCTGCGGTCGACGCGGCTGGGGGTCGAGCCCGGGCGGTGCGGGTTCGTCGATGACACGGCCGGTCACGTCGCGGTTGGCGGTGGGCCTGGTGGGTCACCGGTATGTGTCCCGGCCGGTCTGGTGGGGTTCCTGGCCCGGCACGGGCTGTGGGGGTCGGGAGCTTCGGAGTGAGGGCCGGGGTGTGAGGCGGAGCCCCGCGGTCTGTTCGGGCCGGCCCGTCAGGACCGGCGGTAGCCCCGGGTGGTGGTGCAGCTGCGGGGTGGGTGGGGGTCTTCGTCGTTCGGGCGTGACGGGTTCTGACCGGTCCGGGTCGGCGGGGAAAGGGCGCGTAGCGGCGTAGCGCACCCTTGCGGCCGTCGGGTCGGGGTGGTCCCGTCGCTTCGCCCGGGCGGCGGGGACCCCGGCGGTGGGGACCAACGGCCCCCGAGAGCGGCGCCGCAGCCACGTGGTTGCGGTGGGGTCAGCGAGGCTCCGGCGTCGGCCCTTCGTCGCCTCGTGCCCGGGCGGTGTTCACGGCCTGTCGAGTGACCTCGCGCAGGTGGGCGAGGGCGGTGTGGTCGGCGTGCAGTCCCGGGGGGGGTGTGGGGGCGGTGAGGATGCGGCCGTAGGCGGCGACAACGGCGGTGCGGCGCCGCTGGTGCGCGTGCGGTGTCGGCGGCGGCGTCCGAGCCGGCCAGACGGGTGCATGGTCGGCCGGGGGGTCGCGGGTGGTGTGGTAAATCCGACCTGACGAAGTTCGGGTCCGGTCCAGGCGGCCTTTTCGGCGTTGGTTCAGGTGGTGGTGTCGGCGGGAAGAGGCGGTGGACGCGTTTACCCGCGCACCACCCGGCCATTCTGAATCGACGACACCAAAGGCTGAATTCGCGACATGTCCCGTATTCTCAATACACTTACCACAGAGTCACTTTCCAACACGCGACACTAGCCCGCCCGGATTCCGCCCGGATCCTGGCCGGGGTCCGGGCGGGTCAGGGAGCGCCGCGGGCCAGCTTCGAGGGCCACCACACGGTGCGGCCGATGTCATGCGAGAGCGCGGGGACCAGCACGGAGCGGACCAGCAGCGTGTCCAGCAGCACACCGAAGGCGACGGCGAATCCGACCTCGGCGAGGAATACCAGCGGCAGCACCGCCAGCACCGCGAAGGTTGCCGCCAGCACCACGCCGGCGGACGTGATGACCCCGCCGGTCACCGCGAGGCCACGCAGTACCCCGTCCCGGGTGCCGTGTCGCACGCTCTCCTCGCGGACCCGGGTCATCAGGAAGATGTTGTAGTCGATGCCGAGGGCCACCAGGAAGATGAACGCGAACAACGGGAAGCCCGGGTCCGCGCCGGCGAAGCCGAAGACGTGGTTGAACACCAGCGCCGATACTCCGAGGGTCGCAGCGAAGCTGAGCACCACCGTGGCCACCAGTAGCAGCGGAGCCAACACGGCCCGGAGCAGCAGCCCCAGCACGACGACGATGACCGCCAGCACGATCGGGATGATCAGGTTGCGGTCGTGGCGGCTGGCGTCGTTGGTGTCCAGGTTGATCGCGGACTGCCCGCCGACCAGCGCCTGCGCCCCCGCCACGTCGTGCACCGCACTGCGCAGGTTGCGCACGGTGTCGTAGGCGGCCGAGCTGTCGTAGGCGTCGGTCATCTGGGCGTCGATGAGCAGCCTGCCGTCCACCGGCTGGACCTGGAACTGGGCGGGCGGCCACCCGGCACCGGCGGCACCGCCACCGTTTCCGGCGCCACCGGCGGGACCGCCACCGTTTCCGGCTCCAGCTGACTGCGCGGCAGCGGACTTCGCCAGCGCCGCGTAGTCAGTGGCCACGCAGACGCTGCCCGGCCCGGTGGCGATCCCCTGGACTCCCGAGACCGCCGCGATCACCTGCTGGGCCTGCCCGGCGTTGGTGAGGATCTGCGCGGGTGATCCGGTGCCCGCGTCGAACTTCGCCTCGAAGATCCGCTCACCGACCACGGCGTCGGGGGAGTTGGTCAGGCTGTCCACGGTCGAGAGTCCGGAGGTCCGCAGGGTGCCGATCGCGGCGACCCCGGCCAGCAGCACCACGGTTGTGATCACCCAGCTGCGCCGGTCCCGGCGGCCGAGCATGGCGGCGAATCTGCCCCAGCCCCCCCGGTCGGCCAGGGCGGCGGCAGCGACCCGGTGGTCGGCGTGCGGGATCCGCGGCCAGAAGATCCACCGCCCGACCAGCAGCATCGCCGGCAGCACGGTGAGCATGACTCCGACGGTGGCGGCGATGCCGATGGCGCAGACCGGGCCGAGGCTCTTATTGGAGTTCAGCTCCCCGAAGCTGAGGGTCAGCAGGCTGGCGATGACCGTCAGCGCGGACGCGCCGATGGCCGGGGCGGCACCGCGCCAGGCCGCGATCATGGCCACGAGTCGGCCGTCGTGGTTGTGCAACTCTTCCCGGTACCGGCTGATCAACAGCAGCGCATAGTCCGTGCCGGCGCCGAGGACCAGGACCGAGAGGATCCCCTGGCTCTGCCCGTTCAGGGTGATGGTGTTCGAGTCGGCCAGGTAGTACACGGCCAGAGCGCTCAGTCCAAGGGCCAGCACCGCGCAGAACAACGGGAAGAACCACAGCACCGGGCTGCGGTAGACGACCAGCAGAATCAGGATCACCACGCCCCCGGCGGCCAGCAGCAGGACGCCGTCCAGCCCGGAGAACGCGTCGATGACCGCCACCAGCAGCCCGCCGGGTCCGGCGCTGTGCACCGCGAGTCCGTTCGGGGCGCCATTTCGGGCGGCGGTAATGACCTTCGTCTCGCGGGTGACCAGCTCATCGCCGGACACGTCGGCGCCGTTGTCACGGGCGATCAGCGGGACGACCAGCGCCGCGGCGCTGCCGTCGGCGGAGAACTGCGGCATCCCGACCTGGCCGCCTGCCACGCCCGGCTCGGTCCGCAGCCGCTGCGGTGACGCACGGATGAACCCCTGGTCCGCCGCGGTGAGGGCGGGGGTCCGCTCGTACACGAAGATGCCCGGGATCGTCTGGACCGGCGTGAACGCCGCGGTGGCGTCGGCGACCCGGGTGGACTCGGCGCTGGCCGGCAGGTAGGAGGAGTTGTCGTTCTTCTGGACCTGCGACAGCTTGCCCTGGTACTGCGTTCCGAACCCGCCGACCAGCAGCAGGGCCAGGGCCAGCCCGCCGAGGACCCAGATGGCGACCGGATGTCGTCGCCCCCGCCGGTGAGCGCCGCCGGGACGCGCCGCCGTCGGGGATGTCTGTCTGGTGGTCGTCATGACTGCTGCCCTCCGCGTGGTCCCGGGGCGGGACGGCGCCGGGCCCGCATGGGGAAGTGTGACCGACGGCACCGACAGCGGGAAAGGCGGTATCGGGTCCACCCTGGCGCCCGTAACGTCTGCGGGGTGGCCATCACTGCGCTGCCGACCAGCACCCCGTCCGCTCAGGGGGTGTCCGCCCGTGCCGTCGCCGCGCTGGTAGACGCCCTGGAGGCCGCGTCGGAGGTCGACCCGCACAGCCTGATGGTGCTGCGCCACGGCCACGTCGTCGCCGCCGGCTGGTGGGCGCCGTACACCGAGCAGCGGGTGCAGCTGCTCTATTCGCTGAGCAAGAGCTTCACCGCCACCGCCGCCGCGCTGGCCGCCGGTGAGGGCCTGCTGCGCCTGGACGACACGGTGCTGAGTCACTTCCCGGAGTTCGACGCCGACATCACAGATCCGCGCAGCCGCTCGATGCTGATCCGCCATGTCGCGGCGATGGCCAGCGGACACGTCGCCGAGACGTGGGAACGGGCGATGTCCGCGGACCCGGTCGAGCCGGTGCGCGGGTTCCTGTTGACCCCGCCCGAGCGCGACCCGGGAACGGTCTTCGCCTACAACCAGCCGTGCACCTACTCCCTGGGCGCGATCGTGGCCCGGGAGTCCGGGCAGACGTTGACGCAATACCTGCGCCAGCGGCTGTTGGACCGGATCGGGGTGGGCGGCGTCGGGTGGAAGCAGCACCCCCCGGGCCGGGACATGGGCTTCAGCGGGTTGCACGCGACCACCGACGCGATCGCCCGGCTCGGTCTGCTGTACCTACAGCAGGGGCGCTGGGACGGCGAAGCGGTGCTCCCACCGGAGTGGGTCGAGCAGGCGACGCGGGCGCAGGTGGCCAATCCGGACGACGCGAGCGCGGACTGGCGGCAGGGCTACGGCTTCCAGTTCTGGATGTCGCGGCACGGCTACCGCGGTGACGGCGCGTACGGCCAGTACTGCCTCGTGCTTCCCGAGCAGGACACGGTCGTGGCGATGACCATGGCGACCGAGGCGACCCCGATGGTCCTCGACGCGGTCTGGGAGCACCTGCTACCCGGTCTGGGGCCGGATTCCCGGGACCCGGACCCGGCGGCGGACGCCGCGCTGGCGCAGCGGATGGCCGGGTTGTCGCTGCCAGCCTTCCGGGCCGACCCGCAGCCCCGGTCGGCCGATCGCGCCGGCTGGACTGACGCCTCGTTCACCCCGGCCGCCGCCGGGTCGGAGCCGCGCTCAGTGACCGGGGTTGGGCTCCGTGGCAACGGCAACGGCAACGGCAACGGCAGCGGCAACGGCAACGGCAGCGGCAACGGCAGCGGCAACGGCAGCGGCAACGGCAGCGGCAACGGCAGCGGCAACGGCGACGGCTGGCGGCTGGTGCTCGCCGAATCCGACGGAGAACTCGTGACGCGGCTGGGCACCGACGGGTGGGCGGTCACCGAGCCGGGCGGGCTGGGCGGCGACGGCCCCGACGGGTCCGAGATCAGCGTCCCGGTCGCGGTCAGCGGCGGCTGGACTGAGTCCGGCGCGCTGCACGCCGAGGTGCTGTTCCTGGAGACCCCGCACCGGCTGCGGGTCGACTGCGACCTCGCGTCCGGAAAGTTCCGCGCCAGCTGGGCGACGACGCCGCTGCACGCCGCATCGCTGCGGGAGCTGGCCGCCCCCCGCCCGCTGGGCTGACGCACGCCACAGCCAATCCGTGTACAGGGAAAGCGACCACGCCACCCACGACCGGGTGACGATCACGCGCAACGGGGAGCCGGTGGCCGTGCTCATCAGCCCCGCCGAGTTGGAGTCCATCGACGCCACGCTGGAGGTCCTGGGCGACCCGGGCTTCAACCTCGCCGAGTTCCTGTCCGAGCGGGAGTACACCGACGCCCACCCCGAGACGGTGCTGTCCTGGGAACAGTTCAGCCTGGCTCTGGACTTCAGGGCCGAGCACGGCCAGTGGCCCGAGTGGTATCTGGAGTGACTCACCGGGTCGACAGCGGGCTGGCGCCTGACCCACAGCGTGTCGGTTCCGTGCTGCTGGACCCAGCGCTGGCCGGCGTTCACCGGGCCAAGCGGGGCAAATACGTCGTGCTCTACGACATCGACGACCAGCAGCAGGTCGTCCTGATCCGGCGGCTGGAGCATCGCCGGATGGTGTGTTCCCGGCCATTGCCCAGCTGATCACCGGAACCCTCGACCGGGCAGGCAACCGGTTCACCGGAACGCCCTGCACCTCATCCCGCGGCAGCGGAGCCGCTGTGACCGGCTCTACCCGCGCATTGTCAGCAGGCCTCCGGTGGTTGGGACCTGGTGGCGCGCCCCGGGCCGGCGGTGCGGACTAAAAGTGACCGTCGGGCGGCTGTAGCGTCAACACCGACCGCGCCACCACCGGAGGGACCCCTGCATGACCGCCGTCGCCACGCCGCCCGCCCCGACCAGCACCCGGCCCCCGTTCAAGGTTGCTGATCTGTCGCTGGCCGAGTTCGGCCGCCACGAGATCCGGCTGGCAGAGCACGAGATGCCTGGTCTGATGGCGATGCGGGAGCGTTACGGAACCTCCAAGCCGCTGCGCGGATCCCGGGTGACCGGCTCGCTGCACATGACCGTGCAGACCGCGGTGCTCATCGAGACTTTGGTCGCGCTCGGCGCGCAGGTCCGCTGGGTCAGCTGCAACATCTTCTCCACCCAGGACCACGCGGCCGCGGCGGTGGCCGTCGGCCCGACCGGCACCCCCGAGGACCCGCAGGGCGTCCCGGTGTTCGCCTGGAAGGGCGAGACGCTGGCCGAGTACTGGTGGTGCACCGAGCAGGCACTCGCCTGGCCCACCGATGGTGGGTCCGGCGGTGGTGACTCCAGTGACGAGCCGACCCAGGGCCCGAACATGATCCTCGACGACGGGGGTGACGCGACCCTGCTGGTCCACCTCGGGGTGCAGTTCGAGGCTGCGGGCGCGGTCCCGGAGACCCAGGACAGCGACTCCGAGGAGTACGCGGTCATTCTGGACACTCTGCGCCGCAGCCTGGCCGAGGACCCGCAGCGCTGGACCACCCGCGCGAAGGAGATCGTCGGCGTCACCGAGGAGACCACCACCGGCGTGCTGCGCCTCTACGACTTCGCCCGCGAGGGCCGGCTGCTGTTCCGGGCCATCAACGTCAATGACTCGGTCACCAAGTCCAAGTTCGACAACAAGTACGGGACCCGGCACTCCCTCATCGACGGGATCAATCGGGCCACCGACGTGCTGATCGGCGGAAAGGTCGCCGTGGTCTGCGGCTACGGCGACGTCGGCAAGGGCTGTGCGGAGAGTCTGCGCGGACAGGGCGCCCGGGTCCTCATCACCGAGATCGACCCCATCTGCGCCCTGCAGGCGGCCATGGACGGCTTCCAGGTGACGACGCTGGAGCAGGCGCTGCCCAGCGCGGACATCATCGTCACCGCGACGGGTAACAAGGATGTCGTGGCTGTCGAGCACGTGGCCGCGATGAAGCACCAGGCGATCCTGGGCAATATCGGGCACTTCGACAACGAGATCGACATGGCCGGGGTGGCCCGCGTGCCCGGTATCCGGCGTACCCGGATCAAGCCGCAGGTCGACGAATGGACGTTCCCCGACGGGCACAGCGTCATCGTCCTGTCCGAGGGCCGGCTGCTGAACCTGGGCAATGCCACCGGGCATCCCAGCTTCGTGATGAGCAATTCCTTCACCAACCAGGTGCTGGCCCAGATCGAGCTGTGGACCAAGCCCGACGAGTACGACCGCAAGGTCTATGTGCTGCCCAAGCACCTGGACGAGGAGGTGGCCCGGCTGCACCTGGGCGCGCTCGGTGTTCAACTGACCACGCTCACCAAGGAGCAGGCCGCCTATATCGGAGTCCACGTCGAAGGGCCGTACAAGTCCGACCAGTACCGCTACTGAAGCTGGGAGAACAAGATTCCTGGCAACAGGCGTGCGGCCTGTTCTCGGCCACAAAGTTCGCCTCACCGACCTGTGACGTGATCGCGCTGAGACGGGCCGCACCTGCCACGCCTGGCTTTCCGTTACGAACCGATCCGTTCATTATGATGGGGGCGATACTTTCGTAGTAGTGCCGACGCCTGCCCGGCTGGGTAACCTCGGCGAGGTTGCAATCCCCGGCGATGGTACGTCCGGACTCGGATGGTGGACATCGGGCGCGACGCGGTGCGGATCGGTGTCGATTACGGGCGGAGTTGCACCGTCGGGTATCCCGTTTATCTGTTGGTGGTGCCAGCTCCGGTCTGGGTGCGGTGGACGCTGCCGGCGGGCTGCGCGCCCTGTTCGGTGATGGTGATCTGGAATGGTTCGCTGCGCAGCGACCCGTACTTGACCGGGTCGTTTCCTGACAGGTCGTCGACGTACGCGTAGACGGTGTAGCGCCCCGGTGGCAGGGGTTTGCGGGTCCGATCGGGGTCCGTTGTGTCGACGGGTCGGTAGGGGCAGCCGCGGAGGCTCACCGAAGCGGGCACGGGCAACTGGTACGGGTGGGCGGGGGTGACGGTCCCGGACAGGCCGACGCCGCCCACGGCGCCTTCGTACTGGCCGACGATGGCGTTTCCCCGGGTGATGACGAGGTGGACGGGGGCGCCGGTGGTGAAAGACACGGCGGGCTGGTGGGCGCCGGGGCGCATTGACGCGGTCACGGTGACGTCAAATTCCGACCCGGTGGGCAGCGTGGTTGGTCCGGACAGGTGGATCCGGAGGATGTCGCGAAGCACGCCGGTCGAGGGGGTGAGCTGGCCGCACGTCGTGAGGGCCGGGCCGGTGGTGGGTGTTGCCCCGGTCGAGTTGCGTGGGGTTGCGGCGCTCCCTCCGCATCCGGCGAGGCTGGCGATACAGACCGCGCTGACGGCGGTTCGGACCACGGCGGGGGTCATGCGGCTAGGACGGGACGCCGGCCCGGTCGGTTCCCCGCACCACCGACCCAGAGCCGCGGCCACTGAGCCCGCTCCCGCGGTCAACGACCTCGCAGCCGACCCGGCGGCCACGGACTCCCGGGAAGTACAATGAAGTCCGTGGCTGAGCGGGTCGACTGGCGCAAACGCGTCGGTTACATCCGCGACCGGCACGGCATCGACGTCGGGTGGGCCGACGAGGCGGTCGCCGACCCCGGCGCGGCTTGGCTGGACCCTGACCCGGCCAGCGCCTCGGGACTGTCGGTCCGGGTGATCGGCTACTCACCAGCCGCGGGCGCAGTGCTTACCGTGATCTTGCTGCCAGCCTGGACCGACCCCGCCGATCCGCCGGACGGGGACTGGTGGGGCGCCAACGCCTGGCCGTCCAATCCCCGGGACCACGCCATCTACGCCAGCCACCCCATCAACCGCGAGGACAGTGAGCCGTGAGCACCGTCGACCAGATCATCGCCGCCGAAACCAGCACCTTGGAGCAGGCCGAACTGCCGGACCCGCTGCCCGCCCCGGCGCAGCGGCGCAACGCCGCCCGGTCCCGGATGTTCTCCCTACGCCTGGGCGAGGACGAACTCGCCGAACTCGACCAGCTCGCCGCCAGCCGCGGCCTGCCCGCCCGCACCCTGGCACGGACCTGGCTGCTGGACCGGCTGCACACCGAACAGCTGCCGGCAGCCGAGCACGACCTCGCCGCCCGGGTCGACCGCCTGGAACAGGCGGTCTTCACCCCCTGACCAGCTGGCAGTTCCGCAGCCCGCTGGCCGGAGACGAAGTGGCTGGCGACGGTCAGTGAAGCCCCCAGCCGTCAGCGCTGGTGGTGGATGGATTCCTGGCCGCGGAAGGCGGCGCGGGTCTGGGTCCGACGATGCCGTCGACGGTGATGTGGGCGTGGGACTGGAGGGTCTCGGTGAGGGCCAGGGTCCGGGGTCCGAAGATCCCGTCGACGGTGGTCCGGCCGAGGCCGGGGGCGGTTCCGGCGATGGCGTTGAGGTCGCTCTGCCAGACACGGACGGCCTGGCCGTGGTCGCCAATGCGCAGGACCGGCTGGGTGGTCGAGCCGTGCAGGGCGGTGGTCATGGCGCTACGGGTGTTCGGTCCGACGATGCCGTCGGCGGTGAGGTGGGCGTAGCGCTGGAAGGCGCGCGTCGCGGCGGCGGTGCGGGGGCCGAAGCCGCCATCGGTGGCGATGTGGGGAACGCCGGGGATCTTGCCGGCGACCCGGTCGATGTCCTGCTGCCAGGTGCGGACGTCGCTGCCGTGGTCGCCAGTCACGAGCTGCCGGCCGGTCGCGGTGGCCACGGCGGCGGGCTGTGCGGCGGCGGCGTTCGCGGCCGGGGCCGCGGCGAGGGCCGTGAAGCCGACAGCGGCCAGGGCGGGCACGACGGCGGCGGTGATGAGCTTGGTTCGGGTGGACATGGTGTTCCCATCTGGTCGACCGCTCCCGGGTGGTCCTCGGAAGCCTTCCCCCGTTCCGATACCGCAGTCGCCGGATCGGTTCGGCCCCGTGCCCGGGTCGTGGTGGATCAGCTCGGGGAAGGCCGCAAGCCGCGGAATCGCCATCGCAATTAAGCCCTCGGCGAGGGATCCGCTAGGGAGCCCGGACCGGACGGGGCTGCGGGCGCACCGCCCCGCTGACGGTCCCGTCGTTTGAGCCACCGACGGAGCAGGCGTTGTGCTGGTCGCTCGACAAGGTGCCACGAGATCTCCGCTGCCAGCAGCGCAACGGCCACGGCCCCCAGCCGGGTCCCGATGCCGGCGGTGGCCGGCCACAGCGCACCGACCCCCCAGACCAGCGGGAAGTGGTAGAGGTACCACGCGTAGGAACGACGCCCGCAGTAGGTCAGCCAGGGCCAGGTCAGCCAGCCCGACCGAGCGCGCAGGGCCACCACGATCAGCAGCGCGCCGGTGAGCCCGAACACATACGGCGCGGTGCTCGCCCCGTACCAGGGTGCGCGGCCGGCGCCGAACAGCCACGGCAGCAGGTCCAGCCCGGCGGCGGCGACGATCAGCCCGACCCAGCTGGGGACGCGGGGCACCCACCGGGCGCGACTGACCAGGCACGCCAGCAGCGCTCCCAGGCCCAGGGCCCAGAAGTTGGTCTGCAGACTCCGCGCCAACAGCAGCCGGTCGGCCAGGATCCGGGCATCGATGGTGTTCGCGGTCGACCAGCGGGCCAGCAACCCCCCCACCAACACCACCGCCATCGCCGCTGTCATCGCCCGGCGGGGGATCCGCCGCAACAGCAGCAGGGTCAGCACCGGCCAGATGACGTAGAACTGCTCCTCCACCGAGAGCGACCAGGTGTGCTCGAAGTAGTCCAACGGGCCGTACAACTCGGCGTAGTTGGCGTAGTAGAAGAAGACCGGGAATGCCTGATGCCACGGTGACCGTCCGCCGCTGACGATCCCCAGCGCACTGACCGCGATCGCTGTCACGGCCAGGAACACCCACAGCGCCGGGAGCAACCGGACGCCGCGACGCAGCCAGAACATCCCGAACGCGATCCGCCCGGTCCGGTCGAACTCCTTCAACAGCAGCCCGGTGATCAGGAACCCGGAGAGGACGAAGAACATCGTCACGCCGCCGACGCCGCCGGCAAACGGACGGCTCACCCCGGCATGATTGACGACCACCAGCAGGATTGCCAGCCCCCGGACCCCGTCGAGTGCGGCGATCCGGACGGACCCGTGACCGGCGCCATCCGCCGGTGCGGTGGCCGCCTTTCCAGGTGTCGTCGTCGGGGCCACGGCGAAGGACACGCCTGGCGATGCTATAGGTGCGGTACCGGAAGTTGGCTGAGCAGGTGGCCCGGCGATTACCGCCGGTGGCGCCCGGCAAGGACCGCGGTCAGGTAGTCCGCCGGCGGCGTGCCGGGCGGCGGCGGGCTGACCTGGGTGGCAACGCTGGCCGCCAGCTGCCGCCCGATGCGCTCATCGGCCTCGGGGCTGAGCTGAGGACGACGGTCCAGATAGGACGACACCCGGCTGGCCAACTGCTCGTCCAGCCCGACCAGATCCGATCGCCGGGCCCAGCCGGTCAGCTGCGGTGGGGCCGTCAGCGTCGTCGCCACCGCCCGGGGCCGGCGCGGGGCCCGTTCCCGGATGACGAAGGTGCCGGCCAGCCGGTCCCCGATCCGCTTGTCCCGCGCCGAGAACACCGCGGACACCAGCGCACCGGCCCCCAGCGGAAGGAAGTCGACAATCCCGGCGATCCCGCGGACCAGGGCCTGACCGAAACCGATCGCCCCGCCGTCGTCGCGGACCGTGCGCAGGCCCATCGCCAGTTTGCCGAGCGTGCGGCCCCGGTTCAGGGAGTCAAAGGCGACCGGGTACCCGAGAAAGCACCCGACCAGCACCGCGATCGAAGCCGCCGCGCCAGCCGAGTCCGGAGCCTGCGCGGCGACCAGCAGCAGGGTGGCCAGCAGGCTCAATGCGGTGAACAGGGCCGACATGACGACCAGGTCGATGCCGTAGGAGAGCATCCGGGTGGGCAGCCGGGCCACGGGCAACTCCAGCACCACCCCGTCACCGGTGACCAGCCCGGCGTCCGGCTCCCACCCGAGCGTCACCTCGCAAAGTCTGGCAGGGACCGGGCGGCGGCTTGTGGTGCCGGCCGGTGGTTGTGCATCGCGGGCCGTCCTGTCGGAGCCGCCTCCTAGTGTTGTCGCCCATGGAGTCCGACCGGGTGATGCGCGAGCGCGCGGACAGCTGGCGCCGCCTGGACCGGCTGGCCCGCCGGCGCAACCTGTCCGGTGCGCAGGCCGACGAGCTGGTCGAGCTGTACCTGGCCGCGGGCGCGGATCTGACCCGGCTCCGCTCGGTGGGAGCCGATCCGGCGACGGCTGCCCGGCTGTCCGGGGTGTTGGCCCGCACCAGAACGGTGCTCACGGGCACCCGCACACCGGCGTGGCGGACGGTGACCGGGTTCCTGCTGGTCGGCTTTCCGGTGACGGTGTACCGGGCCGGTAGATGGGCGTTGTGGTCGGCCGCCGGGTCGCTGGCGCTGGCCGCGCTGATCGCAGTGTGGGTGCGCCGCGATCCGGAGGTGATGGGGTCGTTGGGCACCCCGGCGGAACTGCACCAGCTCGCCTACGCCGACTTCCAGGGCTACTACTCCACCGACTCAGCGGCGGCGTTCGGTGCCAGCGTCTGGACGAACAACGCCTTCCTCGCCGCGCAATGCCTGGTCGTCGGCGTGCTGCTGGTCCCGGTCGTGCTGATCCTCGCCGCCAATGCCGCCAACCTCGGGGTTTCCGCGGCCGTGCTGTCCTCCTTCGACCGGCTCGGACTGTTCTTCGGGCTCATCACGCCACACGGGATGCTGGAGTTGACGGCGGTGTTCATCGCCGCCGGAGCCGGAATGCGGCTGGGCTGGTCCTGGATCGACCCTGGCCCGCTGTCGTGCGGACAGTCCCTTGCCCGGACGGGGCGGGCGACGGTGCGGGCAGCGCTGGGACTGACCCTGGTGCTGGCCGTCTCCGGGTTCCTGGAGTCGGTGGTAACCCCGTCGCCGCTGCCGACGTGGGCGCGTGTGGGCCTCGGATCGCTGGTGGAGCTGGCGTTTCTGGCCTACGTCGTGGTCCTGGGCCGGCGGGGGCTGGCGGCCGGTGCGGATGGGGACCTGGCCGCGGCGGCTCGGGAGGCGGTGCTGCCCACGGCGGGCTGAGTGTCCACCGCCCGGGTCGCCGGGTCGGCCCGGGGGAACGGCGGGTCCAGGATGGGCCGATGAGTACCGACCTGGTGCGTCCCCCCAACCGCGTGATCGCCGGCGTGTGCAGCGGACTGGCCAACCGCTTCGACATGCGCCCGAACACCGTCCGGTTGCTGTTCGTGCTGTCCTGCCTGCTCCCGGGCCCGCAGGTGCTGGTCTACCTGGCGTTGTGGATCGTGATGCCGGACGCTTCCCGCTCCTGAGGGCCGAGCCCGGTTCCGCCCCGTCACGTCCGGGCTCTTTCCGGCGGGCCGGTTCGGGGCCTGGCTCAGAGCCGGCCGGCCCGTTTCAGGTCCAGGTAGGTGTCGGCCAGTCGGGGCGCGACGGTGTCCGGAGGTTCGTCGAGCACGATGACCCCGTCGCGCTCCAGCAGCCCGGCCGAGTCCGCCCGGTCGAGTCGGTCCCGCGCCGCCGCGCCGGCCGCGTAGGCGGCGGCCACCTCCTCGCCCCTGCCGCTGACCGCCGCAGGGGCCGGGGAACCGATCAGTGACGCCGGGTCGGTGACGGCTGCCACGACCACCATGTGCCGACGCAACAGCGGGCGCAACGCCGGTCGCAGCCCGTCGCGGACCACCGGGCCGTCCAGCCCGGTCAGCACCACAACCAGCGATCCGGCCGGGGCGCGGGTCAGCACGGTGCGGGTCAGCAAGCGGTGATCGGTCTCGACCAGCGACGGCTCGACCGCCGCGGTTACCTCACTCACCTGTGCCAGCGCCCGTGCCCGCGACGGGTTGCGCAGCTGGGCCCGGATCGCCCGGTCGAGCACCACCAGCCCGACCCGGTCCCCGGCGCGGGTGGCCAGCGCGACCAGCAGCAGCGCCGCATCCAGCAGCACGTCCAGCCGGGTGGTCGGTCCCTCGCCGGACTGCAGCCGTCCGGAGCTGGTGCGCCCGCAGTCCAGCACCAGGAAGACGCTGCGGTCACGTTCCGGGCGCCAGGTGCGGACCACCACCCCGCCGCCGCGGGCGGTGCCGCGCCAGTCGATGGAACGCACGTCGTCGCCGCGGACGTATTCGCGTAACGCGTCGAACTCGGTCCCCTGCCCGCGGATCGCGAGCGGACTGGCGCCGTCCAGCTCGCGCAGCCGGGCCAACCGGGACGGCAGGTGGCGCCGGCTGGCGAAGGCCGGCAAGGCCCGCACCGAGCCGGGCACGACCCGGGAGCGCTGCCGGGCGGCCAGCCCTAACGGGCCGACGCTGCGCACCGTGACCCGCACGGCGTGCCGGTCCCCACGCCGGGTTGGGTGCAGCGCCGAGGTCACCAGGAGGCGCTGCCCGGCCGGGACGTCGACGGCCAGCCGCCGCGGGGTCGCCCCCGCCGAGGGCGGCCAGGCGTCGCGCAGCAGGCCCCGGACCGGGCGCCGCCCGGTGTTGGTCAACGTGAGCCCGGTGGTAGCCGACTCCCCGAGCCGGATCCGCGCGTCAGCCGAGCGGGTGATCTCCAGCTCAGCAGGCGACCCGGCGAGCAGGGCGTCGACGACGGCCAGCACGAGGACGGAGACGGTGACGGTCAGTACGCCGCCGACGTCGGGGCGCAGTAGCCCAACCAGCACCGCGCCCAGCAACGCCAGCAGCGCGGTCCGACCGGTCAGCGCCACCGGTCCACCCTCGTCATGTCGAGACGGGGATCATCGTCAGAACAGGGATCATCGGGGCCTGGGAGTCATCGGGGCCTGGGAGTCATCGGGGCGCCGGAGTCGGAGAGTCAGAGCTCATCGGGGCACGGGCACGCTGGCCAGCACACCGTCCAGGATCCCGGCACCGGTCGCGCCCTCCAGCTCGGCCTCGGGCCGCACCTGCAAACGGTGGGCCAGCACCGGGCGGGCCAACGCCTTCACGTCGTCGGGGGTCACATAGTCGCGATCACCGAGCCACGCCCAGGCTCGTGCGGCCGCCAACAGGGCCGTCGAACCGCGGGGGGAGACCCCCAACCGCAGCGACGGCGTGGTGCGGGTCGCTCCGGCGATGTCGGCCAGATAGCCGATGACCTCCGGACGGACCTGCACCCCGGCCACGGCTGCCCGTGCGGCGGCCAGCTCCGCCGCCCCGGCGACCGCCCGGATTCCCGCCGCCGCCAGATCGCCCGGGTCAAAGCCGGCAGCGTGCCGGCGCAGCACCTCGACCTCCTCGGCCCGGTCCGGCAGCGGCATGACCACCTTGAGCAGGAACCGGTCCAGCTGGGCCTCGGGCAACGGATAGGTGCCCTCGTACTCCACCGGATTCTGGGTGGCGACGACGACGAACGGGTCCGGCAGTCGGCGCGGCGTGCCCTCGACGCTGACCTGACGCTCCTGCATGGCCTCCAACAACGCGGCCTGGGTCTTCGGCGGCGTGCGGTTGATCTCGTCGGCCAGCAGCAGGTTGGTGAACACCGGGCCGTCGCGGAAGGAGAACTCCACGCTCCGGCTGTCATAGACCAGGGAGCCCGTCACGTCACCGGGCATGAGGTCGGGGGTGAACTGGATCCGCGCGCTGTCCAGGCGCATCGCCGCGGCCAGGGCCCGCACCAGCAGCGTCTTCCCCGTCCCCGGCACCCCCTCCAACAGCACATGACCGCGACAGAGCAGCGCCACCACCAGTGCAGACACGGCCGCCGACTGTCCGACGACGGCCCGCCCGAGCTCGACGCGAACCGCCTCGAGGGCCGCCCGCGCCTGCGGCTCCGACCCGCTCGGGTTCGGCCCCGAAGCGGTCGGCCCCGAAGCGGTCGGCTCTGAAGCGGTCGGCTCTGGGGGGCGCATGGGCGGGGTGCCGGTCCGGGGCTCGCTCACGCTCGTCGGGTCCTCTCGTTCAGGTCGGTCAGCTCGCGGACGAGTTGGGTCAGCGCGGCATCGTCGGGCGGGGCGCCACCGCCCAGCAGGTGGTGCACCTGGATGTCGGCCAGGCCCGATCGGGCGGCCAGCGCCGCCACCAGGCCCGCATCGACCCTGGTGACTCCGGTCCGTCCGACCCGCGGCCCCAGGTCGCGAATCGCGGCGTCCCGCAGCGCGGCGGCCGCAGCGTCCCGGCTGCGGTGGCGGCGGTACAGGCGGGCGCGCCCAGCGGTGGTCTCCCCGGCCGCGACCACCACGGGCAGCCGTTCGGGTACCACCGGACCTATCCGGCGACCCCGGGCCAACCCGAGCAGGGCGGCGGCTATGACCAGCTGCGCGCTGACCGGGCCGACCCAGCCGGGTAGCAGGTCGACCAGCGGTCGCCCCGGCTGCCCGGGTTCGATCCTGTCCAGCTCCGCCGGGCGATACCACACCAGCCGTGGTCGTTCGCCGAGCAGGTTCAGTGCCAGCGCCGCCGCGCCACCCTCGGCCAGCTTTGCGTTGCGCAGCGGCAGATCACTGCCCAGCACGTCCACGGCCGGGCGCCGGTCGGTCCCGGGCACCCGGATCAGCGAAGCCCCGGCCGACGCCTCGTAACAGACCGTCGGTGACGGCGTACCAGTATTCGCTCGGGCACCGGTCCGGACTGCGTAGGTGCTGCCGGACAGGTCGACCATGCCGGCGCGCCGGGCGGCGGGCAGGTCGCAGCCCGGGTCGGCGTCGGGGGAGGTGGCAGGCCCGGCCGTCCGGACCGAGGGCAGGGCAGCCGCCAGCTGACGTGAGGCCGGGCTCACCAGCACCAGCCGCGCCCCGGACGCCACCAGTCGCCGGGCCAGGTCGGTGGACACCCGACCCGCACTGGTGATCAGGACGGTGGTGCGGGCCGGGGCCCGGGTCGCGGCCGACACGGCGGCCGGTCCGGACTCGGCCGCCTGCACGCTGACCCCGCGACTGCGCAGCAGGCGGACCAGCGCCAGCGACCCGTCCGCGGACTTCTCGCCGGTGCCCAGGTAACCGGACTCTCCGCCCGGGCGGAGAGAGGCGATCACGGCCACCAGCGCGACGACGAGCAGCAGCCCGCCGATCAGCGCCCGGTGTTGCCGAATCCCGGAAACAGCGCTCATGCGGCTGCCGCCGCGGGCACAGCTCTCATGCGGCTGCCGCCGCGGATACAGCGCTTATGCGGCTGCCGCCGCGGGCACAGCCGGCTCGCGCGCGCCGAAGCGGACGGCCTGCACGGCCTCGTCGGCAGCCGCGACCGCTGCCAGGTCCGCAGGCCCGGCGCTGCCGGAGCCGTACACGATCGCCCCGAGCGCGGCCGCGGCCGGGTGCAGTACGGGGCCCAGCGCGGGCACCACCGCCGCCGCATCGCTCGCAATCTCGGTGGCGGTCCGGCCCGGCACCGCATCCAGGACGGCCCGCTGCTCCAGCTCGCGGGTCAGCGCCCGGAAGCGTTCCCGGACCGCGGTGGCCCGGTCCCCGGCGGCGGCCGCCGCCAGCGCCGCGGCGCGATGTCCGGCGGCGTCGAGTTCCGGAGTGGCCGCCGCCACCTGCGCGGCGCGCGAGCGGCGCTGGCGCGCGGGCAGGCCCAGCCGCCAGATGCCCAACGCCAGCACCACCATGGCCACGGCCAGCACCAGCCCGCCCACCCAGCCGCTGGCCGGACCGTTCCCCCCGAGCCGGGACAGCTGGGCGCCGAGCCAGCTCAGCGACTGCCCGACCCAGCCGGAGACGCGGTCGCCCAGTCCCGGGTGGTAGAGCCCGCGAGACAGTTCCCGCCGCGCCGCCCGCGCCGCCCCGTCACGGTCGATCGCGATGGGGGTGTCCAGGCCGAGGGCGCTGAAACGGACTATGGCGCCGGTCATGACGACCACCCGACCGCTCCGGTCGGTGGCGCGGCATCGGGCCGACCCACCGCGTCGACGGCCGCGGCCAGCTCCAGGTCCAGGCCTTCTCGCCGCATCCGCAGGTCCAGGTAGATCAGCGTGGTACCGGCCACGGTGAACGGCAGTATCACCACCTGGGTGATCAGCACGACCAGCGCGCCGCCGACCGCGCCAGCGATGCCCGCGCTGAGCCCCACCAGCGTGGCGAGCAAGAACAGCACACCCACGACGATCGTGATCACCTGGGCCGCCAGACCCGCGATCAGCTGCAGCAGTAGGAGGATGCCCAGCGTCCGCCACATGTGTCCCCGGGTCAGCCGCCAGGTGCGCCGGATCGCTGCAGATACGCCCGGTGCCCGTCCGGCAACCGGCCATCTGCCGTCCAGCACCACGACGACCGAGGCGATACCGAGCCGCCCGGTCAGCACGAGCGTCAAGGCGAGTACGGCCAGCAGGCCCACCAGCACACCGCGTGCGACCCCGCCGGTCCCCGCCACGACCAGCGCCAGCAGCGCCGCGATCAGCCCGCCACCGACCAACAACGCCAGCACCGCGCCGATGCCGACGACCAGCGAGGCCCCGATCGCCGGCAGCACCCGGGACCGGGCAAACCGCCACGCCTGGCGCACGCTCGTCCGCTGACCCAGCGCCGCGTTGGCCACCACGACGGTCAGCAGGGCGGTCACGGCCACCAGGGCGAGGCCGAAGACCGCGACGGCCGGCAGCAGTCCGACCAGCTGAACCAGCGCCAGCGAGCCCTCCGACGACGCGGCGGTGCTCCCGGTGCCGGCTCCGCTGCCGAACGCGGAGAGCAGTCCAAGTCCGGTCACCGCCACCCCGTAGAGCGCCCCGACGATCGCGGTCACCAGCAGCATCGGCCCGGGATTACGGCGCACCGCCTGCAGCGCGCCGTCGAGGATCTCCCCGACTCCCAGCGGGCGCAGCGGGACGATCCCAGGGCGGGCAGCGGTGTCCCGCGGGGCCCACGGCGGTTCCCCCGGCCCCGGCCCTGTCCACGCCGGGTCCGGCGAGCCCGGCCGCTCCCATCGCGGGGGCCCCGGGTTCGGGTGTCCCCAGCCGGAGGGCCGCGCGTCCGGTCGCTCCCCGTCGCCGTCGGCCACCGCTGTCCCGCCTCCACCATCCGGAATCCCTGAGCCGGTAGCTCACGGTGGGTAGCCGCGGCAGCCGTCAGCACGGCATGCTGCCAGTGTCGACGTCGCTGCGCCGACGCGCCGGCAGCCGGCTGGGGGTTACCGGTGCGAGCATGGACGGTCAGCGGGAACCAGATCGACCATCGACGGGGCGCCCCCGCCACGTCGCGCGGGCTCGAGGAGGCGCAATGCGTGGCACCGTCCTGATCGTCGACGACGACAGCGCCCTGGCGGAGATGCTGTCCATCGTGCTACGCCAGGAGGACTACGAGCCCGCGGTCTGCCCGACCGGTTCCGGGGCGTTCGAGGCGTTCACCACGGTCAAGCCGGACCTGGTGCTGCTGGACCTGATGCTGCCCGGCATCGACGGGGTGCAGGTCTGCCGCCGGATCCGCGAGGTCTCCGGCGTCCCGATCGTCATGCTGACCGCGAAGTCCGACACCGTGGACATCGTTGCCGGTCTGGAGGCGGGCGCGGATGACTATGTGGTCAAGCCGTTCAAGCCCAAGGAGCTGGTGGCACGGGTCCGGGCCCGGCTGCGCGGCAGCGATGACGGCTCGGTGGAGACCCTGCAGATCGCCGATGTGACCATCGATGTGGCCGGGCACTCGGTGCGCCGCGGCCGGACCCGGATCGGGCTGACACCATTGGAGTTCGACCTGCTGGCGGCGTTGGCTCGCAAGCCGCGGCACGTGTTCACCCGCGAGACCCTGCTGGAGCAGGTCTGGGGCTACCGGCACCCGGCCGACACCCGACTGGTCAATGTCCACGTCCAGCGACTGCGATCCAAGATCGAGCGCGACCCGGAGCATCCCGATGTGGTGGTGACCGTCCGTGGCGTGGGGTACAAGGCCGGACCGGCGTGACGCGGGGCGGCGGAGGGACCGGCTGAAGGTGGGCCGCGACGTACCCGGCGGCACCATCCGGTCCCCGCAGTCGACCAGCACCGCGCCGCCTATATCCCCTGCCAGCCCGGCGGGGCCGAGTCCGGCGGGGCCGAGTCCGGCGGGGCCGAGTCCGGTAGGAGCGAGTCCGGTAGGAGCGAGTCCGGCAGGGCTGAGCCGACCGACCTGGCGTCCCGGGCGACCGCTGCCACCGGGCCACCCGACCTGGTGGTCGCGGCGACCACACCCGGGCGCGACCGGCCGGGCACGAGTCCACCCGGGTCCGGCCGGCCGCGCATCACGGCTCACGCGGGCCGGCTCAGCCGCCGCCCGGACGCTTCCCACCGTCTGGGGGCTGCGCTCGGCGTGGGCCCGGTCGCTGCAGCTGCGGGTGGTCAGCATCACCCTCTTGATCTCGCTGCTACTGGTCGCGGGCGCCGGGTGGTTGATCCTGCGTCAGGTCTCCAGCGGACTGGTCGCCAACCGGGAGGCCGCCGCCATCAACGAGACCAAGGTGGGCCTGAACCAGGCGCAGAACATCCTCTCCCAGTCCGCGCCCGGCTACACCGGTGAACTGGTCACCGAGCTGACCGGTGCGCTGGCCAGCCGGGGCGGCACCGGGCCCGCCGGGCTGTACGACGTGGTGGTCCTCGCCTCGGCCGGGACCACCACCGCGCCCGCGTCCAGTGGTGGCAGTACCGGTCAGGGCGGCAGCCCCGCCTTCGTCCGCGCCTCCGGCGCGGTCCTGCCGCGCAGTGTCCCGGCTGAGCTGCGGGAGGCGGTCCGGGCCGGCGACGCGCTGGTCTGGGCGCTGGCACCGCTGTCCTACACCGCCGGGGCCGCCGGTCAGGCCTCAGCCGGAGCCGCTCGTCAATCCGATGCCGGCGGTCGGGCCGACACGGTTCCCGGGGTCGTCATCGGCGGCGAGATCGCCACCCCCGACGCCGGCACCTTCGACGTCTTCTTCCTCTACTCCATGGCCGACCAGGTGCGCACGCTCGGACTGCTGCAACGCAGCATCGCGGTCTCCGGGATCCTGCTGGTCGTCCTGCTGGCGATGGTCGCCGCGACTGTCACCCGCCAGGTCGTGCGGCCGGTCCGGGCGGCCGCCCTGGTCGCCGGGCGCTACGCCTCCGGCGACCTCAGCGAGCGGATGACCGTTCACGGGGTCGACGACATCGCCCGGCTGGCGGACACCTTCAACCAGATGGCCACCGCCCTGGGGGAACAGTTCCAGCGACTGCAGGAGCTGTCCCGGTTGCAGCGGCGGTTCGTCTCCGACGTCTCCCACGAGCTGCGGACCCCGCTGACCACCGTCCGGATGGCCGCGGACATGCTCTTCGACGAGCGTGCCGACCTGCCGCCGCAGATGTCCCGGTCCACCGAACTGCTGCAGGAGCAGTTGAACCGGTTCGAGGCACTGCTGGTCGATCTGCTCGAGATCAGCAGGTTCGACGCCGGGGCAGCCGCCCTCGCCGCCGTCCCGACCGATCTGCGAAGCGTGGTCCATGAGGCGGTTTGTGATGCCGCTCCGCTGGCCGCCGCCCGCGGCTGCACCCTGACCAGCGAACTGCCGGCGGACCCGGTCGTCGCCGAGGTGGACCCCCGCCGGATTGCACGGATCCTGCGCAATCTGCTGGCCAACGCCGTCGACCACAGCGAGGGGCTGCCGGTGCAGGTGCGCCTGGCCGGGGACGGGCAGGTGGCGGCCCTGGTGGTGCGCGACCACGGTGTCGGACTGAGCCCGGCGCAGGCCGAGCGGGTCTTCGACCGGTTCTGGCGGGCCGACCCGGCGCGCGCACGAACCACCGGGGGCACCGGGCTGGGGCTGTCGATCTCGGCCGAGGACGCGGCTCTGCACGGTGGCCGGCTGCAGGTTTGGGGCGTCCCCGGTCGCGGCGCGAGCTTCCGGTTGCTGCTCCCGGTCGTCGTCGACGGCCCGCTGCCGACCCGGCCACTGCCGCTCGTTCCGTTGGGGCCGCGATGACCCGCCCCAACTCCGTCGACCGCGGCCCGGGGCGTGCGGACCGCGGCACGGGCACTGACCGCGGCACGGAGCGTGTTGACCTGTCCCCCCGGGCCGACCGCTCGTTCGGTGCTGACCTGCCCGGACGCCGGGCGGTCCTAATCGCGACTGTGGGCGCCGTCGGTGCCGCCACCGCCGGCTGTGTGCGGATCCCCGACCACAGCGGGGTGCGCAGCGCCCCCCGCCAGACCGTCGGGGCCGCCGCCCCGGACATCCGCACGTTCCCCGATCCGCCGGTGCCCGGACTGAGCCCGCAGGGGATCGCGGCCGGATTCATCGAGGCGTCGGCGATCGCCGGGCCGGAGTACTCGATCGCCCGGCAGTACCTGACCCAGGCCGCCGCCGCGGAGTGGGACCCGGAGGCCCGGGTGACGATCTTCACCGGTGGCTCGTGGAAGGCACCGACCACCGTGGCGACCCCGGCTACGGCCCAGTCGGTCGTGCTCACCGGAACCGCCGTCGGCCGGGTCGACGGCGCCGGACTGTTCGCGGTCGCCGCCTCCGGTGCGCCGTTCGCGGTGCGATTCGGGCTGCGCCTGCAGGACGGGCAGTGGCGCATCGCCGACCCGCCACCGGGCCGCCTGATCGCCGCGGACGACTTCGCGCGCGGTTACACCGGGTGGCAGGTGATGTTCCTCAACCCGGCGGCGAGCTCGCTGGTCCCGGACGCGCTGTACCTGCCCAATCGTGGAATGGACGTGAAGGTGCTGGCCACCAGGCTGCTTGCCGGACCCTCGGCGTGGCTGGGCCCAGTGGTCCGCACCGCTGTCCCGCAAGACGCGGCACTGTCTGAGGTCACCCTCAGCAACGGCGTCGCCCGGGTGCGGCTGGATACCGATCTGTCACGATTGCCGGTGGCCGGGTTGGACCGGCTCTCCGCGCAGGTGGTCACCACGCTGCGTCAGCTGGGTCCGGACATCTCCGCGGTCACCATCAGTTCCGGTGGGAAGCCGATCGCCCCCGGGCAGCTTCCGGCGCAGCAGCCGGTGGACTCCTGGGGACGCTTCAGCCCCGACGTGTTGCCGGACGTGGGAGGTGATCTGAGCGTGCTGGCCGTCCAGGCCACCGGTCCCCAGCTCCTGCGTGGTGATCCCGCCTCACTGAACGCCGTGGCCGGCGTGCCCGCGGCACTGTTCGCCTCCGGCGTCCCCCGCTCGGTGGCTGTCAACGCCGGCTCGGGCGCACTCGCCGTGGTGACCGCCGGGGGCACCGCGATCCTGGCGACCTCCGGCAACCCGACCGGCGATGGCGGCCCGGTCCATCGGGTGATCACCGGACGCGACCTGACCCGACCGCAATTCGACCGGGCCGGTCTGATCTGGACCGTCGACGGGAACGGGACGGTGCTGACCTGGAACGGGTCGGTGACCCGGCCGGTGGGGGTCGACCTGCGGGGGGTCCAGGCCGCCACCAGCCTGGCGCTGCCCGGGGCCCGGGTGCAGCGGCTGGCCCTGGCCCGCGACGGGCAGCGGGCCGCCGTGGTCGTCGCCCGCCCGGGTGGGCCCGCCACGGTGCTCCTGATGCGGGTGCGGCGTACCGGCGGGCTCGCGTTGGACGCGCCCCGACTGGTGACCACCGAGTACCCGCAGGTCCTGGATCTGGCCTGGCTGAATGCGACCGAGCTGACACTGCTGGCTCGCGACAGCACCTCGACTCTGCAGGTTGCCCAACTGCGCCAGGACGGCTCGGCGGTACAGGAGCTCGGCAGCCCGGCTGACGGGATCAGCGTGGCCGCCGGCCCGGGGAACCGGCAGATCGTCGTTGGCGGAGCAGATGGGACCCTCTACGTCTACGTGCGACCGTTCCCATCCCGGTTCGTGGCCGCCTCGCCGACGACCCCACCGCAACCGCCCTCGCCGTCGCCGTTGACCCCGTCGCCGGTCTCCCCGTCGGCGGTCTCACCGTCGCCGCACACCAGCTCGCCGCGTACCGGGTCCCCATCGCCATCGGGCAGCCCGTCGGGCACCCCGTCGCCGTCGGGCGGCCCGTCGGGTCGCCCGCGCGCGACCGGCAGCCCGGGCAGTACCGCCAGCCCGACCCCGCGTCCGCAGGGCTTCTATGCGCCCGTATACCCCGGTTGAGCCGGCTTTACGCGCGGTGGCGCCCCGACTGTGGGCGACGGCCACCGCGCGGTCCGACCGGCGGGGGGCAGCCCGTCGGGCGTCCCCAGCAGACGGGCTGGGCGGCCGGGCAGTCGGTGACCGGGGGCAGTGTCGCCCGGGTGGGGAACACCGCTACGGGGCTGGCCGCGGCACCGGGAATCCTGGTTCGAGCGGTCGCCGATGTGGTGGCGGGGGCGGCCTGCGGTGGGTGCGGCGGGCCCGCCCAGCGCCGGGGACTGTGTCCGGATTGCGCCGCCGCGCTGGCCGGGACGCCCGCTCCCCGACCGGAGCCCGGATGGGCGGATCCGCCTGCGGTCACCGCCGCCCGTTACGCCGGGGTGGTGAGGCCGGTGCTGTTGGCGCACAAGGAGTACGGGCGTCGGGTGCTGGCCCGACCGCTCGGGCTGCTGCTGGCAGCGGCGGTGGACCTGGCAATCGGGCTGGTCACCGCAGACCCGGCCCGCCCGCACCAGGGGACCGCGGCGGTGCTGTTGGTCCCGGTCCCCACCAGTCGCGCCGCCCGCCGCCGTCGTGGTGACGACCCGTTGCACCGGGTCACGGTGGCGGCGGCCGCGGCGTTGCGCCGCCGCGGTGTCCCGGTGCGGATCGTGCCTGCGTTGTGGGTACACGGACGACCGGCCGACCAGGTGGGCCTGACCCGGGCCGAACGGGCTGCCAACATGACCGGCCGGTTCCGGGTCCGTCGGTGGGCGCCAGAGCTGCTGACCGCGGCATCCGGTCGTCCCCAACCGCTGGTCCTTGTCCTCGACGACGTGCTCACCACGGGTGCCACCGCCCGGGAAGCGGTGCGCGCCTTGGCTGGGCGGGGGATTGGGGTGGACGCGGTGGCCACCATCGCCCGAGCTCGCGACTAGCCCCTGGCGGATCATCGGCGGAGCGCGTCGCGTCATCGTCTCGACAGGTGGCGTCGTCGCGCCGTCCGCTCCCGGGCGGGCTACGGTCGAGACGATCGACACCACACCGCGACGCCGGAGGTCTGGATGGAGATCGTCGTCAAGAGTCGGCACTGCACGCCGAGCCCGAAGTTCCACGAGATCGCTCAGGAAAAGCTGGCCAAACTCGACCGCTTCGGCCACCCGGTCGCCCGCGTGGACGTCGAGCTGAGTCGGGAGGCCGCACCCCGGCAATCGGCAACCTGTGAACGCGTCGAGCTGACACTGTCCGGAAAGGGCCCCGTCGTACGTGGTGAGGCGCATTCAGCCGATCCCCTGGCCGCGTTGGACATGGCGATCTCCAAGGTGGAGGCCAGGCTGCGCAAGCTGGCGGGGCGGCGGCGTGCCGCGCACACCCACGGCACCCGGCCGGTCGCCAGCGTCCGCCATGCGATGGTCACCGCTGCCGGCCCGGATCCGCTGGCCGGCTCGCCGCTGGCAACGCTTCCCACCACGGACAACGACAGCGCGGCCGGCGCAGCCGACCAGCCGACCGGGAAGGTGTCCTCGGTTGTTGACGCTGACGGGCCGTTCGTGGTGCGGGAAAAGATCCATGCCGCCCGTCCGATGACCCGGGACCAGGCGCTGGAGCAGATGGAACTGGTCGGCCACGACTTCTTCCTCTACTGCTGCGCCGAGACCGGGATGCCCAGCGTCGTCTACCGCCGCCGCGCCTACGACTACGGCGTGCTGCACCTGGCCGTCCAGTCCTGACTGCGGTCCCACCGGGAGCCGCCGGCCGGGTGCGCACCGGGCTGTCGCTGTCGCAGGCGCGCCGGACGGCCCTGGCGGCGCAGGGCTTCGGTCGTGCGCGCAGTGCTCGCGGTTATCAGGGAGCACTGCTTCCCATGATCCGCCGGTTGGGCCTGCTGCAGCTGGACTCGGTCAACGTGCTGACCCGTGCCCACTACCTGCCGCTGTTCAGCCGGCTCGGGTCCTACGACAGGGCCGCGCTGGATGGGATGTCGGCACATGCCCCGCGGCGGCTGTTCGAGTACTGGGCCCACGCCGCGTGTCTGCTGCCGGTGCAGACCCAGCCGTTGTTGCGGTGGCGGATGGCCCGGGCGCGGGAGGAAGCGTGGGGCGGGATGCGTCGCGTCGAGTCCGAGCATCCGGGGCTGCTCGCACGGGTGTTCTCGACTGTCGCGGATATCGGGCCGGCCAGCGCGGCCGAGATCGAACATGCGGCGACCGGTGGGCGGGCGGCCCGGACGAAGGTCGACTGGGGGTGGAACTGGTCGGCGGTCAAGCGGGCTTTGGAGATGCTGTTCTGGGCCGGTGAGGTGACCAGCGCCGGACGTCGCGGCTTCGAGCGGCGCTACGACCTACCCGAGCGGGTCATACCGGAAGCGGTGCTCACCACCGCGACCCCGGATCCGGATGAGGCCCGTCGGGAACTGGTCCGAATGGCGGCCCGGGCACTGGGCGTTGCCACCGCGGCGCAGCTGCGCGACTACTTCCGGCTGGGGGCGCAGGAGTCGCAGTTGGCCATCGTGGAGCTGGTCGAGTCCGGGCAGCTGCTACCCGTCTCGGTGGCGGGCTGGTCGCGACCGGCATATCTGGACGCGGGTGCCGCGATGCCCCGGTCAGTGAATGCGAGAGCACTGCTCGTTCCCTTCGACCCACTGGTCTTCGAACGCGGCCGGGTCTCGGAGCTGTTCGGGATGGACTACCGCATCGAGATCTACGTACCTCCCGGCGAACGGGTGTACGGCTATTACGTCCTGCCGTTCCTGCTCGGCGAGACGCTGGTGGCCCGCGTCGACCTCAAGGCCGACCGTCAGGCGGGGGTGCTGCGGGTCCGAGCGGCACATGCCGAACCCGGGGCGCCTGCCGACACCGCCGAGCACCTACTGGCCGAACTGCGCCTGCTCGGGGACTGGCTGGGCGTGCCGGAAGTGGTCGTCGAACCCCGCGGCCGACTGGCGGGCCCGCTGGTAGCGGCGGTGGCGGTCGGGGGGTGAGCCGTCGGCGGGCTTTCCCTTCCTTCCGCCAGGGGTTAGCGTGGTCCCACTCGCACGGCAACCGATTGCCGCAACCGCACCGCTGAGACCCTAGATTCCGGAACGACCCGTATCCCGGAACGACCCGGAGGCCGCCGATGACCGCAACCGCCGATCACACCGGATTGGCCGGGGCTGGCCCCGCAGTTCCCGGGACGATGTCCAACGCCGGGGCGAGCGCGCCCGGATCGTCGGCGCTGACCACCCTGAACCCGCTGCGCAGCACCGACGTCCGCATCAGCGGCGGCTTCTGGAGACACCGGCAGCAGGTCAACCGCAAGACGACCATCCCGGCCGGATGGGAGCACCTGCACAGCTCCGGCAACTTCGACAACCTCATACTGGCGGCCACCGAGCGGGACGGCGGGGCCCGGGAGAAGTTTCGCGGACCGCTGTTCATGGACTCCGATGTCTATAAGTGGCTGGAGGCGGTGTCATGGGAGTCTGGCCGGCAGCCCTCGCCGGAGCTGGACGAGTGGTCCGGCGAGGCGGTGGCCCAGATCGCGGCTGCCCAGACCGACGATGGCTACCTCAACTCGTGGGTGCAGGCGGTCCTGGGGCCGCAACAACGCTGGGCCCACCTCGACCACGGCCACGAGCTGTACTGCGCGGGGCACCTGATGCAGGCCGCGGTGGCCCGAGCCCGCAGCACCGGACACAGCGACCTGCTGGCGGTCGCCGTCCGGTTCGCTGAGCTGATCGGCGCGACGTTCGGTCCGGATCGACGCGAGGGCGTGCCCGGCCACCCGGAGATCGAGACCGCGCTGGTCGAGTTGGCGCGCCAGACCGGGCGGGCGGACATCCTCGCGACGGCCCGGTACTTCGTCGACGCCCACGGACACGGCCTGATCGATGCGAGCGGAGAGCGCAGCGCCTACTTCTCCGATCTGTACCCGGTTCGTGAGGCGCCGACCGTGGTGGGGCATGCGGTGCGGGCGGTGTACCTGCAGACCGGGGTCGCCGACCTGGCCGTGGAGAGCGGTGATCGCGAATTGCTGGCGGCGTCGCAGCGGGTGTGGGACTCGATGGTGGGGGAAAAGTCCTATCTGACCGGCGGCATCGGCAGCCGCTGGGACGGCGAGGCGTTCGGTGCCCCGTTCGAGCTCGCACCGGATCGGTCCTACAGCGAGACGTGCGCCGCGCAGGGAGTGGTCCAGTGGAGCTGGCGACTGCTGCTGGCCACCGGCGAGGCCCGTTACGCCGATCACATCGAACGGACGCTGTTCAACGCCTTCGCACCCGGCACCAATCTGGGCGGCGACCGGTTCTTCTACGTCAACACCCTCCAGCTGCGGTCCGGGACCGTCAGTGAGGACCACCGAGACCCCGTCAACGGCCGACAGCAGTGGTTCGGCTGCGCCTGCTGCCCGCCGAGCATCATGCGCACGGTGTCCACGCTGCAGGCCTACCTGGCCACCAGCGACGAGTCCGGCCTGCAGGTCCACCAGTACGCGCCCGGCACACTGGCGGCCGAGTTGCCCGGCGGCCGGTTCGAGCTCGCCGTCGACACCGCGTACCCCACCCGCGGCCGCGTCGAGTTCACCGTGGCCTCGGCACCGGACTCGGAGGTGTCGCTGAGTTTGCGTATCCCGTCCTGGTGCACCGAGGCGAGCCTGAGCGTGGCTGGCACGCCGGCGCCGGTCGAGACCACGCCGGGCAGCTATGCGGTGATCACCGCAGTGTTTCGCGTTGGCGAGAGCATCGTTCTCGACCTGGCGATGCCGGTCCGGGCGGTAGCGGCGGACGACCGGATCGATGCCACGCGGGGGCAGTTGGCACTGACCCGCGGGCCGCTCGTGTACTGCTTCGAGCAGGTCGACGCCCCCGACGGCGTGGCCGTCGACGACCTGCGGCTTGCCGTCGACGTGTCCCAGAGCAGTGATCTGCCCGACCCCGGACCGTCGGCTGGGCCCGGCGGTGGGATCGTCCGCGATGCCGCGGTGCACGAGCAGCCGGACCTGCTTGGCGGTGTGGTGACGATCGAGCTCCCCGCCACCACTCGGACCTCGACTGAACGGATCACCGCTCTCGCCGTCCCCTACGCGGTGTGGGCCAATCGGGAGGTCGGACCGATGCGGGTGTGGACTCCGGCCAGCTGAGAGGCGTTGTGGGTGTGGGGTTGTGCATCGTGAGGATGCACAACCCCACACTCGCGGAGGCCCCGGAACGCCATCATCGTCAGACGTGGAAGCCCTCCGCGGCCGCCGCCCGTGTGAGATGGCCGGCCATGCACAGCATTCGGCGGCAGGACGGATCCGCGCGACGGGCCGCGATCGCCGATGCGAGCTGCACCGCGTCGTAGGCGCGCAGCGGGTGCACTGCCACCAGGCGCGCCCCACGGTCGAGCAGCTCACCGGTCACGGCGACGACCGAGAACCGCGGCGGCCGATCGAGGACCCCAGTCCGATCGGCTTCGAAGGCGCGGGTCAACACCGCCGCATCCGTCGACTCGAGCGCACCGGTACCGACCTTGCGCCAGAGCCGCGGCAGGCACCTCCACACGGGCCAGTGCCGACACGATCAGGGACAGGTGGGTTCGAACGTCATCCGAACCCGGTTCGTCGGCGTACAGCTTGACCAGGGCGGAGGAGTCGGCGAACGTGCTCACCCGCCACGGCCCTCGGCGACGAAATCGGCCAGCGGACGCCCCCGGCCAGCGCGTTGGCGGCATCCGCCACCGCCCGCGGGTCCGGCTCCTCGGGTTGCCGCCGGCCCCGGCTCGTCCAGGATTCCGACCGCCCGCAGCCGTTCCTGGATGCGGAGCGCGTCATTTCCGGCCAGCTCGGGGTCGGTGGCCGCCCGGAGCACGAACGTGACCCATTCATTCGAGCTCCGCCCGGCCTGCCGGGCGGCACGGTGGACCGCGTCGACGACGTCATCGGGCGCCCGCACCGTGAGTTGCTTCACCGCTTCACGGAAGCAGGCACGCCTGCACTGGGTGTGGTCGAGCGACATTTGCCGCCGTTGCCAGTCCCTCGCCCCCGACCGGCGTCACGGCCCCAGCGCCAGGTGGCTGGCCCGCACGGCCACCGACACCGCGACCAGCCGGGCCGTGGCGGACCCCACCGGCCCCGTGAGCACCGCTCCGGTTGCTTCCAGGTCGGCGCCGATCTGCGGGAACGGCGTTTCGTCCCAGTCCAGGTCGTCCCAGCTCACCCATTCGCGCCGCCCGGCAACGGTCATCGGCGCCCCGGTCGCTACGACGGGCCGCCTGCCGGCCCGCGCCTCGCCCAGATGCAGGCACGTGGCGGAATCCCATCCGACCCCCAGCAACAGCGTCCAAGCCCCGCCGTCGGCCAGCCGGGACAACGGTGACCCCTCGCCGAGCCCGGGTGTCAGCGGATGCGGCTCCACCACGTCCCGCGCTCGCGGCCCGACCGCACCAAAGGACAGCAGCGGATGGGCGCTACGGACGAAGCCGGGCAGGTGCCGGACCACCTCGACGACGGCTCCCATGCCCCGGCTCGGCGTCAGCGCCGGGTCGTAGGCGGGCATCGAGTCCCGGATCACCGGCCACCACGCCGCGGGGACCGGCGGACGCGACCAGGTGGCAGGGTCGCAGAGGTCACCGGACTGGGTCGCCACCACGAGGGTGCCGGTCCGGCCGAGCACGTCGAGCAGTGCCTGGACGACAGAGACGGCGCCACCGGCCACCCAGCCCAGCGCGGACAGCGAGCTGTGCACCAGGACGGTCGCTCCGGCCGGCAGTCCCAGCGCCCGCAGGTCGGCCGCCAGCGAGCGGCGGGTCCGCGGCGTACCGGTCGCGGCGACGAGAGCGGCCTCAGCCACCGGTGACCGCTCCCGAACCGGCGTCGGCACGGAGCAGCTCGAAGTAGCGACAGTCCGACCAGCCGCCCGCCGGATCGGGGTCCTCCGCGTGGCCGCGGCCGAACTCGGTGAACCCGGCCGCCAACGCCACCCGGGCCGAGGCGTGGTTGCCGGCATCGATCTGCGCCACCAGTCGGTGCGTGCGCACACCGACCGGTGCCTCGTGCAGCAGCCATCCGACCGCGCGTCGCAGCGCCGCGGACACCAGTCCACGTCCCCGGGCAGCGGGGTCGGCCCACCAGCCCAGCTCCGGGTTCCCGTACGGCCGGTCGAAACCGAACGCGGTCAACGAGAGGACCCCCGGACCACCGCTGGCGGGCCCCAGTGTCCAGCTCAGCGTTGACCCGGTCGCCGGTCCCTCCGGCCGGGAGGCCAGGAACTCCCGGGCATCGGATTCCGTGTAGGGGTGGGGCAGGTGCCGCAGCCACCGGTGCGTGACGGCGTCCCCCGCGGCGCGCAGGGCCGCCGCAACCTCGGCCTCGTCGTCGGGACCGCGCCAGGGACGCAGCACCCACGCTGATCCGTCTCGGGTGGTCACGGGCAGCGTCGGAACGTCCAGCCAGCGGCCCTCGGGGTGTCCGAGTTCGGCCGGGCGCAGCGTGGCGATCCAGCCGTCGGTGACCACTCCCCGGTGCTCGGAGAGCCCGCGCACGGTGGCAAATCCGCGGAACCCAACCCGCCAGGCCGCCTTCCGAGATGCCCAGTTGCCCGCGAAGGCCTCCCAGGTCACCTGCTCGGCCGCGAGCCCGTCGGAGGCGAACGCCCAGCCGAGCGCGAGCCGCAGCGCGCGGGTCATCAGCCCGCGGCCGCGGGCCCACGGGCCGAGCCCAAACCCGACCCGGTAGGTCCGCATCAGGTCCGCGCGCAGGTCGAGCGAGCCCAGGAACTCATCGCTGCCCGCGTCGGTGATGGCGAAGGTGAACGTCGAACCATCGGCCCAGCCCCGTGCGCCATCGGCGAGGAACCGCCCGCCCAGCTCCGGGTTATAGGCCAGCGGCACCGTGGTCCAGCGCGTCGTCTCCGGGTCACGGCTCTGGCTGACCACCGACCGCTCGCCCGGCGCCCCGGTGCCCACATCGTCGGTATGCAGGGCGCGCAGTCGCACGACGTCGTCGGACAGCTCCGGCAGGTCCACGGCGGCATCCTGCCTGCCGACCCGGTCGTTGCGCTGCGCTTTCTCCGGGGCGCTACCGGACTTTCCCCGGGGCGCTATCGGCCCGGGGGCGTGGCAGCCGCCTAGCATGAACCGGCAGGTCGCTCTCGTCGGGCGGCCCCGGCCCTCTACCCCAGGAGCAGGTTCCGTGCCCGCAGTCCTCGACAAGGTGCTCCGCGCCGGCGAAGGCAAGATCGTCCGTCGTCTGCAGAAGATCACCGAGCAGGTCAACGCACTGGAGGAGGCCACCCACGCCCTCTCCGACGACGACCTGCGCGCGCTGACCGGGGAGTTCCGCGAACGGCTCGCCGACGGGGAATCCCTGGACGACCTGTTGCCCGATGCCTTCGCCGCGGTGCGCGAGGCGGCTCGACGGACCGTCGGCCAGCGCCACTTCGACGTGCAGATCATGGGTGGGGCGGCATTGCACCTGGGCAATATCGCCGAGATGCGTACCGGTGAGGGCAAGACCCTGGTCTCGACGCTGCCCGCCTATCTGAACGCCCTGACCGGGCAGGGCGTGCACATCGTCACGGTCAACGACTACCTTGCCGCCTATCAGGCCGAGCTGATGGGTCGGATCCACCAGTTCCTGGGGCTTTCGGTCGGGGTGATCCTGGCGGAGATGACCCCGGACCAGCGGCGCGAGTCCTACGCCGCTGACATCACCTATGGCACCAACAACGAGTTCGGCTTCGACTACCTGCGCGACAACATGGCGTGGTCGGTCGCGGAGATGGTCCAGCGGGGCCACCACTACGCCATCGTCGACGAGGTCGACTCGATCCTCATCGACGAGGCGCGGACACCGCTCATCATCTCCGGTCCGGCCGAGCAGGGCACGAAGTGGTACGGCGAGTTCGCCACGATCGCCGGGCGGTTGCGAGCCGGCGACGACTACGAGGTCGACATCAAGAAGCGCACGATCGGGGTACTGGAGTCCGGTATCGCCAAAACCGAGGACCACCTCGGCATCGACAATCTCTACGACTCGGTGAACACCCCGTTGGTCGGGTACCTCAACAATGCGATCAAGGCCAAGGAACTGTTCCACCTGGACAAGGAGTACGTCGTCGTCGGCGGCGAGGTCCTGATCGTTGACGAGCACACCGGACGCATCCTATCCGGTCGTCGGTACAACGAGGGGATGCACCAGGCGATCGAGGCCAAGGAGGGCGTCGAGATCAAGGACGAGAACCAGACCCTGGCGACCATCACCCTGCAGAACTTTTTCCGGCTCTACGGCAAGCTGTCCGGGATGACCGGCACGGCCATGACCGAGGCCAACGAGTTCAGTAAGATCTACAAGCTCGGGGTCGTGCAGATCCCCACGAACAAGCCGATGATCCGCACCGACGAGTCCGACCTCATCTACCGCAGCGAGGACGCAAAGTACGACGCCGTCGTCGCCGATATCGCGGCCCGTCACAAGACCGGACAACCGGTGCTGGTCGGCACCATCAGTGTCGAGAAGTCGGAGCTGCTCAGCGGGCTGCTGAAGAAGCGGGGAGTCCCGCATGAGGTCCTGAACGCGAAGTTCCATGAGCAGGAGGCCAGCATCGTCGCCCAGGCCGGGCGGCTCGGGGCGGTCACAGTGGCGACGAACATGGCCGGGCGCGGCACCGATATCATGCTGGGCGGCAATGCCGAATTCATGGCGGTGGCCCGGCTGCACGCCCGCGGTATCAACGCGACCGATAATCCGGAGGCGTGGGCGCAGGCCTGGCCGGAGACGATGGCAGCCATGCAGGCGGCGGTCGCCGATGGCCATGACAAGGTCGTCGAAAACGGCGGCCTCTATGTGCTGGGGACCGAACGCCACGAGAGCCGGCGTATCGACAATCAGCTGCGCGGACGGTCCGGACGCCAGGGCGACCCCGGCGAGAGCCGGTTCTATCTCTCCCTGCAGGACGACCTGATGAAGCGGTTCAAGTCCGACTGGGTGGCCTGGGCACTGGACCGTTCCAACGTTCCCGCCGATGTCCCCATCGAGTCCAAGCGGGTCAGCAAGACCATCGCCGGCGCACAGGGCCAGGTGGAGGCGCAGAACTTCGAATCGCGTAAGGACACCCTGAAGTACGACGACGTCCTGAACCGGCAGCGCAAGCTCATCTACGGCGAGCGGCGACTGGTGCTGGAGGGTCAGGACATCGCCCGGCAGGTCCGTGGCTTCGTCGACGACACCATTGCCGGATATGTCCGCGGGGCCACCGAGACCGGATTCCCCGAGCAGTGGGACCTGGACCAGTTGTGGGCGGCGCTCAAGGCGCTCTACCCGGTCCGGGTGACCGTAGCGGAGGTCGTGGAGGCCTCCGGCGGCGAGCTGACGGGGCTGACCCCGGAATTCCTCACCGAGGAGCTGCGCGCCGACGCCCAGGTCGCCTATGACGCCCGGGAGGAGACTCTGGGTGAGGAGGCTACCCGGGAGCTGGAACGCCGGGTGCTGCTCTCGGTTGCCGACCGGAAATGGCGCGAGCACCTGTACGAGATGGGTTATCTGCGCGAGGGCATCTATCTGCGCGCGATGGCCCAGCGCGACCCGTTGGTGGAATACCAGCGCGAGGGCTACGACCTGTTCGCCGCCATGATGGACGCCATCAAGGAGGAGTCGGTCGGCTACCTGTTCAACCTGGAGGTGCAGGTCAGCACCGAGGACGCCCCCGCCGACCAGCCGGCGCCGCAGATCGTGGCCCCGGAGCAGGACGACGACGTGCCGGTCGAGGTTGTCGAGCAGGGCTTCGGCGAACTGGACACCGACGCCGCCGGTGAGGTTCCGGCGCCGACGCCGTCGCAGGTCCGGGTGGACGCGAAGGGCCTCGGCGCCCCCCGCCGGGCCGCGTTGCAATACGAACGGGCCGATGACCAGGGCCGCACCGTTGTGAGCGACGGCCGCTCCGACGGGGCGTCGGCAGGCAACCGGGCGCAGCGGCGAGCCGCCCGTAAACCGCCCCGCCGCTGAGCAGGAAGAAGCAACCCATGGCACGCGAGGAATCAGACCTGCGCTCGATCGTGCGCTCGAGCGGGGTGATCGCGGCGTCCAAGCATGGACAAGGGGGCGTCAACCGTCGGACCGCGGCCTTCGCGCTGCCGCCGATCCTCGTCGCGATCGCCGGCGGGGTCATCGGAGGCACCACTCTGGGCGGGTTGCCGGTGATCGGCACGTTGCTCGGTCTGGTGATCGGGCTGCTGACGATCCTGGTGGCGATCGGGTCGGTCAGCCTCGCCCGGACCTATCGGCAGGGTGCCCGCTCGGTCACCGGTGGCACGGCAGGGCCTCGGCAACTGCGCTGACCTGGGCGCAGCGGCGAACCGGGTCCCGCGAACCGGGTCCCGCGAACCGGGTCCCGCGAATCGGGACCCGGCCGCAGTCAGCCGGACAACTTAGCCCCGTCAGGAATCGTCGCCGGACCCTCCACCGTCACCGTGCCGGTCACCACCACGTCGGAGCCGAACCGCACGTCACCCCGCACGGTCAACCGGTCCGCGTCGACCAGCGACGGCGGGCCGCCGGGGAAGCGTCGCTCGAGTGAGTCGATGAGCTTGAACTCCGCGCCCAGCTGCACCAGCGGCGCGGCCTTGCGCGACGGCGAGAGTTGGATCGCGCCCCCGGACAGGTCGTAGGCATCACTGCGCACCACCAGCAGGTCGCTGGTCGTCTTCACGGGCAGAAACCGGCTGCGCGTCACCCGCAGGGCCGTGGCGTCGGGAAAGCTGGCCACGGCCGCGCCCATGGCCGTCTCCAGCTGGATGACCGGGCTGGAGTCGGCATCGGTGGGGTCGACGGTCTTGCGGTTGACGATCATCGGAAGGCGCAGCACCCCGCCGGCGGCGTCCATCGCCGAGCGCAGCGCTTCCAGGTCGACCCACAGGTTGTTGGTGTTGAAGTAGTGGTAATGGTCGATGTCGGCGAACGCGTCGGCATCGGCGTCCGCAGTCTGCGCGATCTCTCGCAGGACCAGCCCGCCGCCCTCGCGGCGACGCGCCAGATGCCCGCCCTTGCGGTCGGCGTCGGTCCGGTCGGCCACCTCCATGAGGAACGGCGCCCCGGTGGCGACCAGATGGCGCAGGATCCGTGGGTCCAGGACGGCCCCGAGGTTGTCGATATTGGAGACGAACGCATACCGGAAGCCGCGCTCCAGCAGGGTGTCGAGCAGACCGGAGCCGCGCAGCGCGGGATAGAAGTCGCCGTGTCCGGGTGGGGCCCACGTCAGTTCCGGGTCCTGCCGGTGCTCGACCGGGAACAGGGTGTCCGCGGCCAGCTTGGGCACCCGGTTCTGCAGGAAGTCGGCGGGTAGGTCCCCGGAGAGCGCGCCGTAGGGCCGCAGCGCCGCCAGCGACGGCTCACGCGTCGCGAAGGAGTCCATCAGCACGAGCGGCACCGTTCGCCCGGTCCGCTTCCACAGCCCGAGCAGCGCGCCGGCCGTCAGGTCCAGGAAGCTCTGCTCGCCCTTGACGCGCAGCAGCGACTTCGGGCCGGTGAGTCCCATGCTGGTGCCCAGCCCGCCGTTGAGCTTGATCACCACCGTTTCGCCGAGCGCGTCCAGGGCCGCCTCGTCGGGGTCGGGCAGCAGGTCCGCATCCGGCAGCTGCCCCACCGGCTCGATGTCCTGCTCGGCGATCACCCCGCTCTCGCCGGCAGCGAGGCGGTCGAAGGCATCCAGGAACGCGGCGACGGTGGCATCACCACTGCCGTCGGATCGCAATCGGCGCTGCGCCGCCGCCCTGGCCTGCTGCTGGTCTTCGGCTAAGTCCTGGTGGTGGGTCGGGGTGTTGCTGTCCATGGACCGGAGCCTAGAAGTGGGCACGGCGTCCACCCCTCCAATCGGATCCCGCCGGGGCTGAGCAGGCCTGGCAGACCGGCTCGGTCGTCATAGTCGCTCGGCTCAGCCGACGGTCAGGGCATTACAGCGCCAGCGGCCGCGCCACTGCTCCAATCGCAGGGCAACGGCTCGCGAGCGGGCGCCGGTCTGTACCCGCGCGCTGATCTCGGCGACCCCGTCGGTCGGCCGGGACAGGTGCACGGACCGCACGAGGGGCCGATCCTGGGGGCGGACGCGGTTGGCCGCCGGCCCACTCGGACCTCGGGTTCCCCGGGTCGCGATCGGCGGTGCGGCCGCGGCCACGGCGGCGTAGACCTCCTCATCGACCCACATCGCCAACTGGGAGACCCGACGGTCACCGGCGAGGATTTCCACAACGGCCTGGACGACCTGGGTTGCCAGCGGCCGCGGGTCGGGCATCGTGGCACCGGCGGCGGTGACCGGCGGCCCGGCCAGATCCGCATCGTCGGTGCCGAGCATCCGCGACCGCAGCGCCGCGCTGTCGACCAGCACCCGGATGTGCCCACCCGCAGTCGCGGCAGGGCGCTGCCCGCCCAGGAGCTCGGAAATGCCCGCCGCGGAGGGACGGACCAGCCGCAGGTATGAGGGTCCGGTTCCGGTTCGGGCGCCCTTCGGCCCGGCGGGTGCGGGGTCGTCTACCGAGGCAGGGTCGGCTAACGGGGCGGGCCGCCCTGGTGCGGGCCGCGCCGGGCGGGGCGGGGTCAGCACCGGGTCGTCGGCCGCCGCACTCACAAGGGCGGTGTGGTAGCGGATCCGTCCGTGAACTGGTACGGCCTGCAGCCGGCCGACGGTCCTGCCGAGCTCGTCGTCGAACGGTGGTTCGGTGGCCGGCAGCGGGATCCGCCGCAGCACCCGCGCCGGGGTGGCAGCGGCCGCGCTTCGGCCCGGCGCGCCGGACGGCACGTTCATCGCAATGGTCATCTCGGAACTCCTCGGGGCATCGATGCTCGGCGGTGCAGCTGCGGGCATGACTACTTTTAGTGATCTTTCCTGGGAGGCGGCGGTGGTGACCGGAGTGGTCTGCCTAACCGTCCCGGTGGCCACCCGACGCGACCCCGAGCGCGGGGATGCGCAGGATCTGTCCGGGCAGGATGAGATCTGGATCCGAGCCGATCACCGGCCTGTTGAGCCGGTACCACTGGTAGACGGCTTGCAATATGACCGACGCGGGGGCATCGGCGGGCAGCCGGTCTGCCGCGAGCGACCACAGCGTGTCTCCTCGGTGGACGACGACGGTGTCCCGGGCGGACGGTTGGGAGTCAGTCCTCACGGAGTGTTCGCCACCGACCGGCCAGAAGGTTGGGCCCATTTCACCACTGTCTGTGACGATCGGGAAGCCTATGTCCCCAGCGACTACTGAGGGTTCCGGCGCCGTTTCGTTCAGCAAGCGACCGGGCTGATCGGGCGGGGCGGACGGCGCTCGAGGCGCCTCGTCGCACCAAGCCACCCGCTGGCGCGGACCGAGTCGCGCCAGGGCCTGGTCCACGGAGGGGACGGCCGGTTGCATCGGTTGGTCAGCGGTCGCCCTCGATGCGTAGCCGGCGTGGGCCGTGAGGCCGCTCAACCCGGAGATGCCCAGCACTGCCGCTACAGCCCGGGCGAGTCGCCGGGGAAACCACCGGCTCCGCCTCGCCCCGTCTCTTCTCGTCGTTCTCGGCGCGCCCCGGCTGGCGCCGCTCCCGTCCGCGGCCCCCCGGACCACGAGATCGACCACCACGCGCAGGGCGAGCACGCCGATGACCAGACCGGCCATCAGCAGCATCGGAGCGACGATCACCCCGTCAAGGGACCGAACAGTTCCCCCACTCATCGTGGTTTCCGACCTGACATGCCTTCACCATCCCAGCGCAAAGTGATGCATGTCAAGGCAAACGCAAGCAAACGAGGTTGAAGTTGGCTCTGCACTCTCTGCACCCTCTGATCTCAACGCGCCGAACCTGTGCTGTGACTGAGCGGAGCGATCTTGCTCGGCCGTGATGCCGCCGGTGGATTTTGGCGGGGTGGAGGCCGACGATCGGCAGACTGGTCACCCGTGCGGTGGGATCAGTTGTTCGCCGATCTGGAGGCCCGGTTTGCCGCTGCTCAGGACGCCGAACTCAACGCCGAGATCGCCGACCGGGTCCGCAGCGAGACCGCGCGCACCGGTCTGGCCGATCGCTTGGCGGCGGCAACCGGGTCGGCGCTGCAGGTGCTCGCCCTCGGGGGCACCACCGCGACCGGCACGGTCGGTCGCACCGGGCCGGACTGGCTGCTGTTGACCGAGTCCAACGGTGTGGAGGTTCTGCTGCCGCTGTCCGGGATCGCGGCGGTGGTCGGGCTGCCCCGCAGCGTCGGTCGCCCCGGGGGCGGCGGCATGGTGGGCGCCCGGCTGGGGCTCGGATCGGCATTGCGGGCCATCGCACGCGACCGGTGGCCAGTCGTCGTTGAACTGGTCGACTCGACAACGGCCAGCGGCACCGTGGAACGTGTTGGGCGCGATTTCATCGAGCTGGCCGATCCGACCGTGCGCGGCGACGTGAGCTTCGGCACACGGGGGCGAGCCGTCCCGACCGCTGCGATCGCCATGATCCGCAGGCGCTGATCCGCAGGCGCTGATCTGCAGGCGCTGAGGCGCCGCCGGCGCGGTCCCCCTGCGGAGTTCAGTCGATCTCGGCCTCGGTCAGCCCGGCCTCGTCGAGGCCCGAATCGTCGAGCTCCCCGCGTCCGAACGGATGCGCGGCGATGAACTGCTCGGTCTGGTCGTACATCCGTGCGATGTACGACTCCAGCTCGCTGCGTTCGACCCGCCACCGCCCCCGGCCGCCGAGCTTGAGCGCCTTCAGCGAGCCAGACCTGACCAGGGCGTACACCTGGGTATCGGTCACGGCGAGGATCTGGGCAACCTCCGAGAGGGCCAGGAAACGGGGCCCATCGTCCTGATTGACCACGGACACCGGAGCCTCCTCAATACGACGGGAACGGGCGACGGAACGGGCGGCGGGGACGGGAAGCCTGGGGCGGGCACGATCGGACCGGGGCCGCTGACCCGGCGACGCGGGTGATCATCAGCTCAGTCTGCGGACCGTCGACCCGCTGCCCGGCGCAACGGTGCCGCCTGTGGACAGCGGCCACCCACCGCGGCCGGATCCCCCCACCTGTGGACAGTCTGCGTCCGATCGGGGTCCCGTCGACAACACTGACCGGCGCCGCCAGCAGTGAGAGCGGCCCGCCGTCCGGGAGCCGCCCATGTCAGCAGGATCAACAGTCTCCGCCGCGCCCCCGACCGCCCAGGCACCGCGCCGGGCAACCCGGACTGGGCGGCGGCCGGGCTGGCTGGACACCCGACTGTTGATCGGGGTGCTGCTGGTGCTGATCGCGGTCGGTGGCGGAGCGTTCCTGCTCCGGGCGGCCGACCGGAGCACGCAGGTCTGGACGGTCCGTAGCGATCTTGCTGCCGGTGCGACGGTCCAGGCGGGCGACCTGGTGCCGGCGTCCGTCCGCTTCGTCTCCGCCGGGCTGGCCGACCGCTACCTCCCCTCCGTGAACCCGCTACCGGCCGGCGCTCTCGCCACCCGACACGTGGCGGCGGGCGAGCTGCTGCCCCGCGATGCGGTGGCGACCACAACGCCCACCGCGCGGGTGGAGGTCCCGTTGGCCGTGGCCGCCGGCGACCTGCCCCCGTCGCTGCATCCCGGTCAGCCGGTCGACGTCTGGGCAGTGCCGAGCGGGAACCGGGACTCCGGATCGGCGTCGGCACCGGTGGCCGTGCGGGTCTTCGCCGACGTCCCGCTGCAGTCGCTGACCACCGGCACCGGGTTGGGCGGGTCCGGTGCCACGACGGCCACGGTCACCCTGCAGCGCAGCGGCGTCGACCTGGCGGCCGCCCTGGGGTCGCTGGCCGGGCGACGGGTCGTGCTGGTGCCGGTCACCGGGTTGGTGAATCCGGCCGAGACCTCCGCATCGACGTCGACATCGGCCGAACCGCCAACATCCGCCCAGCCGCCGGCATCGGTCCAGCCGTCGGTACCGGTCCAGCCGTCCCCATCAGTCCAGCCGACATCGGCGTCAGTGCCGACCACCGCGGGTGCCGGGCGCTGATGGCAATACCCGTGCTGACCGCCGTCAGCGGGGCACCCTGGGAGGCTGGCCTGGTCGGGGCGCTGGAGGGCCGCGGGCGGACCATCGAGGTGGTCCGCCGGTGCGTCGACGTCGCCGACCTGCTCGCCGCGGCCGGCGCTGGGCTCGGACGGGCGGTGCTGCTCTCAGCCGATCTTCGCCGCCTGGACCGCGACGCCGTGACCCGTCTACAGGCCGGTGGTGTCGCGGTGGTGGGGATCATCTCACCCGGGGATCCGACGGCATCCGAGCGGCTGACCGCTCTGGGGGTGACGCGGCTGGTGGCAGCGGACGCGGGGACGACCGCGATCGCTGAGGCCGTCGTGCGTGCGGTGGCCGCCATTGGTACCGAGACCTCGGCGGTGCCAACCTTCGCTTTCAGCGCCGGGGTCCGCCCGGTGGTGGCTGGCATCGGCGACCCCGGCGGCCCCGGCGAGCAGACGGGTCCCCCGTCGGGGGTGGACGCCGACCCGGACAGCACGCCGGGACGGGTCATCGCGGTCTGGGGTCCGACCGGGGCACCCGGGCGTACCACCCTGGTCGCCGGACTCGGCAGCGAGCTGGCCGCCGGCGGCCACGGGACGCTGCTTGTCGACGCCGACGTGTACGGCGGCACGCTGGCCGCCCACCTGGGAGTGCTCGACGAGAGCCCGGGCGTGGCCGCGGCGGCCCGGATGGCCAACGCGGGGACGTTGGACGCGACGGGACTGCTCGCACAGACGCTGCTGGTTTCTGACCGGCTCTCGGTGTTGACCGGGATCGCGCGTGCCGACCGGTGGCCGGAGGTCCGGCCCGCGGCGCTGGAGGTCGTGCTGAATCTGGCGCGCTCGGTCGCGCACACCGTGGTCGTCGACTGCGGCTTCTGCCTGGAGGAGGACGAGGAACTCAGCTTCGACACGGTCGCGCCGCGACGCAACGGCGCCACCCTGACCGCGCTGAGCACCGCCGACATCGTGCTCGCGGTGGGGTTGGGCGATCCGGTCGGTCTGCAGCGGCTGGTGCGCGGGCTGGACGAACTGGCCGAACGGGTCGCCCCGGCCGACGTCCGCGTCGTGGTCAACCGGCTGCGCCGCGGCCCGATCGGGGCGGACCCGCAGGGACAGATCGCTGCGGCCCTGCAACGCTTCGCCGGGACAGAGCCGATCGCCTACCTGCCGGAGGACCGCGACGCCTGCGATGCGGCACTGCTGCGCGGTCGCACGGTTAGCGAGGCCGCGCCGGACTCCCGATTGCGCAAGGAGATCGCGGCGCTGGCCCGCGGCCTGGCACCCCAGCGGGCCGGGCCGGGCTCGCAGGGTCGGGCTCGCGGCGGACACCGCCGCAGCTGACCAATCGCGTCGGCCGGGTACCGCCGCTCAGCTGCGCTCGACCCGCTCCCCGATCCACTGCAGCGCGAGCAGGTACCCGGCCACCCCGAGCCCGGCGATCACCCCATCGACGACGGGGGAGACGACGCTGGTCGAGCGGAACGGCTCCCGTGCGTGGATGTTGCTCAGGTGGACCTCGATGACCGGCGCGGTCCGCTGGGCGACGGCGTCGCGGACCGCGTAGGAGTAGTGCGACCAGGCACCGGGGTTGATCACGGCCGGCACGGCGGCGTCGGCGGCCTCATGCAGCCAGCCGATGAATTCCCCCTCGGTGTCGGTCTGACGGACCTCGACGCTGAGCCCCAGCTGGTCCCCGGCGGTCCGGCACGCCTCGGCGAGCGCGTCATGGGTGGTCGTGCCGTAGATGTCGGGCTCGCGAACGCCGAGCCGGGACAGGTTGGGGCCATTCAAAACCAGGGCACGCATGCGGCACACGCTAGCTGGCTGGCTTCAGATGTCCCGCTAGCGTTGCCGCGTGCGTGTGCTGCTGCCGGCGACCCTCGCCTCCCTCGCCGCGGCCCTGGCCAGCGGCTGGTTCGAGCCAGCCGACGGCATCGGCTACCTGCCCGGATCCGGTGAAGACGACGACGCCGAGGAGGTCGAGCTGCTGGCGACCGAGGCCGCCGCGGCCGCGTCGCTACGCCAGCTCGGCGCAGCCGGGCCGGAGGTTTCAGCCCGGCGGGTGGTGCTGGCCGCCGACCTCGACGATCGAGTCGAGCCGGACGTGGCGGACGTGGCGCGAGGGTCCGATGGGGCGCCGTTGCCGGTCCGGCTGGCGGCTCCGGTCCCGATCTCGGCGGTGGCCAGCGTGCTGGTCGACCCCGTCTCGCGTATCGCGCTGGTCCGCGCAGCTCTGGCCGGTGAAACCCACGATGCTTATGAGGCGCGCGAGCAGGTCGAGGCTGGTCCCCTGCTCTGGTTCGACCGTTCCGAGATCGACGTTCTCATCCAAGGAGAGACAGCCAAGTGAGCGACGCTCTGTTCGAGGTGCCGGTACCGGTCAACGAGCCGGTACTCAGCTACGGCCCGGGAACTGCCGAACGGGCTGGTCTGCAACGGGAGCTGGCTGAACTCGGCCGAGCCGAGCCGGCACGGCTGGACGCGACGATTGGCGGGGAACAGCTTTCCGGCGACGGGGCGACGTTTGACGTGGTCGCCCCGCACGAGCACGCCCACGTGCTCGGGCACGCCCGGATGGCCAGCGGCGACCAGGCGCGGGACGCGGTGCAGGCGGCTCGGGCGGCCGCGCCGGGCTGGCGGGAGATGGCGTTCGCCGACCGCGCCGCGGTGTTCCTGCGGGCTGCCGCGCTGCTGTCCGGGCCGTGGCGGGACCGGATGAACGCGGCGACGATGCTCGGGCAGTCCAAGAGCGTCCAGCAGGCCGAGGTCGACGCGGCGTGCGAGCTGGCCGACTTCTGGCGCTTCAACGCCGCCTATGCCCGCGACATCCTCACCGAGCAGCCGGTCGCCAACGCGCCCGGGGTGTGGAACCGGCTGGACCACCGCCCCCTGGAGGGCTTCGTCTACGCGATCACCCCGTTCAACTTCACCGCGATCGCCGGCAATCTGCCGACCGCACCGGCCCTGATGGGCAACACCGTGCTGTGGAAGCCCTCGCCCACTCAGCAGCTCGCGGCCTCGGTGACGATGCGGCTGCTGGAGGCGGCCGGTCTGCCGCCCGGTGTGGTCAACATGCTGCCCGGGGACGGTATCGAGGTCAGTGAAGCAGTGCTCTCCGATCCGGACCTCGCGGGTATCCATTTCACCGGGTCGACCGCGACGTTCACCCGGCTCTGGCGCGCAGTGGCCGACAACCTGCAGTCCTACCGGTCCTATCCGCGCATCGTCGGGGAGACCGGGGGCAAGGACTTCCTGCTGGCCCATCCCAGCGCGGACCCTGACGCGCTGGTGGCCGCCCTGGTGCTGGGCGCATTCGAGTACTCCGGCCAGAAGTGTTCGGCGACTTCGCGTGCCTATCTGCCCCGCAGCCTGTTCAATCGGGTCCGCGAGCAGCTGGTGGCCTCGACCGCCGGCCTGCAGGTCGGCGACGTTGCCGACTTCGCAACCTTCACCGGGGCGGTGATCGATGCTCGCGCGTACGCGAAACTGGATGCAGCGCTCTCTCGCGCGGAGAGCACCGATTCCATCAAGATCCTGACCGGCGGGGGGCGTGACGACAGCGTCGGCTGGTTTGTTGACCCGACGATCCTGACCTGTACCGACCCCGGGGACGAGGTGTTCACCACCGAATACTTCGGACCGGTGCTCGCAATCCATGTCTTCGAGGACGGCGACTTTCAGAGCGTTGCTCGCGGCATCGAGGCGCAGAGCAGGTACGCACTGACCGGCTCGGTGATGGCGCGGGACCGGGCGGCACTGGCGTGGGCGAGTCAGGCGCTGCGGTTCTGCGCCGGGAACTTCTACCTCAACGACAAGTCGACCGGGGCCGTCGTCGGGCAGCAGCCCTTCGGTGGTGGGCGCAGGTCCGGGACCAACGACAAGGCCGGGTCCGCGCAGAACCTGCTGCGCTGGACCTCGACGCGGTCGATCAAGGAGAACTTCGTGCCACCGACGTCGACCAGCTACCCGCACCAGCAGAGCTGAACCGGCGGGAACCGCCGGGACCGACAGGCGCCGAGGTCAGCGGCGCCCGGCCAGCCAGTCGCGGCTGACCTCGGCCTCCTTGTCCAGGGCCATCACCACGGCCGGGGCGGCGGCCTCCTCGAGCTTGCGCCCGAACAACGGCACCGAGGAGGTCACCGTTCCGATCACCCGGTAGACCGATCCGCTGGCGGTGGGCGAGAGGGTCGCGATGCTCTCCAGCCGGACCGGCGCCCCGGTGATCGCGATGGAGAAGCTGCCCTCCCGGCTGCCGTCCGCCTCGGCCGGGTGCCACTGCTGCACCTCGTCGAGTTCGACCGTGTCGCCGACGAAGCGCTTGGCGTAGGCCGGGACCCGTGGCGGCAGGACCCGGTGGGTTCGGATCTGCGCCCGGTCGCCGTCACGAGTCAGATCCACCGACGAACTCAGCGAGCCGGTCTGCTCCAGGCGTCGCCTCACGTAGGCCTCGTCGGTGAACATCTCGTACACCTGCTGCGGTGAAGCGTCGAAGGTGTACTCCCGGTTCAGCTGCATGTGGACAAGTATCCGGGACCGGCTCGATGCGGGCCCGATCCGGGTCCGATCTGCACTCCCTGTGGCTCTGGGAACACTTGTTGTGACAGCTCGGTGTCCGTTGTCCCGAACCTTGCCCACAGGTCTACCGATCAAGGGTCCCGACGTGTCAGTGTCCGCCCTGATCAGGTTTCGATGTCGCAGCTGCTCCACAGACCGGTGAGCCCACGGCGGGCCGACGAGAAGGAGGCGCCACCATGGCGGTACCTACGGCTGCCCCGCCGCGCCGGTCCGGCCCCGGCGCGCCGGGCGGTCGTGATCGTTACGACGCGGCCGAGAGTGGCGAGATCCCGGACGCCGAGGCCCATATCGGTGCCGAGGTCCGGGGACTGATCCGCGACCGCGGCCTTGACCCGACCCGTGAGCCGGCCATCTCCCGGGCCCTGATCGCCGGCGTCGTGGCCGATTACCAGGCCCGGACGCTGACCGCTCGGCTACCACCGCTAGGTGATCCGGGACTGGTGGCGGGGCGGCTGTTCGACACCCTGGCCGGTCTCGGCCCGCTGCAGCGTTACCTCGACGATCCGACGGTGGAGGAGATCTGGATCAACGAACCGAGCAAGGTCTTCATCGCCCGGGCCGGCCGCAACGAGCTGACGACCACGGTGTTGACCGCGGATATGGTGCGCGACCTCGTGGAGCGCATGCTCAAGCCGACCGGGCGACGCATCGACCTCTCGCACCCGTTCGTCGACGCCACGTTGCCCGACGGCAGTCGACTGCATGTGGCGATCCCGGATGCGACCCGGATCCACTGGTCGGTCAACATCCGCAAGTTCGTCGTGCGGGCTCGCGACCTGGACGATCTGGTGGAGTTGGGCACCCTGCCTGCGGTGGCCGGCCGCTTCCTGGCCGGGTTGAACATTCTCGTCGCCGGCGCAACCCAGGCGGGTAAGACGACGATGCTCAACTGTCTGACCGCTGCCATTCCGGTACGGGAGCGCGTCATCACGTGCGAGGAGGTTTTCGAGTTACAGGTCCGCCTGCCCGATGTGGTGGGCCTGCAGACCCGCCAGCCCAGCCTGGAAGGGACCGGCGAGATCACCCTGCGGGCGTTGGTAAAGGAGGCGCTGCGGATGCGCCCTTCCCGGATCATCGTCGGCGAGGTGCGCCAGCAGGAATGCCTCGACCTGCTGATCGCGCTGAACTCCGGGCTGCCCGGGATGTGCAGCATTCATGCCAACTCCGCACGCGAGGCTGTCACCAAGATGTGCACCCTGCCGCTGCTGGCCGGGGAGAACATCGGCTCACGCTTCGTCGTTCCCACGGTCGCGGGTGCGGTTGACCTCGTGGTGCACCTGGGGACCGACGCCTCTGGCGCCAGGCGGGTGCGGGAGATCGTTGCCATCCCGGGCCGGGCCGAAAACGGCATCGTCGAGATCGAACAACTGTTCATCACCAGGGACGACAGGTTGATCCGAGCCGAGGGCTATCCGCCGCACCGCGATCGTTTCGAGCGCGTCGGGATCGATCTCGGAGCACTGCTCTCCGGGCGTCGGGTACGTCCCGATCCGGCGCAGGCGGCCGTCGACGGATCCGGTGGGCACTGATGGGATCGCTGCTGGGACTGCTCATGGGGATCGGTGGAGTGTTGATCGCGATGTCGGTCTCGCCGCGTTGGCGGGCCGAACGGGAGCGGTCGCCCGAGCACCGGCCGCGTCCCAGCCGGTCGGAACGGCTGCGCGAGCAGTTGGCGGCGGCCGACCTGCACGGGTTGCGTCCCGGCGTGGTGTGGGGGACCTCGGCGGCGCTGTGTCTGGTCGTTGTGGTCGTCCTGCTGGCCGTGACCGGCACCTATCCCATCGCCATGGTCTTCGCCGGGTTCGCGGCCCGCAGCCCCTTCGTGCTGATCCGGCGCCGCGGACTGAACCGCCGCGAGGAACTGCGCGGGCTGTGGCCGGACGCGGTGGACAACCTGGGTTCCAGCATCCGGGCCGGGCTGTCGCTGCCCGAAGCGCTGTCCCAGTTGGGTATCCGCGGCCCCGCCCCGCTGCGGCCGGCATTCTCCAGCTTCGGCGCGGACTACCGGGCAACCGGCCGCTTCACCGAATGCCTGGACCTGCTCAAGTCCCGACTGGCCGATCCGGTTGCCGACCGGATCATAGAGGCGCTGCGGTTGGCCCGCGAGGTCGGCGGCACCGATCTGGGCCGGCTACTGCGAACCCTGTCGGCCTTCCTGCGGGAGGACGCATATACCCGGGCCGAGCTCGTCGCGCGCCAGAGCTGGACGGTGAATGCTGCCAGGCTCGCCGTCGCCGCGCCCTGGTTGGTGTTGGCACTGCTCTCCTTCCAGTCCAACGTCACCCGCCAGTACAACTCCCAAGCCGGCATCATCGTGCTCGCCGTCGGGCTGGGGTGCTCGGTTCTGGCCTACCGGCTGATGATGCGCCTCGGGCGGTTGCCCGAAGACGTGCGGGTGTTGCGATGACCCCGGGGCTGAGCGGCGCCGCGCTCGGAGCATCCCTGGCGTGCGGGCTGCTGCTGGTGGCGGGTGCCCTGTTCCGGTCCCGACGACCGGATCTGACAGCGCGGCTGGAGCCCTACCTACGCGACGTCACCGTCCCGGAGACCGTCTTCGCCGCGACCGTGATCGCGGCCTCGACCGTGCTCCACCGGCTGGCGGGGCCGCACCTGACCCGCGGTGGCCGGGTCCTGGAGCGGGTGCTCGGTGGTGAGGCCAGCATCCGGCGTCGACTGCTGCGCTCCGGTTCGCCGATCTCGACCGAGGCGTTCCGCGCGGCCCAGCTGCTGTGGGGGGCCGCCGGGCTCGCCCTCGGCCTGGGCGCCTCGCTGGTGTTGGTCGCCTCCGGCGTGGGCTCCGCTGTTGCACTGGCCGTCATTGGAAGCGGTGCTCTCGGCGGGGTCCTGGCACGGGACCAGGCGCTGTCGTTGGCGGTCTCGCGGCGGGAGCGACGCCTGCTCGCGGAGTTCCCCGCCGTCGCCGACATGCTCGCGCTGTCGCTGGCCGCCGGGGAGGGAACTGTCTCGGCGTTGGAGCGCATCGTCCGGATCACTCGCGGGGAACTGTCCGGTGAACTCGGCCATGCGCTCGCCGATGCCCGGACCGGGGCCTCGCTGACCACGGCGCTCGGCGGGATCGCCGACCGCACCGGGCTGCCACCGCTGCAACGTTTTGTCGATGGGATCGCGGTCGCCGTCGAGCGCGGGACCCCGCTGGCCGAGGTGTTGCGCGCCCAGGCCGCCGATGTCCGCGAGGCCGATCGGCGTCGTCTGATCGAGACCGGTGGTCGGAAGGACATCGCAATGATGGTCCCGGTCGTTTTTCTGGTGCTTCCCGTCACCATCCTGTTCGCTCTGTTCCCCGGCTTCGTCACTCTCCGGGCAATCGCCTCGTGAGAGCACCGCTCGACATCCCTGGAGGAGATCGTCATGACACGACCGAGCATCCCAGCCCCGGTCAGCCAGCTGCCCATCCGAATCGGCGTCGCCGTCACCGTACGGGCCCGCGCCGCCGTCGACCGCGAGCGCGGCGACGTCCCCGGGTGGGTTTTGGTGACCCTGATGTCCGCCCTCATCGTCGTGGGGCTGATCGGCCTTCTCAAGACGCAACTGGGCAACGCCTTCACGCGCGCGATGAACTCGGTCACCGCTCCCTGACGGCGACCGTCCCGGCTGCTGGTCGCCGAGGCGGCGGATCCGGGGAGGCCGGGGCCGCGGTGGTCGACGTGGTGCTCGTCCTGATTCCCCTGATGGTGCTGGTGCTGGCGATTCTCGAGGTTGCCCTGGTGGTCTTCGTCCGCACGACGGTGGTCGATGCGCTCTCCGAGGGGGCTCGAGTCGGGGCCGCCGCGGACCGGACCCCGGCCGAGGGAGCCGCCTACGCCCGAGCGCTGATCAGCTCCTCTCTGGCGCCGGCCCAGGCCGCGAACGTCTCCGGTGGTCTTGGCCCCGACGGCACCGTACAGGTCAGCGCGGACGTCGGGGTTCCGGTCCTGGGTGTGCTGACGCTGGGTCCGGTGCGGATGCATCTGAGCGGGCACGCCGTCCGGGAGATTCCGTGAGCAATGCTCGCAGATGGTGGCAAGAGCACCGCTCGCGTGTCTGTCGCTCACCGGAACAGGGCTCCGCGCTGGTGGAGTTCGTCGGGCTGGGCGCCGTCATGCTCGTGCCCATCGTCTACGCACTGATCACGGTTTTGGATATCCAGCGAGCCGCCTACGGGGTCAGCTCCGCCGCACGCGCCTACGGGCGCAGTTACCAGGTCGCGGGGCCGGCGCAGGCCGCCGTCGCCGCCGATCTGGCACTGCGGGATCAGGGACTGAGCTTGGGCCGTGCTTCGGTCGACCTGGTCTGTGTCGGGCAGCGGGGCGCGTGCACCGGGCCCGGGGGAGCCGTTCGGGTCACCGTCGGGTACCGGGTCAGCCTGCCGCTGGTGCCCAGCTGGGCCGGTGGCGCCGCGTCGGTGAGTGTCAGCGGGGTCCACGTGGCCAGCTACGGCGAGTTCCGTGACCCGCGATGACCCGGCCCGCCGCACCGGGCGCGCACCGGTCGCCATGTAGACGGTCGGCCGAGACCGGGCAGGTGACCCTGTTCATCATCGGGTTCTGTGTGGTGTTGCTGACCGCGCTGGCCGGTGTCGCGGCTGCCAGTTCGGTCTACCTGACCCGGCGGGCCCTGACCTCGGTGGCCGACGGGGCGGCCGTGGCCGCAGCGGACGCCGTTCGCGAGTCGGACGTACTCGACGGAACCGTGTCCGGGCAGCGACGGCTGGACTCCACTGCCGCGGGACAGGCCGCCGCCCAGGCGGTTGCGCTGTCCGGGGCGGGGTCCTCGATGACGGATTTCCGATGGTCCGGTGAGCTCGCCGGCAACCAGCGGGAAGTGCTGGTCACCGCCTCTGCTACCGCGGACATACCGCTGGCCAGCTCGCTGTTCGGGCGGGGTGTCACCGTCACCGTGACTGCCCGCTCGACTGGTCGACCGTAGGTCTGCGTTCGGTTGCTACTTCGAGTCGAGAACGGTGCTCTCCCGGATCTCGAGGCGGTGTCCGACCCAGACGTCGCGTGGCGGCTCGGCATCGGCCGCCCGGATCCGGGAGATGAGCAGGTCGACGGCGGTGGCGGCGATCGCGGTCTTGTCCGGCGCGACGGTCGTCAAAGCCGGAGTCGCATAGCGCGCCTCCTCGATGTCGTCGAATCCGACGACCGCGATCTGCTCCGGCACCCGGATGCCGCGGCGATGCAGTTCCTTCAGGGCGCCCAGGGCGAGCAGGTCGTTGAAGCAGAACACGGCATCCGGCGGTTGCCCGCTGTCCAGCAGCTCGGCCATCGCGGCCGCCCCCAACGGGCGGTGGAAGCGCCGGGTCTTCACCACCAGACAGGGATCCAGGACCCGACCGGCCAGTCGGTGGGCCTGTTCGAACCCGAGCAAGCGCAGCTGTGCGGTCTCGCCGTTGTCGTACGGCTGGTCGCCGATGGCGGCGATCCGGCGGCGACCGAGCGAGACCAGATGTGCCGTGGCCTCCCGCGCCGCGGCGACATTGTCGATGCCGACGTGATCAAAGCTGCCATCGGAGAGATGTTCTCCCAAGAGGACCAGCGGCACCCGCCGGTCCCGTGCGCGCAGGTCAGCCGGGGTCAGCGACAGCGCGCTGACGATCAGGCCGTCGAAGATCTGGGCCTGGGAGGAGGTGGCCAGTAGCTGCTGTTCCCGGCTGCGCTCACCGTCGGTCTGGTCGACCATGACCAGGTAGCCGCGGGACCGGGCGTGATCGGTGATCTCACCGACGAGTTCGGCGAAGTAGGGGACCGACAGCTCCGGCACGGCCAGGCCCAGGATCGAGCTGCGACCGCTGCGCAGCGAGCGCGCCAGGACGTTGGGCTGGTAGTTGAGTTCCGCCACGGCGCGTTGGACCCGCACCCGGGTGGCTTCGGCGACCGGCTTGGCTCCGGTGACGACGTTGGACACCGTCCGCACCGAGACCCCGGACCGTTCCGCTACGTCGCGCAGTGTTGCCCCGCCCATGCCTACCTCCCGCGCGGAAGGGTAGCGGCGCGCCGAGGTTCCGGTTGGGGCGGAGGGTGTCGTGCCGGTGCCAGAGCGACCACCGGTCATCGCGCGAGTCGGCGCCCCAGCGCGCGGCCGCGAGACCGAACAGCAGGGGAACGCCGACAAGCACGACGAGCGTGGTCACCGCAACGGACGACCGAGTAGCAGTTGGCTGACACGGATGATAGCGCTATCCTTGGTCTTCATGATTAACGATAGCGCTTTCGTGGCCGGCCCGCCATCCTCGGTCGACCGGGCCGCCGAGGTGTTGCGCCGGCGGGCCGCGTCGCTGCCGGTCGGGGCCAAGCTGCCCTCGACGCGGACCCTGGTCCGGGACCTGGACGTGGGACCGGTGACGGTCCAGAAGGCGCTGGGCGCGCTGGTGGCAGAAGGGCTGGTTATCACCCGGCCGGGGGCCGGCACGTTCGTCGCCCGCCCGACCACCCGGTCCACGGCGGGACCGGACACCGCCTGGCAGCAGGTCAGCCTCGGGGTTGACCCGGTGGACGCCTCGGCGATGCAGCGCATCTGCCGGGTCGGCGATCCCGGGGTCCTCCAGCTGGCCAGCGCCTTCACCGATACGACGCTGCAGCCACAGGCGCGTCTCGCGGCGGCGATGAGCCGGGCCTCGCGCCGACCGGACATCTGGTCCTCGGCGCCGCCGCTTGGCCTGCCGGAGCTGCGGGCGTGGTTCGCGACGCAGGCCGGGGCCGCCGCCGATGACGTACTGATCACCTCAGGCGGGCAGTCCGCGCTGTCGGCGACGCTGCGCTCGCTGGCGCGCCCGGGTGAGCGGGTGCTGTTCGCGGTGCCCACCTACCCGGGAGCGCTGGCGATCGCCCGCGCGGCCGGGATCGTGGCGGTGCCCGTGCCGGCCGACCACGACGGGGTGCGCCCGGACCAGCTGGCCCGCGCCTTCGCCAGCACCGGAGCCCGGGCGCTGTACCTGCAGCCGACCTGGGCCAACCCGGACGGGTCGGTCCTGGCCGCGCAGCGACGCGCGCCGGTGCTGGCCGCGGCGGCCGCGGCGGGCGCGTTCGTCATCGAGGACGACTACGCCCGCCTGCTCGGGCACGGCGGCCCGACTCCGCCCTCGCTGCTGGCCTCCGACACCGAGGGCCGGGTGATCAACCTGACCTCGCTGACCAAGGTCGTCGCCCAGGGTCTGCGGGTCGGCGCGGTCATCGCCCGGGGTCCGGTGCTGCGCCGGATCGCCGCGCTGCGCCTGGTCGACGACCTCTATGTCACCCCCGTGTTGCAGGCCGCCGCCGTCGAGCTGGTGACCGGCCCGGGGTGGCGCCCGCACCTGAAGCAGCTCTCGGCCGCGCTGGCCGACCGCGCCGCCGTGATGGGCCGGGAGCTGGCGGCCCGACTTCCGCAGGCACGGTTCACCCCACCCCGCGGGTCGATGTCGATCTGGCTGGCGCTACCCACCGGCATGGACGAGACATCGGTGACCGATGCGGCCGCCGCCAACGGCGTGGCCGTTGGTCCCGGGTCGCCCTACTGGATCGGCAACCCCGAGTCCGCGCACCTGCGGCTGTGCTTCGGTGGGATTCCGGTCGACCACATCGGGGAGGCCATCTCCCGGCTGGCGGCCGCGGTCGCAGCCTGAGGTCGCGACCGCTGCCGCTGGTTGCAGCCTGAGTCCGGGCCGCGGCCACGACCGAAGCGGAGCAGCCTGCGCGCTGGCCCACACCGACTAGCCTGGCGGATCGTGCCCGCCGACGACTTCGACACCGCGCTGTCCGCGTTGGACCACACGCTGGGGCGCATCGAAGCCGTTTCCGATGTCAGCGCCATGCAGCAGCGGATCGCAGAACTGGAAACCCAGGTCGCCGCTCCCGACCTGTGGGACGACCAGGCCAATGCGGCGCGGGTGACCTCCGAGCTCTCCCACACCCAGGCCGACCTGGACCGGCTGGCCAGCCTGCGGACCCGGGTGGACGACCTGCGGGTGCTGGCCGAACTGGCCGCCGAGGAGGACGACGCCGGTACCGCCGAGGCCACCCGTGCCGAGGCGCAGGTCGAGCTGGCCAGCCTGCAGCGGGCGATCGACGATCTGGAGGTGCGAACACTGCTCTCCGGTGACTACGACGCCCGAGAGGCGCTGGTCACCGTGCGCGCCGAGGCAGGCGGGGTCGATGCGGCGGACTTCGCCGAGATGCTGCTGCGGATGTACCTGCGCTATGCCGAACGCCACGGCTGGCCCACCGACGTGCTGGACACCTCCTTCGCCGAGGAGGCGGGGATCAAGACCGCCACATTTTCCGTGGCCGCCCCCTACGCCTACGGGACCCTCTCGGTCGAGCAGGGCACCCACCGGCTGGTGCGCATCAGCCCCTTCGACAACCAGGGTCGACGCCAGACCAGCTTCGCCGCCATCGAGGTCGCCCCGGTCGTGGCGCAGTCCGATCACGTGGACATCAACGACGACGACCTGCGCGTGGACGTCTACCGCAGCTCCGGGCCGGGCGGGCAGGGCGTGAACACCACCGACTCCGCGGTGCGGATCACCCACCTGCCGACCGGGATCGTCGTCTCGTGTCAGAACGAGCGCAGCCAGATCCAGAACCGGGCCAGCGCGATGGCCGTGTTGCAGGCCAAGCTGCTGGAACGTCGCCGGCAGGAGGAGCAGGCGACCCTGGACGCGATGAAGGACAGCTCCGGCGGCAGCTGGGGCAACCAGATCCGCTCCTACGTGCTGCACCCCTACCAGATGGTCAAGGACCTGCGCACCGGCTACGAGGTCGGCAACACCCAGGGCGTCTTCGACGGCGACATCGACGGTTTCGTCGACGCCGGCATCCGCTGGCGACGCTCCGGCGAGGCTCCCCCCAACGCCGCCTGATCACTGGTAGGCATATCGGCGTGCGCGAGCTGCCGGACCGTGCCCGGGCCGCCGCCGATGGGTCCGGGTCGACGTCGTGATCACGTTTGAGCGGGTCAGCAAGACCTTCCCAGGCCAACAACGCGCCGCGGTGGCCGAGGTCGACTTCACCATCGACAAGGGTGAGTTCGTCTTCATCGTCGGCGCGTCCGGGTCCGGCAAGTCCACGCTGTTGCGCCTGGTGCTGCGCGAACACCGCTCCAGCTCCGGGCGGATCGTGGTGGCCGGCCGGGATCTGGACCGACTCGCCTCGTGGAAGGTCCCACGGTTGCGGCGCAACATCGGCACGGTGTTCCAGGACTTCCGCCTGCTTCCGGACCGGACCGTCTTCGGCAATGTCGCCTTCGCGCTGCAGGTCATCGGTCGCAAACCGGCCGAGATCCGCGAGATGGTGCCGGAGGTGCTGGACCTGGTCGGTTTGGCCGGTAAGCACGACCGGCTGCCGGAGGCCCTCTCCGGCGGGGAGCAGCAGCGGGTCGCCGTGGCCCGCGCCTTCGTGAACCGCCCGATGATTCTCATCGCCGACGAGCCGACCGGGAACCTGGACCCGGGCACCAGCGTGGGCATCATGCGCCTGCTGGACCGGATCAACCGCAGCGGCACGACGGTGGTGATGGCGACCCATGACGCCTCCGTGGTGGACCAGATGCGCAAGCGGGTCATCGAGGTCGACGCGGGGCGGGTCGTCCGGGACGAGGCCGGCGGCGGATACACCCGCTGATGCGACTGCGCTATGTGATCGCCGATTCCGCCGGGGGTATCCGCCGGAACCTGTCCATGACCGTCTCGCTGGTGGTGACGGTGGCGATCTCGCTGTTCCTGGTCAGTCTGGGCCTCTGGACGCACACGCAGGCACAGCGCAGCCAGGACTTCTACTACGGCAAAGCGCAGGTCGCCATCTTTTTCTGCAATGCCGAGATGGCCCAGGATCCGGGTCCGCCATGCGGTGCCGGTGCGGTCACCCCGGCCCAGCGGGCAGCCGTCGCCGCGGCCGTGCGTGGCTCCGGGGTGCGCGAGGTGGTCTATGAATCCCAGCAGCAGGCGTACGAGAACTTCCGCGCCGAGTTCGCCGACTCCAGCGAATTCGCCGACGTGCAACCGGCGCAACTGCAGCAGTCGTTGAGGGTCGAACTCAGTGATCCCGGCGCCACCGAGCGGGTGATCACCGCGGCGCAGGGGATGCCCGGGGTGCAGTCGGTGCAGGACCTGCGCTCGGTGCTGAACCCGCTGTTCGCGGCGTTGCGGGCATTCCAGATCGGCGCGGTCGCCCTGGCGGGGTTGCTGGTCGTTGTCGCGGTGCTGCTGATCTCGAACACCGTGCGGTTGGCCGCCTATAGCCGGCGCCGCGAAACCGCCATCATGCGCCTGGTCGGGGCCGGCCGCGCTGCGATCGCGCTGCCCTTCGTGGTCGAGGCGGTCGCCGCTGGATTGGTCGGAGCGGCATTGGCGGCCGGCGCTTTCGCGGCGTGGCAACAGGTGGTTGTGACCGGGGCGATCCGGCCGACCGTGCATATCACCGCCTGGGTCGACTGGTCGGCGGTGGCCTGGGTCATTCCGTCCCTCTTCGGCCTGGCGGTGGTCATCTCGGCGATTCCCGCCCTCGTGTCGCTGCGGAAATACCTCGACGTGTGATCTCAGCGACTTAGCGTCAACGTCGTGACTGAACCGGAACCGGATCCCGCGACACGGACCAGCCGGCGGCGACTGCTGCTCGGCGGCTCCGCGCTCAGCTTCGTGGCCCTCTCGGTTCCATTCGGCGCCCGCCGCCGGGCCGCCGCCGCTGCCCGGCAGGAGGTCGCCGGTGCGCCCGCCGCCGGTGCGCCCACGGCAGGTGCGCCTGCGGCCGTCTCCGCTGCCGAGGCTCCCGTCGCTGAGCCGGTACCGACCGATGACCTCACCGACGTCCGGCGTCAACTCGCCGCCGCACGGGCCTCCGCGCAGCACCTGACCGACGAGCAGGCGCAGGCCGCCGATGCCCTGGCCGAGTCCTCGGCGGCGCTGCAGAGTTCGGCGCGCCGGTTGAGCCAGGTGCAAACCGACCTCGCCGACGCTCGCACCCAGGAAGCCGCGGTCGTCCAGCGGCTGGACGAGGCGAAGGCCCGCGAATCAGGGTTACAGGCTTCGATCGCTGCCAAAGAGGCGCAGCAGGCCACCGCTCGTGCGGCGCTGCAGGCCACGACGAAGCAGATCGCGGACACCCAGCGGACACTGGGCGGGCTGGCCAGCGCGGCCTACCGGCAGGGCAGTCTGCCGACCCTGGCCGAGGTCGTCGTCGGCGGATCATCGGCAACCGACGTGCTGGGCACCGAGCAGGCCCTGGGGTCGGCCAGCTCCTCCGGGCAGCGCCAGCTCGTCCGGCTCAATCAGCTGCGGGCCGAGCAGGCACGTCGCCAGGCCGAGTTGGTCGCCCTGGAACAGCGGCTGGCCACCGACCGGGCCGCGGCCGCGCAGACGGTACGGGTCGTCGGCGCGTTGCGCGAGCAGGCTGCCACGCAGACCGCCCGCACCCGGTCCCTGCTCGCCGCCCAGGTCAAGGCCACCACGGCCGCCCGGACCGCCCGGGACGCCGACCTGGCGGGTCAGGCCAGCATCGACGCCGAACAGGCACGGACCGGCCAGTTGCTGCGGACGCTGTCGCAGCGGGAGCAGGTTGCGGTCGCCCGCGCCCAGGCCGCCCGGGAGGCTGCCCGCGCCCGGGCGGCTGCGCTCGCCGCTGCCCGTGCGAGAGCCGCGGAGCAGGCGCGGCAGGTCGCGGCCGCCCGCCAGGCTGCGGTCGCCCGGCAGGACGCTGCCCGGCAGGACGCTGCCCGGAAGGACGCCGCCCGGAAGGCCGAGGTTGCCCGGCAGGCCGCGCGGGCCAGTCAGCCGGCACGCCGGTCCGCGCCGCCCCAGCTGCCGAGCACGATTCGCCGCCGGACCCCGGTGCCAACCCCCCGGCCGGTCCCGCGGCCCGCACCTCGCCCGGTGGCCCCGCCGGCTCCCGCGCCGAGCGGTGGGCCGCTCTCCCGGCCGGCCAGCGGGCCGATCACCTCCGGATTCGGCGTGCGGTTCCACCCGATCCTGCACATCTGGCGGCTGCACCCCGGGGTCGACTTCGGCATCCCCTGCGGCACCCCGGTCTACGCGGCGGCCGGCGGGCGCGTGGTGTCCGCAGCGTGGTCCGGTGGGTACGGCAACCGCGTCGTACTCGACCACGGCGACATCGAAGGCATCCCATTGGGCACCACGTACAACCACCTGACACGCCCGGTGGTCCGGGTGGGTGCCCGGGTCCAGCGGGGTCAGCTGGTCGGGATCAGCGGGACCACCGGGCTGTCCACCGGCTGTCACCTGCACTTCGAGGTGTACGAGAACGGGCACGTCGTCGACCCGATGCACTGGCTGTAGCGCCCACCACGGCAGGGCTCGACCTCGCCGCCCGAGCTCCGCCCTCCGCTGTCGGGGATCCCGCCGGGCCCGCACCGACCCGTGGCATCGGAAACCAGGTCCCGCGGAGCGCCCAGCCGCGGGACCTGGTTTCGGACGGCCGGCCGGAGGTCGGCGAGACTGGGGGGATGGCGAAGGGCGTAGGGATGGCGAACGGCGGGGGAAAGGTGGCGGCGCGGGCCGGGGGGCGCAAGCTGATCGCCGCGAACCGCAAGGCGCGCCACGACTACGCCATCGAGGACACCCTCGAAGCCGGGATCATGCTTTCCGGGACGGAGGTCAAGTCACTGCGGGCCGGACGGGCAAGTCTGGTCGACGGGTATGCGGTGATCATCGACTCGGAGGTGTTCCTGCAGCAGGTGCACATCCCGGAGTACACGCAGGGCACCTGGACCAACCACACCCCCCGGCGCACCCGCAAACTGCTGTTGCACCGGGAGCAGATCGCCAAACTGGAGCGACGGGTCTCTGAGCAGGGGCTGACCCTGGTGCCGCTGTCGTTGTACTTCACCGACGGGCGGGCCAAGGTCGAGTTGGGCGTGGCGCGGGGCAAGCGGACCTACGACAAGCGGCAGTCGCTGCGGGAACGTCAGGACAAGCGTGACGTCGAGCGGGCGATGTCCGCGGCCCGGCGTCGCATGCGCTGAGCGGCCTGCGTGCGGGTTCGACCCCGGCCGCACCCGGCGACACCCGGCTCGCCAGGATGGTCGGCATGCAGGCGATCACCTTCAGTGAGTACGGGGGATCCGACGTCCTCAAACCCGGCGAGATCGGACTGCCGGTGGCCGGGCCCGGTGAGGTTCTGGTGCGAATCCAGGCGGCCGGGGTCAATCCGGTGGACATCCAGGTCCGGGAGGGCGCGATGCACGAGCGGATCCCGGCCCGGTTCCCCGCGGTACCCGGATGGGACCTGGCGGGGGTGGTGGAGGCGGTCGGGGACGGCGTGACCGATTTCCTGCCCGGCGACGAGGTGTGGGGGTACGCCCGGCGGGAGGTCGTCGAGCAGGGCACGTACGCGCGGTTCGCGGCGGTGCCGGTGTCCCGGCTGGGAAAACGGCCGCACGGGATGGATGTGCGGGCGGCCGGGGCGCTGCCGTTGGTGGGGTTGACGGCACTGCAGTCGCTGCGGGCGGTCGGGGTCGGGCCGGGGGACACCGTGCTGATCTCCGCGGCGGCCGGCGGGGTGGGGCATGTGGCCGCTCAGCTGGCCCGGGCGTTGGGCGCTTCGCGGGTCATCGGGACCGCGGGGGAGCACAATCACGACTTCCTGCGCAGGCTCGGCGTCGAGGCCGTCCCGTACGGGGACACCCTGGAGCAGGTCGTGCGCGCCCTGGCTCCGCACGGGGTGGACGCGGCCCTTGATCTACACGGCGGGCCGGCCCTGGACGCCTCATTCGCCCTGGTCACCGACCCGGCGCGGGTGGTGAGCATTGTTGATCAAGGTGTCACCGACCGAGGGGGCCGGTGGGTGTTCTGCCAGCCGTCGCGGGACGACCTGGACGAGTTGGCCGAGCACGTGCGCGGTGGCCGGTTGGCCGTCTCGCTGGCGGCCGTGGTGGACCTGGTCGACGCTGCCGACGCCCAGGAGCTGGTGGCGGGCGGACACGTGCGGGGCAAGGTCGTGCTGCAGCTGTGATCCGTGCGGCACGCCGGCTGGGATCGGGGCCGGCCGCCCCTCAGGGGACTAGGGTTCCGACTGTTCCACCTGAAAAACTTCATGTCGCCCGCGCAGCGGGTGCTCCCGTCACTGGGAGCAACCTGGGGGTGATCGGTTTCGACTCCGGACGCCGAACCAGGGGAAGCGGGCCGAGAACGTCGGATGATCTCGTTAACCATGCCGGCAAAACCACAAGTGCCAACTACAAGCGCACTGATCTCGCCCTCGCCGCCTGAGCGAGGAACGTGATCTGTCGACCCGGGGGTGCCCTCGCCCCGGTGTCGGCATCAGCTAGAGGGCTCACGTCCCATCCCGGCCGCGGGGATGGCGGCGGACATGAACAGCGGCTGGGCTCACCGTCACGAAGTGCCTGTGCGAGCGTGAGAGCCGAGTAGGGGTTGAGCAGGCTGCGCCCGGAGAAGCCCTGGGGACTCGCCGGAGGACGCGGGTTCGATTCCCGCCACCTCCACCACAGTTCCTCGCCGTACTCTGTCGGCCGCCCGGCGCTTTTGCTGGCCGGCGCGGAGAGTACGGTGACCAGCTGCCGTCCCGGGAGGACCCATGACAACACTGGCGAACCGGCCGAACACGGCGTTGCTCGTCATCGACATGCAGAACGGCATCGTCGAGCAAGCCGTGAACCGGAACGCGGTGGTGAGCACCATCGCCTCCCTCGTTCGGCGTGCCCGCGATGCTGATGTCGGTGTGGTCTGGGTCGCGCACAGCAGCGACGAGGTGCCGCGTAACAGCGAGGCATGGCAGTACGTGCCCGAGCTTGAGCGGCGTGAGGACGAGCCCCTCGTACATAAGCAGTACGGCGACTCATTCGAAGCCACCGATCTGGAAGCACTGCTCGCCGACCGGGGTGTCGGACGGCTGGTGGTCGTTGGCGCGCAGACCGATGCCTGCATCCGCTCGACCCTGCACGGTGCCCTCGCGCGTGGCTACGACGCGACGCTGGTCGGTGATGCCCATACGACCGAGGACCTGTCGGCCTACGGGGCGCCGCCGCCGGAGCAGGTCATCGCCCACACCAATCTCTACTGGCAGTACCAGACTGCTCCTGGTCGGACAGCGGGCACGGTTGCCAGCGCGGACATCAGCTTCGCGGATTGATTCATCGCAGCGGAGATCCGGGTGCCGCGGCCTGCCTCAACCGCGATTAGCCCTCCGGACGGCCGTCAGTGACCGGCCGACCGTTCGTCACCGCACTCCGCACGGCGCGCCGCGTCCGCCCGCCTCGGCGGGCGAAGTGTGGTGACCAGCTGCCGGCGTCGACGTCGAACTGTGGAATCAGATATTGCCAGGCGTCCTGCCACCGGGCCCAGGGCGGTTCGCCCCGCGCCCGGTGACAGATGGCCCCGCAACTCAGCCGTGATTCGCGATCCGCACGGTCGTTGTCGCGCTCTTGACCGTGCTGCCATCGCCGGCCTTCGCGACTGCGACGATGTCGACCGTGCTGTCAGGCGCCCTGGTCGTGTCCCAGCCGACCCGATATGGCGCCTGGGAATCGGCGCCGATCAGATAGCCGTTAGCGTAGAAGGTGACTTGGCGCACTCCCGATCCCGTGACCGAGGCTCCCATCGTCACCGTTCCCCGGATTGTGCCGGCCGTCGGCGAGGTCAGCGCCACGGCCACCGTCCCGGAAGGTGTGGGAGTCGGCGTGGGCGTCGGCGTCGGGCTCGGCGGGGGAGTCGGAGCACTGCTCCCACTGCCTGGCCAGAGCAGTGCTCCCACTCTGGTCGCCCCGGAGCGCACACCGATCGCCTGCGCGACATCGGACGGCAGCCCGGCGCCGGCACGGTCACCGGCACTTCCATGTCGGACCCGGAAATCACCCTTGCCCGCATTGGCGAAAACCGCTCCGGACCCGTTCACCCCGACACCGTTGCGTTCCCGCCCCGTCGCTGACCGGACCTGGGCAACCGAGGACAGTGACAGTGTCCGTGACCCTGTCGCCCAGGTAAGAACGGCCGACGGAACTCCGGCCGAGCGGCGGACGTACACGTCGTTGTCCAGCGTCGCGAACATGTGGGGAGCGTCGACCTGACGGGTGGCGTTGGTCTGGACCAGCGGCTGATGGGAGCCGACGTTGTCCACGACGAGGTTGTTGCGCATCACCAGCCCGGTGGTGTTCCAGCTCAGCTTGTGCTCGCTCGACCACGAGTCCTGACTGGACGGCCGCGGGTCGTCGTAGATGCCGGCGTTCAGCGCGTTGCCGGAGAAGGTGTTGTTCCACAGCTGCACCCGGTCTGAACCGGCGATTTTCAGTCCCCGTCCGTTGCCCGCGATGACGTTGCTGGCGATCGTCGCGTGCGTGGACACCTCGTAGAACAGGCCATTGCCGCTGTTGTTCTGAGCGAGGTTGCGGGTGATCCGGGCGTCGATGCAGCCCAGGTCGCACCAGAAGCCCGCACCATCGTTTCCGCTGAACACGTTGTCGGTGACCGTCAAGGTCTTCGTGTGTGTCACCTTCACCCCGGCGATGGTGCAGTAGGCGCCACAGCTGTGGGTGTTGAACCCCTCGGTGTTGTTGTTGCTGAACACGTTCCCCGAGAGCACCAGTCCGTGAGCACGGTTCACATTCCCACCGCGGTAGCCGTTGGCGGTCGAGACGTTGTTCAGGAACCGGGCTCCCGGCTGGGCGAGGATGAACGGGGTCCCGGCGATCTGGGTGAAGGTGCTGTTCTGCACCGTCACCTTCGGGGCATTGACGATGACTGCGGCCGGCTGGTCCTCTCGCCAGTAGGGGGCGTACTGGGCGAACCCCAGGCCGTCGATGACCGAACCGGCCGCTCCCGAACCCTGCATCGCCAGGGCACGCCACTGGGTACTCGCCTCCACTGTCGCGCCGCGCGGGTCATCGCCGATCCAGATCGCCTTGCGGGTGTAGTCCACGGCGAACTCACCCGGACCGACGGCTGCGGCAGACCGCTGCTGCCGCAGTGAGCGCCCATTTCGGAACGCCTGGTCCGGCCAGCCGGCCAGGGGGTGTGCGGAGTCGACCGCGGCCGATGCGAAACACGTGTGGCAGAAGCGGGTCGTCCAGCCGTCGTGCCGCCACCGGGCGCCGTCGCGGACCCAGCCGTTGACGACGACGCTGCCTTTGAGCGTTGCTCTCTCACCCGGATAGGAGCGCAGGGTGACCCGACGGGTGATCGTCGGAAGGCTCTCGCGGTAGTCCCCGGTTCGCAGCACGACGGTTGCTCCGGAACGCGCTTTCGCCAACCCGGCTGCGACAGTGAGCAGTGGGGCGGTGCGCGTTCCGGGTGCCCGGTCCGAGCCGGTGGGTGAGACGTAGATGGCCCCGGCGGGGACCGGGGCGCTCGAGCCCAGCCCGGCAGTCGTCGCGAAACCACCTGCCGCTGCGGACAGCTCGGTTGTGGCGACGGCCGAGCGGGTGTCAACGGCAGCAGCGCTCTGGGTGGTTCCGAAACCGACCGGTGCCAGGCCGAGGAGAGCACCCGTCGCAGTGATGAGTCCGATGATCCCGAGGCGGACCCAGGTTCCCGGTCGGGTGGCCTTGCGGTGGCGGTACGCCGTGGAACTCACTTGTGCCCTCCCTCGTTGTCACTGCCACACCGTGCGCTCAGTGCGGCCTGGGGTAGGTCCCCGATCGATAACCGTGCCGCGGTGCACCTGTCGTGCGGCTGTGCGCGACGACGAGCGACGTCAGGTGGAGGTCAGAGTGCGGCTTCCCGCCAGTTCCCCCACCTCGTGTCCGAGCGCTCGGACCCGGGTCGCCCACCGCGACCGGAAGTTACGAAAGGTCCTCCACTGGTCGCTGATAGTGATCAGGAGGGAGCTTGGTGCGCCCGCGGGGGCTGCCGGAGCGCGAGCTGCGGGGCGGTGGAGTTGACGCCAGCAACGGGGCCGTTGGGGAACAGCGCGTACGGGTGCACGATCGGGTATGCCTCCCAGCCCGCCAGGAAGCGAAAGCCGCACCGCGGCAGGTCGCAGTCGCCCAGCCGTTGCTGCTGCGCCGGCAACCGGCCTGCTGGGTGACAGTCTGCTGCTCGGCGACGTCTCGGCGGCTTCGGTGACGTCCTGGTCGGTCCTCGGTGAACGGCCGCTGCTGGGCCCGGCCGTGCCACCCCGTCCGACTCAGGTGCACGCCGGGCGGTTGAGCCAGTCGCCCACCCGGGCGCCGGGACCTCAGGTCAGCGAGTTCGAGGCCGAACTCCGGCCACTGTCCGCAGGTCCGGCGCCCCGGCGCCCGGCCGCTCGTCCACCCGCCGCGCGACGCGCTGGCTCCACGCAGATTGGCCGCCGCCCGGCGACCGACCCGCGGATCCGCGCAGGTTCCCCGCCAGCGCGGCCCGGGAGGTCCCCGCTCGGAGTCGTGATCGTCGGGATCGTCGTGGTCCTTTTCGTCCTGTTGGTGCTGTCGGGGCTGCGGGCCGGCCCGGGATGAGCGATCCCCGGCCGGGCTCCGGTGTGGCCGCGATGCGGGACCAGGCCGAAGCCTGCGCGGCCATGGGGTCACCGATGTACGCGGCGCTGGCCGAGCGGATGGCCGACGATCTGGCTGCCGGTGGTGTCGTGAGTGAGGTACTCGGGCCGTGGGCAGCCGCCCCCGCGAGCGCCGCGGTCACGCTGCGTCTGCTCGGCGGCGTTCACCGACTGGTGCTGCAGCGCCGTGCCGCCGAGTTGGCCATCTGGTACCCCGGTGTCGGCGGACGATTCGATCCTGGTGAGAGCGGTGATCTGGACCACCTCTGGCAGGCGTTCACCGCCGTGTGCAGCGCTCACGGATCGGAGCTGTCGGCCGGACTCGACCAACCACCGCAGACGAATGAGGTCGGGCGTTCGGCGGCACTGGCCGGGGCGTTGCGCTATCTGGTGGCCGAGGCGGCCGTTGGATCCGGGGTGGCCGAGGCGGCCGGGCACGCGGCGCCAGCCCTTCCGGTCGCGCTGGCGGAGATCGGGGCCAGCGCCGGGCTGAACCTGCGGCCGGACCGGATACGGATCACCAGCGCCGACGGCACGGACGAGATGGGTCCGGCCAGCGCACCGGTCGTGATGGCCGGTGGGTGGGATACACCCGCGCCGGGGGTTGGCCACCCCTCGGCGCGGATCGTGGCGCGGGCAGGCTGTGACCGGAGCCCGCTGGACCCGCTGAGCGCGGCCGACCGGCTCACGCTGACCAGCTACACCTGGCCGGACCAGACGAACCGGCTCGCCCGGCTGCGCGGCGCGTTCGCGATGGCGGCCGCCGAGCCGGTGCCGATCGTGCGCGCAGACGCTGCTGACTGGGTGCGGGAACTGTCACCGCGGTTGGGCAGGTGGACAGTGCTCTGGCATTCGGTGATGTGGCAGTACCTGTCCCCGCACGACGCCGCGGCGACCCGCGCCGCGGTGAACGCCCTCGGCGAGCGGGCGTCGAAAACTGCCCCGGTTGCCGAAGTCGCCCTGGAGCCGCTTGCGCTGGATCAGGGTGCCCGGGATCGGGGCTCAGCAGGAACTACTGATCCCCACTTCGCTGTGACAGTGACGATCTGGACCGGTGGCGAGCTGCGCCGCGTCGACCTCGGCCGCGCGCCCGGTCACGGAATTCCCGTTCGCTGGTAGGCGGGCGCTGCCGGTATGCGGGCGGGACCCGAGCTGGGACGCGGGCGACAAGCCGGCGGCCCGGTCGACGGATCGGGGTGGTGACCGATTCGCGTCGACCGGGCCCGCGGCGTCAGGACGTGGTCTGGATCACTTGCCGTTCCACCAGATGCGGGTGCTGAGCATGGTCGACCTCGCTTTCGTACTAGGGGTTGATGCGGTATGAAGCGGCACTCGCCGGGCCGGCCCGGCGGGGCTGCAGCTGCCGAGCGCTATCGGCAGCGACACCGCCGGACGCTCCCCGGCAGACGTTCCATGGACGTCCGTCGTGGCAATGCGTCAGGCGATATCGGAAGCCTGACACGGCACCCGGTGCTTCGTCAGCTCGCACTTCGGGCGGCGGTCACGGCGCGAAGGCCGCCTTTCAGTTCCCGTGACCGGGCGTTACAGGGTGACAATCAGGATTACGGAGAGTCAAAGGATGGTCAGCGTTGGTTGCCACCGCACACCAATCGGGCAGTGAGCATGACTAACGGTGAGGACGATCGTTCGACAGATCGGACGTGCGATTATCGCCAAGACCATCCGGCGGGCCGCCCGGACGGCGTCAGGAGCCCAGCCAGTACCCAGCTGGCACCAGCACCGGAGGAGCCGACATGCCGCCCGCACCGAACGCCTCGTACTCGATCGTCGTGCGCCTGGAGGTCCCCGCCGGTGGCCGCGCCACCAGCAGGCTGGCCGGGGCCGTCGAACAGGCCGGTGGCGTACTGACCGCGCTGGACGTCTCCGCATCCGCGGCCGATCGGGTCCAGGTCGACCTGACGTGCGCGGCCGCCGACACCGACCAGGCCGATCGGATCGTGGCCGAACTCCGGAAGGTCGAGGGCGTCATCATCGGCCGGGTCTCGGACCGCACATTCCTGGTCCACCTCGGCGGCAAGATCGAGATGTCCTCGCGCGTCCCGATCCGCAACCGCGACGACCTGTCCATGGTCTACACGCCCGGTGTCGCCCGGATCTGCCTGGCCATCGCGGCGGACCCGGAGGACGCCCGACGACTAACGATCAAACGTAATTCGATCGCCGTGGTGACCGACGGCTCGGCGGTGCTGGGCCTGGGCAACCTCGGTCCGGCGGCTGCGCTGCCGGTGATGGAGGGCAAGGCGGCGCTGTTCAAGCGGTTCGCCGGGATCGACGCCTGGCCGATCTGCCTGGACACCCAGGACACCGACGCGATCGTGGCGGTGGTGCGCGCGATCGCTCCGGGCTTCGCGGGGATCAACCTGGAGGACATCTCCGCCCCCCGCTGCTTCGAGGTCGAACGGCGGCTTCGGGCCAGCCTGGACATCCCCGTCTTCCACGACGACCAGCACGGCACCGCGATCGTCGTGCTCGCGGCGTTGACCAACGCCCTGCTCGTGGTGGGCAAGCAACTGCCGCAGGTGCGGATCGTGTTGGCCGGCGCAGGCGCGGCCGGGTTCGCGATCCTGCGCCTGCTGCTCGGCGCGGGTGCGGGGGAGATTCTCGTGTGCGACGTCGACGGGCCGGTCCACACCGGGCGGGTGCACGCCTCGCCGGAGCTGGCCTGGGTGGCAGAGCACACCAACCCCCGCGACTACCGCGGCGACCTCCACGGCGCGCTGGCGGATGCGGACGTGTTCATCGGCGTCTCCACCGGCAATGTCCTCGACGAGGCCGACATCGCCTCGATGGCACCCGACGCCATCGTGTTCGCGCTGGCCAACCCGACACCGGAGATCGACCCCACGCTGGCACGCGAGCACGCCAGCGTGGTGGCGACCGGGCGCAGCGATCAGCCCAACCAGATCAACAACGTGCTCGCATTCCCCGGGGTGTTCCGCGGCCTGCTCGATGCCCGCAGCCACGCGATCACCGACGCCATCCTGCTGGCGGCAGCGGGCGCGCTGGCCGCGGTGGTCACCGACGAGCAGCGCAACGCCGACTACATCGTGCCCAGCGTGTTCGACCCGGACCTGGCGGCCACCGTCGCCGCCGCGGTCCGCGACGCCGCACTGGCCGACGCCGCTGCCGGTGCCGGTCCGAGCCGCTGGGTCCACGAGGCGGGGCACGGCGTCGCCGACCTCGGGGGGCTGCCGAGCCCGCTGCCCTGAACCGGTCGGCGCAGGCGCAGGCGCGGGCGTTGGTGCGGGCGCTGGTGGTCGCGGGCATGAGAATGGCCCGGTGAGGCCGCAACCGCTGCCGGGTCAGCTGCTCGTCGCGACACCGGAGATCACCGACGGGCCGTTTCGTCGCGCGGTCGTGCTGCTGCTGGACCATGACGGCGACGGGACCCTCGGACTGGTCGTCAACCACCCGACCCGGCTGCCGGTCCGGCAGGTCCTACCCAGCTGGCACGAGGAGGTCGTCGGGCCTGCGGTGGTGTTCTCCGGCGGCCCCGTCTCTCCGGACAGCGCGCTCGGTCTGGCGCGCCTGGACGACACCGCGATAACCGATGCGGGCGGGCCGATCGGGTGGAAGCGGCTCTACGAGGACGTCGGGCTGGTCGATCTGGACGCCCCGCCGGAGGTGTTGCGGGCCGGCGTCGCGGCGATGCGCGTGTTCGCCGGCTACGCCGGATGGGGCTCCGGGCAGCTGGTCGAGGAACTGCAGCGCGGCTCCTGGCTGGTCACCGACGCAGCACAGTCCGACCCCTTCGACGGCGACCCGCAGCAGCTGTGGCCAGCGGTGCTGCGGCGACAGGGCCCGCCGCTGGCCTTCGCCGCGACCTATCCCGACGATCCGACCGCGAACTGAGACCAGCCGACCGCGAACTGAGACCAGCCCACCGCGAACTGACAGGTGCCCGCAACGGTTGCAGACTGGCCGGCATGCCTGTGCACCCGAGCAGTGATTCCCAGAGCAGTGATCTCCTCATTGGTGACGCCCTGACCGGTGTCCCGCACATGACGACCGTCATGCCCGACACCGATCCGGACACCGACACCCTCACCCGCCCCGTGCCGCGCGAGGCCCAACCGGGCGACCATGAAAAGTTCAGCCACTACGTGCCGAAGGACAAGATCCTGGAGTCGGCGATGACCGGCGAGCCGGTGCGGGCGTTGTGCGGCAAGCTCTGGATTCCCAACCGGGATCCGGAGAGGTTCCCGTTGTGCCCGCAGTGCAAGGAGATCTACGAGTCGCTGTCGGGCTGAGCTGGGGCGTGTTCAACGCGGACCCCGGCCGCCCTCATCGCTGCCATCGCTGCCTCGTCGGCTCCGGGTTGCAGGTTGACGAACGCCGTCGCGGCCAGTGGGACGCTGACCTGGTAGCCGAGCCGGCGCCCGTCCAGGGCCGTTTCCTTCACGCACCAGTCCCCGGCCAGCCCGACCACGACCAGGCGCGCCACCCCGGTCGCGGCGACCAGCGACCCCAGTTCGGTGGCATCGGTGCACCCCGAGCGGGGATCGCGCACCGAGAACCCGGAGTACCCGTCGCGGCCGTCGACGCCCTTGCGGACCACCGGGCCGGTCACCGAGAGCCCGGGCAGGAACTGTGCGCCGGCAGTGTCCTTGACGCAGTGCACCGGCCAGATCCCGCCGTCGGTGACGAAGTGCGGGGTACGGGGTGGATGCCAGTCCTGGGTGAAGAACACCGGCCAGTCCTCGTCCGTGGCCCGGTGGATCCACTGCTGCACCACGGGCAACACCGCCTCGCCGCCCCTGACATAGAGCGCGCCATCGGGCTGGCCGAAGTCGACCTGCATATCGATGACGATCAGCGCGGTGGCGCTCGGGTCCTGACTCATCTGGCATCGGCCCCCGGGTTCACGGTCGGGATCGCGGGCTCGCCGGCGGACAGCTTCACACCGTCCCACGGCAGGCTGACCAGGACCCGGCGCAGATGCGCGCGGGCGGCGGGCAGGTCATCGGCACCGGCGGCGGGCCGTCCGTCGGCGAACAGCGGTACCTGCAACTCCCGGGTTCCGGGGCCGGCCGGTGGTGCTGCGCCGGTGCCGACCACCTCCTCCTCGGCGGTCCCGGTGTCACGGTGGCGCCGGTGCGCCCACTTGCGTCCACCGCGGGTGCCCTTGCCCTCCGAGCGTTTGGCGACCGGGCGACCGTCCACCTCCACCAGCTTGTAGACGAAGCCGGCCGTCGGGGCGCCGGACCCGGTGACCAGCGAGGTCCCCACACCGAAGCTGTCGACCGGGGCGGCGCCGAACGCGGCGATGCTGAATTCGTCCAGGTCACCGGAGAGCAGGATTTTCGTCCCGGTGGCACCGAGGGCGTTCAGCTGTTCCCGCGCCCGACGCGCCAGTACCGGCAGGTCACCGGAGTCGATGCGCACCGCACCGAGCCCGGTCCCGGCGGCGGCCACCGCGTTCTCGATCCCGCGGGCGATGTCGTAGGTGTCGACCAGCAGCGTCGTGCCCGGTCCGGCCGCGGCGACCTGGGCGGCGAAGGCGGCCGGCTCGTCATCGTGCAGCAAGGTGAACGAGTGCGCCGCGGTGCCCATCGTCGGGATTCCGTACTGCTGACCGGCGGCCAGGTTGGAGGTGCCGGCGAAACCGGCCAGCCAGGCCGCGCGGGCCGCGGCGACGGCGGCCTGCTCATGGGTGCGGCGGCCGCCCATCTCCACCAGCGGTCGCCCGTCGGCGGCCAGCACCATCCGCGCGGCCGCCGACGCGATCGCCGAGTCGTGGTTGAGCACCGAGAGCACAAACGTCTCCAGCACGGCCGCCTGGGCGAAGCTGCCGGACACGGTCAGCACCGGGGACCCGGGGAAGAACAGCTCCCCCTCGCGGTAACCGTCGATGCGCCCGCTGAACCGGAAGTCGGCCAGAAAGTCCAGCAGGGACTGGTCGTCCAGCCCGGTTGAGCGAAGCCATGCCAGGTCCTGCTCGCCGAAACGGGCATCCGCGATCGCCTGCACGAGGCGTCCGGTCCCGGCCACGACGCCGAACCGCCGCCCGGGCGGCAGCCGCCGCGTGAAGACCTCGAAGACACAGTCGCGCCCCGCGGTGCCGTCCGCCAGTGCCGCGGACACCATCGTCAGCTCGTAGCGGTCGGTCAGCATGACCGTCGGGCTGGCAGCGGAGCTGCCGGGATTCACTGTCGGGCTGCCAGGTGCCACTGCAGCACCGTATCGGCGCCGGGTCTGGCACGTGAGCTCTGCCTTGCCACAATGGGGTGATGACGGCACCGGCGCAGTTGGAGCGCCCCGAGGCCGAGACGACCGTCGTCCCGGACATCCCCTGGATCACCCTGGTCTGGAACGACCCGGTGAACCTCATGTCCTACGTGGCCTACGTGTTCCGCACCTACTTCGGGTATGACCGGCGCCACGCGGAGAAGCTGATGATGGACGTGCACACCCTCGGCCGGGCCGTCGTGGCGACGGGGGGCCGGGAGGAGATGGAACGCAACGTCGAGGCCATGCACACTTACGGGCTGTGGTCGACGGTGCAGAAGGCCGACCAGTCGTGACCGCGCACTTCCGCCGGGACCGGCGGCGCCGGGTGTCGGCGACCTTCGATCCGGTGGAGGCCGCGCTGCTGCGAGACCTGACCGCGCAGCTGGTCGAGCTCGTCGAGGACGGCGTGCCCACTCAGACCGAGGATCCACTGGCCGCTTCGCTGGGGATCGGGACCGGCACCCCGCCGGACGACCCGGTGCTGGTCCGACTGTTCCCGGACGCCTATGTGAGCCCGGGGGCGGCGCCGGACGCGGAACAGGCCGAGAACGGCACCGAGTTCCGGCGCTATACCGAGGTCGGGCTGCGCCAGGTCAAGGGCGCCCGGGCCCGCGGCGTGCACGAGGAGCTTGCCGGGGATCCGCGCGACCCGGTCGACGTCCGCCTGGACGAGGCCCGGGCGCTGGAATGGCTGACGGTGCTGACCGATCTGCGCCTGGCGCTGGCGACCCGGATCGGGTTGGCGAGCGAGCAGGACGCGGCGGAGCTGGACGAGCTGGCCTATGCGGCTATGCGCCGACGAGGCCGTCCGGGTTCGGCCGGGGACCCGGACCAGGGCGGCGATCCGCTGGCCGAGGACCCGCGCCTGGGCGTGCACCAGATCTACACCTGGTTGGGCTACCTGCAGGAGTCCCTGGTCGCCTCGATGCCCTGAAGCTCAGCTGACGGCAGCCGCGGGCCTGTGGACTGGGACCCGTGCCTGCGATCAGACGCGGCGGGTGGCCACGAGCACCGCGGCATCCGCGGTGACCGCCACCTCGGCGGCGATGAACCGCTCGTCGGTCAGCCAGGCCTCGCGCAGACTGTCCACCCGGCCGCGGTAGACCGGCGGCCAGGTGGCCGACGGGGTGAAATCGTCCAGGACCACCGTCCCGCCGGGCGCGACCAGATCCGCGACCGCGTCCGGACCGTCCTGCTTTGCGCCGCCGTCGACGAAGAGCAGGCAGAACGGTCCGCGGTCGGCCAGCTGGGTCCAGTCACCGGTCAGCACCTGTACCCGGTCGTCGCCAGCGAACAGCGCCCGGGCGGAGTCGGCCAGCGCCGGGTCGCGGTCGACAGTGATCAGCCGGGCACCCGGGCGCAGGGCGCTGACGATCCACGCCGCCCCGACCCCGGCGCCGGTCCCGGTCTCGGCGATGAGGTTCTCCCGGGCCGCTGCCAGCGTCGCCAACAGCCGGCCGGTCTCGATCCGTGCCGAGCTGACGAACCCGAGGCCCCGGGCGCGGTCGAGCGCGGCGGCCACGATCGCCGGCAGCTCCGGTGGGGTGCTCATCGCATCAGGATCGCAGCCGCTGCCGCCAGCACCTGAGACGAACGTCCCGCGATGTGGACTACCCGTAGCGTGGCCGGCATGGACCGGACGCTACGACTGGCCGTCATCGGGGGCGACGGGATCGGACCGGAGGTGGTGGCCGAGGCCGTCAAGGTCCTCGGCGCGGCCGTGGCGGGGTCGGGCCACGTGCTGGACTGCACCGACTACGACCTGGGGGCTGCCCGTTGGCTGCGGACCGGGGAGGCGTTGCCGGACAGCGTGCTGGCCGAGCTCCGCGGGCACGACGCGCTCCTGCTCGGCGCGGTCGGTGCGGCACCGGGGGACCGCACCATCCCTTCCGGTGTCCTGGAGCGGGGACTGCTGCTGCGGGTGCGGTTCACCTTCGACCAGTACGTCAACCTGCGCCCGGCCCGACTCTGGCCGGGTGTCAGCGGACCGCTGGATGCCTCGGTGCGAGCCGGGGGCATCGACCTGGTCGTCGTGCGGGAGGGCACCGAGGGGCCCTACCTCGGCAACGGCGGGGTGCTGCGAGCCGGGACCGACGCCGAGGTGGCCACCGAGGTCAGCGTGAACACCGCCTTCGGGGTGCGCCGCGTCGTGCGGGACGCGTTCGCCCGGGCCGCGGCCCGACCGCGCCGCCGGTTGACGCTGCTGCACAAGCACAACGTGCTCACCTACGCGGGCGGGTTGTGGCGCCGGATCGTGGATGAGGAGGCGCTCGCGCATCCGGAGGTCAGCGTGGACTACAGCCATATCGACGCGGCCATGATCCACCTGGTCACCGACCCGGGCCGGTTCGACGTCATCGTCACCGACAACCTGTTCGGCGACGTCGTCACCGACCTGACCGCCGCGGTCACCGGGGGCATCGGGCTGGCCGCGTCGGCCAACATCAACCCCGAGCGAACCGCCCCGTCGATGTTCGAACCGGTGCACGGTTCCGCACCGGACATCGCCGGGCAGGGACTCGCCGATCCGACCGCGGCGGTGCTGTCCACCGTGCTGTTGAGCGAGCACCTGGGCCTGCCGGAGGTGGCCGCGCGTATCCAGGCCGCGGTGGTAGCCGATCTGGCGGGACGGGTGCATGGTGCCCGCCGCTCGACGTCGCAGATCGGCGACGCGCTGGCGCAGGCGGCGACCGGCTGAGGCGGTGGCCGGCTGACCCTGATGCCCGGAAACTGACCCCTTCGCCCGATCAGTCGATCAGTCGATCAGTCGATCAGTTCGGTAAGGCGGGGTCCCGCGCGGGCCGCCAGCCGTCGGTCCAAGGTTGCGACCCGGCCACCGCGGCGTTCGGCCAGGGCGACCAGGTGGGCGGCGGGCACGTGGCGGTAGGTGACGATACCGATCCAGTCGATGTCCGTGGCCGCTACGTCATCGGCCCAGAACTCATGGCCGGGCAACGCCTGCAGCTCCGCCATCAGCATCGCGGCGTCCAACACGGTCAGCGGGGGGTCGACCACGGCCGGGTTTGCCGAGAGCCGGACCATGCCGAGTTGGGTCGCAGGGGAGCTCGCCCACGGCACATCCGATCTGGCGAGGAACCAACGTCGGGCGCGGAGGTGGTGGATGTGTGACGGCCACGCCAGCGCCACCAGGACATTGACGTCCAGCAGGGGCGTCACGGCTGGCCGACGGCGCGGGCCACCGCCTCGGGCGTGATCGTGCGGGCGTCCATGGGCACCCGCACGATCGGAAGGCCGTCGGCGGCCCGGTCGAGCCTGGGGGTGGGAGCGAGCGCCTGGCGGAGCAGGTCGGACACGACCCGCCCCACCGATTCCCGATGTGCTTCTGCGATGTCCCGCACTGACTCCATCACGTCGTCATCGAGCGAGATCGTGGTGCGCATATTGAAAATCTACATCACGGCTAGGACATGATGCCCAACCTATTGATCGATGCCGACCCCCTGCGAGGTGGTCAACCCGTTGCGCGTGCACTTCGTTCAGCTGGTCGTCGGGTACCCGGCGGCGGTCGTGTCCGCGAGGGCGACGACGGCCTTTCCGGTGTTGGCTCCGGTGAACAGTCCAAGAAACGCATCGACCGCCGAGTCCAGGCCACGTGAGACGGTCTCGGGCGCTGCGACCGCACCGGCAGCGATCAGGTCGGCCAGCTCGCGCCGGAAGACCGACTGTGACGTGGAGTGGTCGGAGACGATGAAGCCCTCGATTCGCAGTCGCTTGCCGACCACCTGGTACAGGTTGCGGGGCACGCGAGGGTCCCCGGCGCAGTTGTACGCCGAGATCGATCCACAGGCAGCGACGCGGCCATGGGTTCGCAGCGAGCCGATGGCCGCCTCCAGCTGCTCACCCCCGACGTTGTCGAAGTAGACGTCGATGCCCTCGGGTGCAGCCGCAGCCAGTTGGCCGGCGATATCAGGCTCGCGGTGGTCCAGCGCAACGTCGAAGCGCAACGTGTCGCGCAGATACCTGACCTTGCTCGGGCCGCCAGCCGACCCGATGACCCGACCTGCCCCGCGTGCCCTGGCCAGTTGGCCGACCACGGAGCCGACCGCCCCGGCCGCGCCAGAGACGAAGACGGTTTCCCCGGGCCGCATCCGGGCGATCTGAAACAGTCCGACCCAGGCGGTGAAGCCGGTCATGCCGAGCGCTCCCAGATACAACGAGAGCGGTGCTCCCGACAGCGTGAGCGCCTGGGCCGCACTGGCGGGCAGCACCGCGTACTCGCGCCACCCGAGGCCGTGCTCGACGACGGTTCCCACCGGCATCGCGGGGTTCTGCGACCGCACGACCTCGCCGATCGCCCCGCCGTCCATCGCCGCCCCGAGGGTGAAACCGGCGGTGTAGGACGGCCCGTCGTTCATCCGCCCCCGCATGTAGGGGTCAACGGAGAAGACGAGATTGCGAACCAGGACGTCGCCGCCAGTGGGTTCTGGCCGCGCGATGGTGGCGACCTGGAAGTCCGCCGGAACCGGAGTTCCCGATGGCCGGTGGACCAGGCGGATTTCCCGAGCCTGCACGGGCAGTTCGATCGGCTGTTCCGAGCCGGCGGGTTCACGGCCTGCTGAGGTGTCGATGACCGTGACGTTACGCGGCACGGGTCGCCGGACCGGACCCCAGGCGACGCTGGCTGGGGTCCGGTCTGTCAGGCCGCTGCCGGCACCTGCCAGACCTCGGGAACCGCATCTGCCACCGGCGCCAGGGCCTGGCGCACGATGTCGGCGACGTCGCTGACCAGGCGGATGTCCAGACCCTCCTTCACCTCGGCCGGGACGTCGTCCAGGTCCGGGGCGTTGCGGGCGGGCAGGAACACGGTGCTCAACCGGGCCCGCTGGACGGCGAGCAGCTTCTGCCGGACCCCGCCGATCGGCAGCACGCGACCGTTGAGGGTGACCTCCCCGGTCATGGCGACGTCGTCGCGGACCGGGCGCCCTGTCGCCAGCGATGCCAGCGCGGTCACCATCGTCACGCCCGCCGACGGGCCGTCCTTGGGCACGGCCCCGGCCGGGACGTGCAGGTGCACCCGCCCGTCGAGCACCGTCGCGTCCACCCCCAGTTGTTGGCCGTGCGAGCGCAGGTAGGACAGTGCGATCTGCGCCGACTCCTTCATCACCTCGCCGAGTTGACCGGTCAGCATCAGTCCCCGGTCCCCGGCGCCCGCCCCAGCGCCGGTCACAACAGTTCCGGTCCCACCAGCTCCGATCACCGGAGCTCCGGTCACGGTGGCCTCGATGTACAGCACGTCCCCACCGGTCCCGGTGACCGCCAGCCCGGTAGCCACGCCCGGCACCGAGGTGCGCTCGTGGGTCTCCGGGGTGAACCGCGCCCGGCCCAGGTAGTCGGTCAGCTGATCGACCCCGACGATCAACGGGCGCGCTGACTCACCTGCCAGCCGGACCGTCGCCTTGCGCAGGATTTTCGCGATCGCGCGCTCCAACTGGCGCACGCCCGCCTCCCGGGTGTGGTCCGAGGCGATGAGCAGCAGCGCATCATCGGTGAGAGCGACGTCCTCGGATGTGAGCGCTGCTCGCTCCAGCTGACGCGGTAGCAGGTGCTGGCGGGCGATGACCAGCTTGTCCTGCTCGGGGTACCCGTCCAGGGTCACCAGTTCCATCCGGTCCAGCAGCGGGCCGGGGATGGTCTCCAGGCTGTTGGCGGTGGCCAGGAAGACGACATCAGACAGGTCAAGGTCGAAGTCCAGGTAGTGGTCGCGGAAGGTGTGGTTCTGCGCCGGGTCGAGAACCTCCAGCAGCGCGGCGGCCGGGTCGCCCCGATAGTCCGCGCCGAGTTTGTCCACCTCGTCCAGCAACACCACCGGGTTCATCGACTTCGCTTCGGTGAGCGCCCGCACGATCCGGCCGGGCAGGGCGCCGACGTAGGTACGCCGGTGACCCCTGATCTCAGCCTCGTCCCGCACCCCGCCGAGGGCTACCCGCACGAACGGGCGGCCCATCGAGCGGGCCACGGACTCCCCGAGCGAGGTCTTGCCGACTCCGGGCGGGCCGACCAGTGCGAGCACTGCTCCGGAGCCACGGCCGCCGACGACGGCCAGGCCCCGCTCGGCCCGACGGGCCCGGACGGCCAGGTACTCCAGGATCCGTTCCTTGACATCGTCCAGCCCGTGGTGGTCGGAGTCCAGGACCTCGCGGGCGAGGCTGAGGTCCACCTCATCGGTGGCGGTGACGCCCCACGGCAGTTCCAGCACGGTGTCCAGCCAGGTTCGGATCCAGCCGGACTCCGGGCTCTGCTCACCGGCGCGCTCGAGCTTGCCGACCTCGCGCAGCGCGGCGGTCCGCACCGTTTCGGGCAGCGTCGCCGCCTCGACCCGCGCCCGGTAGTCCTGGCTGCCCTCGGTGGCATCGTCACCGAGCTCCTTGCGGATCGCGGCCAGCTGCTGGCGTAGCAGGTACTCCCGCTGGCCCTTGTCGACCCCTTCCTGCACGTCCTGGCGGATCTTGTCCTCGACCTCCACCTCGGCCAGGTGGTCGCGGGTCCAGCCGATCAGTGCGCTCAGCCGGGCCTCGGCGTCCGCAGTCTCCAGCACCTGCCGCTTCTGCGCGGGCGTGAGGTAGGACGCCCAGCCGGCCAGGTCGGCCAGCTCGGAGGGATCCTGCACGGACTCGACGGAGTCGATGAGCTGGAAGGCATTGCGCCGTTGCAGGACGGCCACGACCAACGCCCGGTACTCCCGGGCCAGCTCCCGCGCCCGCCCGGTCGCCGGGGAGGCCTCGACCAGTTCGGCCTGGACCCACAGCGCGGTGCCCGCGCCGCTGACACCGCCGCCGATGCGTGCCCGGTCCCCGGCGCGCAGCACCGCGCCCTGGCTGCCCCGCTGGGTGCGCCCGAGCTGCTCCAGGCTGGCGACGACGCCGTGGGTGGCGTAGCGGTCCGCCAGTCGCGGCACGAGCAGGACGCGGGAGTCGCTGGCCGTCCGCGCGGTATCCAGCACGGCGCGGGCGGCGTCGTCGAGTTCGATGGAGACGACCATGCCGGGCAGCACGGTCTGGTCGGTCAGTGGCAGAACGGGCAGATCGAGTGTCTGGCTCACGGTTTCCTCTTTCGACGGTTGAGTTCACCGGGCTCAACGCTCGGGGTCGATCCCTGTTCCACCACCGACCCACGATTCGCCGACAGCGAAACGGTGAGTCAGCTTCGCTGACGGTGAAACGGTGGGTCAGCTTCGCTGACGGCGAAACGGTGGGTCAGCTTCGCCGACGGCGAAACGGTGCGGGGGCGACCCCGGCACCCGACCCATCCCCCGCGCCTGAACCGGCCACCCCGCTCGGGTCGGCGACAGATACCGTTTCGGGATGTCGGAAACGTCCGCGAGTGACGACACGATGGCACTCCGCATTGATCCGGCTGGCTTCCTCCGGCTCAGCTGGGTGTTGGGTGCGCGGATTGATGAGGACCTGGCCGAGCAGGCGATGGCCGCGGTCAACGCCAGGTGCGCCGGTCAGCGACGTCCGCTGATGGTCGACATGACGGCAACAGCCGCGTTGACCCGGGGCGCACGCCAGGTGTTCGCCCGACGCTGCGACGCGTCCCGCATCGCGCTGGTGGGCCGCTCCGCCGTGGACCGGGTGATCGCAAACTTTGCGCTCGGGGTCAGCGCCGTCCCCGTTCCCACGCGATTCTTCACCTCCGCGGCGGCCGCGACGACGTGGCTACTCGATGACGACCGGCCGTGACACCGCTGCCGGCGGGGACGACCGGCTGGACCGGTTGGTCGACCTCGTGGTCCAGCTGGCATCGGGGCAGTTGGACGCCCGGATGGATCCGTCACCGGCCGCCGACGCCGTGGATGCGGTGATCGTCGGGATCGACATGCTTGCCGAGGAGCTGCAGGCGCTCTACGCCGGGCTCGAGGCGCGGGTCGCCGAACGCACCGGCATGCTCCAACAGGCCCAGCTCCAGCTGGAACGACTGGCCCTCTATGACCCGCTGACCGGCCTGGCCAACCGTCCATTGCTCAGTGACCGTCTGGACCAGGCGCTGGCGCGAGGCGACCGGACGGGTCGGTGGCCGGCCGTACTCGTGCTCGACCTCGACGGGTTCAAAGCCGTCAACGACACGCACGGGCATGCCACCGGCGACCTCGTGCTGTGCGAGGTTGCCCGCCGGGTGGGCTCGGTCGCGCGGGCCGGGGACACGGTTGCCCGTCTTGGTGGTGACGAGCTCGCCCTCGTCGTCCTCGACACTGACGAGGACCGGGTGCTCGCCGTCGCCGACCGCATTCTGCTCGCCATCGCCACCCCGATAACGGCCGGTCAGGTCACGTGCCACGTCGGGACCAGCATCGGCATCTGCCTGGCCGAGCCCGGTCGGTCGGCGGGCGCTCTGCTGCGCAATGCCGACGTCGCGATGTATGCCGCGAAGGTCCGCGACGGATCCGCTGCCGAGATCTGGGGCCCGGTGATGCATCAGCGGGCAACCTCGCGCAGCCGGCTCACCGACGAATTGCGACAGGCGCTGGACGCCAGCGAACTTCGTCTTCACTACCAACCGGTGGTCGGGTTGGCGACGGGTCGCACCGTCGGCGTGGAGGCACTCGTTCGGTGGCAACACCCGCGGCGCGGACTCATAGCGCCGGATTCCTTCATCGAACTGGCGGAACGGACCGGACTGATCGTCGAACTCGGCCGGCAGGTCATCGACACGACCCTCGCGGCCCTCGCGCACTGGCGCGCCGGGCCACTGGGGACAGCGCCGTTCCGAGTGCAGGTGAACACCTCGCCCCGCCAATTGCGCTCACCCGGATTCGTGTCGCAGGTGGTGGACTCACTCGCCCGTCACGGCCTGGCCGGCGCCGACCTCTGGTTGGAGATCACCGAGTCACAGATGCTGGTCGACGACTCGATAACGGCACAAACACTGCGCGGCCTGCACGATGTCGGCGTCGTCCTCGTCATGGACGACTTCGGGACCGGCAACGCCTCGATCGGCAATGTCCGGCGACTGCCCGTCGATATCGTCAAGGTCGACCGGTCGCTGGTCACCGGCCTGGACATCGACGCGCACCAGCACAATGTCGCGGCGGCGGTGCTGGCCCTGGTGGACGCAATGGGCCTGCAGGCGGTCGCGGAGGGGGTGGAGACGGCGGGGGAGAGCACGGCGTTGCGCGCGCTCGGGTACCGCTACGCCCAGGGTTATTACCATGGCATGCCGGCTGGCGCGGAGCAGATCACCCGGCTGCTGCGGCACCAGGGTGACCACAGTCCGGCACGGTGAACGGGTTGGGAAGACTCGTAGGGACGACCGGACGAACAGATGCGGAGACGGCCATGTGGTGGAGAAGGGCACTGATCCTGACCCACGTCATCCGGCAGGCCGTCCGGGCTCCCCGTGAGCGCTCCACCCGGTGGGACCGGTTCTGGGCCGCCACGTCGGTCACCGGGGATGGCGGCGATGTGCTGTGGGATCCCAGCACGACCGACGAGGTGGCGCAACACGTGAACCGGCTGCTGGACCATGCGAACACCGAACTCCCGGTCATCGACGTCGGCTGTGGGAACGGCCGATTCACCCGCGCGCTTGCGCTCCGCTTTCCGCGGGCGATCGGCGTTGACCTGTCCGCCAGTGCTGTCCAGCTCGCGGAGCGCGAATCGTCCGGTTTCCACAATGTCAGCTTCCGGGCGCTGGACATGACCGATCCGGACGCCGGGCGAGCGCTGCGCGCGGAATTCGGCGAGTGCAATGTGTTCATTCGCGGGGTGCTGCACGTCCTCTCAGCCGGAGACCGGCGCAGGGTGTCGGCGAACCTGCAGGAGGTGACCGGTTCCGCCGGCACGCTGCTGATGGCGGAGACGAACTTCACCGGCAGCCTGCTGGGCTACTTCGAGAGCCTCGGAGCGGACGCGCGGGGTATTCCCGGACCGCTGGCCAGGGCGATTTCCGCCGGTATCCCGCGGCCCCGCGCCTTCGCCGGTGCGGAGTTGGACGAGGCGTTTCCCCGCTCGCTGTGGGAGCGGGTACTGGTCGCCACCACCGACATCCGGACCGTCCCGATGAGCGGAGCCGCGCGCCCGGACACCGTGCCCGGGTTCCTGGCAGTGCTGCGCACCGGGCGCGACGACCGACGCGGGTAGCGTTCGCGCATGTCGAGCACCACGACGGACACCCCCAGCAGCCCCGGCACGCCGATGAGCGCCTCCGAAGCCGGCGCAGTCACCGAGACGGCGACCCTGGCGGGCGCGGTAAACCTGGCGCCCCGGGCCGAGTCCGGCACCGACATCCGGCGCGCCGATGGGCCGTTGGACTGGCAGGTCCGTCCGCATCCCACCCCGAGCCCGGACGCCGAGCGGGCCGCCATCCTGGCCGATCCCGGATTCGGGCGACACTTCAGCGACCACATGGCGACCGCTACCTGGACGGCCGAGCTGGGCTGGCACGACCCGGTGGTCGGGGCGTTCGCGCCGTTGCAGCTGTCCCCTGCGACCGCGGTCCTGCACTACGCGCAGTCGATCTTCGAGGGACTCAAGGCATACCGGCACGCCGACTCATCCGTTCACCTGTTCCGGCCGCAGGCCAATGCCGAACGTTTCGCCCGCTCGGCCCACCGGATGGCGCTGCCGAAGCTCCCCGTCGAGGACTTCCTGTCCTCCTTGACGACACTGGTCACCGCGGACCTCGCCTGGGTGCCCGAGGGCGGGGAGTCCAGCCTCTACCTGCGTCCGATGATGTTCGGCAACGAGGTGTTCCTCGGTGTCCGGCCCTCGGTGAGCGCTCAGTACGCGGTCATCGCCTCCCCGGCGGGGTCCTACTTCGCCGGCGGCCCGGTGCCGGTCTCGTTGTGGGTGTCCGACCAGTTCATCCGGGCCGCACCAGGCGGTACGGGTGCCGCCAAGTGCGGCAGCAACTACGCAGCCTCGCTGCTCCCGCAGCAGGAGGCCATCGCGCACGGCTGCGACCAGGTCGTTTTCCTCGACGCCAGTGAGCACCGCTTCCTGGAGGAGCTGGGCGGGATGAACGTGTTCGTGGTCGGTGACGACGACACCGTGCTGACCCCGCCGCTGACCGGCACCATCCTGGAGGGGGTGACCCGGGATGCGATCCTCGCTCTGGCCGGGGAGCTCGGCTATTCCGCGGAGCAGGGCCCCATCGAGCTCGCGCAGCTACGTGCCGACGTTGCCAGCGGCCGGGTCCGTGAGGTCTTCGCCTGCGGCACCGCGGCCGTGGTCACCCCGATCGGCCGGTTCGTGCAGGCCGACCAGGACGACCTCGTCCTGGCGACCGAGCCGGGACCGGTCACCTCCCGGATCCGCTCCGCCCTACTGGACCTGCAGTACGGCCGCCGCGAGGACACCGCGGGCTGGCTGACCCGGGTGGCCTAGATGGACCGCCTGGACATCTACGACACGACGCTGCGCGACGGCGCCCAGCAGGAGGGCCTGGCGCTCTCGGTCGCGGACAAGCTCGCCGTGCTGAGCCTGCTGGACGGTCTCGGCGTCGGCTACGTGGAGGGCGGCTGGCCCGGCGCGATCCCCAAGGACACCGAGTTCTTCGCCCGCGCCGCAGAACTCCGGCTGGCGAGCGCGACCCTGGCCGCGTTCGGTGCCACCCGTCGCGCCGACCTGGACGTCGCCGACGACCCCCAGGTGAGAGCACTGATCCGCAGCGGCGCTCCGGTGGTGACAATCGTGGCCAAGGCGCACCGCCGTCATGTCGAGGTAGCGCTACGCACCACACCCGAACGAAACCTGGCCATGGTCGCCGACACCGTGGGCTATCTGCGCGCCGCCGGACGGCGGGTGTTCCTGGACGCCGAGCACCTCTTCGACGGGTGGCGCTACGACCGCGACTACGCCGGTGCGGTGCTCTGGGCCGCGGCGGGCGCTGGCGCTGAGGTTCTGGTGCTGTGCGACACCAACGGCGGCATGCTGCCCGACGACGTCACCGCAACCGTGCGCGAGGTCGTTGCCGGTTTGCCCGGGGCGGTGATCGGGGTGCACTGCCACAACGACACCGGATGTGGGGTCGCCAACTCGATGGCCGGACTGGCCGCCGGCGCACAACAGGTGCAGGGCACCGTCAACGGCTACGGCGAACGCACCGGTAACGCCGACCTGCTCACCATCATCGCGAACCTGCAGACCAAGCTGGGCAGATCGGTGCTCCCGGCGGGCCGGCTGGCCGAGCTGACGACGGTGGCTCATACCGTGGCGGAGATCACCAACACCGCGGCGCAGGCCCGGGCACCGTACGTCGGTGCCTCGGCGTTCGCCCACAAGGCGGGGCTGCATGCCAGCGCGATCCGCGCCGATCCCGCGCTCTACCAGCACATCGAGCCTGCCGTGGTGGGCAACGACCGCCGGATGTTGGTCTCGGAGATGGCCGGGCGCGCCAGCATCGAGCTCAAGGCCGCCGAACTCGGGCAGAACATCGCCGGTGACCGTGAGCTGATCGGCAGGGTGGTCGAGCGGGTGAAGGCCGCCGAGGCAGCCGGTTACGCCTACGACGCCGCCGACGCCTCGTTCGACCTGCTGCTCCGCTCCGAGAGCGGTGCTCCGATCTGTTACTGCGAGATCGAGTCCTGGCAGGTGCACAGCTCCTCCCACAACACCGCGGACCTGCTGGCCGTGCGCGACCGTCCCGCCGGGCGCAGCGCGGACCCGCCGGGGACGTTGGCCGGCTCCAGCGAGGCCGTCGTCAAGCTGCGTGCCGGCGGGTCCCGACTGGTCGCGGTCGGCGAGGGCAACGGTCCGGTCAACGCTCTGGACCAGGCCGCGCGCGCTGCCCTCGGACGGGTGTACCCGGAGCTGGCGAAGCTGGAGCTGACCGACTTCCGCGTGCGCATCCTGGACAGCTCGCACGGCACCGATGCCGTCACCCGGGTCCTGATCACCACCGCCGACGAGCGCGGCGGCTGGACCACCGTGGGGGTCGGGCCGAACCTGGTCGAGGCCTCCTGGGAGGCGCTGCTGGACGGGCTGACCTATGGGCTGTTCCGCGCCGGCGTGGCACCCCGCTGACCCTGCTGACGCGCCCGTCCGGCTCGGGGTCCGGGCGGCTGCCGCCTGCTCGCTAGGTTGACCAGACCATGAACCCCACGTCGACCGTCACCCCGGACCCGACCATTCCGGACCCCACCAGCCCCGAACCGGGGCCGCCCGCCCTCGTCGAGCCGGATCCCATCCGGGCAGCCCCGGACCCGGCGCCGGACCGTCCCACCGCGGCGACCCCGGTTCTGGCACCGGAGACCGAACGGCCGCCGGCCGAGGCTCCCGATGCGATCCGGGTCCGGTTCCCCCCCTCACCGACGGGGAACCCGCACGTCGGGCTGATCCGCACCGCCCTCTACAACTGGGCCTTCGCCCGCCACCACGGCGGCACGTTGGTGCTGCGTATCGAGGACACCGACGCCGCCCGGAACACCGAGCAGTCCTACCTGGGCCTGTTGGACGCGCTGGACTGGCTCGGGCTCGACGTCGACGAAGGACCGCGCACCGGCGGGCCGTACGGCCCCTACCGGCAGAGTGAACGTCGCGAGATCTACGACGACGTCATCACCCGGCTGCGCGACGCGGGGCACCTGTACGAGTCCTTCAGCACCAGCGAGGAGATCACCGAACGCCACCGGGCGGCCGGCCGCGACCCCAAGCTCGGCTACGACAACGCCGACCGCGACCTGAGCGAGCAGCAGCGCGACCAGTTCCGGGAGCAGGGCCGGACCCCGTCGTTGCGCTTCCGGATGCCGGAGACCGAGTTGGGTTGGACCGATCTGGTCAAGGGCGAGATCAGCTTCGCCGCCGGCTCGGTCGCCGACCCGGTGCTGGTCCGAGCCAATGGGGAACCCCTGTATGCGTTGACGAACCCGGTCGACGACGCGCAGATGCGCATCACCCATGTGTTGCGCGGAGAGGACCTGCTCAGCTCGACCCCGCGTCAGCTGGCACTGCACCGCGTGCTGGTCCAGCTCGGGCTGTCGGTGCGCGTGCCGTTCTTCGGCCACCTGCCCTATGTCATGGGCGAGGGCAATCGGAAACTGTCCAAACGCGACCCGGAGAGCTCGCTGGAGGTCTACCGCGAGCGGGGCTTCCTGCCCGAGGGGCTGTTGAACTACCTCGCGCTGCTCGGCTGGTCGATCGGGGGTGACCGGGAGGTTTTCTCCCTGGCCGAGATGGCGCGTGCCTTCGACATCTCCCGGGTCAGTTCCAACCCGGCGCGGTTCGACCTGCGCAAGGCCGAGGCCATCGACGGGGAGTGGATCCGACGCCTTGCCCCCGACGACTTCGCGGCCCGGCTGCTGGCGCGCCTGGTCAGTGAGGGGACGGTGTCGGACCCGCCCACCGAATCCGCGACGCGGCTGGTCACGGCGGCGGCACCGCTGGTGCAGGAGCGGGTCGTGGTGCTGGCCGACGCCTCGGCGATGCTCGGCTTCCTCTTCGCCGGCGACCGGTTCGCGGTCGCCGAGGCCCATGCCGACGCCCTGCGTGGTGCCGGCGAGCTCGTGCAGGCCGCCGCGGACTCTCTCGCCGGCCTGGCCTCCTGGTCTGCCGCTGACATCGAGGCGGCCTTGCGGGCGGCGTTGATCGAGCGGCTCGGCCACAAGCCGCGGGCCGCGTTCGCCCCGGTCCGGATCGCGATCACCGGCGCCCGGGTCTCCCCGCCGCTGTTCGAGTCCCTGGAGCTGCTGGGCCGGGAGGCGACACTGAGCCGGCTCCGCGCGGCGCTGGACCGGACCTGAGCCGTCCTACTGCGTTGCCGCGCGCCCGCCCGGTGGACTACTCTCGACCGCGGCGTCCGGGTCTGCTGGGCGCCGATGGGGTATGGGGTAATTGGCAGCCCGGCTGATTCTGGTTCAGCTAGTCTTGGTTCGAGTCCAGGTACCCCAGCGCGGCCCCGTTGTGTAGCGGCCTAGCACGCCGCCCTCTCACGGCGGTAGCGCGGGTTCGAATCCCGTCGGGGCTACCTCAGGTGGGGCCTGGTCATCCGACCGGGCCCCATACCTGTCTCGCGGGCTTGGCCGCGTCACCGGTCGGCGCGGCGCATGATCTCCGAGAGGCGGTCCGCGGCGCCCAGCACCGCCGGCGCGTGCAGCCGGCCCGGCTGGCGGGTCAGCCGCTCGACCGGTCCGGACACTGACACGGCGGCCACCACCCGCATTCCCGCCGAGCGGATCGGCGCGGACACCGAGGCCACCCCGGCCTCCCGCTCGGCGACGCTGTATGCCCAGCCACGCCGGCGCACCGCGGCCAGCGCCTGCGCGTTGAACCGGGCGCCCTGCAGTCCGCGGTGCATCCGCTCGGGGTCCTCCCAGGCCAGCAGCACCTGCGCAGCTGAACCGGCCGTGAGCGGTAGCTGCATCCCCACCGGAATCGTGTCCCGCAGACCCGAGGGCCGCTCGGCCGCCGCCACGCACACCCGGTGGTCGCCCTGCCGGCGGAACACCTGGGCGGACTCGCCGGTGATGTCGCGCAGCCGCGCCAACACCGGCGCCGCGGCGGCCAGGAGCCGGTCTTCACCGGCGGCCGCGGCCAGCTCGGTGATCCGGGGACCCAGCACGAACCGGCCCCGCACGTCGCGGGCAACCAGGCCGTGATGTTCCAACGCGACCGCCAACCGGTGCGCGGTGGGGCGGGCCAGTCCGGTCGCGGTGACCAGACCGGCCAACGTGGCGGGTCCGGCCTCCAGGGCGTCCAGGACCGCGGCGGCTTTGTCCAGCACGCCCACTCCGCTAGACTTGTTCATACAGCGATACTGGCGTCTCGAACTCTGAGACGCAAACCAGGAGCGGGACGCAAATGTCGGGGAACGAGGAGCAGTGCCGATCACCGGCGTTGCCGCCGGTGGCGACCTGCAGTAGCCGAATCGACAAGGGAGAACAGGCGATGGTCCAGCCGCAGCAGGATCGCCCGCGGACGCTGTCGGAGAAGGTCTGGGATGCCCATGTGGTGCGGCGCGCCGACGGTGAGCCGGACCTGCTCTACATCGACCTGCACCTGGTCCATGAGGTCACCAGCCCGCAGGCCTTCGATGGCCTGCGTGAGGCCGGGCGCCGGGTCCGCCGGCCGGAGCTGACCCTGGCGGTGGAGGACCACAACGTGCCGACCACCGGAATCGAGCTCCCGATCGCGGATCCCGTGTCCCGGCTGCAGGTTGACACGCTGCGCGCCAACTGCGCGGAGTTCGGCGTTCGGGCCCATCCGATGGGTAGTCCCGAACAGGGCATCGTGCATGTCGTCGGACCGCAACTGGGGCTGACCCAACCGGGCATGACGGTGGTGTGCGGGGACTCCCACACCTCGACCCATGGTGCGTTCGGTGCTCTCGCCTTCGGCATCGGGACCTCCGAGGTCGAACACGTCCTGGCCACCCAGACCCTGCCGCAGACCCGCCCAAGGACCATGGCGGTCACCGTGGACGGCAGCCTGCGAGCAGGTGTCACACCCAAGGATCTCGTGCTGGCACTGATCGCGACCGTCGGGACCGGTGGTGGGCAGGGGCACATCGTGGAGTACCGCGGTCAGGCGTTCCGCCAGATGTCGATGGAGGGCCGCATGACGGTCGCCAACATGAGCATCGAGTGGGGCGCGAAGGCGGGCATGGTGGCTCCGGATGAGACGACGTTCTCCTACCTGCGCGGGCGCCCGAATGCGCCGACCGATGCCGACTGGGACACCGCGGTGGCGGGCTGGCGGGAGTTGGCCACCGACCAGGGTGCCGTCTTCGACCGCGAGGTGGTGCTGGACGCGGATTCTGTGACCCCGTTCGTGACCTGGGGCACCAATCCGGGTCAAGGAGTACCGCTCTCGGGAGAGGTCCCCGATCCGGAACAGTTCGCCGACGCGGACCAGCGCGCCAACGCCCGACGGGCGTTGGCCTATATGGATCTGCGTCCGGGGACGCCGATGAGCCGGATCGCCATCGACACGGTGTTTCTGGGCTCGTGTACCAATGGCCGGATCGAGGACCTGCGCGCCGCCGCAGATGTGCTGCGCGGACAGCGGGTCGCCGATGGCGTGCGGATGCTGGTGGTTCCGGGCTCGATGCGGGTCAAGGCAACCGCCGAGGCGGAGGGACTGGACAAGGTGTTCACGGCAGCCGGTGCCCAGTGGCGAGCAGCGGGATGCTCGATGTGCCTGGGGATGAACCCGGATCAGCTCGCACCGGGTGAACGCGCCGCCTCGACGTCCAACCGGAACTTCGAAGGACGACAGGGCAAAGGTGGGCGCACGCATCTGGTCTCGCCCGCTGTTGCGGCGGCGACCGCGGTCACCGGCCGACTGGCCGATCCGACCGCCCTGCTGGCGACGGTCTGAGGGGGACGGGCATGCAGGCATTCACCAGCCACACCGGTGTCGGGGTTCCGCTGCGCCGGGGCAACGTCGACACCGACCAGATCATCCCGGCCGTCTATCTGAAGCGGGTCACCCGAACGGGCTTCGGCGACGGCCTGTTCAGCGCGTGGCGCTCGGATCCCGAGTTCGTCGTGAACAATCCGGACTATGCCGACGGTTCGGTGCTGGTCGCCGGCCCCGACTTCGGGACCGGATCCTCCCGTGAGCACGCGGTATGGGCGCTGCTGGACGGTGGTTTCAGGGCGGTGCTCTCGGTGCGCTTCGGTGACATCTTCCGGGGCAATGCCGGAAAGGCCGGGCTGCTCGCGGCGAGCGCGTCGGAGGAGACCATCGAGTCGCTGTGGAAGGTGCTCGAAACCACGCCGGGCTCGCGGGTCACCGTGGATCTGCACGCCCGGGAGGTCCGGACCGACGACCAGACCGTGCTCGCACCGATCGACGTGGACGACTACACCCGTTGGCGATTGCTGCAGGGACTGGACGACATCGGTTTGACTCTGCGTTCCGCGCAGGCAATCGATGACTTCGAGCGCGCCCGGTCGCCGTTGCTGCCGCGGACCGCCTAGCCCGGTTCCGGAACCCGACCAACCAGCGTAGGTCGGCCGCAATCTTCAACCGGGACAGGAATCCGGCGCTCCCGGACTCGGCGGCCATTGCCACGGCTGCTGGGGTGGCACGGGTCATATCGAACCACTCCGCGTGCGACACGCCGACGATTGATGCCCGCATCGTTGTGTAGGCAGCACATTCGCCCTACCGTGGCCGCAGTCGGGCGATACTCCCGGCCCGAGTGCCCGTGGAGGCAGCATGAACAAGTCGCAGCTGATCGACACCCTCGCTCCGAGTTTCGACGGCAACCGCCGGTCGGCCGCGCAGGCGCTGGACACGGTGTTGGAGACCATCACCCGTACGGTCGTCACCGGTGAGAAGGTCGGCATCACCGGCTTCGGCGTCTTCGAGAAGCTCGACAAGCCGGCCCGCACCGTTCGCAATCCGGCAACGGGAGCCTCGGTGCGCAAGAAGAAGACATCGGTGCCCCGCTTCCGCGCCGGCGCGGAGCTGAAGGCCTATGTGTCCGGGGAGAAGAAGTTCCCGCGTGGTTCGGCGGCACGCAAGGCTGCCCCGGCCGCGAGCACTGCTGCCGCGAGCACTGGGGCCAGGAGCACGGCTGGCAAGAGCACCGGTACCAAGAGCACCGGTACCAAGAGCACCGGTACCAAGAGCGCTGCCCCCACGAGCGGGATCACGACGGCAAGCAAGGCGTCGTCCCCCGGTAAGGCCACGACGGCGCGAACGACCCGCACCGGCACCGGCACCCGGAAAACCGCGGCCGCGCGCAGCGGTCCGGCAAAGAGTTCGGTCACCCGGTCGGCGGGGACAGCCCCGGCGAAGAAGACCACCAAGCGGGCGGCCAAGAAGAGCTGAACGACCTGCCGGTTCCGGGTCAGCCGTAGCACCGGCAGGGCGCAGCACCCAAAGCACCCACAGTCTCGACAGCGTCGACAGTGAGCGTCGCTCGCATCGCGGGCTCGGCGAGCAACCGCCGGGTCCGGGACCCTGGTGGGAGCAGGGGGGCGACGGCAGCCAGGTCGGCCAGGGTGTCGACGTCGCGCCGCAGCGCCGTCGGGTTCCAGCCCTCGGCAGCGAGGTCACGGAATCCGGCCGCCCGGTGGGCACGCGCCGAGTCCGGCCCGAACCGAGGGGGTCGCCCGACGTCCACGCCGGCCACCATCGTGGTCCCGGAACCGTCGGTGTCGGCCAGGAACACCGGGTTGGAGTCGGTGACCGCATCCAGCACCGCGACCAGGTCGGCGGGGTGCGCGGCGGGAACGTCGGCGAGCAGCACCGCGGTCCTGGCACCTGCGGGCACCTCCCGCAACCCCGTCGCCACCGCCAGGGACAGGCCCGGGCCGCCGCTACGAACCGGCCGGGCGCCGACTGTGCGGACCAGCTGTGCGTCGTGGTCGGTGTCCACGACGGCGAGCACCGCTCCGGACCCGGCGGGCGGGCCCGCCCCGGTGACAGCGACGGCGGTGGCCAGTGTGTCCGCGGCGAGGGCCCGGGCCAGCCGGATCCTCAGCGGGGTCGGTAACGCCAACCGGCTCTTGCCGTACCGGGTGTCGCGGATCGGCACCACAAACCACCAGGGCGGTGTCAGTGTCGAACTGGCCGCCGGCACCCTTCGATTCAAGCGCAGACGGCAGCGCCCGACCAGCCCGCGTGTGCCGGGCTGGTTCGGCCGCGCGGACCGGTAGATTCTTCCCGCGATGAGCCCACCGAACCCGCCCGCGAGCCCGGACCGTCCCCGGGTCCGGGTAGCCGTCATCTTCGGCGGGCGCAGCAGCGAGCACACCGTGTCCTGTCAGACGGCCCGGGGTGTGCTGGCCGCCTTGGACCCGGAGCGGTACGAGGTCATCCCGATCGGGATCGCCCGGGACGGTCGCTGGGTCCTGGAATCGGCCGACCCCGACCGTTTCGCGCTCGTCGACGGATCACCGCCGACGGTGTCCGAACACGCGTCCCCGGTGCTGCTGCCCCCGGGTGGGCGTGAGCTGACGGCCATTCCCGCCGGGGAACCACCCCGGGTGATCGGTGCCGTCGACGTCGTGCTGCCGCTGCTGCACGGGCCGTTCGGGGAGGACGGAACGCTGCAGGGACTGCTGGAGCTGGCGGGCGTGCGCTACGTCGGGTCCGGGGTGCTGGCCTCGGCGGCGGCCATGGACAAGCACGTCGCCAAGGTGCTGCTGGCCGCTGCCGGGCTTCCGGTGGGCCGCTGGGTACTGCTGCCACCGGGCCGCGAGGTGTCCGACGCACTGCCGGAGATCACCGCTCTGGGATGGCCGGTGTTCGTCAAACCGGCGCGCGCCGGCTCCTCCTTCGGGATCACCCGGGTGGCGGGTGCCGAGCAGCTTGCCGACGCGGTCGCAACGGCTCGGGCCCACGACCCGAAGGTGCTGGTGGAGGCTGCGGTGTCCGGTCGGGAACTGGAGTGCGGGGTGCTCGCGCGCCCCGACGCCGGCCCGCCCGAGCCCAGCGTCGTCGGCGAGATCACAGTGTCCGGCGATCACGCGTTCTACGACTTCGCGGCCAAGTACGCCGCCGACGCCGGGACCGGACTTGCCGTTCCTGCCGACCTGCCGGCGGCGGTGGCCGACCGCATCCGGGAACTGGCCGTGGCGGCGTTCGAAGCCCTGGGATGCGAGGGTCTGGCACGGGTCGACTTCTTCCTGCGCCCGGACGGCGAGTTGGTCCTCAACGAGGTCAACACCATGCCCGGCTTCACCGAGCAGTCGATGTTCCCGCGATTGTGGGCCGCCGCCGGTCTGAGCTACCCGGCCCTGGTCGATCGACTGCTCACCACCGCGCTCACCCGCCCGCTGGGCCTCCGCTGACCGTCGGCGCCCCTGGACCGGAGGCAGGGACAGCTGCCGCAACCGCCGTCGTCAGGTCGCTGGCCGCCCCGACCGGATTGCGGCTGGTCGGCGGCACATGCAGCCGGATCCACACCGAACGGCCGGCTGGGTAGAGGTCGAACCCGCCGTCGGGAGCGGGTAGCGGCAGCCATCGGACGGTCCCGTTGATCTCGATGATGTCCGCGGAGCGTCCGGCCCGATCGGGCATGCCGACACCGCAGCTCAGGGTCACTGTCGGGTCGCTGCCCCAGGCGGCCGTCCGGTCGCTGATCGGAGTCGTGTCGCGCCGCTGCCCACCGAGCACCTGCGCCGGCAGCGCGGCGTGCAACGCGGCGCACACGGCGGCCACCCGGGCGCCCGCCCCGGCGGCCGGCCCCGCTGAGGCGGATGGCACCGGGACCGCGACCGAACCCGGCCCGCAGGCGGATACCACGATCGAGGTGAGGGCGAGCGCCGCCGCGAAGCTGGCAGCCTGGGCCAGGATGGTCCCGCCACTGCTCGTGGTCAGCCTTACAGGGTCAGGTTTGCTTACGGGGAGGCGGAACGGATGACGAACGGCACCGGTGCGGGCGCGAGCCTGGCGGCCCTGGGGGAGTTCGCTCTGATCGAGCGGGTCGTCGCCGCGATTGGGGATCCCGAACCCGACGGCCCGGGCGCCGTGCTCGTGGGACCCGGTGACGATGCCGCGCTGCTGCGGGTGCCCACCGGGTCGGTGCTGGCCACCACCGACGTGATGGTCGAGGGTCGGCACTTCCGCCGCGAGTGGTCCACGGCCAGCGACGTCGGGCACAAGGTGGCCGCCGCGAACCTGGCCGACATCGCGGCCATGGGCGGCACGGCCACCGCGCTGCTGGTCGCCTTCGCCGCGCCTCCCGAGACCCCGGCGCAGTGGGCGATCGAGCTGTCGGAGGCTGTTGCGGCCGAGGCCGGACTGGTCGGGGCGCGCGTGATCGGAGGAGACACCAGCTCCGCGTCGGCGCTCACCATCGCCGTCACCGCCCTCGGGGAGCTCCCGGCGGGCTCCGCGCCGGTGTTGCGGTCCGGAGCCCGTCCCGGAGACGTGGTCGCGCTGGCCGGGCGACTGGGCTGGGCCGCGGCCGGACTGGCCGCACTGGGGCGCGGCTTCCGGTCCCCCCGGCTGGCGGTGGCGGCCCATCAGCGTCCGGAACCGCCGTACGCGGCCGGGCCGCAGGCCGCGGCGGGGGGAGCGAGCTCGATGATCGATGTCTCTGACGGGTTGCTCGCCGACCTGGGCCACGTTGCCCGGGCCAGCGGGGTTGCCATCGATGTCCTGACCGAGCGACTGCCGGTCGCCGACCCGGTCGCCACGGTGGCCGCGGCGATGAATGCTGACCCGCTCCGGTTCGTGCTGACCGGCGGCGACGACCACGCGCTGGTGGCCACCTTCCCCGGGGAACGGGAACTGCCCGACGGCTGGATCGCCATCGGGCGGGTGGTCGACGGCGAGGGAACCACCCCGGTCACGGTCGACGGGCGGGTGCCCTCGCCGGGAACGCGGGGGTGGGACCACTTCGGACGCGGGTGAGCCGCCCCCGGGACGGCGCGGCCGCGGCGACAGGGCCCGCAGCAGCTGGAGCTGCAGCCGGGTGTCAGCTCAACGGACGACCTTGCCGGCCTTGATGCAGGAGGTGCACACCTCGACCCGCTTGGTCACCGTGCCCACGCGGGTGCGCAGCCGCTGGATGTTCGGCGACCAACGGCGCGGGGTGCGACGGTGGGAGTGGGAGACGTTGTGCCCGAAGCTCGGGGACTTTCCGCAGATCTGGCAGATGGCAGCCACCGGTGACTCCTGAGTGTGGGTGAAATTGACAGCTTGGCCGGGCACGTGGTGCAGCGAACCAGACTACCCGGCAGCGGGCGACGTGCCCGTGGGGTCAGCCCAGCACGGCGAAACGGACGGTGTCGGTGGGCGCCGCTAGCGTTTGCCAGGTGAGCGTGCCCGTCGCAGCAACGGCCGATTCCGACATGCTCTGGTCGAAGTCGTTGGCGGGGTTGGTCGGAAAGGCCGCCCCGGCACTGCAGGCCGGATTGGGGATCACGACCGTCGGCCAGCTGCTGGACCACGTGCCCCGTCGCTACGCCGCCCGCGGCGAGCTGACCCCGATCCGGAACCTGGCCGTGGGTGAGCACGTCACCGTGCTCGCCCGCGTCGAAACGGCCGTCAAGGTCACGTATCAGCGGCGCGAGGGCAGGGGTGCGGGTCGCCGCCGCCCGGTGCTGGTCGACGGGCGCTGGACGACGGGGGCCGACCAGCGACTCGACGTGGTGATCACCGACGGCCAGGACCGGCTGCGGTTGGCGTTCTTCCGCCAGGTGGGGCGCCACCTCGCGGCCCTGCGACCCGGTCGGCGGGTGATGTTCGCCGGACAGGTCAGCGAGTTCCGCGGGTCCCGGCAGCTCGTGCATCCGGAGTACGAACCGCTGGTCGAGGCCACTGCCGACGAACCGGCCGATTCGTCGGCCACGACCGATCCGTCGGGGGCGCCGGATCGGTCGGACGCCCCCGATTCCAGGGCGGCCGCCTTCGCGGGCTCGCTGCTCCCCCTCTACCCAGCCTCGGCGAAAATCAACAGTTGGCAGATCGCCGACTGCGTCAAGACCGTGCTGGGCGCCGTCGAGATCGCCGACCCGGTCCCGGCCCGGCTGCTGGGCGAGCGCCGGCTGCCGGATCTGGCCACGGCGTTGCGCTGGGTCCACCGGCCCAGCGACCGCGCCCAGCTGGAACACGGCCTGGCGCGACTGCGCTACGACGACGCTCTGCTACCCCAGATCCTGCTGGCGCAGCGCCGCGCGGACATCGAGCGCACTGCCGCGGTGCCCCGACCCCCGGTCCCGGGCGGATTGCGGGACCGGGTCGACGCCCAGCTACCGTTCGCTCTCACATCCGCGCAGGCGGCCGTCGGCCGCGACCTGGACGTGGACCTGGCCCGCCCGCATCCGATGCGTCGGCTGCTGCAGGGCGAGGTCGGGTCCGGCAAGACGGTGGTCGCTCTGCGGGCCATGCTCACCGTGGTCGACGCCGGCGGGCAGGCCGTCCTACTGGCCCCTACCGAGGCGCTGGCCACCCAGCACCACCAGAGCCTGCTGCGACTGCTCGGCCCGCTGGGCCGGGCGGGGATGCTGGACGGGGATCCCGGCGGGACCCGGGTCGCGTTGCTGACCGGCTCGCTGGCGGCGCCGGCGCGTCGGGCAACCCTGCTGGACATCGCCTCCGGAGCGGCCGGACTCGTCGTGGGGACACATGCGCTGCTGCAGGACCGGGTCCAATTCGCCGAACTGGGGCTCGTGGTCGTCGACGAGCAGCACCGCTTCGGCGTGGACCAGCGGGCGGCCCTGACCGACCCCGGCCAGCAGGGGACCGGGCCCATCCCGCATCAGCTGGTTATGACGGCCACGCCGATCCCACGGACCGTGGCGCTGACCACCTTTGGCGACCTGGCCGTCTCCACGCTGGACCAAATCCCGGCCGGGCGCGCCGGCGTGCAGACGACCGTCGTTCCGGTCGCGGAACAACCCCGCTGGGTGGAACGAACCTGGGCGCGGGTGGTCGAGGAGGTCCGGGCCGGTCATCAGGGTTTCGTTGTGTGCCCCCGGATCGGCGATCACGACGGGTCGGGGTCCGACGATCCCGGTCGCCGCCGACCCACCGCCCTGCTGGACCTGGCGGGCCAATTACAGGCGGGACCGCTGGCCGGCCTACGCACTGCCGTGCTGCACGCGCGACTGCCCAGCGAGCAACGCGAGACGCTGATGCGTGATTTCGCCGCGGGCACGGTGGACGTGCTGTTGGCCACCACCGTCATCGAGGTGGGCATCGACGTGCCGAACGCGACGGTGATGGTTGTCGTGGACGCGGAGCGGTTCGGAATGAGCCAGCTGCACCAGCTGCGGGGCCGGGTCGGGCGAGGGCCGGCACCGGGGGTCTGCCTGCTGCTGACCGAGGCCGCGGCCGGCTCCCCGCCCTGGCAGCGGGTGCAGACGGTGGCCGCCACAACCGACGGGTATGCGCTGGCCCGGGCGGACCTGATCGAGCGCCGGGAGGGCGATCTGCTCGGGACCAGCCAGTCTGGAACCCGGAGCAGCTTCCGGGTGCTCTCGGTGCTCGACGACGTCGAGGTCATCGACACCGCGCGCGCCGACGCCGTCGCGATGGTGGACGCGGATCCGCAGCTGGCGTCGCACCCACTGCTGCGCGAGCACGTCCGGGCGGCGATCGGACGGCAGCGCGCGGACCTGCTCGACCAGGCCTGAGGGGGAAGCGGGAATGCGGATCGTGGCCGGGACGGCCGGGGGCCGGCGGCTGGTGGTGCCGTCCGGACGCGATACCCGCCCGACCTCCGAACGAGTCCGGGAGGCGTTGTTCGCGGCGCTGCTCTCGGCCCGGGGCCCGTTGACCGGCGCGGCCGTGCTGGACCTGTTCGCCGGGTCCGGAGCGCTGGGACTGGAGGCGCTGTCCCGGGGCGCGGCCAGCGCAGTGCTCGTCGAACGGGACCGGACGGCCGCAGCCAGCGCCCGCGCCAACGTGGGCGCCCTCCGGTTGCCCGGCGCCCGGGTGGTTTCCGGCCCGGTCACCCGCTACCTGGCCCGGCGCCCGGAGCCGGCGGATCTGGTCTTCGCCGACCCGCCGTACGCGCTGCCGGAGCCGGAGCTGGCCGCGGTGCTCTCGACGCTGGCCGACGGCTGGCTGCAGCCCGGCGCGGACGTCGTCGTCGAGCGGTCCGCCCGCTCGCCCGCGCCGGGCTGGCCGGCCGGCTTCCGTCCGGGGCGGGTCCGCACCTACGGTGACACCGCCGTGCACAACGCGCGCTGGGAGCAGCCGGCCGCGCCGGGCTCAGCTGCCACCGAAGCCGGAACGGCGCCAGCTGCTACCGAGACAGAGCAGGAGTCGTCCAGGTGAAGCACGCCGTCTGTCCCGGGTCTTTCGACCCGACCACCAACGGCCACGTCGACATCATCGGGCGCGCGGCCCGGATGGCCGATGCGGTCACCGTCGCGGTGCTGGTCAACGCCGGCAAGGACGCGCTGTTCGACATGGACGAGCGGCTGGAAATCCTGCGCGAGGTGGTCGGCGATGCCGGATTCGGCAACGTCACCATCGCCTCCTTCTCCGGGTTGCTGGTCGACTTCTGCCGGGAGGTCGACGCCGACGTCATCGTCAAGGGCATCCGGGCCGTCTCCGACTTCGACTACGAATTGAAGATGTCCCAGCTGAACCGTTCGCTGTCCGGCATCGACACGGTGTTCGTCCCCACCTCCACCGAGTACTCCTTTCTGTCCTCCTCACTGGTCAAACAGGTAGCGCGTCTTGGTGGGGACGTATCCGCGCTGGTGCCGCCCGGGGTGACCCGGCGGCTGGCCACCCGGTTCGCCGACCCGCCGGCCGACGCGGCGCTGGGCTGAATCGGACCGGACCGGACTGGACAGGATCGGGAGGAACGCGCCGGGCGCCCGCCCCCGCGACTAGATTCGGGGATGCCCCGGCGAGCTGGACCGCGGGGCCTGACCCCACCCTGCAGGAGACACCGATGACAGCCGACCCGCGCTCGCCGCTGGTCCTGGACACCCGCGAACTGGACCGTCGCGCCGGTTCAACCCGACATGTGCACCGCAGCGTGGCGGCACCGGCAGGGTTGGCGATCCCGACGGCGCAGGTGGCGCCCGGCTCGCCGCTGCTGCTCGACGTCGACATCGACTCGATCGTCGACGGGCTGTGGGTGGCGGGAACGGCGACCGTGCAGGTCAGCGCCGAATGCGTGCGCTGCCTGGACGAGGTGTTCTCGCCGCTGACCAGCGAGCTGGCGGCCCTCTATGTCAGCGCGGCTCCTGAGCGGGGTGCCGGGCAGGGGCGAGGGGCCGGGCAGGGGCGCCACCCGGGCGGGGCCGAACGGCACACCGCCGGCCGCGTCGGGCTGGATTCCGAGGACGACGGTGACGACGACACCGTGTTCGCCCTGGACGGTGACCTGCTGGACCTGGAGCAGATGGTGCGCGACGCGATCGTGTTGGACCTGCCATTGCGCCCGGTGTGCTCGCAGGACTGCGCAGGGCTCCAGCTGGACGGGGCCAGAGCGGTCCCAGGGCAGGCCGAGGCACCGGTCGACCCGCGATGGGCGACACTGGCAGACCTCGTCACGGCCGATGCGTCGACGCCGACCCGGCAGACCTGAGAGCATGGGTGGGTTCGCCTGAAAACCACCCGCAGCCGGTCGCCTCGCACGCGGCCCGGCACCGGAAACCGAAGCCTGTACCCAAAGTCTGTACGCCGAAGCGAAGGAAGACGCACCGATGGCCGTCCCGAAGCGGAAACTCTCGCGCAGTAACACCCGCCACCGCCGGTCGCAGTGGAAGGCGAAACTGCCCCAGATCAACCGCAGCGTGGAGAACGGGCAGGTCGTCTGGTCGGTCTCGCACCGCGCCCGGGTCGTCACCGATGCTGCGGGCACTGAGTTGGGCTACCGCTACGACAACCGCGACGTCCCGCTGCGCTGATCCGCTGACCTCGTCACCGGGCGCGGCACCGGATCAGCGCCAGCTGATGCGGGAGCTCGGCGTCCCGCTCGGGGCCGAGATCCTCACGCTGGCGCTGACCCACCGGTCCTACGCCTACGAACACGGCGGACTTCCCACCAACGAGCGGCTGGAATTCCTCGGCGACGCGGTGCTGGGGGTGGTGGTCTCCGAGCAGCTCTACCGCTGCTACCCGGACCTGGCCGAGGGTCACCTGGCGCGACTGCGCGCCGCCGTCGTCAACGCGCGGGCCCTGGCAGGCGTCGCCCGGTCCCTCGGGGTCGGTGAGCACGTGCGCCTGGGGCGCGGCGAGGCGGCCAGCGGCGGCAGCGACCGCACCTCGATCCTCGCCGACACCATGGAGGCCCTGCTGGGAGCGGTCTTCGTCGAGTCCGGGATCGACGCGGCAGCCTCACTGGTGCGCCGGCTTTTCAATCCCCTCATCGAGGTGGCGGCCACCATCGGCGCCGGTCTGGACTGGAAGACCTCGCTGCAGGAGCTGGCCGCGGCCCGCCGTCTGGGGGCTCCGGAGTACCGCCTGACCGGATCCGGGCCCGACCACGACCGCAGCTTCCTGGCCGAGGCGCAGCTGGCCGGTGCCACCTGCGGCACCGGAACCGGGCGCAGCAAGAAGGAGGCCGAGCAGGTCGCCGCCCGCCACGCCTACCAGGCCCTTGCAGCACCGGCGGCCAGCGGTGGGCAACCGGCTGGGACCGACCGAGCGGATCACTGAGGCGCCGGGTGCCCGAGCTGCCCGAGGTCGAGGTCGTCCGCCGCGGCCTGGCGCCCCATGTGATCGGGCGCCGCGTCGCGGCGGTGCAGGTGCTGCACCCGCGTGCGGTGCGCCGCCACATCGCTGGCGAGGACGATCTGGCCGCGCGGCTGACCGGCACCGTGCTCGGCGACGTTCATCGGCGGGGGAAGTACCTGTGGCTACCCGTAATCGGCGACGCCGGTACCGAGCGGCTGGTCGCGCACCTGGGGATGAGCGGGCAGCTGCTGCTCGCGCCGCCGGAACGGGCCGATCCGGTCCACCTGCGGGCGCGGATCGCGTTGGTCGGCGACCCGGCGCTGCAGATCCGGTTCGTGGACCAGCGCACCTTCGGCGGGATCTTCCTGTCCTCGACCAGCACGTGGCCCCGGTGCACCGGTGACGACGTGCCCGCCGAGATCGCCCACATCGCCCCGGACCCGCTCGGCCCGGAGCTGGACGCCCAGTTGCTGTTCACGCGGCTGCGGCGGCGGCGGACCGGGCTCAAGCGGGCGCTGTTGGACCAGACCGTGCTCTCCGGGGTCGGCAACATCTACGCCGACGAGGCGCTCTGGCTGGCCCGGCTGCACCCGGAACGGGCGACTGCGACGCTGACGCGGGCGCAGGTCGCCACGCTGCTGACCGGCCTGCGCGAGGTGATGGCCGCCGCGCTCGCGGCCGGTGGCACGTCTTTCGACAGCCTCTACGTCGACGTCAACGGCAGCTCGGGCCTCTTCGACCGGTCGCTACACGCCTATGGGCGGACGGGGTTGCCGTGCCAGCGCTGCGGTACCCCGATCGTGCGTGAACCCTTCGCCAACCGGTCCTCGCACCGGTGCCCGGTCTGTCAACCGGCGCCCCGCCGACCCCGTGAGGACGCGGAGAAGCCCGACGGGAGACGTTGACGCATTCGTGACATCGGAGGACACTGGCAGCTACCGTCCGCCCGCTCGCAGGTGCGCTGCGCCTGCTCTCCGATCGAGGATTCGTCACGATGGCCAAGGCCCTGTTCGGTCATGTCGGGTTTCATGATCCGGTGATGGCCACCGAAGTCGCCGGGCTGCGCGCACAGATTCGTGACCTGGAGTCGACAGTGCTCCGGCTGCGAGCCGAGAACGACCGGCTCAGCGCCGACGCTCACACCGACCCGCTGCTCACCGTCGGCGCGCTGACCGAGCGCCCACTCGCCGATGACCCCCGTGCCGATGCGGCCCTGACGGCCGACTCCAGAGTTACGGAGCGCGAGCCGGCGTTCAGCTGAGGTCGCTGACGGGACAGCTGCCACCTGGTGGGCCGCGTCGTTCCCGGATTCGACAGCCTGCCTCGTTAGGGTTTCCAGCCGTGAGGGACTCGTGCATCTGAAGTCGCTGACGCTGCGCGGCTTCAAGTCCTTCGCCTCCGCCACCACGCTGCGATTCGAGCCCGGCATCACCGCGGTCGTCGGGCCCAACGGGTCCGGCAAGTCCAACGTCGTCGATGCGCTGGCCTGGGTGATGGGGGAGCAGGGCGTCAAGAGCCTGCGTGGCGGAAAGATGGAGGACGTCATCTTTGCCGGGACCTCCGGCGGCGCCGGCCGCTCCGGCCGGTCAGCTCTCGGGCGCGCCGAGGTGGTACTGACCATCGACAACGCCGACGGCGCGCTGCCCATCGACTACACCGAAGTGTCGATCAGCCGGACGATGTTCCGGTTGGGGGGGTCCGACTACGCGATCAACGGGCGACCCTGCCGGCTGCTCGACGTCCAGGAACTGCTCTCCGATTCCGGGATCGGCCGGGAGATGCATGTCATCGTCGGGCAGGGCCGCCTGGATGAGGTGCTGGCCGCCGGCCCGGTGGAACGGCGCGGCTTCCTGGAGGAGGCCGCCGGGGTGCTCAAGCACCGCCGCCGGAAGGAAAAGGCGCTGCGCAAGCTCGATGCGATGGCCGCCAACCTGGCTCGGGTCTCGGACCTGACCGCCGAACTGGGGCGACAGCTCAAGCCCCTGGGCCGCCAGGCCGAGACCGCCCGTCGCGCCCAGGGCGTGCAGGCTCAGCTGCGTGACGCACGGGCCCGGCTGCTGGCCGACGATCTGCGCACCGCCGGTCAGCGGGCGGCCGAACGGGCCAGCCAGTTCACGGCGGCGCGGACCCACCGCGAGCAGCTGGCCGTCCGGGTCGGCACGGCCCGCACCGCCGAGCAGCAGGCAGAACGCACCGCCGCCGCCGGGTCCGCGGCGATCACCCGGGCGGCCGAGCTGGCGTTCGGCTGGCAGTCGCTGGCCGAACGGGTCCGCGGCACTGTCGCGCTGGCCACCGAACGGGCCAACGCCGCGCTGCCCAGCTCGGACCGGGGCGGACCGGATCCTGACGCGCTGGACGCTCAGGCCGCCTCGACCCGCGCCGAGCAGGCCGCCCGGCGCGACCAGTTGCGGACCGCTACGGCCGCGCGGGAACAGGCGGGCGCGGCGACTGCCCTGGCTCAGTCCCGGCTGGCAGCGGCCGACCGGGCGCTGGCCGAACGGCGGCGCCACGAGCTGCGTCGACGTGAGCACATCACCGCGTTGGCCACCGCGGCGGCGGCGGCGTCCTCGCAGGCCAGCGCCGGGCAGGCCGAGCACGCGCGGCTGGCGCGGGCGCACCAGGAGGCGGTGGACCGGGCGCGGGCGCTGGAGCAGCGTCAGACGGCGGTGGAGACCGAGGTGGCCGGCATGGACGCCGGCGAGCAGGGCCTGGACAGCGAGTACGAGGCGGCCGCGGCGGAGCTGGCCCGCCTGAGCGACCGGGCCGCCGAGCTGGCCGGAGCGGAGCGCGTGACCGAACGGGAACGGGCCGCGCTCAGCGCCCGCGTCGAAGCGCTGCGACTGTCCGGACAGGTCCGCGACGGAGCCGCGGCCCTGCTCACGCCGAATGACGGCGGGCACGGCACGGGCGGCGGGATGGCCCCGGACGTAGTCGGGCGCCTCGTCGAGTCGCTGACAGTGCGTCCCGGCTCCGAGCGGGCGGTTGCCGCCGCGCTGGGCCGGTTCGCCGATGCCGTGGTCGTGACGGGCAGCGCGAACGGCACCCACCCGGCGGCAGCCGCGATCAACGCGCTGCGCGAGCGGGAAGCCGGGCGGGCCGCGGTGGTCGTGCCCGACCCGGACCTGACCGGGCTCGGCCCCGACGCTGTTCCGGTCGCTGTCAACGAGCATGTCAGCGCTCCGGCGGGCCTGGTGTCGGCCGTGCGGGCGCTGCTGGACCGGGTCGTCGTCTGCGCGGACCTGCGCGAGGCCGCCGCCCGGGTCGCCACCGACCCCGGCGCGGTCGCCGTCACGCTCGACGGCGACCTGCTCACCGCCACGTCGGGGCTGGGTGGCTCGGCCGACGCGCCCAGTGGGCTGGAGGTCCGCGCCGCCCTCGATCAGGCCGAGGCCTCGCTCGCCGAGCTGGAACACAGCTCTCAACGCCAGCGCTTCGACGTCGCCGCCACCCGGTCCGCGGTGCAGTCGGTCCAGCCGCGGGTGAGCGCGCTGCTGGACCGGCTGCACGAGTCCGATGCCCGGATGGCCGCCGTCGCCGAGCGACTGGGCCACCTGGCACAGCAGGTCCGGTCCGCCCACGCCGAGGCGCATCGGCTGGCCGATCAGACCGAATCGGTGCGGGCGGCGACTACCGAGGCAGCCGAGCGCGCCGGGGAGCTGGAAGCGGGGGCGGCCGCGGCGCGCGCTGGGGAACTGCCGGCCCCGGGAAGCCTGTTCGAGCAGGACGCGGTTGGGGTCCTGGACGCGGCCATGGCGCCGGATGACGAACGGGCGGCCGCGTTGGCCGCCGTCGATGCGGCCCGCGCGGTCGAGATGGATGCCCGGCTGGGCGAACGGGGCGCGCAGGAACGGGTCAGTGCGATCGCCGGCCGCGCCGAGGAGCTCGACCGGGCGGCGCAGCGGCGGCGTCGCGAGCTGTCCGAGGCGACGGCCCGAACCGCACAGGCGACCCGCCGTCGGGCGCGTGCGGCTGCCGTCTCGCACGCCGCGACCCGTCTGCTGTTCGCCGCGGAGGCAGGCGCCGCCGCGGCCGAGGGCCGACGGGGGACGACCGCGGCGGCCCAGCTGGCCGGCTCGCAGCAACTGACCAGGTTCCGTACGGACCTGCGGGAGCTGATCGCGCAGGAGCAGAGCGCGGCACAGGCCGCCACCGCCGCGGAGATCGCCGCAGGGGCGGCGGCCGCGGAGCTGACACGGATCCGGGAGCAGGTGCCCGCCGAGGCGCTCGGCGATGCGGACACGCTGGCGGCCGAGTACGGCCCGGACCAACCGGTGCCCGTGACCGAGCAGGGGGCCGAGCCCGGAGCCACCGTGCCGTATGTGCGCGCCGAGCAGGTGGCGCGTCGGCGCCGCGCGGAACGGGCGTTGGCCGAGTTGGGTCGGGTCAACCCGCTGGCCCTGGAGGAGTACGCCGCGCTGACCGAGCGGCACGGTTTCCTCACCGAACAGCTGGCGGATCTGCGCCGCTCCCGAGATGACCTGCTCGGCGTGGTCGGCGAGGTCGACCAGCGGGTGGAGAAGGTGTTCGCCGAAGCGTTCGCGGACACCGCGCGGGAGTTCGAGGGTGTGTTCGCCCGGCTGTTCCCCGGCGGTGAGGGTCGGCTGCTGCTCACCGATCCGGAGGACATGCTGGCCACCGGCATCGAGATCGAGGCCCGCCCACCGGGTAAGAAGGTCAAGCGGCTCTCGCTGCTCTCTGGTGGGGAGCGGTCGTTGGTCGCGGTGGCGCTGCTGGTCGCGATCTTCAAGGCGCGCCCGAGCCCGTTCTATGTCCTGGACGAGGTCGAGGCCGCCCTGGACGACACCAACCTGAGCCGGCTACTGACCCTGTACGAGGAGCTGCGCGAAACCAGCCAACTGCTCGTCGTGACCCACCAGAAGCGGACGATGGAGATCGCCGACGCCCTCTACGGCGTGGCCATGCGGGGCGACGGGGTGACCACCGTGATCAGCCAGCGGGTGCGTGAGTTCGCCCGGTCCGGATAATTCCGGCTCGGACCTGGGACGGTACCGTTCGGGGATGCTATCAGCCGGTGTGGTCGACCGGATCGTCGCCAGCCAGCCAGCCAGCCAGCCAGCCCGGCCTGGCGCTGCTCGGATCCCGGGCGACCGGTTCAGCACACCCCGGCTCGGACTGGGATGTCGGGGCCCTCGGCCCGGACCGGGGCGGTTGCGAGCTGGACGTGGCCGGGTTGACCGCGCAGCTGAGCATGGAAGTTGGCAGCGATGACGTGGACGTGGTCGACCTGCGCCGCGATGCCGCCGTGGACGGCCGGCTGTTGTTCGAGCGTCGTCCCGCTACGGCGGGTCGCCGACCAGCTGTCGGACCGGGTCGGTGAGCTGGCACCTGAGACGGCGACCACGGATGCGGCCGTGCTGACCTCTGGCAGGCGGTCCAGCTCACGATCAACCTCGCCATCTCCTGGCGCGTGCGCGCCGGCCTGGGCCCACCCGCCGACCTACGCCGATTCGTTCCGCCGGTTGGCCGAGCACGGGTACCTGGACCGCGATCTCGGTGACCGCCTCGGCCGTGCCGTCGGGTTTCGCGACCTCGTTGTCCATACCTACGCCGAGCTCGACCTGCGTCGGGTGGCCGAGGCCGCCCCTAGGGCGTGTCTCCTGGATCAGGTTGTGAGCCAGATGATCATGCTGGCCAGGACGATTCCGGCGCGGTAGTTGATGGCGGTCTTGTCATAGCGGGCGGCGATGCCCCGCCACTGTTTGAGCCGG
>JAABUL010000294.1_pt1 | contig 108524 bp, 184 predicted proteins | sample 5559151 | NCBI WGS metagenome assembly JAABUL01 (sample SAMN10711876, study PRJNA513368) | rock metagenome | isolation source: Antarctica rocks | place: Antarctica: Victoria Land, Pudding Butte sud | reverse complement strand
ACTTTTCCCGAGGTGTTTCAGCTTCAGTGGCGGTCAGGAAGGGATTAGTAACATAATTAATAACATCGTGTTTTTAATTAATTAATTACAAACACACCGAGTGAATTAATCTGCCCACACTGGGTATCGATTCCCCCTCGGTACAGGGCCTCCGCTAGGCCAAACCCTAGACTTGGCGGTTCCTGGCCGTCGCGGGCACGAGAGTCCCGCACAGGATTGTGTGCTTTTTCGCGGGACGGCCTCTCCTTTGGCCTGAATGACTAGGACAAGCGTTGATGCATGCGGCCGATACAGTCTCCAGCTATTTTACACCAACAGTTCCAACAAGATTTGCACACTGCTATAATGGGACTAAACGAAAGAAACCCCTACATCCCCAGGCATCAATACACAGGTACACAACGGCAGCGTCCGCTTCAGCCGCCAACAAAGAGGCGCTGCCGGCGGACGACCTCCCGCCGGCAGATGGGACACCGCTGCAGCCGGCGCGAGCACCGCCGGCACATGCAGGCATGGCCACACGGGATGACGACGACCTGCATGCACAGAAAAGTAACCGTCTCCATGATGAACATGGCGCGCCATGCACAACGTCTGGGGAAGATCCAGCGCGCACAGAGGTTTGCCGCCTTGCAGTCAAAGAGTCGGCGCGGCGCGGGAAGCGTTCCGATCGTATGATCCAGAAGCACGGTGTGCCTTATCCCCCGGCGCACCTGGATGGGGCGCGTGAGGCACACGCTGCAGTCCAGGCTGGCGAGCGGGCCGCTGGCCTGCGACTGCCGCCGCCCCTCCTCCACCAGCTGCGCTTTCTGCGGTCAGACAACAGCGTTTGCAATGTTTGCCTTTCGTTATTACCCCTCCTCCACCAACTGCGCTTTCTGCGTTCAGGCAACAGCCGCCACATCAGGATTTTTGAGTGAGGGTGCATCGTGTGCACGCACGAGGGGCAGTGCAGTCTGCAGGTTGCGGCGCCCGCCGCCGGATCAGTGACGGTCTTCGAGGTTGGTCTCAGGCACCGACTTTGCCCAGCCGCACCAGCACATTGCAGCAGATTTGTGGGCGGCAGCAGCCAAAGTCTAAATCCTAAATCCAAAAGAAGCCAGCGGACGCACCCGCATCGCCTTGCTGGCAGCAGCCTCCAGGTCAGCCTCGTCCACCGCGGCGTCTTCATCATGGGGCTCCGGCTCTGGCGCGTCGACGGACCGCGCCGCCTGCGCATTCCAACACAGACCTTCATGGTGACACAAACATCGGCCTGAGGTTTGGCTCTGGCGCGACGGCGGCCAGCGCTGTCTGCACATTCCAACGCAACACATCGGAGGCACTTGCAGCTTTCATCAGCGCCATCATCGCCTAGTTGGCATGTGCTGTTTGCAATCTCGGCGTCTGATGCACCAGCGTGTGAGCCGAGACTCCTGCCGACCGCCCCGGCTGTACGGAGTTGCTTGTGGCTAGATTCTAGAGAAGCAAGCACCTGGATGTCGATGCCGGTATGCGGCGGCAGGTCTGCCGCTGCATGCTCTGCTGCCTCGTGCGGAGCGTCTGCGGCGGGCTGCTCTGCCTCGCCTGCAGCTGCGCTGGCCGCCGGCGGATCGGCTAGCGCTGGGACGCCGGCGGCCGCTGCCTCGTCATCGCCACCTGTGCACAAAGCTCCGCGCCCCTCGTATGAAGGAACACCATTGAGAGCCTGCCGCACAGCCGGCTGCGCTGGCACATTCCAACTGCAGTGGTGTTGTGTCGATGTGCACGCTGCAGCTGCTGCTTGTCACATCGGTGGGAATCCTGTGCAAGACTCAGTGTGCAATAGCAAGACTCAATGTGCAACAGCGGCGGGTGATGCTGCTGGAGACTGCTGGTCGCTGCAACAGTTTGCTTGCGATTTGAGCCCAAAGGCGCCGTACCGCCGGCAGCAGTGTGGCGCGCATGCCGCAGCGCCTCTGCCCGGTAGGTCGCGCGAATGGTTTCTGCCAGCGGCGCCTCCACTGCCCGCATCGCCTGCACCCACATCAACAGCCGGTCATGTGTGCCGTACTATTTGTGCCACTGCGTTCATAGAATCGCCTCCTTGCCTGCGCCTGCTTGCACTCTGTGCATGCATCGATGCAGATGCTCAGGCAGGGCACCTCACCTGCGGCGGTGCATGGTTGCACGCTACCCAGCTGACTTGCCAACACCAGTCCTGCCAACACGATGATGCCTGGATCACAGAATGAGGACGCACCTCGGCCATAGCGAAGGCGTTGCCGTGCTCGGCGTCGAGCATCATGGCCTCGACTTGGCGCATGCGTCAATGCAAGAATGGTTCAACTGAAGGTTTCGGCTGTGAGAATACGCCGGACCTCGACCACGGCGGCGGCCGTGCACGGTGTCGGCTATGATGGCCTCCTCGTCGCGCACCGCGCCAAAGAAAGGATGTTTGAACCTCTGGTCCGACTTACGGAATTGAACACAAGATTCAAATGCAACTAGAGTGCGTGAACGCACCTCGGCCACGGCGGCGGCGTTGCCGTGCTCCGCGTCGGCTATGATGGCCTCCATCTCGCGCATCGCGTACTCGATGCCGGCATCGAGGCTGTCCGGGTACTGCCGCTGGCTCTCCACAATCAGTCGCTCCACCGACTCCAGCCTGCGGGCACAAGAATCGTATGGTTCAGAGGAATCCCTGGTTCAGGAATGCCCTGGTTCAGGAATGCCCGTGACAGGTAGCAGTTGGCAATCGAAGCACATCCCCGCTGCTCTGCTGCGACATGGGAGATGGCGACTCGGGCACATGAGTGGCTGCAGCAACAGGGGTAGACTGACTGAGCGGCACCTCAGGCTGCACCAAACTCGCTGGAGAGGCGCTCGCCTGACTCGGTCCACGGCTCTCACAGTGCAGTTTCGAACTACGCCAGCGCGCGCAACTGTTTAGTCTCCAAGTTCACAACGTAGGCATTGACTTGGAATTAAATTCACCTGACTTGGTCCACGGCTTCCGCGGTGCGGTCGCCGGCCTCGCCAGCGGCACGCGTCGCGTCGGCCACCTCCCCAATGGCCGCCTCCATATCGGAGCCGCAGTCTGTTGTGTCCTCGCTGCCCACAGAGCCCACCTGCTTGCACAACGAATCTTGTCGAATCTCCGTCAGACTCCGACAACCACGAGTGGCGTGCTCGGCAGGTTCCCGCACAGCACGAGTCTCTTCTTCCCCGCAATAACCATCCCTGTGTGGGTTGAAACCTCAGAGTGGAGGATTGAGAGTTCAGTCGACAGCAAAATGGGTAAAGGCTGTGCCGCACCTCGTCGTCAAGGCCACCCAGTAGCGACTCAGTCGCCGGGTTACCGTCCTCGCTGGCGTCGTCTGCAAGTCATAAACAGCAGAATTTGCCGAAGCTGTGTGCGGATGCACAGGTTGTGAAACAGTTCCTGGGGCGCGCCTCTCCCTCGAGTGGCAGCTGTCCACATGCAGCAGCTCAGGTGTGTTATCATATGTCGTCATAGATACGTGGCATGCAAATGGGTGTGCTCGTGTGACAGCACGACTCCGCGCTTGTCCGTGCTTAGGGACATGCAAATTATCGAAATGTTGAGCTCGTGCAGCCCTGCACGAGCTGTAGAGACGCCCCCACACAAGCAAACAGTGCCATGAGCAGGGCACGCATCACCGTGAGGCAAGACGTCAAAGTCGGGTCAGCGCCTGTCAATCCGTAAGGAGATGTGAAGGGCGCACCGCCGCCGGGCAGGATGTCGAAGTGCCGCAGCACCTTGCCAATGAGCGCCAGCAGGATGCTGACGGCAACGCACGCCGCCAGCACGATGATCGCCACCAGCCAGTTTGGCAGGTCCTGTGGAACGGGCACAGCTGGTGTCATGGGCACGGCTGGTGTCACAACTCATGTGCTTGGAAGCATTTGACACTTGCGCTCTGAAGCCTTGGCTACAAGCCAACGCCAGCACAGGGTGTATGCAGAGCAGTACATCTCGCAGGGGTTGCATACAGCCGCAAGCCTCTGCACGCATGCGGCTCATATATGCACACTGTGCAGCATTGGGAGCACGCAGTGAGCCGGGAGCATGCAGTCAGCAGGCAAGCGGGCACCGATGAGTCGGAACCGGGCGGACGGGTGCCGCAGTCAGCGCCGCGCCAGCCGCCGAGGCACTCGCACTGGCCCAGGATGCAAACCCCGCGCCCCGAGCACATGTTCTGGTCTGCGCAGGTGTCCATGCGGTGCACCGCGCCCGAAAGGCACGCCTTGCAGCACTTTGCCGGCGCGACCGGCACATACTGCGTCGCAAAGGTCATCCTGCTGCGAACAACAGGAGCCACACTGTCAGAAATCAGGTCGCGAAGAGTCGCCAGAGGTCAACGGTCATCCTGCTGCGAACAACAGGGCCGCGCTGTCAGAAACCAGCACTGATGCAGTCAGTGAGGTCGCCAGAGGTGGCGCATATACTCCTTGAATCGGATACTTGAAAGATAACTCGGTCCTGTGGGCTCACGCATGCACCAGGTGGAGGCGGCTTTCAGTGCTGCACAACTGCGAGAGTGGACATCTGCAGCTGCCAATCATATACATGGCACTCTAAATCCTCCCAAGCCCTTCAAGGTGGGCGCGGCAGACGCACCGCCAGTGCTCGTAGCCGGCCAGCAGCCGGTTGGTCTTATGGCTGCCGCAGCTGATGCCGTCCGAAGTCTCGCATTCGCAGCGCTCCAGCTCCCACGCATCCCCGTTGGACAGCAGCACGCTCGGTGTGCTGCGCGTGTCAGCAGCACAAGTCAAATCTCATTTCGAGAGTCGAACGCGCGGCGTGCTGCGCACGTGCAGCAGCAGGTCTCGGGCAGCAAAGATCAGATGCAGTATCGTACTGCTCTGATGCCCCAGCATGTGCCATCAAGAGCACGTCGCTGTCTAGATCTGGCGGCTCAGAGACGCAGTGAGCAGAGAGGCGAGAGCACCGTGCCGCGCTAGCACCGTGCCGAGCTTTGTGCAGGGTTTTCGGAATTATTATCGGGAAATCTAGGTACAACTTGCGACAGCGCGCACCAGCACTCGGCGGCGCCGACAGGGTAGTAAGCGTCCAGCGCTGCGCTGACACGGTTCGCCTCCGCATAGCCCGCCACCAGCGAGGATGCGGTCTCGCACAGCAGCGACTGCGCGCCTGCGCATCGTCAAACACGATGCGTCAGGAAGAGAACATCTGCTCAGCGGCAGGACGTAAACGCTGCCAGCTGGACCTGAGTCAGCCAAACGAGATTTCATTTCGAGACGATGCCGTGGTAGCAAAGTACTTGGCACACATCTGAAGACAAGGGAAAGTCGGTCTGGAAGGACACCCGGAAAAAATCCAGAGCAAACCACCCACCTGGGGGGCAGTGGACTTGTGGCAGCCGATGGACACGATCGCCACCGCTGTGTTGACTTGAATCAACCTTAAACAGATTATCGGAAAGACGTTGAGAGACGATTGAATCACACAACAAAGCGCCCACCTGGGGCAGTGGACTTGTGGCAGCCGATGGACACGATGGCGACCGCGATGGTCACGTTGTTGTGGCCCGCCAGCCGCTGCTGCAGGCCCTGCGGCAGCTCCTTGGGCAGGCAGGGCCGACAGCACACGGCGCGAGACAGCGGCACCAGGCCGCCTCCCGCCAGCCACTGCCCCTCCCGCTCGAAATCGGACACGAAATACCTGCGCAGCAAGAAGGAGGTTGCAAGGTAAGGTATCAGTGTCGTTGCCCATGGGAGATGAGAAGGCCTTGGAATCTGTGTCGCAAGCAATGTTGAAGGCACGCCGCAGCTAGGGTTGCCCCAGCAACGGCGGCATTGCAGAAGATGTTGAGATGCTACTGCCCATCCAATGCACACAGGTCCGCCTGCGCACCCCTCCTTATCGCAGGAAAGGCCGTAGGGACTGCCTGCCGCGGGCTCGCAGTCGCAAAGCTCCAGCGCAGTTGATTCTGCAGCAAGACACGTGGGGATAGTTGCAGGAGCGCGGTACATGCTTCAAGGCAGCATGAGCAAGCAAGCGCTAATGGCGTCGTGTCGGTCACATTGTGCTAGATAAGGTGTGCTGAGCACTGCAACATTGCAAGCAGACAACACCAGTGCCTCATGAGTGGCGCTGTTCAGCAGAGGATTCCTCACCGCCAGAGACACGCCTCGGCACGCCGGAGCTGGATGCCTGCCTGCCTCCTGCTGCCACATACGCGTCAGATTCTGCCGCTATGTGCAGAACGAAGGCCAGCAGGAAGGCCGCATGGCCCAGATTGGGTTTCGGCATCTGGACGTGGCCCTGGAAAATCACGATGTCATGGCTCCGCGCAAAAGGCCCTGGCAGCTTGAGGAACACGCTGATGAGATGCAATGCGCAAATATGATATGGATAACGAGTGTTTGTGCGACTGTTTGCTTATTCTCGCGTGCTTCAGGCCAGGGGACCTGCTTCTGGTGCTTTAGTGCGCGCTGTCTGCGAGTCCCGTGTTGCTGCACAAACAAGAACCGCAAAGCCTGCTGCAGCATTCGCAGATTAGCTTTCCATACGCGTGAGAGAGCATCTTGGTTGTGCCCTGCATATCGAACGGCACCCGCTGTACCTTCGAGGGCAGATTGATACGCCATCAGCAGTGGCATCACAGCGCGGCGCAGCAGGCTGAGGTTTGAGAGACAAAATTAAGTCAGGAGGGCTCCTCAGACATCTGGCAGCTTGACACTGCACTGGTAATGTAGTCGACCTTTGCTGTGTGCACCCATCAACCCCAGCGCGCCAAATGGAGGATGCGGCGACGAGGAAGGCGCGGCTGAAGCGGCTCAGAGAGGAGGCGGACGCGACGCAGGCAGTGGAGGCAGCGGCAGAGGAGCCGAAATTGAAGTTCAGGAACTATGCGCCGCGGGACGAAAAGATCGAGCACGATGTGGTGCCGCAGCCGGAGGTGAAGGATTTCGAGCCGCCACAGATCGAAGCGGAGCCGGTTGAAGAGGAGGTGAGCACGTGACAAGAAGTGACTTCGGGCCGAACGCAGCGCCGCTTCTGGTTGTGCCTCCGCACGCTCACGAGGAGGTGCATACATGACAAGGGACAAGGGATGACTTTCGTCTGCACACAGCGCCGCTGTACCACCGCACTCTTGTGGCGAGGCGCCAGATGGCGCCAGCCAAGCGCATGTGCAGCAGACAGTAGGTCATTTGTTCGTGTTCATCTCGGTCGTGGTCATCGTGATCATTTGTTGTTTCTGCGCCGCAGGAGCTGCTTGTGAATGTGGCGCCTAAGAAGCCGAACTGGGACCTGCGGCGCGACATCGCCAAGAAGCTGGAGAAGCTGGAGCGGCGGACGCAAAAGGCCATGATCCAGATCATGAAGGACCAGGAGCGGTAGCGGCTAGAGGCGGAGGGCGGCCAGCAGGACTGACTTGCTTTCCGCACAGGCCGGAGTGTTTTGACTTGTGGCCCTGGACATTTTGCACACGTCATGAGTGGCAGGCCACATCAGTGACGCACGACAATTCGACTTGGTGTTGCTGTGGAGTTCCCGATAGTTCATAATCTACGCCTTTGAAGTCTCGAATCCGGGCAGCGCCATCAAGAAACGCGAAGCAATTCTGTACAATTGGAGATCCACAACCACCTGTGACCTTACCCTCTTGATTTGGCGTCTAGCATGACCAAGGAACTCTGCATTCTTACACAGCAGCATCAAATCAGTGGCCAGAGCTGCAGTCCGCCGCCACAGCGACGCGGCAGCTCCACAATGCGGCCTATCCATAATGTGATCCTATATTAAACTGCAGCTGCTGCTGCAGCTTCGCCAAGTCTTCTGTGCCAATCCAACAGCGCAGCCTAACCCGATGTCCTGTGTAAATTCTATGTCAGCGGCAGCTGCTGCTGCAGCTTCTCCAGGTCTTCGCCCTCCACCAGCGGCATGAGGTCCAGCCGCCCAGAGCACGACAGCGACGTCCGCAGGTAGCCCCACACCGCCTCCGCCCTGCAATCATGCAATTACAAATGAAATTTGCAGCTCGTGCCGACCACACACATGTCGCCGGCATTGCAGGCTGACTGACCCAAAAAGGCACCTCCAGGCGAGTGCTCACATCCTTACACCAGCTCTGCTGCTGCCGATGCACACCAGCATGTAGCATTGCCGCAATTGCTCATGCACAAGGCACGCTAGCACGCGGATTTCGCTGTGCATCAGCCGCAGCAGATGCCTGCGTGCAGGAACCCATCAACTCCCAGAACACATGCGCACCCAGCGTTAAGAGGCCCAGGGCGCATGCAAGCGCACCTGGGGCATATGCCCATTTTGCGTCAGCACTTCACTTTGTGATAGCATCTGGATTCATACGCACCCGGGATTAAGGCCCAGGGCGCGGACGTAGAAGCGCGCGGAGGCATCGTAGTTGCCCAGGTTGGCCTGGCTGATGCCCATGTTGGCCCAGGCGCGCATGTAGTTGGGCTTCAGCTCCAGCGCCTTTTGGTATGCCGACACCGCCTCGCCCGACCTGCTGCCGTTGGCCAGCGTCGCGCCTACAAACAGCACCAGGTAAGATACAACATGATCTGGCAAGCGCCCCTGACGGTCTCCAAACACCGTTGCCACTGGCCCGCCTGACCTCCTACCGTTGCCCACCGTCGCGCCTGTGCATGCTATCATGCGTTCCTGAACGGGCTCCTTTGCCGCTGGCATTCGCTGTTGTACAGCAACAGATGGAAGATATGGTATCCATCAATGCAAACTTGCATACGAGACAACAGTTTGAACAAATGTTTCCAGGGCCGGCAGCGGCTGCGCACCCAACTTGTTCCAGAGGCTGTAGTCGCCAGGGCGCAGCGCAAGCGCATTGCGGAAGGCCGCCTCTGCGCCGTCAAAGTTGCGCGACAGGTTGTGCAGAACGCCCAGCGCCACCTGCAGGTCTGCATCTGCCGGCGCCGCCGCCGCGGCCGCCTCGAACTGCCGGACCTGTGAAACACAGGACACGTTCGTGTTAGAGATAACAGGCGAATGCCTAAGACGTAAGCCTAATGGACAGGATGTGCAGCACGCCCAGCGCCACCTGCAGGTCCGCGTCCGCCGGCGCTGCCGCAGCGGCCGCCTCGATTGCCGCACCCTGTAAGGTATGACAGGAGATTTTGCGAGGTATCCATACATGCCTGCCAGATATATATGCCCAAGAAACAGGTTGTGCAGCGACGCTCAGCGCAACCTGCAGGTCCGCATCCGCCGGCGCCGCCGCTGCCGCCGCCTCGAACTGGCGCACCTACACGGAAGCATGGAGGATTGTATGCAAGTGCAGCATACGCCTGCATATGATCTGGCGCACTCCTCTCTGTCAAACTTGACAACTCAAGCTGCTGCTTGAGTAGTTCAACCACACTCACCACATGGGAGTGTCGCTGGCTGGCGTCGGGCGGCGGCGGCACGGCTGCCGACACGGGGCCGTGCGTGCCGTGCTGGCCCAGACAGCAGGACAGGTAGCCCGCTCAAGCGGCTGTCCATGAGTGCAAGAAAACCACACTCACCACGTGGGAGTGGCGCTGGCTGGCGTCAGGCGGCGGCGGCATGGCCGCCGCCGTGGGCCCGTGCGTGCCGTGCTGGCCCAGCCAGCGGGACAGGTAACCCAGCGCCTCGGCCGCCTCCATCTCGTTGGTGTGGCTCACCCCCAGCGACATCAGGGTCTCCAGGTCTGCAGGATCTGCCCGCAGCGCAGAGTCCATTGCCGCGATTGCCTGAAGAGTTGCAAGGACCCATTGTTACACGAGAAAATCCTGTCACCTTGGGTGTGGCTCATCCCCAGCGACATCAGGGTTTCCAGGTCGACGAGGTCCGCCCGCAGCGCCGAGTCCCATTGCCGCGATCGCTTGCAGGATTGCAAGAAGTTGTTGTTGCAGCAGTGGCTTTGCAGTCCATTGCGCAATCTGACCAATGACAAAGCAGACCCCAGCAACACTCCCTGCAAGAAGTTCCAGGAGGTCCCACATTCAGCACGAGTGTTCGGGACTCAGCACCTGGACGTCGTCCTCGTTCTCGGCGTGCGCGGTGCCGAGCAGGCGCCAGGCGTCGGTGTGGCCGGGGTGCCGCCGCACCTCCGCCTCCAGCGCCAGGATCGCCTCTGACAGAACGCCCCGCCTGAACAGCTCCTTGCCCTGCGAACAGGACGGAATCGATTGATCAATGCGCTGGGTACACCCAACGTTTCAATGGCCTCCAACTGCAATCTCCGCCTGAACAGCTCGTTGGCCTGCGCAGCAGTTGAGATTACGCAGGAGAAAGAAGTTTCAGCGCCAGGATCGCCTCCGACAGTCCCCCCGCCTGCACAGCTCTTTGCCCCGGACCAAGTTGCGACAATTCCAACCGTAATGGGAGAAAGCAGCATGTCAATGCCTCCGACGTCCACCCCCGCCTGCGCACACCTTGTCCTGCGGAGCAGTACAAACCAGTGATAGTATATCAGTCGGGAAGGTAGATGACGTAAATACTTGAGTTATTGATAGCGATGCCTCCGCAGGTGGCATGTCTGCTGCACAAGCCCAGCTACCACTGCTAAGCCAGTGGTTGCCTCGAGGTGTTCAGCGAGCCCACTGTTCGGAGAACGCGCTGTGCACCCACTAGATGCGCGATGTTCGCCTGCGTCTGACAACAGCGAACAAGGGACCAGGCTGGGTGTGCTCTGACCGGTCAGCTCGTGCTTCTCATACCGTGTGACGCCTTGCTGCTTTGTGCTCACCTTGGCAAAGCTGTCGGCGTCGTCCATGTACGGGTTGTCGGCCGCAAACTGGTAGCCCTCCTGGCGGGTGCGCGGACCGGCGGCGCCCGCCGCGCCGCCCGCGGTGCGCGCAAACTCCGTGGCCCACTGGTCGCCGCCGAGATGCTCCGCCCAGTTCTCCACGTCGCCTGCAGCCGCAAGGAAGATCACATCTGAAACAAACGCTACGACTTACTCGGCTTGCTGTGCTCCTCGGCCGCTGCTTTAGCAGCGTCAGGCTCTGGCTCACCATGGCTAGAGCTGGTTACAGCATGACGACATAGTGGATTCTGATGGCCTGCCAAGCTGACTAAGGTTGATGGAGCCAAGATTCACCGCTTGCCACGCCATTTGCGCTCGACGCTCTCCGCCCAGCGCTCGACGCCCTCCGCCAGGTGCTCCCAACATGACAGTCTACAGACCAGTTTGTTTTTCTGAGTACACCTGAAAACCAAACATACCTGCCACGCCATTGGCGAAATCGTCCGCCCAACGCCCTCCGCCCTCCGCCAGGCCTTCCCGCCCAAACTCCGCCGCCCAGTCCTGCCGATCCCCCGCAATGGCAGCCTCAGCGGCGTCCGCCGCCGCGGGCGTCGCAAACGCCGGCGGCCGCTGTGCCGCCGCCGGGTCGAACTCGGCCGCCCAGCGCTGGCCCGCCGGCTGCTGCGCCGCCTGAAACTCGGACGCCCAGCCATTCTGCTGCTGCCCCGGCTGCGCGTCGAACTCGTCGGCCCATGCCGCCGTGCACTGCGCCGCCGGCACCTCCTTCACCTGCGGACATGCAGGTAGGAGGTAGGTAGAACTACAACTGAAGGATGGCATCGGCACAGCAGGCGGCCGAGCTCGCGACTCTGTAGCGCATACGCTCACCTCGACACCTGAGCGCCTGGTGTCAATAAAAGGCTGCCCTTCGACACACAGCGCGCCCCTCATGAAGGGCCATGTTCACTGGAGAGAAAATCAGAATTCTCAAAGAAAAGTAAAAGAAAAATGGGAGTACCCGATTATCCTCCAGGACGACCTCGCCGCGCGTCATCTTGGACAAAAACTGCAAAAACTTGGAATTCTGGAACTTGGGGTCCTTGTTGGCCGCCATCGTCTCCTGCAGCGCCCTTGTGTGCTCCAGCAGCGCCGCCTCCGACCGCGCCCCCATTGCGGTGCCGTTGGCGACTGAAGCCGCATCCTGCGAGCACGGCACAATGCAGTCTCAGCATCTATACGCGTCCAAGCAACCCAGCTGTGATGCTGAGCAAGGCGGGATCGCTGTCTTGCACCACTTGAAAGCGATTCCGCCGCAACCAGTCTTGCCTTCAGGTGCTCCAAGCAGAGGTGGGATCGATAGGCAAGAGCAAGCGGCTGATGCCAACCACAGGTCAAGGTCGTGATACAGGAACAAACCTGCTGCGTCTGGAACTCGGATGACCAGTCTGCTGCGGCGCCTGCATGCTGCTTGTCAAATTCCTGCGCCCAGCCGGCGGGGCCAGCGGGCGCCGTCTGCTGCCGCTGCTGCATGAACTCGTCCTGCCAGCCCTGCTGCTGCCTGCAGCAGCGATTGGCACTGTTTGATGCCTGCTGTGCCCCCCCATGTCAGCGTGTTCTGATGTACGGGCGTTTAGCATACCGATCATGACCCGCTCGGGTGTGCCACAGGCGATGGGAGGCTCCGACGATGTGCTTCATACTGCATCAAGTCACCGGCGCACGGCCATGTTGGCCACGCCTGAACAGGAGACGACATCTCACCCGGGTGGCGGCCCGTCACGCAGGCGCAGGCCGGCAAACTCGTTGGCCCAGCTCATGCCTGGCGGCTGGGACGCCATCATGTGCTGTGCGGCCGCCACATCCGCCGCAGGCCCTGCCGCCATCACCCCCGACCTGCATCATCATATTCTGGTGCTCGCAGCTGTGCTGTACAGCTGCTGCAGTGCTGCATACAACGCACTCATTCAGCAATCTCGCATAAGTGCCATCCAGAGTCCGCAGCAAATGCGCACCTGTAGGTATCCTCCCAGTTAGCTGGCAGGGCCGCCGGGTCGATGTTGAGCGAGTTCAGCAGCTTGCCGACCTGCACAAGGCACAAGTGTCTGATCAAGCCAATTCGAAATCTACAAATGGGCTCCCATGCTTGCTTTCGATTCACCTGCCAGTAAGACAACTGCTTCAGGACTACATTACTCAAGGAACGATGCGTTGTGACACCGGACAGACAAAGAGGTTGAGCAACCTGTTACCTGCGCGTCGGCAAAGGCGTCGCCGCGGCCGGCGTAGATGTGGCGCGACATGATGGTGGCGCGGTCGCGCACTCGGCACTGGTCCTCGATCGGCATCTGCGCCTCTGCCGCCCGCATCGGCTGAAAGTCCATGCCGGCCTTGCCGCTGTCCATGAATGCCTGCAAGAAATTGCGAGCATGCATGAGCGTGAGCATCAGCATCATATCTGGAAGACGTCCACTGCCTGCCGCCACATGACCTGACCGTGAAACGAGAAGCCTTCTGACACCTCAACAGCATGCGCCCATACAACCCAAGGTTGCAACTTTCGATAGCAGCAGAATTGAAGCGTCAGATCTGCTGCCACAAGGCTGCCGATTCGGAGGTGGCTGCACACACCTGCAGGAACGGCCGTGCCATCTGGCTGCCGCTGCCGGGGGGGGCCATCGACGCAGCGGCGCCCGCAAGGCCGGTTGGGCCACGAAAGCCCTGCTGGAAGTGCTGCGGCGGCGGCGGCAGCAGGCCCGGCCGCTGCTGGTGCTGCTGCTGCATAAACTCGTCGACAAACACCGAGCCGCCCGGCGCCCGGCCCCATGCGCCCTCAAACTGCTGCTGAGGAAAACCCCCTGCACATCGTGACAGACGCATGAGCATGCTATTTCGACTCAGCCTCAACATAAGCAGCAGCACCACAAGCGTATTCATATCGCTTCGCACTCAGTTGTTGCTAGATGAGTGGAAAGCTTGGCCACAGGAAACCGAAACATCCGACATGCAGAATACCGCACCATCGCCATTTAACGCGCTGACTGCGTCCGCGACAGTCGGCGCATGCACCGGCGCTTGCGCAGATGGCGCCACCGACGGCAGGTTCGACTGCGTCAACTGCTCGCAGGCATAGCAAGAACAGTTTCGAAGAGTGGCGTCAAACGGCATCGCAAGTAAACGAAACGGCGCTACAGAGCTTGGCAAATTGAGTTCATGCATCTGCGCACAAATCTGCCTGGCAGTAGCACAAGCGTCACACCTGGTGCAGCCGCTCCTGCGTCTTGTCGTTGCCCGTGCCCAGCAGCTGGTTCGCCAGCGCAGCGGCCGCATTGGCAGGGCCAGCTTCGGAGCCGTCTGACGGGCCGCACGCATCCGCGCCCGTGACCAACTGCCGCATCGCCATGGCTGCTGCTGTATTGCTGTCACCCTTTCAGTGGGATCTATAGTAATGGGCTCGTGGAGGATGCCCAGCATGAGCTGCGCGGCACAGGCACCGCAGCACAGCAGCTGCGCCGCCGCGTTGACAGTGACAAAAACTGCAGGTGCAAGCACCTCACGTTTGCTCTTGTATGTATGGCAACCAGCAATGTCAGTTCTGTGAGGTGGCTGCACCGTGATTTAGCCTCGGATGTCTTGCCACAGCAACGAAATGGCTCAACGGTAGACTTACAGGCTCAACTGCAGGAGGTGCCGATATTGGACTGAGAAGCTTGTCGGTGTTAACTGGCAAGCAAGCCGGGCAAGCACTGCAGCAAAAGCCGGGTGGTCGAGCTGATGGCGTGTTGACGACACATGAAGACTGGCCAGGAGCTCGGACCCTAAAGTAGCTATGTTAGGTACCCGGAGAAGCTGAGGTGAAGCTGAGGTGTTGATGTCACTTGAAAACAGGTGCACAGTGTTCGAGTTCTTTTGCAATCCCTCATCGCGTCAATTGCAGAAAAAGGACTAAACGGTTTCCAGTTTTGTGTACGGAACAGAGCGCTATAATCGCCAACTGCTGAACCACATCAATTCGTGGGTGCCAGGTTTCCTGATGGCCACAAGTTCGCATCGTTTGGGCCTTTTCTGTAGAAAAGGACCAAACGACAGGCGATTATTTTGCACCATGGTACTGTGCAACGCATGCATTGCCACATGCAAAAATGCTATGAAGGTCAGTAGCCTCTGCAACATACTTGATCCAGCGTATGACGAAAGCCGTCCGAGTAAGCGTCTTCCTCCCTGTGTTGACTGAGAGGTGTGACTGGAGAGTCACCGAAACTTCTTGAGGCCTGTCAGATGTCGACGAAGCTCAGGCCCCTGCTCCTCGACCTGGAACGGTACAGACAGTTTGTCTATGTTAGATTCGATTTGAGCTGAGTGCACAAGGTGCTTCCAGCCTCACGAATGCGTCAGCACATGCACGTGCGGCTGGGTGCGGCGGAAGACTGCCCCCGTCATATCTGCACTTGGAACTCACCTGTCGACCAACAGGCCGAGCCAAGCCGCATAGTCGTCCTGACGGAGGTCACCGAGGGCCTATTGTCTTCACAGTGCATCCCGTGGGATTGTGGTCAGCACATCCGCGGGACAAACTGTCATTGCGGCGCTCACCCCAATGCGTTCCTGTGCCGTGCTCTTACCGTGGCCTGCATGTTGTGTCTTGCATTCCCTGGGAGCAGCTGCTGCCCATGAGGACCCTCTGCAGCTCGTCCGGGAGAACAGCGCTGACTGGCTTGGAGCGAGCTGTCCCAGCAGGAGAATGGCTGCAGCTGGGCTCCTTACGAAACCCACATCGCCGGCAGCTTTGCGAACGCAATGAGCCGTACTGGCCGCGAGACGCCGCAGTGACCTCATGCAGCTCTGCGCGGGCGCCGCGAAAAAGGCTACGCCAGCGATTGTGTAGCACACAGGAATGCCCAGCGGCGCCGCTGCCAACGTGGAAAGACGCGACAGACATTGCAGGCACAAATAGTCCGCTCCTGCTCTCGGTGGTGTGCTCGAAGCTGGCGAACCGGCAGATGTTACGGCAATAGAGTCGGCTCAAAGGCTCATCTGGAGGAGTTGCCGATACCGGACGGACTACTCAGCACTACCCAAACATTTGACAAGCGTGCGAAGTGTCAAGTGTCCTACGACGAGATCCGATCTCAAGATGGTGATTAGGGCTCGCTACTTTGACTAGGGTTCACGTAAGAACTTTCCTAGTGTCCGCAAGCGCGCGGCAGAAAGCAAATTTGCACAGGCTGCAGGCAGCACGGTCTTCGGCTGCCATTGTATCACGTTGTTGATGTGGTTGTACTGAAGTGGGCGGCAGTTTGGCAGCCTCTCGCTAGGCGTTTTGAACACCAGCAATCGCACCATGGCGACCCGGGAGCCACTGCTGGTAGCAACAGCCGATACAGGTTTGAAGCATATGCCAAATGATCTGCAGTATAACTCGAAGACGCTTGACGCGCTCTCGGCACGCCTAGTTCAGGGTGACCTCAAGCAAATTCCTGTGCGCTGCAGACACGGCCGGCGCAACATGCATCCTTGCTGAAGGAGCACAGGAGGTAGACGCAAAGGCAGCCAGCACGGTGTGTCCCGGTTCCCCACAACATCTCATCCTGATGCTCAATTTAGCAACATCCTTCAGCCACCGTTCAAGTTTGACCGTGCGGCAGCCACTGAATGACATGTCGCTAGCGAATGCAGGTGCAATGGAAGCTCACAGTGGCACTCTGTCTCTGTTTCTGCTTTCTCGTCGTCGAGGTACGCCGCTCAGTTGCTCACAAGCAAATTATGCTGATGATTGCATGTGCGCAGCCTCCGAATAGTAGCTCACACGCACTGTACGGCTATCTGACGTCTCCTTCTCGGTTGCGTCAGGTGGTCGGCGGAATACTGGCCAACAGGTGCGGGGTCAGTTCACATGTGGCCGAATCTGCGCACATTTGCTTGAAACGCCGCCGCTCCGAAGACTGGCATCCATTCCGACATCTCTGTTTTGTGCGCCTTGCAGTCTGGCGATCCTGACAGACGCGGCGCACCTGCTGTCAGATGTCAGCGGTTTTGGCGTGTCGCTCTTTGCAGCGCAGTATGCCGCGCGCAAGAGCCACAGCACGCACACGTTCGGCTACCACAGAGTGGAGGTCAGCATATTCCTTGCTGGCTACACGGAGCCTCGCTGCATTGGTTTCGGTGCTGTCAAATTTGTGACTACATGACCCTTATGCTGATGTGACTGCCGCCGCCGCCGGCCCGCCAGTGTCAGGCCCTGCAACAGAATGGAGATTGCGGATTGACAGGTGCTGGGCGCGCTGGCCTCGGTGCTCAGCATCTGGCTGGTGACCGGCATCCTGGTGTACGAGGCCGTCGACCGCGTCAGGCACCCCGTGCGCGTTGACGGCAAGAGTGAGTTTCCCTTTGCAACCTCAACCACGCCGCCCCTGCCCTTGCTTGACCACCAACAGGCGTAATCTGCCACTGTGATCGGCCACTGAGATACATTGGGTAGCAGACACTCTTGCAGCCTAGGCCTGCAGCCTGGACGTGCCAAATGTTGTGCTCCCGAGTTGCGATGTGCATCGTGTTGTGATTGTTGGGCATTCGGCTGTTTTGAATGTTTCGCTGAGATGGCGGTCATGATTGGACGTTACATAATGTGCTGCGATTCTTTTCTTGGCGCTGGCAGGGTACGCTGTGTGGGGCGCAAACAGTGGTCATCAATTGGAGTCTTTACGCAGTCTTCATGATGTGCAGTGATGTTTTTCCTGGCGCTGGCGGGGTGCGCCGTGAACCTCATCAACCTGTTGGTGCTGGACAGCCATGTGGGGCACAACCACGGCCCCGTCGAGCATGACCATGACCATGGCTGCGGCGGCCATGGGCACAGCCACTCGCACAGCCACGGCGAGAACAGTGAGTGGCATTTAGGAAGCGAATGTGGGGAGTGACTGGTGATAGGAAAGGAACGCCGCGGAATGAAGCATTCTTGTCAGCCAGTGCCTGTCCACTAGCTTGTCCCCCTGCGCCCAGCATGCATCGTATCCTGAGGGACACATGCCCACGTCATATAATGGGCAGTTTAAGATAATGAGCCGTCGCCTGATCACGTGTGCAGGCACAGCAAACGGCCATGCGCACAGCGATGGGCACGGCCACGACGAGGAGGCGGGCCTGCTGCCTGCCCACAGCCACGGCAGCGAGGGCCACAACGGTCACAGTCACAGCCACAGCGGCCACGACCACAGCGTGCACGACCACAGCGGCGGCGGCGGCGGCGCCAGCGAGAACATCAACTTGCGGGGCGCGGTGCTGCACATCATCGGGGACCTGGTGCAGTCCATTGGTGTGGCGGCCGCCGGCGCGCTCATCTGGTGGAAGCAGGTGTGTTTCTGTAGTTTCTAACGCGACTCTTCTGCGGGCAGCCAGAAGATGGCTGTGACAGACAGACCTCGGATCAAGAGTTTCGAAGCGAAGTGTGCGCCGGCGCGCTCATCTGGTGGAAGCAGGTGCGCAGTTCTGCCGCATGCAACTATAGGATGGCTGCAATCAGAAGATGGCTGGCAGATAAACCCGAATGAGTTGTTGGTCTCTCGAAATACGATGCACTGTGGCCTGGCACACAGTCCTGTTGAACAGGGACAGGTTGCAGGCCATCGGAATTCACCAGCATGTGCGATACAATGCCAGTGCTTTGGCTCAAGCTGATGAGGGTCACTCCACATGAATCGACTCACTGTTATGTGCACCTGACGCAGGACGACCCGCGGTTCCAGCTGGCCGACCCCATCTGCACCTTCGTCTTTGCGTTGCTGGTGCTGTGGACGACGCGCATGATCCTGCAGGACATCTCGGATATCCTCATGGAGCGCGTGCCGCGCAACCTGGACGTCGCCGCCATCCAGACCCAGCTGCTGCAGGTGACAAAAGCATTCATTTTTGTCGTGTTGTCAGGTCTACAAGAGCCCTTGTTGGCGTCGCAACCTGGACATCGCCGCCATCCAGACCCAGCTGCTGCATGTTATCCGCTGTGTTCTGTCGTTTTGCCTGCAACTCCGATATCGCCGCCATCCAGCTGCTGCAGGTCAAATAGTTTGTTGAAAAGCAGTCTGTGCAGTCTGTCGTCGTGCCATATTCAACCCATTCTCATCAGATTTCCCACTCTGTGTCGAAGCCAGGCAAATTTGGATTCGCATTTCCGGCACCACGACCAGGCACTGTTGTCAGCCACAGTGAGAAACACTGGGAAAGCACCGCATCAAGCTGCTATGCCTCTTGTTTCGCAGGTGCCGGGGGTGCAGTCGGTGTTCGACCTGCACGTGTGGGCGCTCAAGCCGTCCATCCCGCTCCTAGCGGCGCACGTGACGGTTGACGCGGATGCGGATGCCGGCCGTGTGCTGGCCGACGTCACCTCCGTCTGCCGCCGCCAGGGCATCACGCACACCACCATCCAGGCACGCCTGTGGCGCCTTCGCTGTGACATGGCCTCCATGCGGATGCGTGGTCATTTCCGCCGCCGCAGTGGGGACACCTGTTTGCACCAACCTCGTGACGCTTGACGCCTGGCATGGGCTTGGCATGACGCAGCACCTGGGCGCGCATCAGCAACCCTGACCGTTCGTCTCATTGACATGGTGTTTTGTGCTGCACAGATCTGCGACGAGGGCCACGGGGAGGGCTGTCAGACGCAGCTGCCAGACACGGTTGCGCCTCAGTCGCCGCTGGCGTCCTGACCATCGGCTTTATTAGGCTTTTTGTACCATTGATAGTCCCTAGCAGCGCCGATTGCGGGGCGGCGCCGATTGCAGACATCTGGGCAGTTCATGTAGTGACAGCATAGGTCAGCTAGGGCTTGGGGCCACAGCTCAATGGCGGCGGGGCCGCACAGGTCATCAGATATTCGTCGTGTCTTCAGCGTGCTGCTTCTCGCCGCGTACAGCTGTCGTTCTGCGTGGTTTGCATGGGCCTATTGGCAGCGTTAAAGCATCCTCCATGTTTGTGCGTGCGCGCGCGCACGCACCCCTTGAGCAAGGGGTTGTAATCTGAAGAGCAACACAACGGGACGATTAGTAGTCAGGCGCAGGTCACGACCCCAACATCAACGAGCCCATGTCGTGAGCGCCGCATCCTGCCGCAATGCGCTCAGGCGGAACTTGCGCAATACTTCTGGGAGTGTCCAATACACACAACGTGAGACGGCACGACCAAGATGACTCCGATCCTGTCCTGGGCGCCTGCTGCCGATCCGGAGGCGCCGATCGATGCGGAAATATTCAAATGGAAGCCGTCTGCACCTCCGCAGCTGAGCGCCCTGCAACTTCGCAAAGCTGAAAAGTGCGTTTGATCTTGACTGCTTCTCGTGTCAAGAGCGAGCGTGAAAATTGACTTAGCATGCAGCCAGGACTTGATTGATTTATATGCAGAAATTTTGAATCTGTTTTGCATCTTTATTGCAGGAGATGGGTGAGCGGTTGCCCTCTTCCACAGCGGCAGCTGTCCCATCGGCCAGCGGTGTCAGCTCCCACCCCAGAGGAAGTGCTTCGCAGGGAACACTACCGCGCTGATAAGGCTGAGAGGCTGTCTAAGAGAGCAGCTGAGTCAGCCCGCCTCGAGGTGCGACGTTCAACTGTTCATGCGCCGCTCCGAAACCCACAACATGATGCGGTCTGATGATGTGAATAGACATAGCAAATGCGCATTGTACGGTGACATACTGACACTAACATTTCACCTCGCAGGAAATGGACAAGCTGGATAAGCAGCGGCACATCGAAGAGCGCGCCGCAAAGTCAAAGACCAGGGCGGAGGCGCGCGCCAAAATGCACTCGGACATCCAGGCGGCGCGGCTGGCTCGGGCCAAGCTGATGTATGAGGTGATGATGCTTAGGCTGATCCTTTAAAAAAGCGAAAAACTGTGCGCCCATGCCCCTTTCCCCTGATCATGTCCACGTGCATTGAGTTCAGTATCGTGCATTCTTTCTCTCACCTGCCAGACCTGCGCAGGGACTCCATCCCTGACTGTCCTGCCGATCTTGCCCTCACCGTTATCTGCCCTACGCAGTTCCACGCGGCGGATGCGCGGCCGGGCACGCCGCTGTATGAGAAGCTGGAGCGGGAGTTTGAGGTGCGGTGCCGTGCAGAGGACGCCGAAAAGTGGCAGAAGGCCGAGGCGGCCTTGGCGGCCAAGCGTGCACCCATTCCCAAGGTCCGTCGCAAGTCGGGCGGTAACAATCCTAACAGACATCGTTTGAATGTATGCAAATTCAATGTGATCTGGCGGCTGGCTCTACGCCCGTCAGACAATCCCTGAGCCAACGGCCACAGCGCTGCCAATGCGCGGAAAATCTATTGTATTGTTAACCTTGATGAGGCATCTAGTTACGGGGGCTTTCGGAACGTGGCTGCTTGAGCTTTGAAACGGTGTCACCGCAGGCGTCCCCGCTGCCGTCGAGGGCAAACACCGCACGACCGCGCGTCAGGAACGACAGATGGAGGTTGTCCAGGGCCCCTTCCCCCAGCAGGTGCACTGGCACCCTTGGGAACAACAAGCTGTGTTGCTCAGTGTGATAATTCAGGACTTCAGGTCACTTGCCCCGCCTTGTGAGGAAGTTTCAGCAGAGCGGCCTAATAAACGAGATTTTTTGCCGACTGCAGGACACCGCCCCGCAATGCCTCTGCGCACGGAGTAACCGGCGGCAGCTCACGCACTAGCAGCGACGCTTCGAGTCCCGCCCGGTCATTATATGCTGGCACAGCGGGTCGCTTGTCCGGCAGCGGTGTGCCGCAGAGAAGCAGCTCCGCAGGACATGCACTACAGCAGCCCAGCGCAGTCGCTTTGGCCTCCGAACAGCCGCCAGCCAACACAGAGGACGAGCCGGAGTTCCCACGTCGACAAGACAGCATTGGGGCTACCGGAATGAGCTCGTTCGTGAAGTCGGCGCCAACGCCGGAGGATTTGGCTGCAGCAGCTGTTCCTGAAGCAGAGGCGGATGGCAGCGCGTCTGACAGCGACTGCAACGTGGCGGCGGACGGCGATCCTGTCACAGCGGACTGCGGCACGCGAGGCGCCGCTGCTGCCGAGTCTGGTGACGACAGCGGGTCGCTCTGCTGGCATAATGCTGAGGGGCAAGCCGATGCCGGCTCAGCCGTTGCGGCCAACATGGCATCAAACGGAGCCGGCGCGTCTGAGGCTGCAGAACCCGGATCAGCGGAGGCGACCGAGGACTTTGCTGACACTGCAGCAGCGGCAGCAGAAGCAACAGATGCCCAGGCCCGGGTGCAGTCGGACACAGAAGCTGATGCGGCGGGCGCCGCAAATGCCACGCGCTCGCGCACGGCAGACGCTGAGGAGCACCCGCAAGGGGGAGTGGACACAGCTGCTACTTCGAACGACACCACAGCCTCCAGAGGCGAAACAGCCTCGCTAGCAGCAGCAGAGGCGAATGACGGCTGTGGAGAGCTGCCAAGGGTGGATGGCGCAATGGCGGCGCCGAATGCGGATGCCGGCGTGTTCTCGCCAGCCGCAAGCCAGGAAGCGGCCAACCAGGAGGCACCAGTGGAGGACATCCTGGCTGCAGCGAATGCCGCCATCAGCGATGCTCGAGCTCTGACGCTGCCTGGCCAGCAGGGTAGCGGCGTGCTCGGTGACGGCAGCGATGCCGCCAAATCACCTGCAGCCTTCAGCGCCCAGGCTTATGCCGCAGCGGATCGCTCGCCAGCACTGAGGCAGCAGCAGGGCGACTATGCTGGCGATGGTGACGCCGATGCCCCCGCAGACATTCTGGCGGCAGCAAATGCCGCCATCAGCGACGCCCGCGCTCTGACGCTGCCTGGCGAGCAGGACAGCAGAAGCTTCGGCGGTGGCAGTGGCGGCACCGCTGTGCTTCACAGCGATGCCAAGACTGGAGCAGCCGCAGATCGGCCGGCGTCTGACGATGGCAATGCTGATGCCGCTGAAGACACTGTGGCGGCGGAGCCCTGCGCCGCCACCGCGGCGCAGGAGCTGCAGGAGCCGCAATCACAGCCCGACATGGGTGACGGCTGGACCGCGGCAAACGATGAAGACGCAGCAGAGCCAGCTCAGGCCAGCACATTGGAACTGCGCCTCGTGGACGCTCCCGTGCTGGAGGAGAGGGATGATCTGGAGCCCACAACTGATGACGCCTCAGCAGCTGAGAAGGACGCAGCAGCGGTCGAATCGGCCTCAAGTGCTGCGTCGGCGCAGGAGTTGGACGATGATGGCGCTTCAACGCCGAGCGCTGCCGCGATGTGTCAAGATGACGACGCTGAAGGCGGCTCGATGTGTGGTGGGGAAATGACACTCGCGGAGCCTGAGCCTGAGGCTTATGGCAGCCAGGCAGCCGCGGATGGGTCTGAGAGCAGCCATGGTGAGGAGGAGGCAGGAAGTGACAGCGCTCTGTCGGAGAATGGCGACGCTGCGGACGGCGCAGATGTTGGCAGCGCTTTGGAGCCGGCAGCAGCAACATCGATTGGCGGAGGTGATATGGATGGTGAGGCAGATGCGGGGGCGACTGCGGCAGAGCAAGCATCCTCGGATGAGGAATATTGATTCAAGGGTACTGACAAGAAAGGAACACGAGTGTGCTAGTGGCTGGAATTATTGTTGCGGCGTCTGCCAACAGCAGCCTGCTTCGAACACATGCTCTGCATGTTGTCGTACAAGGTCGACTGACTCAAATCTGGTGCTCATTTGACTCATTGCAGCGTGGCTACAGAGATCACAATGCCTGCATGAGCGCCATCGCCAGATGCTGGGCAGCACTTCCGCCGCCGTGCTACTATAGAACAACTATTACTATAAAACAATGAAGCGAGAGGGCGCACCCACTGCTGCATGAGCCGCAAATCATCAGCTCGCCGACGATAGAGATTCTGTCCGAACCAGCAAAACCACAATCCCAAGAATGATTTCCGATGTTCCTCCCACTCCTAGAGTTGCTCAAGCCGCTCGCTGAGACGCTGCCTAATGCCCAGCCCCAAGAATGATCTCGATGGGGCGCCTGAAGTATGCTGCCCCATGGTGCTTCCCACAACCTAACTCTGACTCTACTGCAGACCGATGAGTGCAGCGTACTTGACCCACTGCTCGCCGCCCACAAAGGTGTTGCCAAAGCGCAGCAGGAACGTCAGGGCGGTCTTCACCGCGGCGTTTTGCACAAAGGGATCCTGCATGGCAGCACAGCGGCTCAGCTGCAAGCTCATGTTGCATTCATGCTGTAGACAGCAGAGAGACGCGTCCTGGTAACCTATGCACCGTGCAGTGCACCGACGTGACTGGCACACTGCAAGATAGGTGGATCGTTTGACGTCACTGATGTGTCAAGCAAAACACCTGTTTCGCACGGGGTGCCAGTGCGTGCAGCGCTGATGACTTGCGGAAGCTGATCTCGAAACACGGCGCACCAGGAGGCGCTCCTCGAGGGTGTTGACGATCTGGTAGCGCGTGTTGGAGGAGACCAGCATGAAGGAGCCCCAGCCCAGGCTGTTGTCCAGCACTGGCGCCAGCGCCTTGTCGCCCCTGACGCCTGACGCCGCTTCCTGCTTATCCACCTGCACATCAGCAGCACTTTCAGGTCACTTCGAATGTAGAGGGGGCTTCTGTGCATCGGCACCGGCGAAGGCGGCTTATCGCCCTACACCCCCGACGCCGCCTCCTGCTTCTCCACCTGTTGGGTTGACGGCATCTCTGTTCACTGAGGTGTCAAAACCCCAAAGATGACTTCGAACGAGCCTTCATCCGAGCAGCAACGCCCATGGCTTGTCACCCTTGTCCCCGACGCCGCCTCCTGCTTGTCCACCTACGCAGCAACGTCGGCGAGGGCGTGAATCAAGATTCACCTCCTACTTTGCAATGAATCTCGTCCCAGGCGCCAGCGGCTTGTCGCCCTTCAACCCTGATCAGTAGCAGGCAGACCTGCGAGCTGTTCGACTCCACCTGCTGCTGCGAGCGCCACAGGCAGCCAGCAGTGGCATTGAGCAGCTGCTAAAGCAGCAGCAGCACGGCAGAGCGGCCAGAGATCCAGCCCGAGATCGCGCAAAGGGTCGGCCCAAACTTCTGGAGTCAGGGTCTCCGGGGTGCTCACGCAGTATTTGGTGATGCCATGGCCCACGACACTGGCGCCAAAGCCGACCGCGAGGAACTGGGCGCCCCGGTACACGAAAGTCAGCACCCGCTTATATGCCGGAAAGTCGCCCACCTGTGCGAATGACAAATGCAAGTGTTCTCCTTGACATGTACGGGGTCCGGGCGACAAACATTGCCGAGCGCAACGCCGCGCGGACGTGTTTCTGCCCAAGCCGAGATCACTGTGAACTTCGCATGCTTGCGTTGTGCTGGTGTGCGAGTGCTTGACGTCAGGTACTGATGCGTGCACATGCAGCATTCCGCATCGCGGACTCACCTGGAGGCAGTAGCCGGGCAACGAGGCAGTGAAGCGCGCGAGGCCGCCGGTGGGCCGTGCGCCAAAGGCCGCCTTGGGGCTGAGCAGCCACACGATCGCGGTGTCGCCCACGATCTCCAGCGCCAGGTCCGACAGCACAAAGTTCATCTCCTGCAGTCCGGGAGGTGAAGTGCAATTCAGGGCGAGAATTCTGTGAGCATGTCTTGTCTGAGCGGCGGGTGTCGCCCACAATCTCCAGCGCCAGGCCCGACAGCATAAAGCTCATCTCCTGCAAGTGCCACGACGCCAATGCTTGCAATGCAGCCCGCTGTTGACGTCAAAGTGGGGTGCTGCTGGGCAGATGCAGTGTCCGCAACCCTGGCTGGTTGATGTATTGGAACCGGCACAGGCGTGACAGCAACGCCCTTCCGGTGCTGGAGAAGCAGTGGCACCTCTCAGAGGACTAGTCATGGGACATATGAAGACGATGTAAGAACTCCTACCTTGTAGAAGCGGTCGCCGCGCGCGCGGTACTCTGCGCTTGTCTTGGCAGAAACGCCCATGGCCAGCTCGATGCCCAGCACCAGCAGGAAACGCGGGTTGCCCAGGATGCGGTCCCGCAGGCCCGGCACCGCGCTCGCAAGCGCCCCCAGCGACGGCACCTTCATCAGCCGCAGCCACCGCCGCAGCAGCTCCGCCGACAGGGCACCCCGCCCTAGCGCGTCCTGGAGACATTGGCAAGCAGCGAGTTGGATTTGGAAAGGCACGGGAAGGCGGATTGTGAGTGCCGCAGCTCGTATATTGAAGCGCGTCCGCTCCCATGCCGCCGTCAACATGCACGGCAGCCCCGTCTTGGTGCCATCAGGCACTCGTGAATTCGAATGCAACAATGCCTGTTGCAGCTCGCCCCAGCATGCTCAGGCATGCCCAGCGACTCGGATCGACAGGTGCAATTATGGGGCGCACCCGCATGTCTGACGGGAGCTCCGAAGCACTGACTCCCGCCTGCGCCAACACGAAAACGTGTCCCCAATCAGCACAGGGCAGCTTCGTCATATTGGGCGATGCTTGCAGGTCACAGCATGTTGTTCTGATGCGTCATGAGGTGCAAATGCCAAGTGCTCCCAGGCTTGCTGATGATTTATGAGACGATGTCACCTTGGCAAGGATACCCTCCGCCTCCGCGGAGTCACCGGCACCCTGTGGCTGCTCATCATCGTCTCCACCGGTGCTCTTGTGGATCGGTGGTCCCGCTCCGCTCCCCCCGCCACCGTCGCCGGCTGCCGCCAGGGGTCCGCACGGCTTAATAAACCTAGCCGTGCCCGCCGATGCCGGCAATCGTGCTCTGGCTGCGCTGGACTTGTGCTGAAAGATCGACTGCTTTCTGCTGCACTGCAAGCGTGCCTGCCTGCTGAAAGATTGTCGTGCTGCAGCTGATCTGTTCGTGTGTGAGAACCTGCAGATCACCTGCTGCTGCCGACCCAGCGCCTGCTGCATACCGCCGTTCATCCAGTCAGGCTGACCGAGAATATGAGGCGATGTGAATCAAGGGTCAAAGTACGAGATATGGATAGCGCTGCCATGCATTTTCATGGCACGTGTAAAGATCTTCCCAGAAATATCGGTGCATGCATGTCGTGTTCGCATCTGCAATTCTGCAGGCTACATACAGATACACTGCTGCTACTTTGCGTAATAGTATTACCAGGACGAATGCGGGCAACCTGCCTTTCGCTTTCGGCACTGTCTGCGAGGCATGCACGGCGCCGCTGCGCATCCACTGACAGCCTGCAGCTCTCAACACCTTTGACTACACGCAGCACGGCGCACCGGCGGACAGAGATGCACGCTTCTCAAGCGTCTGTCCCGGATCTGCAGCCGCAACCGAAAGCTGCACCCCATGATGATGGCAGCAGCTCCGCAACAGCCGCCGCAGGCGCAGATGCGGCTCGCGGCAACTCTGGCACTGCTGACAGCGCTCCTACCGCTCACAGCAACGCAGCTGTAACATTATCTCAGCAGAAGCAGCACAGCAGCGCGCTGTGCCTCATCCCGGACCGCGGCGTCTGGGCCCAGCTGCAGTCAGTGCGCTGCTCAAAGGACAAGGTGAGGACTTGCACGGTTGCAAACCCGAGGGACTGGCCACCTTCATGATGATCCTGATTTTGAGGGCACATTGATGATGACAGAAGAGCTGCAAGGCATCATTTCTGCACATGCAGGGCTATGTGCGCTGGCCGCCGCATTGCAACCTGCTGTACCCGTTCCTGGAGGACAGCGGCAGCACATTCGAAGCGGCAGCGCAGGCCGCCGCCGAGGCGCTGCAGGGCGTGAAACCGTTTCAGGTACGTTGCGCTGTCTTGCAAAGCTGTGGAAGGTGCACCTCATAACAAATTCGCGCAGCAAGCCCAGTGAGCAATGTCGAGAATATGGGCCTCTTTATTCCTGCTACAGGTCCAGCTCAACACCTTCAAGCACTTTGTGCACGGCGGCACGAGCGCCACGCTGTGGCTGGACCCTCAGTCCGAAGGTGGGTCACGCCTTGCGCAGCAATCAACACCTGCCGGCAGCTCTGCAGCTGCTTTGCTTGGCCCTGCCAGGTTCAAACAGCCCGCCTGTGGGCCTCCCAACCCGCCAAAGACTGGTCACCTAACTATGTAATGATGGAACACGCGCTTGTGATGCCTGACACATTTCTCGCGCAGAGCTCGTAGAGCTTCAGGCCGCCCTGCTCTCTGCCTTTCCGGCATGCACCGACCTGAACGATGACCGGGAGCGCGGCATCACCGGCTTCGTGCCCCACTTCTCGCTGGGGCAGTGGCGCTCCTCCGCCGACGCCGACGCCGCCGCCAAGGTCCGCATCTTCACGCTATCTACTCACATCCGCAGCAGTTCCACGAGCCGAGGGGGTTCATGCGGTGACAGGTTGAGATGCCTGGGCATTGCTTTGCTGCATGAGTCAAAGTGCTGCCAGAGATCCGACTGTGCGGGTGTTGCCAGGTGGGTGCTGCCCAGATGAGGGCTGGCGACAGCGGCTCACGGAGTGGGCCGCTCTGAGGTGGCCTGGCTGCACTCGACAGGAGCTGGAGGCGTCCTGGCAGCTGGTCAGTTTCGCCTGGCTGCATATGACAGGAGCTTGAGGCGTCCTGGGAGCCGGTCAGCTTCACGGTCGCGGCGGTGCACCTGATCAGCCGGCCGAATACCCGGATATCTGTAACTCAGAACACATGAGTTGCCTGGCTGCACTCGACAGGAGCTGGAGGCGTCCTGGCAGCCGATCAGTTTCATGGTGACGGCGGTGCACCTGATCAGCCGGCCGGACTACCACTCGCCCTTCCGGATACGCTACGAGGTGCCCTTGGGCGGCGCCAGCGGCGGCCCGCAGCAACTGGACGTGCCGTATGTCGCCACCGCAGGCGACTCGGTCGCCCCGCCCGGCTCCCTGGTGCGTGTGACGCTGGTCAGCCTGGTTTCCGCCCGAAGGGGCCAGCTCGAGTGGGCGCCACCGGCATTGTGCGTGCTGCCATTGGCGTGTGCTGCTTGTTCCCTCCAGCATGGGTCACTCCGGCGCGTCTCATTCCGCTCCTTGGTGCGCCCGCCCAGGCACTCTGGTTGCTTCTTCTGCTGTACTGTCCATGCGGCTTCCGATCATGTCTACCCATGCATCGTTGATGTCGTGCGGCGCAGGGTGCCAAGTACGGCATCGGCGCGCTGCAGGAGGGCGTCTGGTACTTCGCTTTTGGCGCCAACATCAGCACAAAGAAGCTGACCGGCAACAGGGGCATCACGCCTTTGGAGTCGCGAGCAGCAAAAATTCCCAAGTGGCGTCTCGCCTATAACCACAGGTGCGCGTGCCACTTTCAGAGACCTTGCAACAACCCCACTCAATGGGGTCCTGTCTGCATCTGCGCCTGGCGCCTCGCCTAAGACCACGGTAGGCAAATCTGCAATTGAGGCTGGTGGTTTTGCGATCATGACTTCACTGTGAGTGTCAGCAGTATGCCGCGGCGGTGGGTGGCCCATAACCCAGGCACTGACATGGCAAACATGAACACACCAATGCCTATAAGGTTTGCAGCCTGATCAGCGGCTCTTGACGCGGACCACAGGGGCGGCGTGGGCAACCTCATGCCGGTGGCGGAAACAGGCGAGGCAGTGCCGTCTGGGATGGACGCCGTGCACGGCAATAATGAATCACGGCAACAATGAATTGCCCAAATTATCCTGACCACCGCCTCCAAATCCTCTAACAGGGGCGGCATGGGCAACCTCGTTCCGGTGGCGGAGGGCGAGGCAGTGCCGTCTGGGATGGACGCCGTGCATGGCGTCGCACACCGCCTCAAGCCCGCCGACTTGGCAAGGCTGACCAACATGGAGCACGAATATTTGTACGCCCTCGAAACTGCTGCAGCTTCCTAGATCATGTCATTATGCTGACCGCTCTTGCCAAGGAACGCTGCCTGCAACCGTTTGTGTCCACAGCTTGACTTCATGTTTGTTGGGCAACAAGCCGTCTGCAATGCTCTGGGTTTCATTATTCCTGCGGGCTGCAGTCAGGACATCTGCATGTTCATATCAAAACAGCAACAGCAAACCCAGTTGCGTCTGGCACACAGGCCACTGGAGCTCGAGGCGACGCTGTACAACGGAGGCAAGGTGCCGTGCGTGGCGTTTGTCTCGCCGAAGGTAGGACAAGCATGCATTTGCGATTTCCATAGCTTGCGGAATGCAACCCTGCAAACAAGCTGGCGACACTGGTGTTCCCAGGAACGCCTTGCACCGAATCCAGCGATCTTAGTTTCCGGCCCCAAACGCATGGGCGGCAGTAACATCCCAAAAATCAGAATTCGTGTTCTCACCTGCAGGACCGCCTGATCGAGGAGGGCCTGTCGCCGTCGGAGCGCTACCTGGACCTGCTGCGAGCGGTAGGACTTGTCTCTCCAAAAGTGAAGCTCCTGTTTCACGTATTCCACTATATTCTTAAACGATATATTGTACTAGAGTTCTGAAGTGATTGGACAACGTGGAATGTGCTGTAGCTCCATCGGTACGAGTTGTTTTAGGGCGCACGGGAGTGGCCGCTGGAAGAGGCATACTGCCAGGACATCTTCTGTTTGGAAAGCTATGCTAGTTCAAAACAATCTTGATCTCGACACCTCACCTAGGGCGCACGGGAGTGGCCGCTGGAGGAGGCGTACTGCAAGTGGCTGGAGGCGACGCCATCCGTGCACGGCAGCCAGCGCGGCGACGCCTACTACACCTCAGCCATTGACGGCTCCAAAATGGCGGCGCTGCCCAAGATCCGCGTCGGCCAGGAGAAGGGCGGGTGGGTTCTGGAGAGGACAGGAGACGGGTTTTAGGATTTGCTGTGGTGTTCATCGGCATCACACGGCGTCTGCAATTGTGGAGGTGTCAGCCCTGTCGAAAACTGGTCACGATCACGGTTGCTTTGCACTCAGGCGTGGCGGCAGAGGTGGGCGAGGCGGCAGGCGAGGCGGACGTGGCGGTGGGAGGGGTGGGCGTGGCGGCAGACAGGCAGCCCACAGCTGATCTGAGCAGTGGCGGTGCAGTCTTTTTGGGTGTGTGCTGCAGTGGCTGTGTGCTTCATCCGTGACTGATTTGCAGATCGTGACAGACATGGCAACCGGAACATTCGAAGCCTTTCTGAAACCATTGAATAAAACACATTGACGCAGAGAGCAACCAGACATGCTTCACGGGTTTCCTGCAAATGCCGCCTCACTCAGTGCGAAGGATGAGGTGCACTCCCGAGTCAGAATACACAGGCCCCGACAGCTCGCCCACTTGCAGCACATGGGTGGCCTGCATTGCACAGGAGAGGCGTCAGCTGATGCACAGTTGCAGGCGACTGGCCGCAGCGCGCTCGCGGCTTAGGACGGCAACAGCAGAGCTGCAGGCATTCGTGAAGGTGTTTTCGGAAACTCACATCTTCGAAGGCCTTCTGCATCTGCCCTGGGCCGAAAGGCCCCAGGTCGCCGCCGCGCTTGGCGCTGGAGCAGTGGCTCTCGGTCGACGCCAGCTGCGCGAAATCCGCCGCGCCGCTGGCGATCTGCTCCCGGTACGCCTGGATCATCGCCAGCGCCTCCTCCTGCATGAGCACATGCTTGGTTGTGTGGGATTTGTGAGTGTGGAATTCGTGAAAGTACAATATGATAGTCATTGCGCCGCTGGCAATCTGCTGCTGGTATGCCTGGACCATCGCCAGCGCCTCCTCTGCATGAGCACATGACTTATGCTACATTCTGTGCTGGTTGATTAACGCTGCCATTCTGTGGTGGATGATTCCGTCCACAGTGCCCCCGGGCGATGTACTGCCGGTGCGCCTGCATCATTGCCGGCGCCTCCTCCTGCATGAGCATAGAATTTGGTCGGAATCCTGTGGCGGTGGCTGTACAGAAATTACAGGATGCATCAAATCGAATGTTGACCGCCCCGCCAGCGCTCTGCTGCTTGAGCGCCTGAATCATGGCCAGTGCTTTGCAGCACTGATCACATCCTCACGCAGGTTTCTGCTTTGTCAGGTTCCAGACCAACCAAGGTGCTGCATGCAGCTCATTATGCGTAGGTTCCATGGCTGGCAGGGCAATGGCAGGGGCGGCGCACCTGCGTCCGGGTGACCTGGGGCTCCTTCCAGGAGGAGGGCCGCCGGGAGTCGCGGTGCTTGACCAGCAGGTGTGAGGCCCGCACCGTGCCCCGCTGCCGCTTCTCGCCCACGCCCTCATCGTCATCCCGGCCCCGCCGCTTCTCCCCTGAACATTGCCATGACGCACTCGATAGAGTTGCTAAAACAAGCTGTGTGTGCAAGTGCGCCGATGTCGAAAACAGCTCAACTCCTGCGTCATGAATGGAAAACCTGTTTGCTTACTACAGGCTTCAGAATCATGCAGGGACTCATTGGCGACCACGTCCAGCGCAGCATGCCCACCTGTGGACTCGCAGCGCACGAGGTGTGTCGTGGCGGGCGCATTGCCAAAGGTGAGCCTCGCCCCGTCGTTCACCTGCACCGGCTTGTTCTTTGGCACCGGCTGCCCGTCAAGCATCGTGCCGTGCGTCTGCACAAAGAACCAATCAAAATAGGATCTGTCTATTCCCTCTATCTTTTGAGCGCTAGCTGCCAGGTCAACATGTCTTGTGTCGAGCGCCTGTGTGCTCGCAGCATGGTCCATTCTCACTTCCAATGCTTCCCGATGCATGCCAAGCGTTGCATGGGTATTGAAGAAGATGCCCAGCTGCAGCCAGCATCGGAGCGTGCAGCCGGGCGGCATCAGCACCGCCGGTGCGCATCAAGCTATCACAATCAAGTCCAACACAAGTTGAGGCAGGAGCCTTACCGACGCCAGGTCGATGAGGAACAGCCGGCCGTCGGCGTGGTGCACCAGCGCGGCGTGCTCCCGGGAGCAGGAGGTCTCCTCCAGCGGGATGTCCACCACGTCCGCCTGGCGCCCCAGCAGGTACGCGGGCTGCTTGTCTATGGGCATCGCCTCCTGCCGTCCGTCCGCCGAGTGCATCTGCGGTAATGAACAACATTGTTGAATTCGAAACATGGAGTGGAAAGGCACTACTTGGTGGAGGGTCTGCCGCTGCCGCGGGCGGTTGCATTGCGCGGTGACCGATCCGGCGTCCTTTGACACTGTATAGTGCTGATCCTGCAGGAAACTTTGAAACAGAAGCGCGCCTCGAGTGTGGCCGTGCGGCACGGCTGCGATGCCCAGTCAGGCGGGCCCTTCTGTCGGAAGCCCATCTTGAAAATGAGATTCGAGTAGCTTCCGCGTTTCTGCACGCCGCTTCGAGCGGCCTGATAATTTGAGATGGCGTGTATAACGAAGCAACGTGCAAATGCCACGCGAGCTCGAGTGAGAAGCACATTCTTGTCAATATTGGTATAGGGTGGGGCTGCCTTTCGAGCGAGCGGCACCCAGGCTGCCTTTTGCAAAAGGCAGCGCCCATCGAACGCTGCTCGTCAAGCAATGTGGGCAGGTGCAGGCCTAGCTGCAGGTCAACACACGCTTACACATGAATATGACATCGACACGTACACAACTAAGAAACAACTCAAAGCAAGTTCGGGCACTGCCAAGAAATGCGCGCAAGATGCGGCACTCAACTCCAGCATTCAAGGTGTTGCCTCCACCTGCACACAAGACGATGCATGGTTGTGAGCGAGGCAACACAATGCGGGCTTTCCGTGACAGTCTATCGCAGCACGTCCTGACGAGTCAATCGACCGCGGCACATACCTTGTCAGTTCCGCTGCGAGCGCCCAAGCAGCTGAAGAATGTACAGGAACCTGCAGCACTCATGGCGTCACGGTCGTGTATGAACATTCAACAACCAGAGATACGGACTCTTGTAACTATTGTGCAGAAAAGTCCTCTGACAGGCAATTCAGCGTTTAGTCGCTCACAGATTGATGACGTCCAGATACAGCGTCACGGAGGCCCTGCATGCGCAGCGCACCAGACTCAGTTTCCAGTCCTGTGCCAGGCGGCGGTCTCCAGCAGATTGGCTGTAACTCTGAAAAACTCCAATGCAGGGATAGCAAAAGGAAAGGAGGCCAACCAGATGTAGTCGTCCAGCGAGAAGCCTGCGCGGAACACAAGACACACTTTTCAAATGATCAAAGCAGAGTCAGCAGGGATCGCCAGCAGGCGGGCAGCAAGGGACTTGCAGGAGCCGAAAGGGTGTCAAGTGATAAGACAGCGAAGAAGAAAGACGTACGTGCAATGAGCAGGTGCACATCGTACACTATGTATGCAGAAAACAGGAAAGATCCCAGCAGCGCATAGATGGTCTGCGCCACTGGACCCGGCCTGGAGCAACAGTTCTTGATTCAGCATGGCTCTAGTGTGGTTGTATGACAGGGTACACAGACAGGAGGGCAGGATACACAGACAGGAGGGCAGGATGCACAGATAGAAGGCGCCAAAAAAGGGGCAGAAAACGGTCAAATTTTGGAGCGTGGCGCAATATGGCACCTGAAGAAAACCTGGATGAAACCCCATATCACCATACCCCACAAGGCGCTGAAGAGCATCGGCCCCATAAACCTGCGCACAGCGGAGCGTAATGTCGAGCGGTGGCGACCTGGATGCTGATGCAGGTGCTCGCCCCGGCACGGCATGCTCCGTCACATGTTCGAACCAATGTAGTACTGTCGGCGCTGTCCTCGGATGGGGCATGCAATCCTGGGTTAATCCTGGGCGATCCTGGGCCATCCTGGGCAATCCTGATCCAAGCAGGAAAGGGTTTGCGAAGGAGTTTGCTGCAAGACACTCACGTGAAATCCTTGCCCTTTTTGGTGGCATAGAAGCTATAGGCTGTCAGGCCGCCCACGATGGCCGCCGTCAGAGCCACCGCCTCCAGCACAACCTCCGGGGCGTATATCGAGCAGGCGGCGCCCACGCTGACGCTCAGGCAAAAGGTCTGCGCCGCACACGTGCAGGGGCTGGTGAGCTACGACGCTGAGATGCGCATGGCAGTGATGTCGAGCTGGATGAAAGACAATTCGAGGGCTGCGCAAAGAGAGCAAGCTGGGTCACGGGCAGTGAGCAATTAAGCAAGTGGAGTGCGATGAAGCACTCACGAAAGCGGCCAGCAGTGCAAGATTCACGGGGTGCTTGTTCCGGTAGATGTATAGAGGGATCATCACTGCGCAGATGTTAGGCAGCAATGTTAGGCATCATGATTTATCGTCAAAGCAGGTCCAGCAGAAGGCGGGCAGGCCAGCATGCACGCAGCCGCTCGCGGGCACTTACCGCCAAACGGCAGCAGCGCAAACACGATCTGTACGGCCACATTGCCGAGCACAAATTTCTGCACCGGCGCGTTGAACATGATGATCGCCTGCGCAGACAACCATGGAGGTCAGGCATCACATATCATGTGTCGTGCATCAGCAAGAGGACCAGCAGACAGGTGGGCAGGCTGACATGATTGACACTACTAACTATGCTAGCCTGAGCACTCACCGCCATGACGGCCGTAAGCCCCAGCTGGCAGCCCACGATTCCAAAGACCTTGTTGATGAAGCCCTGCGGCGGAAGCGGTTCCATCGGCAGCGGTTCCATGCATCGATTCCATTGGCAGGGTCGAGTCTGCAGCACTGTGCTGGGCTGGTGGCCATTTACTATGCCAGCAGTTCGAACCATGTCGATTGCACATGCACTGCCAGCAGCGGGAATGCACTGTGTGGCGCCGGAGGCGGTGCGCACCCAGCGCAGGCTGTTCTCCGTCGGACTCATGCCCGGCACCAGCGGCGTCTCCTCCAGCGACTCCGGGTCCCGGTACACATCGCTGGGCGCGGGGTGGTACTGCACGTCAGGCACACGACACGTCCAAGGCGGGCTGGTGGGAGCATGTGAGCGTCAGTGGCGCGCGGGTGCAGTGCATGCATGCATTCGACCATTCAAGACGCTCGAGACAAGCGGCTGCAAAGCGGCTTAGATGCATCTGTGACGCGCTTGGCAGCGAGGCCAGCTGTGTGCGTCGCCGCTTAGGCTCACGAGCCGCTGCTGCATCATACTCACCGTGTGTTTCGACGGGTCATATGCGAGCCCCGGGGCAGAAGGCCCTCCCACAGCTGTCATTGTGATTGCTGTCCTTGCGACGATACAGTGCTTGGCAACAGAACTCAACTGGCGCTGTGCTGCAGGTGCCATTCACGTAATCCCTCGGCAACTCTGGAATCTAAACCCTAGATGACCTGCATGTTGGGGCGATGTGCAAAGCTGATGGTGTTCGACATTGCAGGCAGTCATCAACTGCCGGCTGCAAGCTCAACAACTAGGAGGCTCAACAACTAGAAGCTCTAGGTCCAAATCTGCTGGTATGGTACAGCGCCATCATCTGCAGCCGCAGCAGCAGCGGCATGTATTCACTGCCTGATTTCCAAGCTGCCCACAGTGTGTCAATGCCTGCAAAAAACCAATTTGTAATCCATCGTTCCCTCACAGCTGGCACGTAACTCCCCGTAGCCCAGCTTCCAAGTCAGCTGCTGCCAATATTCTTCATGTGACTTCCCCCAGATTTATGCCGTTCGCGCCGGCATATCAAGCCCAGCAGTCACAACAGTCCATCCATTAGATCGCCGCTTGCGAGCCGCGGCCGCACCCGTCTCCGTCATCAGGACGCCTCTGTCTGGGGCGGCCCACCTCCTCGTTCAGTCGTAGGTCATTTGAATCCTCCCTAGGTGGTTCAGATCACAATTGGGCACCATGCATTGATGATATGCATGCATATTAATGCCAACGCGGCAGTGCGCCCACGCTGCCGCATCAACTGCCTAAATTGGCGTGGATGTTCTTGATGCGGCACACACGAGGTGCAGCTGCTGGATCTGACGCCAGAGCTGCCGGTGCTTGCGCCAATGCGTGAAGGATCGAAGTATTTGCTCATATATAGCTGCACAGGCTGGAGATAGGCAGCCGAGTTGGCATGGCTTGCTTTCACGCACGACGGCCGTGTTGGAGTAGAGCATCTTCGGGGCTGCCGGCGCCTGCCGCGCTAGATGGTGCATGCTACCTTTGATCGAGTGATGCTTAGAGGCCTCAACTCCGTTCCGCTTCAGTGCCCAATCAAAACTTCTGTGCGGGACGATGCACGAGCGTCGTGCTCGTACACAGCATCTTCAAATTGAATTCTCAGCAAGACGCCCAGGCGCCATGCCCAGCTCCTGCATCTCGCAGCATGCATGAAGTGACAGCTGCAATGGCAACGGCCGTAAGAGACTGGCGCTTTCGCTTTGAAAGGTCCGAAACCATCATCCTTGTCACCCTTCTTCACTGTCTGCCAAGTCATTCCATATTCCCTTCGTCGATGCGCAGATGCGCTGCAAGAGGTTCAATCACCAGCTGCTATGCCTGGGTGCAGCCATCGTGCTCAGAACTTACGTTCTTTCGAGCCGCACCATAGCACCATCCTCAACTTGGGCAGGCAGCTAGAACGCCAAGCACTCGATCGCCTGGCAGCTGTCAAGTGACACTAAACTTATGGCTCCCGCAATTCGAACCTCCAGGCGCGCAGCTACAACCCGCAGCCATGAACTGCTGCGCCATGCGCCCGGCCCTGCTGCTGCTCGCCGTGGCGGCAGTGGCCCAGCTGGACTTCGCGGCGGCCGGTGTCCGCACAGCCAAGCTGGAGTACCCCGGCAAGACCGGCGCCTTCCCCTCGTAAGCCTCTGCTCTGCGATTTGCATCGCTGCGCCTTTGGCATGCCCGTAATTTGGCATAATTTGGCATGCCCGACGTTGGCTGTCCCACCTGAGACACATTCATGCCATGCAGCCTCACCAGATGCTCGCTTTCGCATGCTCGACTTGACATGCCAAACATGAAGACGGCGTGTTGGGCCTGCAGGGCGTGCGACGGAGGCCAAAACGAGAACGCGGACGGAGCGCCGTCTCCCGACCTGCTCCTGAGCGACCCGCGCATCGCAAAGCGCGTCGCTGAAAATGCGCCGGAGCAGGTAGGCGCCGGCACAAGATGTCGTCTGCTGCTGCGGGAACTTTCACGGCAGATAGCCACGCCATGCGCCGTATTCTCTGTGCTGACCATGTCCTGCTGCTGCCCCTGCAGCTGCACTTGACGCACGCGGACGGCGGCAAGAGCATGTACGTCTCCTGGACGACGGGCAATGCCAGGTGCGACATGCATCTGCAGGCTCGTTGACTGTATCGTCTGCTCGTTTGCGATGTCCAGCTTTGCTTGTAAGGCGGTCACATGCAGGTCACGCGAGGTCGTCCCCTTGGGGATCTTGCCATGTGAAATGGTGAAGATGGTGCTGTCCTGAATTCCGATTGTGATCCTTTTGCCACATGCGCGCAGCTACACCTTCTGCGGCGATGGCTCCAAGAACGGCAACGTGACCGCGGACTGCTTCTTCAACCAGCCGGTCGCGAAGAAGACCGGCTCGGAGGTCCGGTACAGCACCGAGGCCAGCCTGAAAGCTTACAAGACTGCCAGCCAGGGCGCCACCTACCCGACGGAGGTGCGCACAAATGATTCTGCTCAACCATCACATATTTTTGTCAGCCGGTTCATGGTTTCACAGCACCGCATGCACGTACGCGCATGCATGCTCATGTGGATGACCTGTGCGCAATTTGTACTGTGCAGGTCCAGTACACGCAACGCTATGGGCAGGTGCTGCCTGCTCTGCACATCGCAGACTGTCGACGATCTTTTCAATGGTTCTGTCAGTGCTGCAGGAATTTTCCTGGGTGATTGATTTTTTTTGTACGACAGCTCTGGCCAGCACTGCCTGTCCCAAGCACTGACTATCTCTTCAACAAACGCAGCCGAATGCCGGCAACAACTACACCTCCCCCATCATCCACCACGTCAAGGTGCCTTGCCACAACCCTCACAAAGCCCAAGCGCCACTGCGGCGGCCGCGCCGTGTGTGACTGTACTGCAAACAGCCTTGCTGTCTTTCGCAGGCAATATGACTGGCTATGTCCGCTGCTCTGAAGAGGTGGTGTGTCTGACAGTATCTCTTGTATTCATTCGAAACAAGGTGACGGGCCTGAAGTCTTCAACGAAGTACTATTACAAAGTCGGCTCCGGGTCCACATTCAGCGCGGTCCACTCCTTCAAGACGCTGCCCGCTCCTGGCACGACACCATCCAAGCCCACCCGCATCAGCATCCTCGCCGATGTCGGTGCGCCCGTCTGACAACACACGGGAACACGTCTCAGCGTCTTTTTCTGTGTCTGGCGTGTCGGCCAACTGTGCCAGCTGTCCCATGTTTCAGCACGCCTATGGTGTCCTTGCTTTTTGACAGGCACCACTGAGGCTACCTACGAGGTCATCCAGGGCCTGGAGGCGAACAAGCCCGACATCGTCTTCCTGGCTGGCGACCACACTTACGCAGGTGACGCTACCTGCGCACTGGCCTACTGGAAGCGTGCGCATGAGCATGCGTGACATGCAAGTTTGAGGCGACATGCAAAGATGCTGACCCTGCCAGAAAAGGTGGCTAGATCTGTATATATGGTTTGCCACACATGCAGACAACCACGGCAACGACCAGCGGTACTGGGATGCGTGGTTCCGTCTGATTGGCAACAGCACCGCGCAGACGCCGTGGCAGGTGTGTCGCTCACAGCTTGCAATGAATTCGCATTCACATTCGCATTCACATTCGCATTCACATCTCACACCTTGTTCCACTGCGACTCGTCGTGCACCCGCTTGAAGCACCATTCAGTACTGTGAATCGACGTTGCTGTGCGTGTCTCGAGGGGACCAGTTTGTTTGACGAAGATATCATCAGGAATTCAATTGGCGGCCGCAGATCGCCATCGGCAACCACGAGGAGGAGACGCAGCTGTCGGACTGCCTCATCGACGCCCTTGCCGCCAATGGCACCTGCGGCACCGCCGCGCAGATCCGTGCCAACTGCCCTGGGGCCAACTGCCCGGTGCGCGCCCGCCCCTTCGTCCTTTGTTGCTGGCATCTGACGAACTATGATCATATGCAACTTCGCGCTAAAACCTCGCGCGAACAGCACTGCGATGTGCTCGAGGCCGCTGCTTCCTTTGGCATCATGATCCCGGCGGCCGCACCACCCGCCCCTGGCACCCTGAACCCCGCAGTGACCGTAGCCCCCTCTGCTGCCGCAGTGCCAGAACCCCAAGGACAATGGCGAGAAGGGCGGGTGAGGCTTTGGCAGTCCTGTCTTATGCCGCAGTGCCGCTTGCATTGGCTCAAAGACCGCCTGCCCTTAAACCAAACAACAACATCGTGACGCCCCGCCGACTGCTTGCGGTGCCACCATGTGCCAGGTTTCCCCCTGAGTTTGTCTGGAACAACTGCCATAACAAGGCGGCCTTCGTCTCGGCGCTGTCGCGCTGGCAGACGCCGTACCAGGAGTCTGGCTCGAGCTCCCCCCACTACTACAGGTGCGCATGGTGTCTGCATCGGGCAATCGGACCATGCTAGATCCGCGACTGCTTTGGATTCCAGCATGCCGTGGGGAGCAGACGCCGCATGAGATATTTCGTGTCGTCCAAGTGACTGCAGGCCGCAGCCCATGGCTGTCTGACTGAATTGAACCGCAACAGCAATAGTGACTTGACGCCGCATCCACCTGAGGGGGGCATGTGCACGCGTCCCGCAGCTTTTCCTTCGGCCTGGTGCACGCCATCGTGCATCTTGCCATGACGGCTGCACAATGCTGTGAGTGCCACAGCCATGATGGGGAACCTTGACTACGCGTCCCCCATGCCGCAGCTTCTCCTTCGGACTGGTGCATGCGATCGTGCTGAGCCCGTACGAGCCCTACTGCGGCGGGTCGCTGCCCTGCAAGGTGTACCAGCCCAGCCTCAACGTCGGCCCCTCCGGCAACTCCGCCCAGTACGAGTGGCTCGCTCGCGAGGTCAAGAAGGTAAAGGAATTTTTGGCTCTGCGTTCTTGCGTACCTTGTTTCGCCTTTCTTGTTCCGCATTCCGTGCACCTGTCGATGATCATCCATGCGGCCCGTAGTGCAAGCCAAAGTGAATTGCGTACATACCTTGCTGTCGGACTTGCAGACTTTGCAAAGCTGCCGCGAAAATCACGCTTGTTCATATGCATGCCGCGCACTAGCCGCAGGGCCGCAGTTGCAGCCCGTGCGTAGTCGGCTAGTGCACCTTGCTTCCTGGCTGAGCTTTTGGAATGTGCCGTTGCAGATCGACCGCTCCAAGACGCCGTGGGTGATCGCATTCTTCCACAACCCCTGGTACACGACCTTCAGCGGCTTCAAGACCGACGACTGCACGCGCCAGGCGCTGGAGCCGCTGCTGAAGATGGCCAACGTGGACCTCGTCTACAACGGTGCGAGATGCACTGAAATTTCTATAAAATATTTTACTTGAAGACTAATCCCGCTGGACACTGCAGCTGAAATGTTGTTGAGTCTGGCCATAACTTGTGGCTTGAAAGTTCTGCTGCCTGCCTTGCTCTGCATCCCAGTTGCACAACGCTGCCAGATGGACGCCGATTATGCTTCATTATGATTGCGCAACTGACGAGCATGCGCAATCTGCTGGTGCAGGTCACATTCACGGTGCGGCACTGCAGCTGCGAGAAATTCTGACCCCGCAGCTGCACATTTGTTGGCAACATTGTTGTTCCTGCCTGCACTATCATCGTTGCAGTTCACATCGGCACCTATAGCGCTCTTCACTTCGGCACCTTGCGTTCCCGCCTGTCCTGCACCACCGACTGGTCGGCTTGCCTATCATCTCTTTGAAAACCCTCGATCGCTGCAGCGTACGAGCGCGTGATGCACACTCTCTTCTGCTGCAGCTTACGAACGTTCGAATCCAGTTTTTAACTATCAAACGTCGCCCACCAACAAGGGCTGCGACCCGGTGCACATCGTTGTCGGCGACGCCGGCAACGACGAGACCCTAACGGTGGGCGCTGCATGCTGAGGCGTCACTGATTGACATCAGCCCTGGGCCCTTGCGGCGGCACCCAGTGCACCGCTGTGGCGCAGGCGTCATGCGCATGAGAGGCCCTGGACTTCATTCTGGAATTTTGCTGCAATCGTCTCACTAATGATGCGTGCAGTGCGGCCTCGTCGACGAGGGGCTGAACTCCGGCGGCAAGCTGGACTGCACCGGCCAGCAGGTCGCCAAGGGCTCCGGCGAGGTGAGCATGCTGGAATGTGAATCGCTTGTGAATTTCCGTCTGTTGCAGGTTGTTGCAGGGTGTTTTGTGCAAACATTGGCGTGCAGATGCCGTTGTTACACTTAGCCAGAGCCATCTGCCGCCACACTACTCTAAGCAATCCAGTTGCACCACTATACGGTTGACACCAGAAGAGACGGAAGCATCATCTCCCGTGACGTCAGTGTGAGAGCTGGCGCCAAGCATGGCGCATGCTGGTGGCCCACCGAGAGGGCAGTCTACAACGTCATGGACTCCAGCACTGACGTGCAAAATCTTGTATGCATGCAGGGCTACTACTTTTCATGCACCTCTCACACCTTCCAGGACAGTGAGTGCCTCTCCATCTGGCTCTGCACCGAAGACTGAATAAAATCGCACACAGGCGCCGTGCCGCGCGCACCCTGCCCATCAATATTCGCCAACCATGCAGCGTTTGGTGGCATTGTTCGCCGTACGCCTTCAGAAGGCATTCTTGCTAGATCATGTCAGCCGTGTCAGTTCATCGTTTTGGCCTAAAGAAGATCAATGCCGGATGACGTGAAGCCCATGCTCAGCGCTCGCTTTTGCCGACAATCGCAGGCCCCGAGTATTGTCTTAAGGGCGATGTTCGCGTTAACACCACCGCCCTTCCTGCGTCCTACTACGGCTGCCAGGAGGACGGCTACTGCCCGAACAAGCAGGTGGGTCAGCCCTGCCGTCACGCACCGCAAATGTACGTGCAGCAGCAGTCCGCGGGTGGCCCAATTGCACAGAGTCTGTATTGGCAGCCAGTCTCCCCCTGCCCCTCGCCTACTTGGGAGACGGACCTGTGGAAAAGGATCAAATCAGATGATCGAGAAAATGCTTCCCTGGCCGCAGCCTATCTTCTCGGCATTCCGCAGCGCCGCCTACGGCAGCGGCCTGTTGGAGATCGTGGACAAGCACACCGCCAAGTGGACGTGGAAGGGCTTCTTCAAGCAGGTAAATGCCACCCCGAATCTACAATCTGGACGTGTGGTTCGTCCAGTCGCAGGAACTGGCCCCCGCCCTCGTCTCAACCGCTCATCCACCTTGTACTTTGTGCAGGATCCCACCAACAAGGAGCTGAAGACATCTGAGACCGTCACGTTCACCCGGTGCAACAGCCAGACGCTGTAGGCCGCCCCCGCTTGGGCGGCCATCCATACAGCGCGCTCTCAACGCTCGGCGCTGTAGTTGCGCCGTAGGTATATTCTTGCATTGCTAGCACAGGGTCCCTACAGGGCAGTTACTGACTAGAAAACCTGCTGGCAGATGCCCCTTAGAATTAGACTGCAATGCTCATGTCCAGAGGGGTGGGGAAGGGGGTTGCAGGCTGAGCAGGCACCGGCCAGCCATATCTTTGGGGGTAGTTCGTGACATCCGATGCCATTTCGAACCGCCGCACTGCAAAAGCACATTTTGCACGTTAGATTCGATATATACCAGTAGGGCACTTCAGTCTCGTGCCCCTTGCTTTTGCCTGTAACACTTGGAGGACCCTTGGCCATTGACGCCACCCCCTGTGCTGTACGCCAACCACATCTCCACACAAATCTGCCGCGGCATGTAGGCGGCAGCACTTAATGTGGCGGTCTTCTCAGAATTGTTGCTCCTCAAACCCGTCGAATGTAGCTTCGATGTGCAGACTTCAATCTATGGATTTACCTGCATGTCACACACCCAGCAACTACATGTTTCCAAATCGCAACAATGAGGGCAGTCGTCAGCCGTCCGCGCAGGCCATCGAACTGTGCGGTGTGATCAGAAGCGAGCTCGTGATGACCGCAGCTCAGCCGCCAAGGACTGTCGGCGATTCGTGATGGCAACTCTCATTCTGTACACACACGATACGGGGAGGCACAATCGAATCACCGACTCCAATCCGTTCCCTATCACGCAAAGAAGAATCTACTTCTCGCCGGGAACTTCTGGTCCCGGTCATGCGGCTCCTCCCACCAGGGCTTGCCGCCCTCCGGCACAATCGCATAGTAGTTCTGCGCAAACAGTGAATCGCACGGGTCAGGACCAAATCTGGTTTCGCATCATCAGGACCAAACCCGCTGCTGTCAAGCGGCGGAGCCTCTCGCTTGCACTCTCATATCCCGACGAAGACCACCATGCAGACCAACGAAAAGCACCATGCTGGTCATTTTCTGGGAGCAGTCCACAACTAGGGACTCACCAATTTCTGGTGCGAGGTGAAGTAGTGCGTCTTGATGTGGTACATGTTGGTCGCCTCCTTGATTCCTAGTAAGTGGTGCGCATACAGTTTGCTGAGCCAATTGGGCAAGAGCTGTGTTTATAACAGGGGTGAGGCTTTGGGTTGCACCGAGAGCATTTCACATCAAGAAGTTTGATATTTCTCACGGCGAATTGAACATGCACCCGGCGAGATGAAATCAGTGAAAAGTATTATAGTGGATGACCCACCTGACATCTGGTACAGCTCCCGCACAAAATTTGCTGTGTTCGGCATCTCGTGGATGAAGTTGCGGTCTGCAGAAGAGAAGCATCAAAGGTGCTAGAGTTAAGGTGCAGCTGAGCATAAAGGCGACGAACAGGTGCCTCACAGATTGGCGACCTCATTGTTGGCTGGAGGATTCCGAAGGCGAACGACACTGGGCACACAAGGATGGCCCTCACTTGTCTTGAAGTAGACGACGTAGACTTCGTCAAACCGGATCAGCGTCCTGCAGTTTGAAAGGCCTTGCATGAGCTGCTGGGATTGAAACCGAAGCGCATGACTGACATGCGGAGGGAATCGCATGTTGTAAACGTTCAGTGCAGTATGAAAAGCAGGGAAAGGGCTGAGGATGATCAGCGGCATGTCGGTGCGTGCGTTTCCCACCAGGTAGCATCTGTTCCTGCACAGATGTGTGTGAATGGCTGGGCTTTCAGGCGTTTGACGATCAGTGGACTCACATGAACAGCCGGATGTCGGCCTCGGTGAGTGCGTCGCCTGCCAGGTACCGGGTCTTGGAAAGGATGCCCTCCCCCTTGTCCAGCGCCTCAAACAGCTCCCTGCGGCAACATCAACTGCTGAGGAAGGATGGCATGATATGAAGTTCGCTGCATGGGGGTTCCAAGCGGCACATGTCAGTCAGCAGCCTCCGAGCCATCCAGTGGCAGCAAGCAGGGATGAGGAGCGGCATCATCAGAGGGCAGGGTGGACCCACCGGAAGGCCGTCTCATAGGCGCCCTGGCTCTGCGCGAAGCCGCAGCGGTACACGCCGTTGTTGATGTGCGGGTAGATCCACTCGTTCAGGCCGTCGATCGTGCTCCGCAGCGACTCCGGGTACAGGTCAAGACCCGGCTGCAGCAGAGGATCAGCCTTTCAGTCGTGGGAAAAATTCGGCCAAATAATTTTTCCGATGGTGCTGGCCAGCGCCTCGGGCACAGGTACAGGCCCGGCGGCAGACCTAACTCACAGGTTTTGATTCCACAGACTAATCATTATGCATGAATCTTTGTGATTCATTGTACTGTACTGGTATGCAAGACCAATTCGATGCTGCTGTGTAGGACCTCTGAATGCAGATGCGGGTCTGGCTGCAGATTATCACCGCATCACTCTTTGGTCGCTGCTGATATTCCGCTTGCGCACACGGCATCGCCTGCAAGCTAAACTGTGACTTTGCAGTGTGGCTCTGCAAATGAACGGCCAGCACAGACATGGAACCTGTCCTTCGCCAGGCTGGGCCGGCACTCACGTTCGTGGCGACGCTGTTGAATCGCTCATTGAAGATGCGCACGATGTCCGCCGACTCGTTGTTGACGATGCTGCCAGTCTTCTTGTCCCACAGGATCGGCACCGTGTACTTGCCTGCAGCGTCACCAAGGGTTAGAACAACAATACAAGATTGACTTGTCGAGGTAAGATTTGGTGCAGGATTTCTGTATAGGGGTGAGGCACCGGCGTTGTATTGGACTGAGGCCAGATGGTGCACGCTCATGGCAGCAGGTATCTGCAGCCCAAGAAGACTGCAGCAGAGGCACGCGGTGGAGCCGCGACCGCGCCGATTGCAACCGCCGCTAAGGCGCTCCACGAAGCCACATGGGCGCTGCACCCAGAGCGACAGTGACAGCAAATCCCGTCACGGTAGCCACCGAATCAAACAGAAGACCTTGTTTTGAACTCACCGTTGGTGTCATTGGCCTTCTCATACAGGTCGCGGATGAATTTCGCGTTCCCGTTGGGGTCCGGGATGCAGTCCCGGCAGGGAAAGCTGCCGTAGCCGCCGGCGCTCTGCCGCGGCGGCTCGCTGGGGTCTGCAAACGCCCACCTGTGTGCGGCGCAGGGAGTAGGACGTCAGGCAGTGACGATCTGGCGCAAAGGAGGGACATTGTGCAGAGGCTCACCCCCGCACGATCATAGGTGCGGGTTGATTGCGCATGATGTCGTGCCGATGAGTTCGGGAGCTGAAGATCAAGCAGCGTGGTGTGCAAGCCGACTCGGGAGCGCTGCCAGTAGGAGAAGCTGCTGCGCACCCGGTGTGCTCATCCTCCTCCGGCTTTGTGCGCTGCCATGTCGGGTGCGTGACGCTGAGGTCGATCGCGTCCTCCAGCCCCTGCGCACATCTCGTCACACAAATGTTGGTGGGGAGAATGTCCGGCGGAGGCGAGGCAGCCTAGCGGAAAAACAATGTGGAAAGAGCAGATTCAGGCACGTGTGCAGGCAGGGCTGCACCAGACAACTGCGCACCTTGAGGTTGCGGACCGCGAGACACCTGTTGGCCCATGGACAGGCGAGGGAGATGTAGAGCGTATAGCGTCCCGCTGAGCCGCATCCAACATTCATGCATCAGATAATGCTTTTCATGTGACGCGAGAGGGTGAACTCGAGTCAAACATGCACTGCATGTCGTGATCACCGCAGCCGACCCGCCGCCGGCCGCGAAATCTAAACCAGCTTGGCATGCATCGTTGCGCTCACCTTCGGGGGGAAACTTTCCTCCCTCTTCGATCCAGTCCCTGAACACCGAGTCCTTGCGCACAAAGGCGCCGCCGTTGGTCTCTGCCAGCGAGTCCCTGGCCTTCCCAGCCATGACGCGGATTGTGCTGGTCACCTGTCTGGACTGCTGGCACCTGAAGGCACCGGACTTTGACAGAGGGCTGCTGAATGCGATGAGAAGTCCTTTTTTGCAGATCGATGCTGCTGAGGAGGTCAGATGCGTGCGTGCACCAGTGCCGAGCGTCTGCCAGGAAGCCGAGGAGCGCAGCCGTGCAACGGTCGTTGCGCCACGTAACATCTGCAGTCTGAAGCTGCAAGTCGATTGCACATGCAAATTTGCTTGCAGCAACCTCTGCTGCAGTGCAAATACCTTCGCGTCCGAAAAGCTTACGAATAAGATTTTCGGAAGTTGCGTCATATTTCGCGGTAAAACATCAATTTTCCCGCGTTGCTGGCGACCCACGTGCAGTGGGTGCGTGTTGCATGCCCGATGCGCAGGCACGCAGCACCCACCTGCGACAACGTTTTCGTCAATGTTTTCCGAGCAGAGAAGCTTCCAGTGACAACATCGATAGCAGGAGGAGCAGTAGAGACGTCGAGTGGGCTCGGCGTTTGGCAGGCGTTTGGCAACGTTGGACTTCGCCATGTCGATGCCAAGCACTTCGGGCCGGGTGCTTGCGCAGCCAGCGTTCGCCGGCAGCCGCCACGGTCGACGAGTACATGCCGCTTATCAGACTGTGCCACGTTCTGCTGTGGCCTGCCGTAGCAGGCGACGACGACAGCACTTGACAGCCAATGCAGCGGTACGCATCTCGACGTCGTAAATTAGCATGCGTTGCAAGCGTTCAGGGACCAACTTTTATGTGCAGCAGCTCTGCTCGGGCCGCAGCGCACCTGACTGCGACAAGCGCATTGCAGGTCGCGGAGCGAGCCGCTGCCCCTCCGGCATCGGTGTCGGAGCTGGGCGAGGGCCTGCGGCATGAGTTTCCCATCTTGGACCAGGAGGTCAACGGCAAGCCGCTTGCCTACCTGGACAATGCCGCCACGTCGCAGAAGCCGCTGCAGGTGAGCGCAAACTGCGGCAGTGGTGCTCAAGCAAGCCGGTCCTTGGCAAGCATGTGCAGTATGAACAAGTGCTCATCTGCTATGTCACGCAAGTTTGCAACCCTCTTGTACAGCCTTTGCCATGGCGCTGCGCATTGTGCCGCAGTGTGGCATGCTGCTGCATGTGTCATGCCTCGGAAACATTCAAATTGATTTGCAGGTGCTTCAAGCGATGGACAGCTACTACAGGCTGTATAACTCAAACGTGCACCGGGGCATCCATTACCTGAGCACCCTGGCCACGAATGCCTACGAGGGGGCGCGGCAGAAGGTGCGAGCGTACTGACAATGGGACTGGCGGCTTGTCTGCAGCAGACTGGCATTTCACGGGATGGCGGCTGCTTCCTATGGCGCTGCATGTACTGCTGGCCTGACTAGACATCTTTCGCGCTGCCACGAAGGCAACGCCCAGCCTGTTTCTGCCATGCAGGTGGCGAGATTCATCAACGCACCCACCGACCGAGAAATTGTATTCACCCGCAACGCCACAGAGGCCATCAACCTGGTGGCGCAGACCTGGGGTGTCGACAACCTGAAAGCAGGCGACGAGGTGTGTATGAGCCGCGGACGCCTACCACTATGGCATGCATGAGTGTGGGCGCGATGCCAGACTGCAAGTCTGAGATGGTGTCGACCGAGCATGGTGGCACGGACAGCAATATGGAAAGCCTGCGACATTGTCAGCTTGGGTGTGATTTTTTGATGTCACCCCTCATGGATCTGATGGTCTACCTGTCAATCTTGAGTGTGTGGTGCTCAGCGCTTGAAGGCCGTGCCCAAACCATCCCGCCCGCTTCCTACGCAGATCATCCTGTCGGTGGCGGAGCACCATGCAAACCTGGTGCCGTGGCAGATGCTGGCGAAGCGGACAGGCGCGGTGCTGCGGCATGCGGAGCTGACGCCCACGCAGGAGGTGGACGTTGAGGTGGGCTTTGCCTCTCCGCCACCGACACCTGCTGTGTCCTCAGCTGCATCTGCCAAGGAAGCCGCCTGGCAATGCTTGATGACGTACCTCTACGGCTGTCGCATGTGTTTGTGTTTCTCAGCTTTCGTCAGTGACCAACAGCGATATCTGCACCGGCCTGCCGCAGAATTGCCGCTCTGTCTGCTGCGAGCTCGATTCAAACACACGCCAAGGACCGACGGACCCCTGCTGCCTCCACAGTCTGAAGTAACAAAGGCAAGACGGCAGACCCGAACACCTTTGCTGCTGCCCATGCAGGCAGTGAAGGCGATGATCGGGCCGAAGACGAAGCTGGTGTCGCTGGTGCATGTGTCAAACATGTTGGGCGCGATCCTGCCCACCGATGACATCGTAGCGGCGGCGCAGAAGGCGAGCAGGTTCTCCTTGCAGACGCAGCTGTGATCAAACTGCTGACTTTCAGGTGATCAGGCTGCATGCATGTGAATATCGAGGCTTGCCGCCAATAGTTGATTGCGACTGTCGCGGCACCAGGAATCCGAATCCATGCTGCACCAGACTGCGCGATTCTGCATGCCAATGTAAATGCTCCTGCCTCTCCAACAGGTGGGGGCGCGTGTGTTGCTGGACTGCTGCCAGAGCGTGCCCAACATGCCGCTGGACGTGCAGCGCCTGGGCGCCGATTGGATCGTGGCCTCCAGCCACAAGATGTGCGGCCCCACCGGCATCGGCTTCCTGTGGGGCAGGTGCGCCCTTTTCACTCGAGGAAATGGAGCTTTGGAAAGGCATGAAAGGACGAGACACGATCAGAAATTTTTGGAGAAGGAGGCCCCGACTGTATCGTGGCCTCCAGCCACAAAAGGTTCGGGCCGACCGGCATCAGCTTCCTGTGGGTCAGGTGCTCGCTGTGCTGCTGGAAGTCTTTGGCTGATGGAACGAAGAGTTTGAACGAATGAACGAATGAATGGCATGAGAGCCTCGAACGAGTGGCCTTGAGATGATCATTCATCTGGGTGTTGAACGACATCGTAGCTCGGAGGTCCTGGCGACCTTGGGGCGGTGGACGGGCGGCGGCGAGAGGAATCAAAACGTGTTTCTGACCAGTGTTTCGGTAACAGCGCCGGAATTCTCATGCTGCTGGCTGTCGTGCTTGCGTCCATGGGGCCATGGATGGGCGGCGGCAAGATGCGGCCCGTATGATGCAAGACGTGTTCTGAATACGTATCAGCGTATCAGCGTATCAACGTATCGACGTATCCTTTGGGATCAAGAACTGATTCGGACTCGTAGCTCGGAGGTGCTGGCGACCATGGGGCCCTGGATGGGCGGCGGCGAGATGATCCAGGACGTGTTCCTGGACCGCGCGACATACGCGGAGCCGCCGGCGCGCTTCGAGGCGGGCACGCCCGCCATCGCGGAGGCGATCGGCCTCGGCGCCGCGTGCGACTACTTGGCAGCGATCGGCATGGAGCGCATCCACGAGCACGAGACGCGGCTGGGCACCTACCTGTACGAGCAGGTGCTGGAGCGCATATTCGCAGAACAGCACTTGAGCGTCTTGCGGGACTATGCACAACTCAGTAGTAGCTAAGACGTCGCCTGCAAGGCTGGGCTGCCGTGAGTATGCACCGCGTCACGTTGCAGAGGCGAACCCAGCCTGCCTCATGTGCCACTCATGCGCCAACCTCATCAAGCACCCTGTAGCAGCAATCTGCCGTGCCCTGTCTTGCCATCTTGCGGTGACGTGCAGTTAAGCGCGGTGCCCGGGGTGACCATCTACGGGCCGCTGCCGTCGCGGGGGCGCGCTGCGCTGGCGTCTTTTAACGTGGAGGGCCTGCACGCCACGGACGTCTCTACGCTGCTGGACACCTCAGGTGCCGGCCCCGTCTTGCAGCCTGCCTAACCCTGCCTGGGAAGCGCATGGGGCTCACGGCTGCGCTGCGCCTCTGCTGTTTTGGCCGCGAACCTGTCAGCCGTGTCCAGTCGTCAAGTGTGCCTGACCTTTGCAACACGCTCGCCTCCTCGGCATCATCCTTGACCGGCACACGCTTGGCAGCGGCAGGCATCGCGGTGCGGTCGGGGCACCATTCGTTGCTTCGCGCCTTTCTCCTCTCTCCCGCTTTCTTTCCGCTGTCTCTGATACATATCCGATCCACTCTTCTGCGGCAGGCGTCGCGGTGCGGTCGGGGCACCACTGCACGCAGCCGCTGCACCGGTACCTGGGCATCAACGCCTCGGCGCGCGCCAGCCTGTACATCTACAGCACCGCCACCGATGTGGACCGCTTCATCACGGGGCTCAAGGAGAGCATCGAGTTCTTCTCCTGAATGTTGTTTTGGACCGTCGTCAACAGTTGGTGGAAGCAGTGTGCTTGCTTGACTGGGTTGGAATTGATGTAGCAACGCAGTTCGGAATGTAATTTCGATTCATTTTGAACGTCTTTGGGTGCACATCAGGTTGCAAGCGCATCAAATAAACTGACGTTTGCGAGAACATGTGGGCATGCCTGTTGGATAGCAAAGGCACTCCAAGCAAATGATTGGGACCAGTGCACAGGCAACAAGCGGGGGCAGGGGAACAAGTCAAAGGCAGAAATCATGGGAACAGCCGCAGGGCAAGGTGTTCCCTCGGGGCAGTTTGCCTTGTACTGAACGTCTGGGTCCACACAGCTTTGAATGTGCAAGGCTGCAGCTGGCTGTGGCGAGCCATGGCAATTTTCCCTGCACGTGGGCAACCTAATCGATAGCTAGCTGATGTCCAACCATGGCTAATCTCCGGTCCCGAAGCGGCTGGGCAGGTTCATCAGCTGCTGCAGAAGCAAGCGTTTACGTTTGACGCTGCCCAATAGCGGATATCAGCGACTGATGATCAGAGGGTTGCTCCGGTGGACTTTGCAACGGCCGGATCGTTTGGAATGCCGCAGGCAGTCGCGCTTCTCCAGCCGGCGCCTTGCCACGAATCACATTCATGCGAGTTATCGCATGTTGACGACAGCGATCGCCGCAACCCGGTATTGTTGCTGTGGCAAGATCCGCGATCTGATGTCGCAAAGTTTCGGAAGTGTTTTACCCAAACGAGGCTATCCTGCGTCATCGCGCTCAATCGCCGAATTCGCAGCATACATGATTGAGTGCCATAGGTGACCTAAAGCTACGGCCGCTTGCTGGCTGCCCTGTCCTTAGTGTGCAGTTTGGCAGTTCCCAGCTAGGGGCGATTAGGGGACTGAATGTTTTTCCTTGTCAAGGCTTTCAGCCTAGAATATAGATGGGAAGTTGCGGCTAGATTCCTTGGATGGACGAAACCAATCTGGACGACACCAATTGATCGCATCTTCTCGCTGCCTCTCCAAACATCTAGACGGACCGTAGCGCTCGCTGTCGAACACACGACTTATGGACAGGCTCCTAGCACCATGCCCTAAACCTCAAATATCTGCTGGTCAAGGAGCAAATAAACCACTTGGCTGCAAGTATGCGGTGGCTGCGAACCAGCATCGAATGTACTATCCAGTGTTCAGGTTCGTAGCTGTCTGTTCTAGGGATGTTCGCTCGCCGTCGACTGGACAGTTCTTTCATTTTCGGCTTTGCTGCGCCGCCAGCTGTCGGCACCATTGTCAAGGCGCCCCTCGTCAGCTGGTGGCGCTGAGGGCTGATGCCGCATCGCTTACAGGGTCACTCTGCTGTCCCACTGCGCTGCGCTGCTGCTGCTACTGAAGCTGGCCCGCCGCCGTTGCTGCAGCTACGGCGTTGACACAGCTCTGCCGCCGCTGAAGCCACAGCATCAGGTCTGCATGCCGTTGAGGATCTGGGCGAAGAGCATGGAGCGCAGCTCTTCCTCCTCGTGCGTGCAGTCGTGCTGGCTGACGAGGCGGTCCAGCGCCTGCACCAGAGGGAATTAAAAGCGATCAGTTGCACAGCTCATTACAGTGTTTGGCAACTCTGACAGTCCTTTGGCAAGTGGACAATCGTCTGGTGGAACCTCAGCGTTTGGTGACAAGGTAATACTCATATCTGCCCTCACCTGCGTGCCCTTGGCTGCCTCCGTCACCATCGCCAGCTGCACCGCGTGCGAGCTGTCGAGCGCTGCCGAGAACAGGTCCGCCGTCCGCTTCCTACATGAAAGCAAAGCAGGATACCATCAATATGCAGTGTGTGCCAGGCCTCTGCTGCACGAGCAGGCTTTAACGGTCGATTTCAAGTCGCCTCTGCAGCGGCTGTATGGACCCAAGACGCCATCGGCAGTAGTGTTCACGGGAAAAGTCACGGTGATTTGCCGCACCTGAACTCAGGCGCGTCTTTGCTGCGCATACCGCGGCACAGGTCGCCCCACTTGGCCTCCAGCGACCGCCCAGGGTTGTCCTGAGACAGCAGCATCTTGACGAACGCGCGGTCTGCCTTTGATCGTTGCGCAAAGCCCTGCTGCAGGCGCGCAGCCGCCGTGACCCGCGCTGCCGCCGCCACCGCAAGCTTCGCCGCCGCCGCCGCCTGCTGCTGCGCTGCGGCGCGCTGTATCCGTTGCCGCTGCGCCAGCTGCGCCGCGACGCCGACCACCAGCGACTTGGCGACGAAATTTGCGAGCCGCAGTGTGAGCGCCTTCAGCTGCTGTGCTGCGTGCGTGGCCGCCACCCGCGCGTGGCCGGCCGCGAGCCGCAGCCGGTGCACGATGCACGCGGGCTGGTCCCGCTGCTGTTGCCGCTGCTGGCCGGCCGCAGCGCCAACGACCTCGTGGTCGCTGCCAAAGCCATCGTTGAGCGGCGCGCCGTCGGCAGCCTGGTTGAGGAAGGGAGCTCCCTCAGCCTGCAGGCGAGAAGAACAGGGCGGTCAGGAGTTCGCAGCTGCGTACCGAGTGAGGAGGCGTGCACCTGCTGGGGTGTCTCTGACATCAGCTGCATCTTGCAGGTGCTCGAAGGCACAGATTGTCAAATTGACTGCGAAAAGTGCGCCAGTGTTGACTGACTAATGGGTTTGTGCTTGATACATACAGCTGTGCACACGTCGACAGTTGCAGCTGTAGGCACTTCAAAACGCAGCTTCAAGCTCGCTGCCGATCCTTCGCTGGAGCTGCGCCCCTACCCCGCGTGACAAGGCAGCGACGCCGATCGATTGATGTTCAGAATGCTCACCTCAAGTGCGAACGCCTGCGGCACAACGCTGGGGCGGCCGTTCGAGCAACGGTCCTGGTGCCTCTGCGAGTGGACGGCAGAAAAGAGTGCCTGCGAGTTACCGGGCTGGTGCCGCTGCTGCGAGATCGGCCTGGCGCCGATCGACGGCAGAGGCCTCTGGGTTGCACTCTGCGGGCATCGGCTCGCCGGCAGCGGCAAGGAGCAGCGCAGGTGAGCGGCGGTGGCCATCCTCGAGAAGCTGGGACACCGAGCCCTGTGCGAGGCAAACCGCCTCGCAGCTGCGGAAGATCAGCACGAGAGAAGGACAAGAGAGAAGGATCGAATGTATCTGATGGATTGCTCGATCAATTTGCTGCGAGCTGCGGCGTGGTCGGGCTGCGATCCAGCAATCTTTTTCACAAGGGAAATCTTGCCAAGTATTAAAGCGCGAGTCCCGTCTGGCAGGGTTTGCCGTGCTGCGCATGCTGGGGCTGGCCTCCGGGGCATGAAATGATGCAGCCTGCGTCAGTTCGCAGACGATTGCATTCCCCATCACAGGCATTTCCGCCGCTGCCGACACGGGGCGTGCTTCTGATGCAGCGAGAATGATGCCTGCTGCATGCTCTCGGGTCATCGGTGTCAACTGAAAAGCACAGAACAGCAACAGGATTATAGTGCAAGCAAACAGCGACTCAGTACGTGCTTCATAATTGCGCATGCCTGCCACCTAAGCTTGCCGTCGCATGTGAAAGCAGCACGGAAACGCCAGCATTCAGCATGCGCCAGATGCTGCTTGGCCTCAAGCCAGTCGACGCAGCGCCATCATCAGCAGGCGCTGTCAAAGCAGACACAGCAGCCCGAGCAGCCCAGCCAGCGGCCTCATCAGGAGGAGGCGCAGTCACCGCCAACTCCACGGCGCCTGCGGCGGTGCCGCTTGGCGGCGATGGCACCGTCAAGCGCAAGCTGTCCGCGCGCCTACAGAAATTCGACTATCTGCTGGTCTACGACTTTGAAGTAGGAGCATTGCCGTGTGCATCATGCGTTTGTGGTGCAACCACCATCACTTCAGTGATACGCATCATTGCGACATGCACCGTTGCTGCATGACGAAACCCACCTCGCCGTGCAGGCTACCTGCGATCGAGGGAAGAAGGAGCTGCACCCACAGGTAGGGGTAGTGCCGCGTCCTTCATGCGTTTCCTGGTGCACACACCAGCAACACATATCATGGGACATGCATCTGCTGGAGCAAATGGAATGCAATCCGTTGTGCAGGAGATCATCGAGTTTTCGTGCGCCATCCTTGACGCCCAGAGCCTGCAGATCGTGGCGGAGTTCCAGCGGTACTGCCGCCCCACAGAGCACCCGGTCCTCACCGCATTCTGCACAGAGCTGACCGGCATCTCGCAGGCCACGTGCGCCTTCATCATCCTGTCTCTCTCTCCCCTGCTGCTCCGTCATGCATTGACCTCTGCTTCGTCTGTCCGTGGCATGGCAGCAGGCCAGCAGTAGCCATGCAGCATGAAATCCACGCCAGATGATTTTGAAGGCATGCAGCGTAAATGGCACGCCACATGACCAATGACCGCACGCACGCCACATGACCGCACGCCACATAACCGCACGCCACATGACCAATGACCGCACGCGCAGTGTCGAGGGGGCGCAGGGCCTGCAGCAGGTGCTCGGGCAGCACGACACCTGGCTGCGGGAGGCCAAGGTCCTGGGTACAGAAGCCACCTTTGCGCCTGTCACCTGGAGCACCTGGGACCTGAAGGTGCGTCAGCTTTCTGTAGTTGCTGATGACTGATGCCTGTAGATGGGTCCTCCGCTGATGACTGGTGCCTAAAGTTGAGGTCTCCGCTGATGATGGTTCCTGCACTTGGGCGCTTGTCAATCGCTGGGGCTTCAACAGTTGATGCAGATTACTTGCTCACTGGAAGTGAGCATGCACGCCCATAGCTGACAGACATCGCTGACAGACACCGCATGATTTGCAGATCCAGCTGGAGACGGAGTGCAAGTGGCGGCAGATCCAGCGCGTGCCGTACCTGCGCCGCTGGATCGACCTGAAGCCCTTCTTCCACCAGCGCTACGGCAGCGGGTGTGCATCCCTGCATCTGCCGCCCCCTCGAACACTGGTGTCAAACATTCTTGACTGTGCTGTTTGATATGTTGCCAGCCTGTCTCTGATGGATCTGGTTGCCAGCTCAGGCATTTCCGACATCGCGCGATCACTCTTTTGCAGCGCACATGGCCTGAAGGGGAGCGTGGAACGTGCGGGGCTGACATGGGATGGGCGCGCCCACTCCGGCCTCGATGACGCAAAGTGGGTGGCGTCTCTTCTTGTTGCTCCGGCCTCATGAATCTTGAGCTCCACACACCCGTGGACTGGGCCCCGCAGGAACACAGCCAGGCTGGCAGCGGAGATCATGCGCCAGGGCGATGTGCTCGACCTGACCGGCTGGTTCAACGATGCAGCGCCCAGCAAGCAGCTGAAGCAGGCCACCCTGTTCCCCGGCAGGTGAGATGGGCTAGTAATCCGGGGTAGAATGGAAATGACTATGCTGGTCACTTTAAGCCAGATCCTGCTCGACCTTGACGCCTCTGCCAGAAGACACGACAGCCATGTGGCTTCGCAGCTCACGTCTGCTTTACATAAATAGTATTGCTTGGGCCCAAGCAAGAAGCGTCTGTTTGCATGCATCCAGGCCAGCCAAGAAGCACCGAACGTTGGATGCGGCAGGCAAGATGACAGGTGTGTGCGCGTGCGGCGTTAAGGCCCGCCTCCGCACCGTCAAGCGGCCAGGTACCTTTTGCATAGATTGACACCCAATGTACAGCATGACGTATCGTTTCATTCACTTAAACATCTAGGCAGACACACGACTACGTTTCTCGTTTCGTGTGCAGGGCCCACACACGGCCGCGCATTTTACTCGTGCGGCAAATGGACCATCACGGGTAAGCATCTGGCTTTGTATACAGTTTTCACGTGACCATGAAATGTCCGAACAACACTTAAGCGATTGTCACAATTCCCAACAGGCGGCGCCACGTGCGAGTTCTTCCAGTGGGTGGAGGCGGACCCAAAGCCAAAGGCAAAGCCCTAGCTCAGCTCAGCTCAGTCTTCGGGCTTCTATCAGCCGGATGAGGCCGCTTAGCGCCTCCTCCTGCCGCACCGGCTCCAGACCTGCTTCCCTGATCAGTGCCGGAAGGTCCTGGTCCCAGACGCAGCCCTTGCCGGTGGCGGCGACGGATTTTGATGTCACGCCCTGATACCAGCCCAGCAGTGGGTTGTCGCTGCGAGCGTGTTCCAGCAGCAGCACTCGTCCATCTGGTTTGACCTGCAACAGACAGTCACCCTGATTTGTAGTTGCAAGTTTGTATTTGTAGTCGTGAAAGTCGTTGCCATTACAAGGTTGACGGCCCGCCCCCAACGACCACAGACACTGTATACAAAGGCGCAACCAGGATGTCTCACCACTCGAGCCATCTCGGCCAGCGCTGCGGCCGGCCGGCTGTAGACGCAGAGCGAGAAGGTGTCGACCACGCAGTCAAAGCTGCAATTGGCAAATGGCAGCGCCGTCACGTCACCTGCACACGATAACTCACATGAATCAACGATCCCCACGCTCGCGCGCATCTGCGGCGAAATGCACCACGCAGCCATGGAGCAACAGTGCCGCTGCACAGCAGGTTGTTACGTCGCTGCCCCGCAGATGTCACCTTTCTGCAGGTCGATCCAGTCAGGGGACCCCATGCCCTGCACTTGCGAGTGCGCCCGTGAGAGCATGCCCGCTGACAGGTCCAGCCCAACCAGGCTGGTGACCGCCTGCCGCCTGTACAGCGGCAGGTTCAGACCCGTGCCGACGCCCACCTGTGCACACAATACACCAGTGTCAAGCGCTGCCGCAGGAAACGAGCCGCCAGTTCAGCATGTTTGAGTCTGCAATGCTGGTCTTCAGAGCAAATGGATTGCGAAACCATGCCGCATGGGTACAGCGGACAGCCTGCTGTTTGCAGCGGCACCATCCCATGAACATTTCGTGTGCCAGCACCATAGGCCCACCTCGAGCACGGCGCCGTGCGCTGCCGCCAGCAGCTGCCGTCGCAGCGCGGGAATGCCCAGCCGCTGCGCTACCCAGCCGTCGTCCAGCGAGTCGTAGCTGTCTGGCACCACCGAGATGAGTCAGCACTCGTGCAACACTCCAAGGCACTGCATCTGGTGGACGCTTTCGTGCACGACACGGTCTCATGATTGCGGACTGCGCAGCGCTCATGCGATAGGTGGTGCTGCTTCAGCGTCGTACGCAGAGTGCGCTCACCTGCGTATGTGTCGTACGCGCGCTCCTCTGCAGGTGGATGCGCGCACGCCAGTGCTGCTGAAACATTCGCGGCTGGAAGCGGATCAGCAAACGCTGCCGCTGCGGCGACACCACCCGCCAGCCAAAGGCCGGCCGCGGCGCTCAGACCGGAAGTGACGACCTGCAGGCAAAAGGAAAGGCTCGGCGATGCGCTTACAGCACACAATACACCTCCATGTCTGACATCACATACCAGCACAGACGCACCTGACGCCTGGTAGCGCTATGCAGCGCCTGCGGGGCAGTCGTTGGCGGGCCGCGCGACTGTGGCCGAGTCATATTTGGCAGTCCATGCTCTGACACCCTGGCCACTTGTGTATCATGGCTGTTGCACGCTGACAAAGTGTCAAGAAGCATGTCAACGGCTGGCAGTCTGGGCGTTCGGCGCCGCTGGCCACCTGCGCGTCCACCGCTGCGCACCAGTCCTGGGTCCCGCTGCAGTCTGTGTCGGGAGGCGACGATATACGGCGCTCTGCCAAGCTTACTGGAAGGCTCTGGTGGTGCTGCAATTGCGCAAATGGCAGCGCAAAGATGGGCGTCATCGCGCCAAGTGGCAATTTTCCCCGTTTTACTTTTATCAAGCCATCTTTAGATCTTGTCCAGTGTGGCGAGCTTTCCCATCCATTCTGCTCAGTTACAGCTGCTCTGGGCTTTCACATAATCAGCTCTGCTATGTGTTCTGCCTGCTCGTAACAGCACCCAGCGCTACGGCTGCCAGAGAGGCTCGAGTCCCCCCTCTCGTCTTCCAGCGGCTAGGATGTAACCTCAGCTCACCGGGTCACGCAACTCTCAGCTCGCACGTCACCTCTCGCAAACAGTCGAGGAAGCAGTGAACCATGCTGGCGCTCCAGCCGGCGGCGATGCACTTGGCGGGTGTTGCTGGCTGGCTGGACGCTGACGCCATTGGGGCCAGTGGGCGGGGCTGGTCGCTGGACCCAATGCAGCGCACCCTCAGCTTGACCTCTGGAAAGGTGGATGCTTGAGCCTCTTGGAGCTCGTGTGGCGACCTTCATTAACTACGCTGGCCTCGCCTGTTGCGATTCGAAACGCAGGGGACAGACCAAAACGCGTCGCCGTAACGGCTGCGGCCCTCTGTGCGGCACAACGCCGTGCAGCAGCTGCCTGATGCGTCTCACGGCTGGGAAATAGCGCTTGCATCGCGTCATTACGCGTGCAAGCTGGATGAGAGGCCGACCTGTTTCGACGACGTACGAGGATAGGTCGCTGAGCGCGCCTCCTCGTCCAACCAAGCCCTTGACGCTGCCAGGCTCTCGATTACCGGCTTCCGCCACCAGCAGCACGACTCCGCATCCTCGTACGCCCACTGGCAAAATGCTGTCGAGGCCCTGTCTTGTTCCACAGGTCAAGATTCTACCTACCCCCTCTGTCTGCGGCTCGCAGGACCTGCTCAGCGGCCGGGTGGCGGCGCAGCACTCGGTGCAGCTGTCTGCAAGCAGCGACTCGGCGCTGCTGGAGAAGGCGCCCCGCCGGCGCAGTCATGCGATCAATGGCCGTGGCGCCGACGCGGCGTCACAGCCGCCCCGCGCGCTGCTGGGGGCCACCGCCTCCGGCTGCCTCAGCAGCCAGCTGCAGCAGGTGTGGCCCGAGCGCAACCCCCCGGCAGCTGTGCGGTGCTGTACGGGACGTAGGATGAGGCGCAGCAAGCTCCATGCTGCGAGCGTATCTGCGGCATGCATCGCCGTCAGCCGCTCCTCAGTGGTCTGCATCAACATGCATGTACATATGTTACAGATGTCATATGCCTGCTCACCGCTGTGGACGCATACCCTCAATCGGCCGTCACAGTCTGATATGGGGCTTTGCTGCTGCAGATCCACACCTGGGACCGCTTTGACGTCTTCCGGGTGGCGGAGCTGACACAGGGCCGCCCGCTCTACACAGTGGCCATGGCCATCTTCGAGGCGCTCGGCCTGCTGGTGGGTTTCTGACTCGATATTGCAGCTGCTCTGCTGCCCTATGACAAATCACACTGACCTAGCCGCCCTCCAATGCTGCGGCTGCCTCCATGGCCCAATGCAATGTCGGTGCGACAGGTGGCGGCGCACTGCTCACTACAGATGGCTGCCACACTGTCCACTGCGTCTCGTGCACAACTCCAGATAGGAACGAGCTGCATGTGTCAACTCCAGATAGGAACGAGCTGCATGTGTCTCCAGAGGGCTCATATTCTAGCATGGCCAGCAGATAGGTGGCTCGTTAATGCCCCACCCCACCGGTATATCCACACCGTTCGCATCACTGCATTGCAGAGCTGGAAGGTGGACCGGCGGAAGGTGGAAGCCTTTCTGACGGCAGCGGAGCAGGCGTACGGCCGTGGCAGCGGAGCAGGCAGGAATCCGTACCATAACAGCACGCACGCCGCGGACGTGGTGCAGGCAGCCTTCATCATGCTGCGCTCCGTGCAGCAGCCGCAGTTCACCAAGCTGGAGGTGAGTGTGCCGCGTTTCTATGTCAGGAAACCCGTCGTAGTGTGTCGTGTAGCTGCTTTGTGTTCGCCTGGTGCAGCCACCTCTTCGGTCCCGCAGCAGCATCTTTGCGTCATGCGGCCCAAGTTCCCACCGTTTTGGCGCGCCCCGCAGGTGTTTGGGCTGCTGCTGGCGGCGATCGTGCACGACATTGCGCACACGGGCGTCACCAACGACTTCCTGGCCAAGACGGGGGACGCGCTGGCGTTAGCGCACGGCTGCGCCAGCGTCAACGAGAAGCACCACCTGGCGACTGCCTTTAGCATCGCGTCGCAGGAGGAGACCAACATCTTCGCGGGGCTGACGCCCGCGGAGACGGCGCAGGTACATCGCGCTGCCAGAGCCAACGCTGCTTTTGGGTTGATGAGATTACCAGCCATCAGCATGCACTGCCCGCTGGTAGCGTGTGGTCATTGACTATGCACCCCCCTTCAGCAGGAAACGGACAAGGAAGGTGCCAACTGCTGGCAAAGGAGTGCCGCTCATCAGACGCTTCGTCTGCCTGCGACGTGCGCAAATACGCATTCCACTCACGTAAATATGCAACCTTCTTGCAGGTGCGAGAGTTTGTGCGCAGCGCGGTGCTGTGCACCGACATGGCGCAGCACAGCGCGCTGTCAGAGCAGCTGGCGGCGTCGCGGCAGCGCCACGCGCCGCCGGGCGCCGCACAGCAGGCAGAGCGGCAGCAGCAGGGCGGAGAGCGGAAGCGGCATGGCCAGGACCACCCGCTGGCGGGTGCGAGCACCCCGCCGGCGGCGCCAGCAGTGTCATACTCCACGTCAGACCGGGCGCTGCTGCTGCGAGCGCTGCTGCACATGGCGGACCTGAGCAACCCGGCGCGGCCGCTGCCGCTGGGCGCCTCCTGGGGCCGGCTCGTCTCGCAGGAGTTTCTGGCCCAGGTGGGTGAGAATCTCCAGCCGCAGAGGGTTTTGGAGGGTTGCTTGGGTTGCCTCTCAGCTGCAGGCTTGCTGGAGCAGGAACTGGGTTGTGGCATTTGACAATGGGGAGCTGCACCCCTTCACAGTGCCGGCTTGCGGCTGTGCATCAAAGCGCCGTGCCTCAAAGCGGACGATGGCGTTGGTGACTGTAGAATCGTTGGCAATATATACCTGTTGTCGCTGCAGGGCGACCGAGAGCGGGCGATGGGGCTGAAGGTGACTCCGGCGTGCGACCGCGAGACGGTCGTCGTCTCCACCAGCCAGCTGCGCTTCATCTCCATGTTCCTGCGCCCGCTGCTGGAGCAGGTGCGTGCGGTTGACTGCTCAAATCAATTCGATGGCACTGCTGTCCACCCTCATATTCCTGTGCTAGGGTTTCCTGAGCACTTCTGCGACGTTTACTAAATCTGTCATCAGTCAGCTATCTTAAACGGCAGCTGCAAGAATCCATATCCCACAGACGAGGAGACAGCTTGTCTGCAAGCGCATTGCCGGGCGTGCGACAGTCAGTGATTGCTGACAGGATTGGCCGCGGCGTCGTGGTTGTCTTCAAAAGCCAACAGTGCTCAAACTGCAACTTCGTGTTGCTGCAGATGCGCGGCGTGCTGGGCGGCGGCCTGCACTCGCAGCTGCTGCAGCAGCTGGCGGCCACTGAGAAATACTGGCGCCGCCATGAGGCGCGCTCGCAGGCCAGCGCCGCATCCCGCGGCACCTGAGATGCCGAATCTTGTAGCACTTCAGAGCGGCCCCTGGGATGCAGCCTCATCGGACTGGCTCTTTCGGCTTTTCACGCGCCTGGCGCCGCGCAAAGCTGCCGGAAATTGACCCTAGGCAGCACTAAGACAGCAGCGCCATGACAAATGAGCGCGAGCCCGGCGTCATGTCACTTGGCGGTGTGCAAGCGGCCCGGTTATATTAACACCCCAGGCCACCTCAGGACACGGCCTGGCGACGGGAGCAGCAATGATAGCAGGCAGCATTGTAGCACAGTCGAGCATTTAGCAAAGTGTATGATGATGAAAGCATGAGTCAACGTCCAATTTGGGGATGCCGGCCCGCGACTGCATTGCAATGCATGTCCGCGCCTGTGCCGTGCTTGTGGTGCTTCCTGTCTTGGTCCTGCCTCACCAGTCAGCAGTTCTTTTTGTAGAGGTGGCGTTCTGCCGAGAATGCCCTTGGAGTACCAACATGATTTGGTTCAAACCTGGTTCTGAGTTGCTGTGCCTGAAGCGTCTTCCAGAATGATGCCCAGGGCTGCTCTGGCCAGTGTTAGTGACTTCCCGGTTTTGCTCAGCACTGTTCGTCTCGAGGCGACCTTTCTTATCTTCCTTCAATCAATCAACGTAAGCAATGGGCAATGTCAACATGCAATGAGGAGTGAACCATTCCACACGCGTGCCTGGATTCAGGCACAGCATCTGCAATGCTGTCGTCTGGACACATTGAGGAACCAGCAACACATAGTTCCAATCGACGACCCTTCCCGTCTCATTTGAACAGCTCCGAGTATTTCTGTTTGAAGCAGGCTGCAGCCATGCACGGCGGCATCGCCGGCTGCGGCCCCCGCTCTGCTAAAGCCGCCGTCGCCATGCCGTTCGCAGCATCGCCGGAGCACGGCCCTTCAAGAGGATTTGGGTCACCATCGCCAGCCACGAGTGTGCTACCAGGGTCCGGCGGATCGCCCTGGATGCTGGAGAAGCAGCGGAAGCGCTGCAGCTCCGCCTGGATCCGCCGAATCGCGGCGTTTCGCTCTGTCGCGGCAGCAAGGTGCGCTACACTGTCACCGTGTGAGACGCTGTGCCGCGGCAGCGGCGCCTGCACATCAGCTGGCGGCTGCGGCACCGGGCTGCTCGGTGGGTTCTTCCGTTTACCCAGTATATGCGGTCCCGCGCCCGCCCGGCAGCCGCCGCCGCTGCCGCCCGGTGAGTCGCGGCACTCAGGGTCGCCGCAGCCGCCGCGGCCGCCTTCCTCATCTTCGCTGCTGCTGCAGTGCATGTTGCCACACGGCATGGCACCCTGACGGCGGGAAGCGGCCGCCGGCGCGTCCGCGGCTGCATCCCGCTTGGGGCCGCCGGGCTCACCTCCGCTGACAACCTGGTGCCCAAAAGCTGACGGCGGCGTGGCAGCGGCTGCACCTCGCCTAAGGCCGCCACCTGCGCTGCCGCCTGCGCCGCCGCTGCCGGGGCACGGCTCACGGCTGAGCAGGCCGATGCCGGCCTCCACAAAATCGAGGCGGGCCGCCAGCTCGTCGGCGAGGGCGGCGCAGCCAGCGCAGTCGCTGCTGCTGCCGGCGTCGCAGTCCGAGCCACTGCCTAGGCCACCATCGCTGCTGACGCCGCCGGCGGCGGCGGCCCAGATGCTGGTGCTGCAGCTGCTGCCGCCTGCCTCATCGGCATCGCTGTCACCAGCCCAGCTGCGGCTGCTGCTGCTCGCAGTCTCCCAGCCATGCGCGTCTGTAGGCAGCGACCGGGAGCGCTTGCCGCGAGGGCGCGGGTGCTGCCGGACTGTGCGCATGGACGCTGCGGCGGGCAGGTTGAAGGCCAGAACCCGCGGCCGGCCGCGCTGCACCCCGCGGCCCCGCAGCTGCCGCCTGAGCTTCCTCACATCTGCCGGTGCTGTCCGCGGCGTCTCTGCCGCAGCCGCAGCGTTGTTGTCGTGTGCCTGGCCGCCCGGACTGGGAGTGTTCGCTGCTGCCTGCTGCTGTGGCTGCTGCGGCGGCAACACGGGCGCCCGCTGGGGTGTGGACGGCAGCTTGGCGGCATCGCCATGCTGCGGCTGCTGCTGCGGCTGCGGGCTGAGGCGGGAGCTGCAGAAAGCGTTCCAGTCGCTCCGCAGCCGCCCAAACACCCTGCGCAAGGTTGCACGCCAGCCAATTATTGCTGGCGTGCTGTTTATAGCATAAGAGCGCTCCAACACAGATCAGGCTGGGCGACAGGCGCATGGCGCAATGCGTGTGGTCGAAGAAGTCACAGCCTCCATCAAACGGCCACGTTGCATGTGCATCATGGCAAGGACATTGCCGGCAAAAGCACGAAAGCGCACCCGGCAACATCCTCCGTTCTGCTCTCTGGCAGCTGCAGCTGCTGCAACGGTGCACGTCCACTGCCAAGCCTGCAACATAATTTGTGCCACGATCGGCATGGACATATATCGCCACAGACTAACATGGAGTCGTCGCACATGCTTGTCGCACACTCTGCTGAGCTCTCTGCAGGCATGTGATGCGAGGCGGAAACAAAGCTGGTGCGCCAAGTGCATCACAGATGCTCCGACCGCTGCTGCAGCTGCCGCACCTGGCGGCAGCTGCAGGAGTCTGCGCCTTGCCAGGCCGCTGGAGATGCGCCGCCCCGGCCGCTGTAGCTGCTCCGTGCGAAGCCGCATCCGTTGCCACAGCCATTGCTGCTGCCAGCGGAGATCCACCCACTGCTCCAGCCACCGCGGCCGGCGCTGCTGCCGCTGCTGCTGCGGCGTCGCTGCCAGCGGTGATGTGCAGCATAACAGGCCGCTCAGCGTGCGCCTCGGCTCCCTCTCCCGCCGCTGGCCAGCCGCCGACAGGCGAGCTACCTGCAGCCGGCGGGCTTGGACAGCCTCCGCCCATTGCCGCCAGCCAACCAGGTGGAGGCTCGCGCGCCCCCGGCAGCCTGCCGGCCGCGCCTCCGCTGTGCTGCCGCCGGTGCAGGCGCGGCAGCGGGGGCAGGTCCAGCGGCTGCGTCGCTGCGGCCCTGCTGTCAGATGGCCGGCGCAACAGCCTGGTTGGGCCTGCAACAGCAATAGCACATGCGATGGTCGTGTGCTGGTGTAGGCTTGACGCCCACCCTGGACCTGCCACACCCAGGAAGGTTCCGAAAACACATACAAACATTCCATTGCCCCCTTCAAGCAGAACTCCTCCAGTATCGGGATTCGGCACCGGCGCAGGAAGCTTGGCAGTATCATCGACAGGCGCATCATCTGCAAGCCGGGGTGGCAGAGCCTCACCGCCGTCGGCCTCGCTGAAGCTGCCGGGGCGCTGCGAGGTGAGGCCGCTGAGGCGCCAGCTGAGCGCGATCGGCTGCGGCGGCAGCGCCATGTCCCCTGCCGGCATAGACGCGCGCCGCTCCGGCCGCGGCAGCGACGACGGCGAGCGCGGCGCCTCGCAGCCATCGGCCTCCAGCCGAGCCGCACCGCGCCTCCGAGCGCTGCCCTGAAGCCGCATGGGTTCGATGCCGCGGCCCCGCCTGTGCCACACAGTGAGGGCGCTCGAAATCCTCTCTAGTGGCGACACTTCATGTGGCTCGAAGAAGAAGGTCGTTGCTCGAGATCAACTTGGAACACAACGTATGAAAACGACGCTTGTAAGGCGCTGCTGACCTGGGAGATGGCGGGTCGAAGCGGTTTGGTCCCTCCAGGAAGCATTTCTGGTGGGGCCCGGCGACGCCCAGCGGAGCGCCTGACATCTGAGCTGCGGAGTGATCTGGCCGGGCTGGGCCTTTTGTCCATCCGGCACTGGCGGGCCGCTGGCCGCTGCGCCGCACGGCGCCGGCAGCTGGCAGCCTGCCACCTACGGTGCCGCGGCCACTGGCGGCCGCCTGCTCCAGGTAGCGGTCCAGCTCCTCCGCCACAGTGCCGGCGATCATCGGCGCTGCGCGCATGGGCACTCCTGGCTATGGGAGGTTACAGTGGGTGGGACATCCCAAAAGACTTCATATGCGTGCAGCTGCGGGCTGGCGCGCGTTCGGACAGCGCTGAGGAGAAGTGCAGGTCAGGAATGTCGTTCGATGATTTACAACCAAGCCGGCAATGAGCACAAATTGAGAGCTGCAATTTTCGCGCTAATCTAAAAACCCCGCCACAATTTCTATCGCCCTGCATGCAATTTCTGCCTCACACCTTCTGTGCGCATGTACCCTGAGCGCCTCCAGACACAAGCCCCTTTGAGCACTTCAGGAGGTCGAACACTCCTGTGCGAGCGTCACTTGCCAGAATCGCGCCCTGCCAGGACGGCCTGCGACATCGACCCTTACTGACGAAAATTCGATCGACAGCGGGAGTCGTCTGACAATCTCGGTTGGCCCACCCGCCCACTAGCTTGCGTGCTGCAGCCGAGGCGCATCCGACCGGCGGCACAGGCACTGTACTGGGTTTCCAAAGTCTGCAGAGGCGATCGACTGCGTCGGCGGCGGCCATGGAGACGTGCTGCGTCGTATTGCTCGGTGTGACTCAGAGACGTTGAAGACGCGGAGACGGCCGGCACCCGGCGGCGCTCGCCTGTGCCTGAGCACCTGCAGACATCTTCTAGTCTGTAAGGCAACAGAAGGGCCTCATGCAGGTGAGGACTGAAGCTCCTTGCGGCAAACAGCGGCAAGCACCGTGCTGATTCCTTCCTTGAGATGCTCCGTTGAAGGCGCAAGCGGCGCCCGGCGGCGATGGCACTCACCTCTGGCGCAAATGTATGCTTGTAGCTCATTGCCGATGTCTAAATAGCACTGCTCACCGTCGTATCACCTGCTTCGGCCTGCATCAGCTGGTTATATACATTCGGAAGCTGGGCACTGTCGCACGCTGGCTGCCGCGTGCCGGCTGTGTGCAATGCTTCAAGTGATCGTCTGAGGCACAGTGGCGCTGGTCGGGCCTGCAGAGGGCTTGCAAAGCCCTGTCGAGCCCTCGTCGCCAGGCAGGGATCAGTCTCGGGAAGGTGCCTTTGCTCCACGATGTCAAGCCTGCCCATCACGTCAAGGTGTCCTTTGGCGCTCAACTGGCTTACAGAAGACCGCTGGCGTGTGCAGGACGTACAGCACGGCGCGTCTGGCCGGCAGCAGGCCGTGACTGCTGGTGCTGACAACGCAGCGCTTGAGGGCGTGGAAGACGATGTCCTGGTGGACACCCGCGCGCTGGGCGGCAAGCAGAACAGTGACGTCGCGGTGCTGATGGCCCGGCGGGGCAATACACCCACCTCGGACCAAGGTGCCTGCTGCGCTTCTGCGCGCATTCTGGCCCACACCTGCTGCTGTGATGTTTCCGTGCATCACAGGGTCCTGCCAGCCCACATGCTGATCGTAGTCACACAATCTGCTGCAGAGGACCGGCCGAGCCAGTTGTCGGAGCAGAGCAAGTCGGACTTCCGGCCAGCGGGCGGACACACAGCGCCCAGCTCCCCCGACGAACAATCACCAGCGGGGGATGCGGAGGGCGATTTCCGGGACAGCTACGGCCACGAGGACGAGCTGAAGGTGGGTCACCATGTACCAGTATCTCTAATGATGTGGGATTCGTCCTCAGGGTGCACCCGTCCTTGCAGGGCGGTGTCCACACATGCGTGGAGCTGCTGGTTTGGTGTCCAGTGGGAGTAACACGATCGCCTCTTGAAACGTGCAGGACGTGTTCTTGGAAGGCGACGCGGCCATGCTCAGTAGCATGCTGATGCCCGGAGACAGGTGACCTCCAGCATGCGGAGGCACATCCATTTAGAGCAGCTTGAACTGATGCTGCCGTCCTGAAACTCCTTCAAACAGTTGCATCACACGTTTAGCTTGCACCCTTTGGTGGAGCCTTTCGCAGCCTCGCCTGAAGGTGCAGTGCTAACGCCAATGTGTGCTTGGTGCACCGCAGCAGCGCTGGGCGCGCGTCCCCCGGCCTCGGCCTGGGCGGCCTGTGGGACAGCGACGACGGCGCGGGGCTCATGTCGCCGCTGTCGCCCGGCGACTCGCCGTCGGACGCGCCGCCGCGGGTCACGCTCACGCTCGGCGGACTGTCGTTCCAAATGGGCGATGGCGGAGTGGGCATGCATGGCGGTCTGTGCGGTGCTGCGCTGGCGCAGCACACCAAGGACGCACAGCACAGCCACGGCGGCGGGCCGGCAAATGCAGCAGGTGGAGCCGACAGGGAGGCTGAGCGGCCGCAGCCCGGCGCGGCGGCCTCCTCGGCGGCCAGCCTCAGGGCGGCGCCGGAGGCGCAAGGCATGGAGGTGCCGCATGCAGGCAGCGGCAGAGGCAGCGGCGGCGCCAGCCCTGAGAAGGGCCGGGGCCACGCGTTCGAGCATACGCTGGATATGATGCCGGGCGGCCCTGGCGCCGGCCCTGCAGCTGGCCGGCCTCTGCCCTCATCGGCGCCAAGCGCCGCCGCCTGGCACGCAATGGGCGACGTCCGCTTTGCGAGCCAACACCTGGACGCGGTCTCCGACCCGCTGGACCTGCACTTCGGCCCGGCGCACGGCCATGGCCGCCACGGCGGCTTCAGCGCCTTTGACGGCGGGGCCGCCGCCGCCGCTGGCGGCGGCGGCGGGAGGCCGCTCGGCCTGGAGGAGCAAGAGCTCGGCTGCGGCAGCCCCTTCGGCGGCATCTTCGACTCGGAGCCGGACGCTGACGACCTGGACGCTGGGCTGGCCATGTTCAGCAGCTGCGCCTCGCAGCCGCTGCCGGAGGGGCACGCCCCGCACGGCACCGGCCCGGCGTCGGCGCTGCGCAGGCAGCCGCCGCCGCCGCAGGCCCGCGGCGGCGACCGGCGCGCCTCTGCGCCGTCGGCACAGCACCCGAGGGCGCACCCCGCCTGGCACGGCAGCGGCAGTGCCGGCGGTCATGCTGGCGACGATCGCGCGGAGGACATCACCGCGGCCGGTTCATGGGCGGCGCGGCAGCCGATCCACGCGGCGCGGCGGCCGGCGCTGGGCGGCGGAGTGGGCGATGGCAAGCCGCTGGCGGCGGTGGCGGCGCAACGGGGCGCCCGCCTGTCGGGCGGCAGCCGCAGCGGCGCCAGTAGCGGCGGCGACGCAACGCCGCGCAGCCACACGGACGTGGACATCCCACAACGCCCGCGCTCGCAGCGCCTCGCATCCCGAGGCTTCAAGCGCACGTGAGCCCGGGCCTTGCTCTCCCATGCAGCGTGCCGCCCGAAGCCAATGCTCAAAGCCGTGTCTTCGATTGTCCGGCTCAACACGCTGTCAATAATCCTACCAATCAGTGCACACTCTGTTCAGCTGCAGCCGAGCCTGCGGCCTGGATTCCCAACAGAAAAATCAAATGGGAAAGTGCCCAGGCACCAAGACTTCACACTCATTCTGGCGGCTGTGGCGCAGGCGGTCGGAGTCGGAGGATCCGACTACCGAGTCCGATGCCGCGGAGGGGTCGCCTTGGGCGGGGAGGTCAATCGAGAGCGCCGCCCTCTCCAAGCGGAGGAAGAACAGGTGACCCCCGCTGTGCAGTGCAGGCTGGAGGGCAGCTCTGAGCTGCTGGGAAGCTCTTGATCTGATGTGCAGTGTCGTTCACATGCTGGACCCCTCGTGGAAGCGCACGACTGCCCGCAACACGCCAGCTGCTGCCTCCACACGCTCGGGTGCGGCTCTGTGCGCAGTGCGGCGGTGCAGGCCACGACTGGCTCTGCTGCCGTCAACATGCCTCCGGGACAATTGATTTCTAGAACACCTTGACGGGCCCCACAACATGCTTTGCATGCACACAGGGAGGCAGCGTGGAGATGCACGACCGCAAGCTGGCGGACAAGCGGGAGCTCACCACACTGTCACTCATGAAAGCACGTGTGAGTATTGGTCCCTGCCAGTGGGCGCAGACGACGAACGCCTGCAAGGCGGCGCGGAGGGAGGCGCTCGTGACACAGTCACATCCTGTCATGTGAATTCTGCTTTCAGCCGTATGCAGGGAGGCGGCGGCAGAAGGCGCATGCCCGCACGGCGACAGTTAAGGAAGCGCTCATCGACCTCGTTCCTTTCGATCACATGAACACTGTCTCCTTTCGAAACTTGCAGGGAGGCGGCGCAGAAGACGCGCGCCCGCAAGGCGGCGGAGAAGGAGGTTGTGACGCGCGACAATGCGGCCAAGCGGGCGGACATCAAGCGCAAGCAGGCCAAGCTCGACCGCCTGACCGGCGAGCCGTCCGCCCTGGTGCGTTGGTTATTGACGTGTTTCTAGAGCTTGTACACTGGAGTTTTGGTGTCACAGTCCATAGCTTCCTGGAGCGGCGCGGACGTCGGTGCTTGCCGCAGCATCAGTGTTCGATGTCACCTGCCCAAGTGCTTTCAATACCTCGCCCAAACCATTTTCTGTCTTGCATTGCCGCAGCTGGAGTGATGGAGACGGAGCAGATGTCGTGGTGCGGCAGTTGCAGGGCGTGCTGCCACGCATTTCATTCCGCAAGTGCTATGGATCCATCTCCCACTCGAATTCGGATTTGAACCACTGCGCAGCTGGAAAGGATGGAGATAGAGCAGACGTTGGTGCGGCAGCTGCTTTGCAGACTCTCAGTCGCCGGCCGTTTTGACAGATCCTGGCGACTTTTGCATTCTTTCTTCATCTAATACCCTATGTTTGATGCTGCAGCTGTAGCGGATGTATGAGGCGCAGATCCCGGTGCGGCAGCTGCTTGGGGGGCTTTCATTGACTCCACCCCATCGGCCGCTTTCATAAATCCTGGCGACCTCAACCGTCGTTCCTTATCTAATACCCATGTTTTATGCTGCAGCTGGAACGGATGGAGCAGGAGCAGAAATCGGTGCGGCAGCTGCTGGGCGTGCTGCGAATGGAGAACACTGGCAGAAGCGACGTCGGCCAGCTGCAGGTGCGGTCACGCGGTTGCGTTACTGTTGAGAAGCGTGCCACGCTGCCCTTTAGGCACAGATGTTCAGTTCTTTCTGCCGACGGACACCGACTTTGGACGGACTTGCTATTGAGACTGCGGCATGGGTCATATCGGACTACAGGAGCATGGCACTCGAGGCTGCTTCTTGTGCTGCGCAGCATGTGTTCTGAAGCGCTTGGTCTGTGCCAAGCCGCGTGGCCTGGTCCCGCCCGACCACCGGACTGCTAGCACATCACTGACGCGCGTTTGCTTTTCTTTCCTGCCTGCAGCACGAGCTGTCCATGCTGCACAGATTCGTGCCGCATGTGCTGCAGCGGCGCATAGCCGCGCGGCGGCAGGCCGCCGAACGCACCGCAGCCGCCGGTCCCCGCTCCGCCTTCGCCCAGGCTGTCGGCCTGCCGCCCCGCGATCCCGCCGCCGGTGAGACCTGCGCTGCAGAGGCAAAGCAGCAGACCCGCACGTTGGCTATGACATGCAGTCCGCCAGAGCATCGTGCAGTTCGTCATTTCTCTCCAGCGTTGCATGGCGCATGCGCTGTCGCCAGCGGCAGGGCCTGGACACCAATTGCCCTCAGCGCACTAATGCCCATCTCGTTGAGTTGCCCTGATGAAACTGCACGCAGGCACACGCTTCATCTGGGGCGATCATCATGCGGGCGTCGACGCTGGCTCGGCCGGCGGCGGCGGCTCCGCCAGCGGCTCGCCGGCGCGCCGGCCGCAGCGCCCGCGCCGCGGCGGCAACAGCGGCGCGCCGCCGCCGTGGCACTCGCCGGCCTGGTCCGACAGCTACGCCCTCGGCGCCGGGCGGCGGGGCCACCAGCCGGGCCTGCCGCCTCTGCCGCGAGCCTGGTCCGCGGCGCCGCAGCCGACCCGCGGCGACTACTCTGGGGCAATGGTGAGCGCGCTGCTGAGCTCACCTGGTCGATCAAACTATCATTGTAATTGGATTGTCATGCTGAGGTCATCCTGAAAACCGGATCCCTCAGCGATGATTCCCGCGTGGGCAGCATCCTTGGAGGCATGTCGGGCATGCGAAAAAGCCGGCACTGAGCTTCGTTCTGCTGGCTGTGAACGTTGGGGACTGGCGTGCAGGCTGCGAGGGCAGGGCACAGCCCAGACCGCTGCCGCAGCGCCGGTGGGCCAAAGCGCGGCGGCGACGGCGCCTCCTTCCCGCTGGGCCCCGACTTCAGCAGCGGCAGCCTGAGCGGCAGCCTCGGCGGCGCCCCGTGCGGCACGAGCCCAGCCGGCAGCGGCGCCAGCGGCCTGGAGCGGGGCGCGCCTGAAGGGCTGCGCCCGCAGCGGCGCACGGTGCGGGGCTCGCGTAGCGCTTCGTCTTCCACATCTGTCTGATATGTCCGACTGTTGTATGTTTAGTGTTCTGCTCAGTGCACCTGTAGTGAAAGTCTGTCTGTATGTGTGTTCAGTGGTGCATGCGCTGAGGATCCGCTATCCATCCTGCGCAGGCCAGCCTGAACGAGCAGGCGCGCGGGCCGGGGGGCGGCCGGCGGCCCGCGCCGCCGCAGCCGTCGCCGGGCACGCTGCAGATGCACTTTGGGTTCCCCATCCGCCGCGAGGATGCGATCTCGGCCGAGGCGCTGCAAGCGAGCCAGGTGCGGTGTTGATGCCATCGGTCAGCTGACAGGGTTTAGGGTGTCCGGCGCGGTCTGAAGCCAGCGCAGCCCGTGCACAGCGCCTGGGTCCTGGCTAGTGTAGCGGCGATGGCGCCGCCGCCAATGCCCCTGCTGCTGCTGCTGCCCGTGCTGCTGCTGCTGCTGCTGCCTCTCCTGCTTTCGATGTTGCCGACACGCAAGCACCCTTACCTCAGGGACTGCGCAGGCTTCATACCAAGGGGTTTCAGGCAAGCGTGCAGCTATCATCTCTGTGGGCAGCAACCCCTGACCCCTGAACGTCGTGCCCGCAGGGCGACGTCGACGAGGCTCACGAGTTGCTGCGCTCATGGAAGCGCACCGGCCGCCGCACGCCCACCGTACATCCTGACCTGTAGCCCCAAAAGCAGCTGCGCTGGCCCCCCACCGCCGCCTGGAACCGGCCCGCTTTCTCGCTACCCCTGATTCCGCGGATCGCACCAGGAGCAGCGGTTGGCGTGCCGCTGCGCCTTCCTGAGGGGCCGCCGCGGCGGTCGAACAAGCTGCGGAATCTGTCTGGCGCTGCAGCACCCTGCTGGCCAGCAGCAGCCAGGAGGATGCGGTGGTGAGCCAGGCGGCCGCATTCCGCACATTTGCTGGAATGCTGTGACATTGACGCTGCTGCAGCTACATATACATGGTTTTGATGGCTGACAGATGACGGCCGCTGATCGATAATGCTGACCAGCAGGCAGCCTGCCCATTTCTTAGCTCGCGACGCTTGCAATTTTACGATTCGGCATGCTGTGTGTGCCTGTACCAAGACACCGCTACGGCGCGGGGCACATTGCTGGCTGACCGCAGCTGTGCGCAGCCCATCTCCTTTTTTGGTTGTCTCTGCTGGCAACGTTGCTTGCCTTGTCTGAGGTGCTTATGTGTAGGGTTGAACGTCCGTGAAAGACTGGCATCGTGAAATCAAGCCGCTTTGAGAATGCTTCATCGGTACACATCACCTGCATCAGCATCAGCTCGAGGCTGGACCCGTGCCTCCTGGAGAATAGATCAGCAGCATGAACCTTCTGCTCCTGACGAGCTTGCTGGATTAAACCACAAGAAACGTGCGGCGCACTGTGGCATGCCAGCACAGGGCGAGCGCCATATGAGGTGCGAGAATCAACTCGAGCTGAGCAGCATGCATCTAAATGCGAAAGCAGTGTGTCCGAGATGAAGCACTTGGACGTCTGTATGTGTACATCGTTAGATCAAACTGCCGCCAGAGTCGAAAGCTTTGCAAGCTGCCTCCCTGCTTGCGACCCTGCCAGACGCCTCCCGCTCTGGCGGAAGCGCGTGCGAAATCGCCCGTCGCCACGCGACCCGCCGGCTCAAATGGCAGCGCGGTGCTGCTCCGGGCATTGTGGGTGACGTTGCAGTGCGCTGCTGCAGCCGCCGGTGCAGGCCGCCCCAAATGCTGCGCCGCCGCCGCCGCTGGGCGCGCGCCAAGCGCCCCTGCCGAGTCGTTGATGTCAAGGCCGCGGGTTGGCGCCGCCGCGTCACTGCCCCCCGGCCTCGCTGCTGTGGTTGAGGGAGCAGCAGTCGGACTTGTGGGAGTCGTCGGAGGTGCCCTCCAGGCTGCCCTGCCGCAGCGAGTCGTTGCCGGTGCCCGAGGACGCGCCGCCCGAGTTCTGCGGCAGCAGATATCACATCATTTTCACATGAACGCTATTCTATCGGGGAGCAGACCGCTGAAGCTTTGTTCCGCTGACAAGACGACATGCCAACGGGTGGCACGGCATGGCACCCGTACTCCAAACTCCGATCCTGACTCGTGCAACCGCCAGAGAAAGCAGTGGATGCGCCATAGCTGGCTGCGTGCACAGCTTGCGCTGGGTGGAGAGGCGCTCCTCCTCAACGGTTCACAATTTCGTTTTTTTTTTTTTATATTCAATTTCATGTCAATATCTGCAGCCTGCGGGCGCACCTTGCGCTGCGCGGAGAGGCGTTCCTCTTCTGCAGACGCGGCCTTCAACAGCTCGGCGGCCTTTGGGCAGCCCTCCGCTGCGCGGCCCAGCTTGAGCGCCACACTGTTGGCAAACGTTGAACGGGTAAGAATCACTCGTGTCTTGTCTGGATTGCAGCATTGCTCTCCCCTGAGAAGCTCGGTGGCCTTGGGGCAGCTATTGCTCTATCGCGCGGCCTAGCTCGAGCGCCACGCCGTCTGCCAGCGCAGGGTCAGGCAATCTGTCTCGAGGTGCCGTTTCACAACCGAGCAACGCCAGGCAATGGATCGCACAAGAAAAGCCGGGGTGTTTTAAAGGGTTTGAAGGGACACCTGTTGGCCAGCGCCAGCTCATCCGGCCGCGTGGGGTACACCTCCATCACGAACAGCAATGTCTGCGCGCAGCGGAGGATGTCACGTGTCAGAGGCGAACTCCATATTGATAGCAGCGAGCCAGAGCGAGAGCAACCGTGTCAGATGTGTCAGCAGGGTATCCCGCACGTGTGATGTGGTGCATCAAGTCGATGCCGGCGGCGCACCTGGATGGGGCTGAGCACGCGGTGCAGGACCACCATCTTGTGCTCCATGAACTGCTTCTGCTCCTCCCGCAGATTGTCCTGCAGGTTTTGAGCAGGGCTTCAGGCAAAGCACAGCTGTTGGCACGACGGACGCATGCTGCCAGAACTTCACGAGGTGTGCCACTGCACTAAAATGCGATTCCCGGCGCTGGCTGAAGACACTGGCCTCATCAGCGGCGAATGCAGCGCAGGATGCACAGCGCTACCTCGGCGCCGATCATGCTGCCTATTTCGTCAGCCGGCGCCACAGCTGTCTTCGAACACGCGAGAGCTTCTTGTTTCCAGCAAAATTCAAGAATCAAGGCGCAAACGGGGGCAAGTCGCAGCTACGTCGCAGGCGAACACACGCACCTTGAGGGCGTCGAGGGTGGCGTCCAGCTGGAGGGTGTTGCGGGCGCAGTCCAGGTAGGAGCCGATGGACATGCAGGCCATCTTGCCCTCCAGAGTGGGGTCGCCGCCCGTCATGCGGCTGTGCGCATCGCCCTTCGCCGGCGTCGGCAGCATCATGCCCATCGCCTGCGCCGCGCACATTAGGGCAGGTCAAAATTCACAACTTCAGCTGGATGTGGTGGCAATTGGCTTGTGCCCTGTGAGCAGCCCCTTCCTTTGGTCAACGTGAGGCTTTGGAACTTCTGGACTTGTGACTGTGCGGCCAGGCTGACTGCGGCACCACTGAGGACAAGCAAGATGGTGAAAGGCGGCGAACCTGCATGTTGAGGGACTGTCGCTCCTGGTAGATCTGCTTGAGGCGGGCGAGGTGCTGCTTGCGCAGCGCCAGCAGCGCCTCCTCCTGCCGCGGCACCAGCCGCAGCGCCTCCAGGATGCGGCCCCACCTCGCCCGCTCCTGCAGGGTTTGAATGGAGAAATCATTGTCACAGGCTATCCGTAAAGCCCTCCCGCTTGAGGCGCCTCCGGCAAGCGTCCCGCCTCGCCTGCTCACGCACGGGTGCAGCGCTTGCTGTCCCCGACCAGCTCCACAAAATGCCCAACAAACAAGCATATGCTAGGCGGCCTCCCACCAGCATAGGATGCAGCAGTGATAGAAAGAGGGCTGTAAAGGAGTGTTTGGTGTGTGGCACGGAGCGCAATACGCACCGTGGCGCAGGAGTGGCCGCCGAGCTTGTCGACATCACGGCCCATGACCTCCAGCACGCGGATGCCGCCGCGCCGGTCCAGCTCCTGGCTCGCGCGACAGCCGCTGCTCACCAGCTCCCGCACCTGCGCCAGAACCTCCGCCGCCACGCCCTCACCTGCGCACGGCAACACTCCATCCGTTGGCATTCGAAGGCCAGTCAGGCATGCAACAGCACGCAGCACGTCGCAGCTTCTAATGCGGTGCAGGCCTCTGCGAGCGAAGGAGGAGACTGGGGTGCACTGTGGCCTGCAAAAGCCAACAGTTCCAGCCAGACGGCTCCTAGCACAGGAGCCTGCACTACGAGGCGTCTCCAGATAGGGGAGCTTGCACCAGTATGCTGTTGTGAATGGCTGCATCATTCACTGCACAGAAAGGCAGCCGTTCTGCGAGTTTGAAGGCACCCGTCTTATGTAAGATACCCAGCTGGGAGAACGGCTTCGGTTCAACGCACCCAGGGGGTTGGCGTTGCCCAAGTCGTGCTGGGTGGAGAGGTCGCGCATCGCAGACACCAGGGCGTCGTACTGCGCCCGGCACGCCTGCAGCTCCCCCTCCGACAGCGTGGCGTGTACCGCCGCCCGCGCAGCGCCGCCCTGTGGCCAGTCCGGCTGGGTTCAATGAATCTGCAGGCCTGCCAGACGTGTGCACCTTGACAGCCACGAGCAGCCTGCAACTCTCCCTCTGGTAGCGTGCTGTGCACCGCCGCCCGCGCTGTGCCGCCCTGCAAGTGCGCAAGTTGGACTCAGCAGAAAGCTGGGTCAGCATTCAGCCGGCTTTGCATGAGGCAGCATTGCAGCTCCGACTCTGACAGCGTGCTGTGCACCGCCGCCCGCGCCGTGCCGCCCTGCAAGAATGCAGGCTTGGAGTCAGCATCTGCCCGGTGTGCGCGACACAGTGGATCCTGAACTCGCCATGACCCGTCGCTGGCTGCCATGCGGTGGTTGAGTTCAGATATTTACATGAGTGTTGGGGGGTCTTTGAGTGCAGGGGCACATAGATAGCAAGTGCAGTAGCAATGGGCAGGACAGCGCGGGTGACACTATGCTCTGCGTCAGAGCCTTTTGCACCTCGGCCTCGTGGGGTTGGTTGCCGGCGGTGCCGCTGGAGTGGCCGTCACTGGAGGAGGGTGCGCCGCCATTGAACGCCGCCGCCAGCTGCGCCCTGAGCGCCGCCAGCTCAGCGTCCTTTGCCGACATCGCATCCGACAGCTCCTTGGCCTTCCCCTGTTGACAGTACAGGTGTTGCATGTCAAATTGTTTAGACAGGTGTTTGTGAGTGCGAAGTGCCTCTGACAGCTCCTCGGCCTTGCTCTGTTGCTCAGGGATTGGCATCAGCACACAGGACGTAATGGTGTTGAGCAGCGAAGCCAGATGTGCTTGCATGCAGCCATGGTGATCCGGCACCAAACCGACAGGCTCATGCTGCAGACATGCCGCATACGGAATTCGCTTGTCACGCGCAGCTGCGTGATAGGGTGGCCCACGCACATGTAGGGTGGCGTTCTGGTTCTGCAGGCCCGCAATCTCGAACTGCTTGGCCTGCATCTGATCGGTCAGCACGTTGAGCGCCAACTCCAGCTCCTGGAACCGCTGCTTTCGCCGCTCCCTGCACAGGCGCACAAGCACAGGCAAGTGAGCACTGCTGGGTAAAGGAGCCAAACATGCACCAGAACTTGGACAGCATCCAAGAGCAGAGCTTACAGCCCCTGTATGGCGCCAACACAGCAGAGCCTCCAGCTCACCGGTAGCGCTGCTGCGCTTGTTTGTTCTGCAGCTGCTGCCTCGGGTTGCGCTTGGTCTTGTCGTGATCCAGTTGGTGCAGCGCCTCCTCGCTGCTGGTCGCCGTCGCATGCTTCGCCGCGCTGCCCCGCCCCCCGCCACGGGTACTCCGCCCGCCTGCTGTTCAAAGCATACGCGTCAGCAACTGGCGGTGCATCTGTGAAAAGCACTTGGACTCACAGTATTCAGTGCTGTGGCAGCTCAGGGACGGGCTGCTGACCGTTTGCCCATGCGTAGCGGCATTGCTGGGTAGAGCAGCAGTGCTGCATGATTGCTCCAGGCGCACCGCGCGTCGTCGACTCAGGCCCTGAGGCCGAGGGGATCTGCGGCATCTGCGGCGCAGGCATGGGCGAGCTGGACTCCGGCATCGCCATCGTGTGGGGCACGCCGTTCGTAATCCCGTAGACACCGCTTGCACGCGGCGGAGCGCCGCTCGCATGCAGGAGGCCATTCTCCTGTGGCGGCGCCGCGGCGCCGCTGCTCATGAAAGGCATCGATAGCGCCGGCAGCAACGCACTGTCGCCCGTGTCCATGCGCGCCAGCTGGCCTGTTACGCCCAGCAAAAAGACAGAGCTTGGTGCAGCCGCAGGTGGGCGCGAGCTCCCTGCAGGACTCAGCATGACAGCGACTGCAAGCGCAGTATCGATCCGACAATTTGCACATGCGGCAGACGATCTAGTGACAGCACCCCAGGTGCAGCGGTGTGCGGACATAGTAGCTCCGGATAGCCTGCTCGAGAGATGACTCACAGCACAAAGCTGCAGGAGCGTGGCCTGCAGGCGGATTTGCTGCGCATCAAGCGGTTGGGGCTCTGATGTGCGATCCGAAACGCCTGTACACGCACGAGACGGTTCGCCTGCTTGGGCTCGCCCCTGAATTGCAATTTCAGGGCTACCTGCATAGTTGTGGCCCTCGCGCGCCCCCATCTCCAGGTTCTCCACGTAGCTGTCGAAGAATGTGTCCACGGGCACCATCTCCTCGTTAAATTCGGGAAAGTTGTCCAGGAAGCCTAAGTCCAAACTGGGAGCGCTCAGCGGGACTGCAGGCCCCGGAGCAGCGGTCGCGGCCATGCCGCCAGCAGGCGCGGCCGCGGTACCTTCGTGGCAAGCTACCTGGTCTGAGCTGAACCGCTGCCCAACGCTTACTGCAACCAACTGCGAGCACGGTTGCTTACGTCGAGATTGACACACTCAGCTCTCTGGGCAGCTTTTCGCGTCGCCAGCGCACGAGCAGGAGACAAGACGTTCACCTTGCGCTGCTCTCACGAAATGCAACGAAGCTTCTTGTGCTCGGTGCGACAGCGGCGAAATGTGTTTAGTTGCGCCAGCTGGGGCAGGGACATAATGTCATACGCGGAGATGTGGGTTCCCTAGGGTTTGCCGTAGGTGCACATGCACGTTCCCGTGTAGGTTGTGCCTGCCATATTTGGAAAAATAATAAGTATCAGCATTACTAGTTAATACGTAATCAGTACATACAGGTTACTTCCTCATCCTCCTCCTCCTCTCGATTCTCCAAAGTCTTCGCACACTGTGGAATATACTGCCGTTTTCCGGTCGCCGCAGCATGCCGCCAGGGGAAAATGGCCTGCCGCGGCCCTGCCGCCGATGTTCGCCGCCCGCCGCCGCTGCACAACTGGCTGCCGCAGCCAGATTTGCGCTGGCCGCCGCCCACATTTCAAAATCTCGATACTGTTTACAACAGTACAATAATTTTATAAAGTTCCTTAAACATATACTGCCCGAAAACACTGCTGTTTCTCGGGTATACTGTGAAATTACTACCAGTATGACAGTACCAGTAGTAGGACAGAAGACAGGACGGCACAACCCTATTCCAGTCCTCGCATCACAACGAGCAGACCTGGCTTAAGCATGGAGTCATCCGACACGCAGCGAAGCGCAAGGACACAGGCACAGGCAAGTGGGTACCGCTCTGTGGAGCAACAGCGCGGCGGCGGCGGCGGCGGCGTCAGATGTAATTCAGCTGTGGCAATCGTCCCAAACCGAGTGCTGGAAGCCTGGCGGCAGGCATGTTTACTGTCCTTTTTTTGACATGCAAGTGTTCGGCATGGCGACCGCGACAGCAAGCATACGTAGTGAGTCTGGTGTTCGAGGACTGTCCATGCATACGCGGAAAAGGCAGGCAACATAGTTGTACCTATATACATATATATTTGTGTTTACATATCGTTTCGAAAATTCTCTCACGGAGAAGGAAGGGCGAACACAAAGCTCAGCCACAGTCGCGGCATTGCACACATCAAGTCGGCAAGGTCGCAAATTCATGGAACAATGATCGAAAGCGAATGAAAAGCGCACGCGCAAGCGAGAGAAAAGAAAGCAAAAATAGTCAGTCGCACTGTCCCGAATTCTGCACCATGCCCAGGGTCAAGAAGACGGGCACCGCACAAGCCACCATTTGCACACTCTCTAACAGGACAAAACCGGGATGACCGATGATCAACACATGAGTGGCTGGGGCGGCGTCTCTTATTCTACCACATAACTTATGGCAGCCGATCCTTTTATTAAAAACTGCTGAGCCGGCAGCGCACTGCAGGGCGGACGAGACGAGGGCAGGGATCGATATGCCTGCGAAGCTCATCACGACCGCGCCACAGTCAACTGCCAGCGCCTGAAATACAGCTGCTGAAGCTGTGCGTGCCAAATCATGTGTGATACTGATTATCGGATCGGTGCCGCTGCGGCGCGAGGCCGCCGCTGCGGCGCGAGGCCGCCGCTGCGGCACACGAATGCCGCCTGCGCCGCTGGCGTCGGCGGGCAACAGCTGACAGATGCCTGATGGTCCCACAAAGTGTGCGGCACCAGCGGCGCAAGCTTGCTGATAGTCTTGGTGAGATGTTCTGACGGTCTTGGGGTCTGACGGTCTTGGGGGCGCCATTGCCGACGCCTCAGAAGCACTTGAGCAAGTTGGGGTCGTCCAGCATGGAGCTGAGGGGCTCAAGGGACGACTGGCGCAGGAACCACTCCAGTGGGTCCTTGAGGCTGGGCATGGTGTCCATCTGCGGGACCTCCGCCTTGACGGCGTCCTGCGCCGCCGGCGGCGGCATGGCTTGCGGGACTGCACGCAGGACGCATTGGATCCCGTCAGCTACCGGGAAAAAAGGGACAGGAGGCAGCACTTCTGCACATCTGACTGTGTGGCAGGACAGACGGGTCCGAAGCACGTCGAGCTCAGTCGGGCATCGCGCCTCCCCACGCGCAGGGTGCTGCTGTTTCGGGAATGTCGGGCAACCAGGATATTCACAAGCTACAGCCAGGAGGAGGCGCATACCCTGGGAGTGCATGCTGTGGGAGGGGGGCGCCAGGGACGCGGGCGCCGGCATCGAGCCCGTCAGCTGGCCGTAGTGGTGCTGCTGCTGCGGCGGTGGCGCGGCGCCGTGCTGCCCGCCAAAGTCGCGCACGACGGAGGTGATGGTCACGCCAGGGCGGAAGCCCGAGATCTGGGTGCTGGATGTCACGCTGGGGATGCGCAGGTCGCCAGGCTGGCCAGAGGTGATGGCTCCGCCGCCGCCGCCGCCCACACCGCCGGTGCTGAAGGCGTGCGACGCGGGCATAAAAGCCGCAGTGGCGGCGGCGGCGTCCGAGACCGCAGGCGGCGACACCGGTGGTGCGGAAATGTTGGGCATGCTGAAGTCTGCCTCGGTGGCCGAGCTGCGCGCCGAGTTGGCCTGCAGGCGTAGTCGGATTTGAACCGATGTCAGTGCGCTCTCGAGATGCACACAGTGCGCTCTCGAGATGCGCACAACAGGCCAAGTCTCGGTGCCGTCCCACTCTCAATGACGCTGAGGCTGCCACAGGCTGCAAACGGGGCGGCGGAGATGCAACGCCGCCTGCCAAAGCAGCTGGCCAGCTGGTGCAAAAGACACAGCTGTCTGGAGGCGGATCAACAGAAGTGCTCCACTGCAGATCCGTTGCTTTCAGTACTATGCGCACCTCGAGGGGGCCGCTGCCGCAAGAGACCTCGTGCTGCAGCCGCACGTTCTCGTTGACCGCCGCGGACCATTTGTCGCGCATCTGCGTGAGCTGCCCCAGCAGCATAGCCTTGTGCTGCTCCACCTCCTGCAGCCGCGCCGACAGCGCCGCCGTCTGCGCCTGCATCGCGTCCATGCGCGACTGCATCTCCTCCATAGTCTCCTGCCGCTTCTGCCGCACCCGCCGCGCCGACTCCCGGTTGGCCACCCGCCTGCTTGCAGTTGGCAGCAGTAGGTCAGGGGCTGGGCAGCAGGGACATGCCAGGCACAGTTCCTACACATGAAAGTGTCCCACTGAGCTCCAGAGGCCGAGTCTGCTGCCACATATGGCAGCAACGCTTTGGGTGGCAGCTGTACCAGATCTGCTGTGACTGCTCTCGAAGGTTTTGGGAAGCGATTGCACCTCTTGATGCGTCGACGCTCCGCCTCTGTCAGGTCCTTCGAGTTCACGTCGCCCTTGTAGGTAATGGGGCGCCCGACTTTCTTCTTCTCCTTGAGCGGCGGCCCCATGGGGACGATCTCACAGCCAGAGGTTGTGCCGCTGTCGCTGCTGGCGGGCTGCATGCCCCGATCCAGCTCTGCGTATGCGACCGCCACCGCGCTGCCGGACTGCGCGCGTGTGCAGGGCCTGCAATGGATGCGTAAAGATTAAATGTCGAACAGAAGATACTAACGAAAAAACTTGCAGATTCTTCCGTGTCGAAAGCAAAAGGGCAATAAGCCGGGTTGAGAGAGAGAAGGGTTGATGACACATATGCCCTTTTCCTGCACTTTTTGCCTAGCGGGATTGTACAGCGGTCACCAAGGGCACAGACGCTTCTGAAACTTACCTGGCAGCATCAGCGGCGGCGTCCTGCTGGCTCGCAAAGCTGTACATCATGCCGCCCGCCTCGGTGGAGTTGCTGAACGGGCTGTGCAGTGTCTCGATCATACCTGCTCGACCGAGGTCCACGCCGCGCGAGGCTTGTATCTGCGGGGCAGAAAGAATGATGATGAGACGGTCGCGGTCGCAGAGGACGATCAGTAGCAGCGTCTTGGTCGCAAAGCCTGCAAGAGAGCCACGTCGCCAGGCCAAGGCTGAGAAAGCCGGTACCAGGGTCATTCAGTTCAGCTGCAAAAGGCACGCTCAAAGATCATCCCGCAGCTCTGTCTGGTGCCGGACCAGACAGAGCCGCGGGATGCTGCTTGAGCGTGCATTTTGCACCCGAAAGGCTGCGGGAGGTTGCTTTTCCTCCCACGCAACTGGGCTATCAGTCATGACGCCGGCCGCCGCCGGGAGAGGGAGAAGGGAGAGAGGAGCTGTGGAAGGCAGTAACTAGCTTCCATCGAGACCAGTGTCAATCTCTGGATCCCCCGCTGGGAGCGAGGAGGCAGAGAAAATGGTAGAAAGCCCGTGCTGCTGGTCATTCAAAGCCGCAAGGAAAGCGCAGGAGATCCGGCGCACCGTAAATGCGTCGGCTGTGGCAGTATGTCGCCGAACGGAAGTATCCTCACCGGGCCTGGGAGGACCATCAAAGCGAGAACCACCAATGGCTCTGCTACTCACTGAACCGGACTGAACCCGTGGGGAACCTGGTTTCCATGGCCACGTGCCTGGGAAATGAAAATCTGACGTCTGCACGGGGAGGTGTCCTTCCTATTCCCCCTGCGCGCATCTGCGTGTAGGGTTTTACCGCTGCACACCTAGCTCTGGTCCACAGCCCACCGCCCTCCGTGTTTTTCAATACGCTGACGCCGCCGCCACTCCACAGCCGCCATCCGTTCCATCCCGCCGTCCCGCTGTATCGCCATTCCACCGTCGCGCCATCCCACCGTCCCACCGTCCCGCCGTCCCGCCGCCCTGTCATTCCGTTGTCCCGCCGTCCCGCCGTCCCGCCGTCCCGCCGTCCCGCCGTCCTGGACCTCGTCCGTCGCCTGATGACCTTCCTAGGAAATGCAGTACTTGTAGTCAGCTCTCCGAGCGGAGCGTTCCAGCCGCGTGGGCTGGGCTCTGCCGCCCCCGCTGCCGTTTCCCCGCATTCTGTCGGACCATTAGACAGCTCAGCCTCACCGGGACTATTGCCTTTCGCTGGTCTCATAGGACCTGTATTCCCCTGTGGTTTCAGTGTTCTCCATTGACATTTATTTCGAACTGTGATCTTCTCGTGTTTCACCTCGGCGCGCTCACGTTCCACGGGAGTTGCCGCATTGTGCCGCAAGGTCTTGTCGTGAGATTTGGCCTTGGTCTGGACGCCCCTTGTAAAATCAAATCAAATCAAAAGACAGAGGGACACTGCGTCGCTTTTGCACAGCAGGGAGGTGGTTGTTGTGATATGACGCGCATTCAACGGCACAGGGCATGCGGGAGTGCAGCTGCGGAATAGGTATATGTGTTGTAGGACTGACTCTTAGAGGCAGGCTTGCTGTTGCTCATCTACTTACAACTCACATTCGAAACGCGAAGGGTATCCCAGTCACCTGTCTTAGTCCGTTTCTCACTGACGCTCTACAATTGTTCTCTGCTGAAAGCAATGACGAAACTGCTGTGGGCACCCAGACACCACTACCGCCCGCCGAAGCGGCCGCGGCCGCCGAAGGAGCCCCGGCCGCCGCCGCGGCCGAAGCCGCCGCCACCGCGGCCACCATAGCCGCCGCCGCGGCCACCGTAGCCTCCGCTGCCGCCGCCGCCCTGGCCGCCGTAGCCGTTGCTGCTGTCGCCGAGCTTGTGCTTGAGCTCCGGCAGCGCCGTCGGCACGATCAGGTGGCCGTCGGGCAGCGACGCGTCGCCGCACTTGGACATGAAGCTGTCCACCTGGTCTGAGGATACGTCGAAAATGGCGCCCTTGCCGTCCGCCGTCATCGTCATGCGCTTCAGCTGCAAACCAAACATGCGCAGAATCAGTCACATGTCAACATCACTATGCGCACAGTAGCAGCTCTCTGCATTCAAAAACAGGCGGCACGCTGCGACTGCCCTGCACATGCATACAGACACCCACAACAGGAAGGCGATGCTTGACGCACCTCCTCGACGGTGTTCTCGGGGACGCCGCGGCGGCGCAGCAGCCCGAACACGAAGCCCGGGCGGTCGATCTGCTGCTCGCCGACAAACTGCAGCGTCGTGAAGTCCTCGTGCGCTGTCAGCAGCGAGCGCGAGCGCAGCTTGGTGTGGCCCGTGATCTTGGCCAGCGCGCGCGCCAGCGCCGCCTCTGCGCCGCCCGGCACCGTCGCCAGCAGCTCCCGCGCCGCGTCCATAAACCAGGGCACCACTGCCTCGTTCACCTCCTGTTGAACCGAAAGAGATATCGTCTGAGAACGATTCAAGTGACAAGGTAATATATCGGCACTGTCGCCAGCAGCTCACGGGCCGCATCCATTGTCCAGGGCACCACCGCCTCCTTCACCTCCTGCAGATCATCAGGTGGAGAGGTGTTCGCATGAATTACTCGATGCATTTGAGCTGGATCTGATTGCAGAAGGTCCAATGCAGGTTGCCTGATGCAGACCTTGCACAAGAGGTTTCGACTGTCCCAGGAGCTGATGAACCCCCTGCCAGCTGAGTCTGATTCCCCTGGCAGCCTGCCTTTCACGGGCATGGCCAAGCAAGAGGCGAAAGCACAAGGCGACGGAGCGCTCACCCACTCTGTTCCTAAAAGAGCAACGCATTGTATGTATGAAGACACTGCAGCAGCGAAGCTCACCTTGACGGCCACCGCGGCGCGCTCGCCGGCGATGCGCGCCATGTCTTGCGGCTGCGGCGCGCCGATGCGCTCGAACTTCATGCCGGCGCGCCGCTCAATGAGGCTCACCAGCCCCTCCTTGCGCCGGTCAACCAGGACCACCGAGATGCCGGTGCAGCCCGCCCGCCCCGTCCGCCCTGCATCAGGAAAATAGCAAGATCAGTCGGGTGCAAACATGATGCTGCTTGTCCAGCTGTCCTTTAAGCTTTTGTCCGAAGCAGTTGGTGTATCACAAAACGCAAAACTCAATGCGGCTGCGCAGCACGATGCAGCTGTAGGTCTGCGTGTTCTTCACCATACAGAGGTTCGCAAGCGTGCCTGAGCGGTGGATGTAGGTCTCGGGGTCCTTTGGCGGCTCGATCTGCAGGACCAGCTCCACGCCGTTGATGTCCAGGCCGCGCGCCGCCACGTCCGTCGCAACGAGAACATTGAACTGGCCGCCGCGGAAGCCCGCCAGCGTCGTCTCCCGCTGGTTCTGCGGTGCCAAAAAATACGCATTCGTTGATGATCCCATGCTTGGAAAGGAAGCTCCTTTTAGACCCAACAAAGTCCTCCCCTGCTGATACAGGGAGCATCATGACCTTTTTGACGACACGCGACTCGGCACGATTGGCAGGCAGGGGAGGCTCTGGCAACATCACTGTGCGCAGCACCAGACAATCAGACAGGAAGGCGTCAAGGTTCGCAACAAACAAAGGCGGACCTGGGGGATGTCGCCGTGCAGGGCGCGTGCGCCGCAGCCCTCGGACAGCACGTTGGTCAGCTCGTTGGCGTCGCGCTTGGTCTCTGTGAAGATGATGGTGCGGCCGCCGGCGCCGTAGCACTTCACCAGGTCCGGCAGCATCTGCGTGCGCTGGCTCCAGTGGCTAGGCAGCACCAGATGTCGCACGCTTGTCGACGCCTGTGTCGCAGAAGGGTTTTTGGGAATGAGCGAGAGGGCGGCGCTGCCGAGCCTTGCAATTCAAGTGGCATTCTAGCTGCCGCGCAGCGTTGTCTACAGGCAAAGCACAGTCTGCATGGAACCACACAGACGAGGCGCAGCGCCAGCAGACAAGGGTGCGTCAAGTCGGGTCGAGACCGGTGTGCCACCCACAACAGTGTACTGCCGTCGGCAACAACAGCTGCGCAGCATCTAGCATTGTGCCCAAATCCACGCTTACCTTCATGCGCTCGTTGCCGACAAGGTCAATGATCTTGTGGTCGGGTTTGAGGAAGCGGCGGGTGATGTCCTTCACCCAGGTGGGCAGCGTTGCTGAGAACAGCAGCGTCTGCACCGCGCCCTTGTCCTTGTTGGCGCCCAGGATCTTCTCAACGTCGTCCACAAAGCCCATATTGAGCATCTCGTCGCACTCGTCCAGCACCCGGAACCTGTCACGCTCAAACGTCACAACGTTCAGACGTCATGGGTCAGAAAGGCAAGATTGCCAGGCGCCCCTTGACCAGGTAGCGCTCAACACAGGGCTGCCAGCGGTGTGGGCCATGTCGATATGCAAAAAGGAAGCAGAACATTGCACTGCTCGGAGGAGATGCAGAGCCGAGGGCAGCGGAGAATACTCACAGGAGGTTCTGCACTTTGAGGGTGCCCTTCTCCATGAGGTCCTTCACGCGGCCGGGGGTGCCGATGAGGACGTCCACGCCCCGCCGCAGCGCGCCCTCCTGCGGGCCGTAGGGGCTGCCGCCATACACGCACAGGCTCGCCACCGAGAAGGCCTTGCCGATGTGCTCAAAGTCCACGGCCACCTGCGATCAGGTGTCACGGCTTTCAGGGGAAACATACAGGGCTGAGCGCGCTGACAGCCTTTGCAGTGCTGGAAGGGTGCATGCATTTGCACCCGGCAGGGAGCTGTTGCTAAGAACAGTGGCCATGACAAGCGTCATGTTCCCTCAACGATTCCTGTTGAATTCCACGGTGTTGCGCGGTGCAGCAGGCCCTTCCTAGATTCATTGTAATTAACTTTTTTGTCGCTGAGTGACTGCAAAAGCTGCTGCAGCAGAAGCACGCTCATGCGTGCTGTGCAGCTGTCTGCGACAGACCCACCTGCTTGGCCAGCTCGCGGGTGGGCAGCAGCACGATGACGCTGGGCGTGCGGCCAAAGGGCCGCCGCCCGTTGGGCCCCATCGTCTCGAGCTTCTCCACGATGGGCAGCACAAACGCGAGCGTCTTGCCGCAGCCGGTGCGGGCGCGGCCCACCAGGTCGAAGCCGCCCAGTAGGTGCTCGAATGTTTGCGCCTGCAGCAGAAGCACCGGCAGTTCGGAACAGGTGCAGTAGAGGTTTGACGGGCACACACGGGAATGGCAGCGGTGGGGGCATGCTGCTTGTGGGAGTCACCAGCTGACTGTGACGGCGGCGGCAAGCAGTTGCGGAGCAGCATGAAAGACGAGGACACTCGTTACCTGGATGGGGAACAGCCCGTTGATGCCCTTCCCGATGAGCAGCTTCTTGACGGCCGGGCTCAGCGCAAAGTTGTCCAGCGCCAGGGGGTCCACCTCCGCCACCGGCTCCGCGGCGGCAGTGGCCGGCGGCGACACCTCGGTGGCCGCCTCGATGTTGGACTGGGCGCTGGCATCCGAGGAACTGGACGGCGTCGCCGGCTGCTCCTCCGCCGCCGCCGCCGCCTTCTCCTTCTTCCGCTTCTTCTTTGCGGGGTCCTTCGGTGTGGCGGTCTGCGTGTGCAGCACACAGTCAACGTGTAAATGGCTGGGCAGGAACCATGGCCTCAGGCAACCCCAGCCGCACCGAACTGCTGGTGCACATGCACAGCAGGGTTTCAGTTTCGATGCAGAGTGCTGGTCCTCAGCCGAGACCGGCCGCAGTGGCTAGGAGTACACCAAAAGGTGCAGAAGGACAGAAGCACTCCGTAACAGGAGGCTGGGCAGCCGGTGCCAAAAGTCACATCGTCCGAATGTGCTGCACGCCGGGAGGAAACTAGAAGTGGCCCGGCAACGGCCGCGGCTGTAAGTAGAGGAGAGTCAAAAGGAATCTGATGCCATCTGTTGCGCATGTTTGCTCTGAGAAATTCACCTCGGAAGTGGCAGCCTCTGAACTGACGGCTGCCTCTGCTTTCCGCTTCTTCCTTGCCGGATCCTTCTTCGAGCCGTCCTTCATCTTGGTCGACTTTTTGACCTTGAGTTTCTTGTCCGTTGTGTCCTCCGCTGCCACGGCAACTGCGCCCATGTCTGCGAAGCTTTGCTGCTCAAGACGAAATGTGTGCTTGACGAAAGTCTCCGTTTCGATAACACGCTTACTGGTGTGACGTCTCAAGTTGAACCTCAAGTCAAGTCGCAATTGCGTCGCGGAAGTCTGCGTGCAAATTCGCTCTGCCAAACGAGCCCAGCCTTCTTGGACTGGCGGCACGAGCAACTCGGCGGCGGATTGGCGGCCGACGACGCAAACGTCTCCTCGCTTTGCCCCCCTGTGCAGAGCAAGCAAAATTTTGTTGCCATAACATCAACGTGCTGCTCTCGCTTGCCAGAATGGCTGCCATGGGGTCGTCGGCGCTTGCGGCTGGGCATACTCGCGTCTGCGGCGGTGCCGGATTCAGCGGCAGGAGCCATGCACACTCGTGTGGCATGCCCGGCCCCGCGCCGCAGGCACGCGCGGAGTGGCGCATGTGGGGCCATCGACAGCAGCACGCCTCGGTGGTGCGAGAAGCGGCGGCGGCCGCTTCTTCGGCCAAGTCGCCTGAAGCCGCGCTGCTGGAGAAGGCTGCGTCATCGGCGTCAGACTTCTGCGGCCCAGAGGGTGGGGCCATGTTGCTTTTACTGCTGCTGTGGAGAATGCATGGTGCCGGCAGAACTGCCACGTTATAGAGCCTCGGAGCCGTTGTTCTAGTAGCGAGACCATGATGCGCCGTCGCCGCAGGCCAGGTGCTGCGCCGGGAAGGCGATGCGGGCGGAGCGGCGCCTGCGGCGCCCAGCGCCGGAAAATTCCACATACACACCATGGGCTGCCAAATGAACCTGGCGGACAGCGAGCGCATGGCCGGCGCCCTGGAGGTCAGCTGTGGTGCATGACGCTCGATCATGTTTTAGCGTCTGACGGTGGCGAGTGGCATTTGCTTGTTGCTGGTGATCAACGGTGATTGTCGAATGTCTGCCGCTGTTGTGCTGCAGGCCGCAGGGTATGAATGCGTGGAAGACGCGTCAGACGCAAATGTGATCGTGTACAACACCTGCTCGATCCGCGACAAGGCGGAGCAGAAGGTCTACTCTGCGCTCGGGCGCCAGGTGGGCCGAATCGCACGTGCACAAGTGCATGTGCACACTTGCTGTGGACAGCTTGGTTAAGAAGATGCGCTTGTCATGCACTTGTGGTATTGCAAGCACCACTATGCTGACAGGAAAATCCACTGCCTCGCACAGGCCAAGCGGAAGCGGATGCACATGGGCGATCTCAAGATCGTAGTGGCGGGCTGCGTGGCGCAGCAGGAAGGCGCGACGCTGCTGCGACGAGTGCCCGAGGTGGACCTCGTCATGGGACCGCAGTACGCCAACAGGTGGGGCCACTACAAATCGGCGCTGCTGGCCTCTCCAGGTGTGTTGAGCGCCTGCACGTGGAGGAGACTCATGACCTGCAAGCTCATTCACAGGCTGACACCTCTCATCAAAGAGGGGCAGGCGCTAGCTCAGCACTGACAGTAAACAGCTGAACTTGGCGTCGGCTTTCCATAGGGTTCAACGTATCGGAGTTTGTTGATGAATAAGTCGCACATCCTCCACAATGTCCAGCGGCTCGGTAGCAACCACCTGGCTGCCGGCGTCCACCTGCTCCAGCAGCTCCTGTATCCTGCGTGTATTGAAGAACGAAGCATTCGACACAAGAGCTGGAAGAGCCGGCATCAGCATTTTCGGTTCCAGCAACTGATATGTTTGATCGCCACCACCTGGCTGTCGGCGTCCACCTGCCCAAGCAGCTCCTATCTCCAGGAAACCAAATGCTGGTAATGATGCTGTTTGGTTACTTTCTGCAGGATACAGGAGCTGCTGGAGCAGGTGGACGCCGGCAGCCAGGTGGTTGCCACCGAGCAGCTGGACATTGTGGAAGATGTGGCGACGCCGCGCCGCGACTCCGCCGTGACCGCCTGGGTCAACGTCATCTACGGGTGCAACGAGCGCTGCTCCTACTGCGTAGTGCCCAACACGCGGGGGCAGGAGCAGTCGCGTACGCCCGACGCCATCTGGGTGAGCCGACAGGAAGGCTCTGAGGCAATGCTGATGCACTTGGCAGGATGATTCTGCCGCAGTGCCTGCCACGCGTCCTTGCAGCTTGGCAAGCAGGCGACTGGTAGCCGGCTGCCATGTGTGCGCCGAGCCGGCGGCTGCAGATGCAGCTGGAGAAACAGTGCAAATACGAGATGCAGAGACACATCACAGGATGTCGTTCCTGCGGCATTGCAGAACGAGATGCTGTCGCTCGGGGAGGCGGGCTATTCAGAGGTCACGCTACTGGGCCAGAACGTGGACGCCTACGGCCGCGACCTGCCGGGCTTTGCGCCCGACGGCTCAGGCCGTCGCGCGTGGACCTTCACAGACCTGCTGCGCCATGTGCACGGTGATCACCTTCATCTCAGCCGTATTTGCTGGTTTCAGCGAATGTGACGTGCTCGTGCACACAGCATACCTCGAGGTTGGAACCAAACCCGAGCTGTTCGGTGACACCAGATGCACCTGGCATCAAGCGCATCCGCTTTGCGACGAGCCACCCGCGCTACTTCACGGAGCGGCTCGTGCGCGCATGTTCCGAGCTGCCCAAGCTCTGCGAGTTTTTCCACATCGTGAGTGCCTCCCTGAGCCCAAACCCCTGTGCTCCCGCTCCTTCGACCTGCGCCTGCTTGCCTCGCATTCCGGCCTTGTGTTTTGCCTTGTGTGCGCCAAGCTCTGTGTATCCTGTAGCTGCGTGGCAACGTGCAAGCCTACCTGCCGTAATATTCGTGAAGGTTGTGTCATCGGGTGTGGTCGTGTGATTGCTGTCACGGCTGCTTCCGCAGCCCTTCCAGAGCGGCGACAACGACATTCTGCGGGAGATGAAGTGCGCTTTGGGCAGCCTCCATGTTGCTGCTGCTGGCTCCCGCTGAACCGAACGACCTCCGCGCCTTCACCTCCGGCGTGATTGCTATGTTACATCCCCAGAACATCTGCAGCATCTGACGTTGTTGAGTTGTGATGGCCGCAGGCGGGGCTACACGCACGAGCGGTATCGCAACATCATCCACAACATCCGGCGGTACATGCCGGACGCCTCCATTAGCGGGGACGCCATCGTCGGCTACCCAGGCAAGCTTTGTTGGAAGGACATGTCGCTCCTTGGTGCTGACAAGGGGCCATGAGTTCTCCTGCGATCCATGGAGTACTTCTCGCAGGTGCTGCTTCAGAAAATGCATGTGATGTGTTTGGTTCATCATGAGGGTGACTTCGTGACTCTTGATGACACCTCAAGATCCCCTGGATGATGCAGGGGAGACGCAGGAGCAGTTTCAGAGGACGTCAGCGCTGGTGCCAGGTGCTTGTCGATGTTTGCGGGAGGACCCCGACATTGACTTCGGCTGTCCAATGCTGCAGGCGAGACGGAGGAGCAGTTTCAGCGGACGGTGGCGCTGGTGCGGGAGGTGGGCTTTGACCGCGTCAACACCGCCGCCTACTCGCCACGCCCCAACACGCCGGCGGCCGTGGAGGAGGAGCAGGTGAGCCCCGCTGAGTCAGTGCCTGCCGAATGAAGCTTGCACTTAACTCCACACATCAGCAGCGCCACTGGCCAGACTGGCGGCTGCCATCCTGTGCAGCCGCCAGTTGGAGAAGTACCCCGAGGCAAGGAACTCCACACAGGCGGAATTGCTGACGGTGTCAAGTTCGTGGAGGGCATAATATTAGATCGTATTGCGCGCAGGTGGCGGACCTGGTGAAGATGGACCGCCTGAACCGGCTGAACCGGGTGGTGAATGAGGTGGCAGAGGAGCGCGCGCAGCGCTTTGCCGGCCGCGACCTCGAGGTGGGCTCAGCTGCACCAAGTTGGACGTCGCCAGGCGCTGCACCTGTTCCCTTACGCCCACTGCTGCTGCTGCGCTTGTCTCTGAGATCATGCTCACGTGAATGCAAGCTTGCAGCGGTGAGCAAGTAGCTTGAATGGTATATATAGCTCCAGAAGCACGGCAAAACGTAGCCACTTTTTTCCGTGTGCAGGTCCTGGTGGAGGGGCCAAACCCGCGGGGCAAGGACGGACTAGGCAGCGCCTTTGGGCGCACACGACATAACAAGCTGGTGTTCTTCGACGCGGACGGCGAGGCGATGCGCGGGCGGCTGATGCATGTGCGCGTCAATAGGGTGCAAGCGTACACCCTGTATGGCGACCTGGTCGAGACGGCGGCGCAGCCACCGGCCGCCGCTGCCGCGGAGCAGCTCTTCGTGCCACAGCCGGTGCCCGCCTGATTCCATTTGGCGAGAGCTTTTGCAGAGTGCTGCCATGGATCAGCTCCATGCGCATTCCTCCGCGTGGCCCTGATGCACACACCTGTGGCTTGTGCCCGTTCTCTGAAGGTTGTGAGGGTTACGCATCTGACCCCAAAGCGTCGCGGGCATCTGCTGACACCGTTTTTGTCGAACCGGCTAATTCAACGACACATCTCTTTCTAGATAGTAAGCACACGCGACATTCATCATCTGACATTCTAGCATGAATCCATGATGCAAATGTACGCCGCCGCCGCCGTCGGGCAGAATGCTGCATGTGAAGAATGCCGGCACACTTTGCCTTTTGCGCGCAGCCTCAGCGCCACAATATCACTGTGAGTGTAGCTCAATTTGTTTCGCGCGAACGCGGCAGCACTCGCGGCCTCCGGAACGTCCAGCTTGCAGAGGTGCAATTCGACTGCAGTCGCTCTCGAACAATGAAGCGCAAGCAGGCAGACACTCCGCCGTCGTCTTCAGGTTCAGACTCTTCAGACGATGAGACAGATTCCACCGGAGAGGAAGACGCCACGTCCAGCAGTGAAGCATCCAGCAGCGATGCATACGACTCAGACGGCGCCAGTGCGGAGGAGCACAAGTCCCCACAAGCGCAGCAGCAGCAGCCTCAGACCGAAGCAGCAGTGCCAAAACATTCAGCCGCAGCACAGCGTGCTGCGCCAGCCAGGAGCGCCCCCATGCTGCCATGGATGCGGGTGCCGATCGCGATTGAAGGCGGCGCCTCAGTGCCGCTTGCTGACGTCAGGGGCTTGCATCCGCAGCTCGCTGCCGCCATGCAGTCGGGTGAATCCCATGTTATAAGAGTTCACATCATTCAAGCAAGTGCACCTGAAGGGCCCCAACTATGTTCTGCATGGCGACACCCGGCGGCGCAACATCGTGCATCGGAAGCTAAGCCAACAGCATGCATGATGCAGATAGTATCATCAAAAACCACATCATTGTCTCGAGCTTCAGGCACGGTACTTGACCTTCCTCTTGTTGCCGCGCATCGTGCAGCCGGCTTCGCACAGCTGTTCCCTGTGCAAGCGGCGGCGTGGCGGCAGCTGGCCGGCGGCCACAGCCAGGCGCACGACCTGTGCATCAGCGCGCCGACAGGCTCTGGCAAGACGCTGGCGTACGCGCTACCCGTACTGTCCGCGCTGATAGGGTGCGCCTCATCCCGCATTACTTCACTTTACTACTTTACTCAGAAGTGCTTGAGGAGATTTCCTCAAGCACTTCTGAGGAAATCTGCGAATCTGCTATGCCCATCTGACATGCTTGTAGCTTTCTCAGTGGTGGACGTGCTGTCTCAATGGCCCTGCTGTGCAGCGCTACTCTGGCTGCAACCTCACTGTCCCGTTCAAGCGGCGTTTTTATGCTGTGCTCATGGGCAATGCTACAAACTACAGGGGGCGGAGCGACACGGTAAGGGCGCTGGCGGTGCTCCCGACGCGAGATCTGGCGCTGCAGGTGTTCCGGGTGTTTGCGCTGCTGTGCCCTGCCGCCGGCCTGCGTGCTGTGCTGGTGGCCGGCAAGGCGACCCAGGTGGGCAGCAATTCGCAGACGACGCCCCCGGTTACGACACAGTTGCCCCATCACGATGCACTTTACCACAAACAAATGGCAAACTTGTCCATCAAATGCATCAAGGTGCAACTGCCCCGACCGCTCTCCCCGCGGCGCCGTGCCCCAGCCGCGCCCCTTGAGTGCAACACAAAACTGCTCCACCTGCGACACCCGATCCGAGTCCGCTGCTTGCAAACCAACAGGCCGTCGAGGCGGCGGCGCTGGTGCCGGGCAGCGACGACGGCGCAGTCAGCCACCACGGCAGCAGCGGTGGCGGGTGCGGCGGGCCGGACATAGTGGTCGCAACGCCGGGCCGCCTCGTGGCGCACCTGCATGGCACGCCGGGCTTCAGCCTCGCGGACCTGCAGTTCCTGGTGAGTTTTGCTGGACGTAACGCTTTTAGTGTGGCAGCGCCGTGTGTATACAACTCTGGCCATGTTCCTGCTTGTGCACCTGCTGTGCGCGCCATGCGCCAGCCTCAGGGCTTGGTTCGGTTCCACAGATTCGCAGTGGTTGTCCTGTTCCTGTTTCGGTCGGTGCCCCGGCTTGGTGGCAAAAGGACATCAGATTGTCCACAGACTCATTTTGCTGCATGCGGCAACACCTGGGAGATATAGATGCGTAATTGAGATCCCTGTTTTGCAGGTTGTGGACGAGGCGGACCGGCTGCTGCGGCAGGCGTACCAGGAGTGGCTGCCGCAGGTGCTGGCCGCCATCGCCCACAGGGCGGCATGTGCCGCCGCCGCCGTCGGCAGCGGCGGCGGAAGCGGCGGTGGCGGTGCCGGCGGCGGCGGCTGGCGGCGGCCGGTGGTGAAGATCGTGGCGTCGGCGACGCTGACGCGGGACCCATCGAAGATCGAGCGCCTGGCGCTGCACTGCCCACGCTACATCGCCGTCAGCGCCGAGGACCACAGGTCGGTTTTTCCCTGGGCCGGCAGCCTCACGAACGATGCCATGGCCAAATCCCTCGATGTTAGCGGTTCCTTTGTGGAGCGCGGCAACCTTGCAAAGGACAGCTTGGCGCCCAACACACTGCAGTCAGTTCAGATTGGCACGATTCACCAATTTGCGGTACGAGAATGCTCTGTTTTCCTTGCTGCCGCAGGTACAAGCTGCCGCGACAGCTGCGGGAGCACAAGCTGCTGTGCCGCGACGCCGCCAAGCCGCTAGTGTTGCTCACGCTGCTGACGCAGCTGGCGGGGCAGCCGACGCTGGTGTTCGCGGCCTCAGTGGAGACCGCCCACAGGTGGGTTGTGCCTTGGGGCATGAGTCGCATCCGTTGATGGAGGGTTTGGAAGCGTGACCAGATGCACCTGAACAGCCAATGTGAGGGCAGCACTCATTGACGTAGTGTTGGGAAGCGTGACCAGATGCATCTAATTAACCAATGTTGAGGCTGGCAACACAGTGCAAGCAGGTGCAGGTGCAAGGAAGCAGGTGGTGTTGCTGTGGCGTGCGATGTGCCGATGCATGCGATGCGCAGGCTTCACGTGTTCCTGAAGGCCACGGCGGTGTTGGCGGAGCGCTGCGTCGAGTTTTCAAGCATGGTCAGCCCCGCGGCGCGCGCAGCCAACCTGGCTGCTTTCCGCAGCGGCTCGGCGCAGGCGCGACTTGAGCACACGCTGTCGACGTCCCGATGCTAGGTCGATTTCGACATGCTCTCTGCAAGATCTTCAGCACAAGCGCTGGTCCGTGTGGCCGACGAGGTCTGCCTCTGCGCGCTCTGAGTGGTTGTGTCCATGGGTATGGCGTCTCCGGTCCGCAGGTGCTGGTCTGCTCAGACGCGATGACCCGCGGCATGGACGTCGAGAATGTCGCAAACGTCATCAGCTACGATGCGCCAGTCTATGCGAAGGTGACAGCACCCCTGCTGACGGTGCTTGCGTTTCACTGAGATCCTGTTGAGGCTGCCTGCGTCAAATGCCGCCTTTCAGAACACACTTCTCTGTGCCATGGCCTCGCAGACATATGTGCACCGCTGCGGGCGGACGGCCAGAGCCGGCAAGTCTGGATGCGCCTTCACACTGCTGCGGAAAGAGGTGCGGCTGCAGCGCCTTGGATGCGGCAGATGAGGTTTTAGGCATGCAAGCTGCTGGCAACATGTGAAACGAATCGGGCAATGCTTGCCAGGCAGCAAATAGGATTGTATCGCGCAGGACATGCGGCATTTCAAGGCGATGCTGCGGAAAGTGGACAACACCTTCGTGAAGGACTTCAAACCAGACGCAGAAGCCATGGACGCCCTCAGAGAAGGCAGGCAGCCATGGCCTGCTGCATGTCTGAGCCTAATGCTATTTGTAGTTGTTTGCTGTTTCTATTTCTGCACAGTGCAGTGCACCGTAGGAAGCCGCAAGCTGACGCAATCTGCCGCACACTGCAGATTACGACAACGCGCTGGCACATGCGCAGGTCAGTATCATGACTTTTGCACGTCTTTTTTGTTAATCTTCATGTTCTGAGCGCGCAGGGTTCTCTGTTCGCTGGTATCTGAGGCTTCCTCTTACTGCGGCGCAGGCAGCTGCCGGCATGCACGCCAACAGCTAGCGCATGGACAGCGGAGGATGCCTGTCCACGGTATTGTGCTTGGAAGGTTGCCTGACAGTCCGAACGAGCTGGCACATGCATGTGCCTCATGCACACCATCCAGTTTGCCTCCCGCGCAAACCCGACCCAAGGGAGGGGGGGTGGAAGCTGCCGCCACCGGTTGCAATATCTTTGATCTGCGCACATGCACCATGCTTCTACCAAGTCCTGGAAGAAATATAGGCTTGCCAGCAGTGTTCAGTGTCACACTGAAGCTCCATTTTCACCGTACTGTCGCCTCTTGAAGCCTTCGCTGACCAGCAAGGTGTTGCAATTCGCACACTGGTCCGGACCTGTCACTAGCGAAATCAGCACGATGCAGACTACTCGGCTGCACGTCGGTCTTGGATCTTCATTTCAATCGAAGACCTTCCAGCAAGCGAAGTCCTTACGGTCGCGCTGCACCTCAAAACGAGTGTTGCCGTCAGCAGTCTCGCGAGACAGGGCAGAGACTGCCAAGAAGCCGCAGCCAGGCGACGGCAGCAAGGACAGACGTGGTGGTCTTGGCGATCTGCTCGGCCCAATCGGGCTAACCATCGGCGGTGGCTCCAAGAAGGTGAGCTGGCTGTGAACATTGGCAGCACTGTGGCGCTCACGATGGCACGCTACAGTTCACGCTGCACATCAGCTTGACGGTTTGCGATACATTTCCAGGAGGAAGGCAAGTCCGATGCGCGCGCCCAGCAGCAGCAGCGCGAGCAGTCCAATGGCGCCGGCGCAGGCGCCAGCCGCAGCGGCAGCCGCAATGGCAGCGGCAATAATGCCGGGCGGTCGGGAGTGGAATTGGGGCCCATCGCTCTCAGTTTTGCAGAGGATCAGAATGACCGGTCTGGCAGGTACCAGCCTCACACCATCGGCCGGCGTTGTCTTCGTTACGCATGCAATGTCTTTATCATGCATCCAGTGCTGCGACGCCGCACCCACCAAGCCACAGCAGATCTTAGGCTTGTCGCATGCACTTTCGTAGATTTGTGACCACAGGCGGTGCAACATTCAGAGTGTTTATCAGCTCCTGGCAGTGCACCGCATGTACAGCACATCAACAAATACCATCCAGAGAGCGCAACAGGCGGCCACACGTGCGTCGCCTCAACGCCCTGTCATACTATGTCCATCACAACTGCAGGAACGGAGACGAGGCGACGCCGTCGGGCGAGGCGCAGCGGCTGCAGAGCATCAGCTCCATGACGACGGAGGAGTGGCGCCGGCAGTACGAACAGGACGGCGCCGTGGACCTCTGGGTGGAGGAGGAGTTCAACTCCGGTTCGCGTCTCACGGTGCGTGCCTGGTGTTTTCGCAAATAATGAAGTAGTTGCCTGGGGAGTTCCTGGAAATCTCGGGAGCCCATGCGCTGTGTCTCCTCTGCGACTTGCCTCTGCGCGGCGTGTGGCATAGTGACAGCGCTCTGGTTGTCAGTGGAGGGCATGTGGAAACGGCTGCAGGTGCCTGCAGAACGCCGACAAACCCCCTGCGCTCCTGGCCGATGTCCTCCTTCCACAACGGAATGCAGGGCGGGCGGGACACGCACCGCGGCAACCTGCCAGGCTTCGGCTCGGGCGAGGGGCCGTCGTCCGGCACTTCTGCAAAGCACATGGTCCGCATTCACAACCCTGCGGCGGGGCAGGAGGTGGAGGTGGAGGTGCCGGAAGACAGGTGAGACTTCACTTCCCAGTCTGCATCCACGTTGCTTGCTCAACACGTTCACAATGACAATAGCTCAGGAGTTCCCCGAAGAGGTGACACGTGTCCTACACAGCTCCGCTTTGGCGGCTGCTGGCGCCAGCAGGCGTCAGCACCTCCTGGCCGTGCTTATGTGATTCCTTCGCGAGCTGGCTGCCGCAGGTACATCCTGCACGAGGCGGAGGAGCAGGGCCTGCTGCTGCCATGGGCCTGCCGCATGGGCTGCTGCACCGCCTGCGCTGTCAAGGTGCCGTCCGCTCCCTGCTGTAACCGCTCATGTGCCGCGCCTCGTTCCAGCCTGTCCCCGCCTCGCCCCCGGCCCCTGCCTCCGATCAGCCTTGCACCCGACAAGCAATGGCCAACAGCGGCAAAGGGGCAGACTCGCCTATGATACCAAAATCTCTCGCGGCCGCGGGTGCTGGCGGGGGAGGGGCAGCAGCCGCAGGCGCGGGGGTGTCGCAGCTGCCGACCAGTCTGAGCGCTGAGGTTTGACTGCATTCACATGCTCTTGCGTTCCTCCCGCAGGTGCTGGAGGGGGAGGTGCACCAGCCGCAGGCGCTGGGGGTGTCACGCTCGCTGCGGGAGCAGGGCTACGCGCTCATGTGCACCTCCTACCCGCGCTCCGACGCTGTGCTGCAGTGCGTGGAGGTGCGCGGCTTTTGCCCACGGCCCCAGACCTGGGCACTGGCGCTGTTGTGGCCGCTGCTGGCATTAGTTCTGCCTCCCATGCACGCCGAAGGGTCAAGGCATTGCTGATTTCTGTCATGTGTTGACGTGCGCACACCAGGCTGTCACCTGATCATGGAGGGCGCGCTGTACGACCCACAATTTGGCAAAGCTTCGGCGCAGCAGGCCACATGAACAAATGGCCTCTACAACGCTGGACCAAATCATGCCTTGTTGTGCGCAGGAGGACGAGCTGTACGACTTGCAGTTTGGCGAGGCTTTTGCGGCGCAGGCGATGGATCCCAATGACCGCAGGAACGTGCTGCGCGATGACTACGCCCTGGAGATTGCAGGCAGGCCGCTTCGTCTGAAAACACTATTAAGATGTCGTGTTCCTCCACAGGGTGAAATCTGCCCGTCCCATAGTCTGTGTGCACGGCAACATGTGTGCATTGCAGTAAGCATGGCACGCTGAACCAGCGCAAGATGTATCATGGCTGTGACACGAGTGCGCTGCGGCTCACGCATCTGTTTGGCGCGCGTGCAGACATGGACGAGTGAGCACGTGCTCCAGTCATGGGGACAGTGGCAGGCTACTGGTGGACTTGATGACGACATGGACAAGCCGCTGCGGTTGGCGTAGTCAAGGGAACTGACCTTTCATATCGCAAAACAGCACCGTGTGAAGGTTTCATCCGTTGCACGTCCTACCTAATCAAGATAGATACACCAAAATCGTGTGGCAGGCACGTCATTACAAGTGCCCATCAAACCCTTTCCCGCGTCCTGATCTTGAGTCCACACACTGCTGGCAGGTTTATATTGGAGTTAGCGGGACTGACAGCGAAGGGGCGCCTCCTCCCCCTCAATCTGCAGTCCCACTGACCCAGACCGAGCATCATGTGCCATCAGCGGCAAAGCGGATACTAAGCAGCCCTCGAGCTGCACACAAACTTCTGAATAGCAACGGTTGGGTGGCTGCTGCGCTTGGCAGCAGGGACTATTGCCTGCTGCACAAGCATAAGCATGCCGCACATGTATCATACTGCTGCCCTGCCGGCAGTTGGCACCACATCGCTGCGGAGGCGTCAGCAAAGGTCGCCAGCTACCACGGTCCAGGCTTCGCGGCAGCGCACACGCGTTCGATGCGAGATGCACAAACAAATGCAATCCCGTCCCTCCGCTGCTGCTGTCAACCCTCCACCGAATGTCAGCCCCAAGCGCCACATGCTCAACACAAAATGCGCTGCGCCTCCGCTTGGCCTGCTCGCCCGCCGACATCAATCGAATTGCGCAGCTCTTCACTCCTGCATGCTGTCTTCGAGGGCCGGCGACACCATGGGGCGGTAGGTGGCATGCAGGCAGCGCGAAATCTCTGCGGTGTTGCCTCGCGGCTTTGTTGGGTAAATCTCGGTGCCCCTCGCCCAGGCAAGCGTGAAGCCCAGCACCTGCAAAGACGAAAGGAATCATTCGCAGCCGAACAATACCACCGTGCTTCACCGCAGACCTTGAGTTCAAAGAACTGCAGCCCAGCTGTAAGTCTTGGAACCTCCTGCCACATGATGCAGCGGCGAGCCTGGCGCAGTCTGCACCTGTGGCTGAGCGCCAGGCTCATGGCGAGAGGGAGTGTGACAGCAACGCGCAAAGCCATGCACAGAGTCCGCAGACATTCGAAGGGCAGGGCGCGCGTTCACCTGCTGGCGCCACGCCTCGGCGTTGTAGGGGCGCCGCTGCCGCAGATCCTCCTGCAGACGCTCCAGCCACATCGCCCACCTGCACTCAGAGGGTGAGCTTTGTCATGACAGGCATGTGGGGCAGGCAGTCGACTGGACTGCAGGGACTGCCACCAGAAGCCCACTCCTGAGCCCAGCAGGCTGCAAGAGGAGCTGCGTGAGGGCAGGATTTGGCTATTGCCATGCAGCGGTCACACATGACGCGCAGAAGAGGTGCTCATCAAGCAATCTGGCTCTCAGGTTCTACTGGAAAAATACAGTCTGTCTGTCATGAAGGCGTACCGGGGGTGGTAGCAGCCGGGCATGAGGCCCGCCTACTCCTTGTTGGCGATAATTCGGTTCTGTCTTGACATACCTATGTCTGTTAGGAGGCGCAACGGGGTGGTAGAAGCCGGAGATGAGGCCCGCCCACTCCTTGTTGGCGTAGTTCGTTCGTTTTCTGTCTGGTGTCTGTCTAGTGTTATTTATGATAGAATATGAGGCGGCGCACCGGGGGTGATAGAAGCCTGAAATGAGGCCCGCCCACTCCTTGTTGGCATAGTCGTTGACCTCGCTGTCGCCGTCCGCGCTGGTGCCCCAGATGGTGATCTGCACTCGACAATGACTCCATGCAACAACAGTCTAACACCTGCTTTGTTTGATGTCGGGGAGCGTGTCAGGCTGAGACGTGTGGAGCGGTCTCAGCGGGCAACTGCAACGCTCCCTTGGCTTCCTTGGTGGAAAGCAGTGGTGTGCTGACAGCGTGATAGGGTTGCTTGGCGGCTGCGAGTTGAAGGTGCGAGATGCGAGTGTTGAGCAGGGCACCTGGGTGCGCAGGTTGCACTCGTACTGGGCGCGCTCCTCCGGCGCGTGCGCGCAAGCACGCGCTGCCTCGATGCGCAGCCCCAGCAGGAAGCTCCTGCAGCACAGCAGCCGCACTCTGGATAATTGAGAAACAGCAGCTGGAATGAGGTCATGTGGCCGAGCAGAGCCGTGGGACCACTCTGAAGACTGCAATACCCAAACCTCGCTGCGCCGGTCATGTAGTGCCATGCGCATCAAGGATCGCTGCGAGACGCAGACGGCACGGACGCAAGCTCGTGCAGGGCGAAAAGGTGCAGGCAAACACCGCCAGACGCAGTGAACGACTGCTCTATCATGCGTTGATGTTTTGAGCAACGCACGGCACAGAGGCGAGCAGCTCGTCCATGTCGAGGAGCAGCTGCAGGAGGCGGGCGCCATGCGCCGCCACGCCCGCCACGTCGCCCGCCTTGTACGCGCTCGCCGTCGCCAGCCACATGTCCCCCGCCAGCTTCGTCAGCACCTGCGCAGCACAGCAGTCGCCCAAAAGATGACATGTAATCATATCCGTTGAACCCGCCCGCCTTGTGGATCACCGCTCCCGTCAGCTTCGTCAGCACCTGTGTGGCATGGCACAGGAATCTGGCTACCTCATAATGTGAACTTCTGGATAATGCCTATCGCCAGCCACATGCCTCCGGCCGACCTTTTTCAGCACCTGCACAAGTGACTGAGCGGCGCTCAAGAGAGGCCAGCAGCGGGACTAGAGCCTCGGATACAGAAGCGGGTCCAGGGTCCAGGGGCCAGCAACCGGTCCAGGGCGTCGAAATGTATCGAACGACTGGCTGTATACTCCGGCCGGCTAAGCTTGCCCCTGCAAGATGCATGCAGCATGACAGCACCATGCAAGATTTGGTGGTACGGCAGAGTCGCGGTGCGATGGTCCAGGCGCACCCTGCCGCCCAACCGGCTCATGCGTGGTGCCAGGAGTCTGTCGCAAGCGAGCAATTGGTGGTTGCACGCTGGCGGCCAACGTCTTCAATGACGTACAGGTAGCCAGCTGATTCCATTTTGAAACCTGGATAACTCTTAGAACACAGAGCCTCTAGAACAGCACCTGGCGTCCGACGTCTGCGAGGTCGTACAGGTAGGTGGATCGGCCATCGAGCACAGACGCGCCGTCCAGCAGCTGGCCCCAGGCTCCCGCCACAGCCGTAGGGTCGTACCACAGGTGGGGGCGCAGGCCCCACAGCCCCACCTCCCCCGTCTCCAACCCAGGCCGAGACACCGGGATGTCACACACCTGTGGCCAAGTTGTGGCGGGCATTTGCTGATACAGCTTGATGGCAGAATCGCCAGTGCAGGCTGCAGGCTGGAAAGTCGTACGAAGGATTGAGTCCCACAAAGGGATACGGCAATGGGAGGCTGTATGGCCTTGATGCTGAAGATGAAGACCTGCGGTGCCGCAGCACGCCCAGCGGCAGCAGAACCGGGCAAGTGCAAGAGGAGGAGGGATGGCGAGGAAGTGCAGGCCATCTTCGGAGTATGGCGCACATGGTCCACTGTGCCATCGAGGCAGCTGTAGACGGTGGCGACCAGCGTCTGCCAGGCGGATGCGACGCTGGGCGGCGCGTCGGCGCCATACCTCCGCTGTGCATACTGCGCCACCCATGCCTCTAGCTTCGGCGGGCTGTGCCTGCAACGATCGTGAGGAGCAATCATTTGAAGTGGAGCCAGGCTTCTGCTGGTCGAGCTTGCAGCCCCTATCATTCCCAAGTTCTGCAGGCACCGCATGACACTTGCTTGCAGGGGCTGCATCCAGGGGCATGAGGCAGCATGGCGCTGCACCTGAATGCGAGCTCCGCCATCAGGTCGTAGATCATAGGATTCTGCTCAATGCCCTCCATGCACAGCCCCGTGCCGACGACGCTGCTGGGCGGGCTGCACATGGTAGCCGTGGCCCAGCCCTCCACCACATGCGGCAGCGCCCCATACATGCCTGCAGATTGGAACACAGCTGGTTTGCAACATTCCCTTTTCCAAAATATGAGAAAAGGGACATCAAGTGCCTGCTACATTTTCGGAAATCGTGGCAGCTCATGCAAGCTCCAACAGCTGTGGCAAACATCCGCAGAATATCAACATTGGACAAGTGGTGTGATGTTGTGGGGGTTGACCAGACAGGTTCGCATTGCCTGTGTTGCCGCCGAGGTTGTGCAGCATGCACCAGATGAAGGGGATGCCGTAGAACGAGGCGGTGCGCAGCCAGATGGGGAACACCTCCGCGTACAGGTCCAGTAATATAAGCCGCCCCCGCGGCACCCCGCTCAGCAGGCCCTGTAGCGATGACAGGACCAGTCAACATGTGCCAAAAGCGTGATTGCAGCTCCGAAAACGTAAAGGCTTGATGCTCAGCAGGCGCAGGGAGTATAACACATGTACAATGACGGCAGCACCCAGATTCCATAACGCAGCCGCGACAGGGCGAAGCTTGGGCTCTTCAATTAAAGACTCGTTTTTCTATTGCATCTGCCACGGCACCACACAGATCGAGAGCGGCCCACCTGAATCTGCGGCGGCTTCCAGAAGTAGCCCTCGTTGAAGAACAGCCACGCCTGCATGATCCACCGTGCAGTCGGGTCTCCGGCTTCCATTGCCTGCACAGCCAATCGAAAATCAGGCCAAGTTGAAAAATATCCGTTGTCGCGCCAGCAATGGCGTGCTCGGAATGTGTGCATGGAATATGTGACCATTCAAAATATATTGCCATGGTGCAAGTCAGGGAACCTCGAAACCACAGGCAGCTGTGTCAATGCTCACCCCGAAGACTGCAGCGGAGGATGCTTGCAGGAAGTCGGGATCATCGCTGGGCGGCACGTTCTCGTTGAAGGCGTCCGTTGCGTAGAAGCCGATGGGATCCGAGCCGTACTCAGCCCGCAGCTCCTGCAATGGCAACGAAACGGCCCATGATACACTTTCCGAGAGGTTGATGTGTGACGCGCGTCAGCAGAAGTCCTTCAAGACCAGGTACACATTTGGGCTAGATGATAAGCTTGCCTGCACGAAGGCGGCGCCAATGTCTGTGAAGAGCGGGTCTGATGGATCCAGCATGTAGGTGCTGGTCAGGCCCTCGGGAAAGCCGGCCCATGGGCCCAATCGCCTGTACCGTGCCTGTCAATTGCGTAAATCCGAAAGTCACAGGTCTCTAATAGCCGTGTGCATTCAAGCAGGTTCAAGCACAGCGCAGCTGCAAGCACCGGCAGCTCAAACAAGCTGCCAGCAAAAGGCTGCGGGAACAGTCAGAACTGCTGCCCTGAGTGTGCTCGAGCCATCAATTGAAAGCATCTTGATTACTGGTGCTCGCATGTTATATCGGGCTCCAAGTGAGATTTGGCACACACCTGCGGGAAGCGGGCGACAAGGGCGTCGGGCACCAGACCGGCAAAGGCGGGGAACACCGGCGTCATGCCCAGGCTGCGCATGCGCGCCACGATCTTCCGCTGCAGCTCTGCGCAGTTGGCAGACAGACATGCGTCAGCTGTCATGGTCGACGCCGAGACTTTGAGACCCGGTCTCAACAGTCCGTATTGCAATTACTTTCAAAAATAAATTCAGTGTTGCACGACAGAGCTGCGCGCTTGCAGGAAACCAGCAGCTCCCGAGAACACGTAGGAACGTCAGGCTGGATCCTGGCGCAAACCCCCGCCCAAAGCACTTCAGACAAAGCCAAGATGTGATCGGGCAGTGTCTTCCAAGAATGCACCGGCCTGGTCCTCGATCCAGGACAGCGGCAGCGGGCCGGCGTAGCTGTGGATGTTGCCCATGCGCTGCCACGCCAGGAATGCAGGCCCTCCAAAGTGCGCCTGCAGCTCCTCGCGGCTGACGCCCCACCGCGGCAGCACCTTCAGCCACACCGCCTCCTGGCCTGCAGCATGCACAGTAGCGGTTGCTTGAGATCTATCTGACGTGACCCGTGCTTCTGCAGACTTGAATTGCCGCCGTACTTCGAGCAACGGCATTACATTGCGTGCAGTGTCTCAGCTCTCAGCTGCGCCCCTTATGGGAGCACCGCCAGTTGCTCAATGATATGCAGCTGCCCAGGTGCCGAGGCTGCTATATGTCGTATCAAGTGCCAGTGTAGCACAAGTGCGTTGGGTGGCTGACTGCCTGTCACCTGTGAAGGCCAGTGGCAGGTTGATGCCGTTGAGCGCCATCCAGTCGATTTCCCGCTCCCAGCGCTCCCAGTCCCACCTGAACGTACAAAGAGCGTCTCGTCAGACACAGGCAGCAAGCGGAGCACTGGATTGACGGAACCCATGATGAGTGGGTCGGTGAGGACGCATCTGGCCAGAGGCAGAGTCGGGAAATTATTCACTGAAGCATGGACTTTCGTGGCACGTTTTACATATTTGCAAATCTTTGCTGGGTCCCCCCCACCAGGCGTAGCTGTAGCTGCTGGTGACCACGTTCTGGTAGTAGCTCCAGGGCACAGGGCGGGAGCCGGAGACGGGGCCCGCTTGCTCCGCCGCCGCCAGCGCCGACGGCGATAGGCACTCGTCCTCGATGTGGTTCCCGCCTGTCCACTCCCAGCTGACCGAGCTATTACACCTGTTGCAGCATTGAGATGAACCCATGTGGTTGATGCTGCTGCTATCGTGTCTCATAGGCTTTCAAATGCCGTGCACAGCATCCCATTTTCAGGCCCGAGGTTGGCATGCAAACGCCCGATCTGCATGGTGCAGGCATCATTTGAGTCACGGCAGCAGCTGATCTTGACACGTCACACCTCTAACTCCACCGCCAGCCACACTGCCGTCCGAAAGCAATCTTATCCCAGTCACATGGGCTCACCGATACTTCAGGAAGTGCAGGACGCCCGCCGCGACCTCGACGGCCGTGGTGCCGCGCACGTGCACGCACTTGCCATCGGACCGCGCCTCGAAGGACGCCGGCGCCTGCTCGGCGCCGTTTTCGTGCGGCCCGCCGGCGCTCGACGCATCGCTGCCGGCGTCGTCGTCCACCCGCAGGCGGAACTTTGCCGCATCGCCCAGCGGCAGCAGCCGCCACAGCAGACCACGCACGGCGGCGGTCTGCTCGTCCGCGGCGAGCCGCTCCGCTATGAGCCTGTAGCGGTGCCGGGACAGTCTCAGAAACGAAACTGCGGCTGCACCAAGCCTTGTGTGCTCTTCTTTGCATGCTTCTCTGTCTCTTTTGCATGCACAGCTCGCATGGAGGACATACTGCGCGGCACGTCCCCCGGAAAGGGAGAGCAGGCGCCGGCATTGGGTTCAAGCTCGTCGAGGTTTCTGAGTGGATCCTGCAGCAGCGGAGGGAGGCACCTGGCGTGCGCCTGTTCGTCCTCTGCATAGCTGTCGAGGCTGAATGTCTTCAGCGCAGGCGCATCATCTCCAGGCAGGACGAGCGAAGCCGCGGCGCCACCCGGTGGCAGCTCCGGCGTCAGATCGGTGTTGGGCTTGGCTTCCATCCTGAGTGATCACGAGGAACACGGTAGCATCTGGAGGGTTTGGCGGTCATGTCAAGCCTGCACGAGACGCCCAAGACTCGCTGATGGCCATTGAGATATGAGTGTGTTGTTTCTGCTCATCGGCCACAATTCTCGCGTAGTAACCGTCAGGCCACACTAAGACGCCACGCACCTGTGGCAAGCCGCCCAGAGTCCGGCAGGTGCTTGTCGCTGCTGCTCCTACACCGCACACACCGTGCAACGTGCCTAGGTACTGGTAGCAGTTCAGACGATCGTCAATCTCTTTCAATCATCCGAAAGCATTGCTTGTGTGAGTGACATCCAAGCCGCTGTACATCCTCCGAGGCTTTCGATCGCACCTGTTGTATGTTCACATGCACCAAACAAAAATTGGAGGAGTGAACTGTGCGTGTAGCAACTAAGCCAGGCTCGAACCAAGCCAGGCTTGAAGAAATTTTCGAGTAGCACAGTATACGAGATAGCACTTGAGTTTGCATTTGGCCAGTGTGGGCAGTGTAATTAATTCGTTATTAACAAAGGTTGTTATTAACATGTTATTAACAGATTCCAAACACAGGCCATGTTTGGAATTCGTTGTTATTAACACCCGCATGTGATTAATGCAT
>JAABUL010000293.1_pt1 | contig 108629 bp, 93 predicted proteins | sample 5559151 | NCBI WGS metagenome assembly JAABUL01 (sample SAMN10711876, study PRJNA513368) | rock metagenome | isolation source: Antarctica rocks | place: Antarctica: Victoria Land, Pudding Butte sud | reverse complement strand
ACTCGGATGCAGAGTCAGGTTCAGACATTGCGGATAATGAAGCTTTCGATAACATCATCAGCGCGACACCAGTTACAGATCGTACCGGTATCCAAGCTAAACAGCGCTTGAAACAAGGAGATGCCAGCGCTGTGTTTTCGCGTACTAAGGTAGATGCGCCGAAGAAATGGTAAGCATGAATAGATGAATAGATGAATAGATGCGAGCAATTAGAAACGGCTTGAACACGCCTCGAGCTTCTTGCTAACCTCAATAATGGTGTAACAATTATAAAACGAAAAACTAATGTCAAGAAAATCGCGTAAGTGGCCGCGGACTTTACTCCGGCGGCTCTGCGGTTGCTCCCGAACGAGAGCGAGAAAGGTCTTGGAAGGCACGCAGGTAAGAGTCAAATTAGAACAAAGAACACGTCTAGTGGGTAGCAGAAGAGTATCCCGTATAGTATTTTCTACGACCCTTTCAGTCCTGATGGAAATACACGATGAGTGGAGTAGCCGACCAAGCTCTCCTCTACCAAGTAGCCACGAAATAAAATACTTGTGATACGGAAGAAACAGACCCCCTCAGTCCTTCCACAGCTTTCATTCCATAACAAAGAAGAGTCTCAGCGATCTACTGTACATAAGAGACAAGCGAACACAAGCTGATATCGTACCTTATGTAGCATAGGCTCTTTTGATCAATACCGGTGAGATAGAATCTAGTTTTCCTTTCACAATATTCTTTGAAATCTTGCTCGTAAACTTGCCAGTGTATTTTCTCACTATGTAGTAGGTTGTTCGTTTCTTTTTTATATATCAATATATCAATATATCAAAACTGAATATCACAAGTATAATTCATCACTCAATACTTCTCAACTGTTTGTCTGCTTAGCATCATTATAAAAACTCACTCGCGCTTAAAATCATATTACACACTGACGAATGCAAGCTGAAGCAAAAAGCTCAACTCTAATGATTCTTCTTTGATCAAAATATATATTCTAGCACTGAATGCTGTCATCAAACGGACGGGTAAATGTTAATATTATATGTAAACCACCCTCAACCACCCAAGTAAATCTAAAAAAGAATTTCACTGCTGCTCTCCGCATTACATATATCAAAACCGGTATTCAAGTCACCGAAACCAAATACGTCAAGCCAACCATCGTCCCCTGTTGTCGAAAAACCGTCAAAATAACCTTTTCAAGGGAAGGCAAACTGTTCCTTTCTCGCAATAAACCGCCTTGCAAAATTTGCAATATTATCGACATGTCATCAGGGGAATACACCCTACCGGTATATAAACATTGATTTTGAAAACCTCGTAGGTGTGGTCCCTTGGTGTGTCCCAATAGAACCAATACGTGGCTGATGGAGAGCTTGTGTCGTTCGGAGCTCGACGAATCTGAAGGCCAACGTCTGTGTCCTATAAAGCTCTCGCAATGTACAGTATTAGCATCTTCCGATCTACCTCGGAGCTGAGATCGTCATTCGCACGAACAGTTTTCCCGCTCCGCCCCTCCTTGAGAATTGCCACCTAGGTGCCTGATCTAGCGTTTCTGAAGGCGTAGAGAGGGTAGAGATCTTTCCACCTCTTCCAATGACTATTCTATTCTCATATCCTCGACGTTGTGATTCATAGAGGACATCAGCGTTGTAGTGTCTACGGTCACCCCCGAGGTCAGCGCGCGCCGAGCCACGCAGCATGCTGCTCAATCTTTCTACAACACACCCCCTCTCTATTCCGCTTTCGCGTCCTCCGAGGAGCCATGGGGGTCGTCTGGCGACATGGTATAATTCTGCCATCTGCGAGTAGGGTCTGCCTCCAGCCACGCCATTGCTTCAGCACTAATGCCAAAGTCTGGGAAGCTGGCGCGAAGGTTGGGGTTGCGGGTCCGGTGAGTCCTTGACTCGACTGCTGTGTAAAGCCTGCGGTGAGTTGCAGGCTGGTCGGGAGCGAATCCTTCACCGCTGAATTATAATTAGCGACTATTAAGAGCGCCGTTCCCAATGGCATCGCTTGACATGCCTACGGACTGCCGTCGCGGTTCCCATGATCTCCGTCTGTTGCCATTTTAACCGGCAACGTTCGCCCTTCGGAAGCATAGATGTTTGACTCCCAAGGGCCAGGGAAAGCAGACGGCTTTGGGCCATTGCAAGTTACATAGCCCAGCACTAGGCTGCTGAGAGGCTCAAACAGGAGAGAAAGCGATGAAGAAGAGCATCTTGTCTCGTAACCACTCGAAACGAACCAAGCGACAGAACGAGAATCGCAGTAGAAAGATTTGCACCTACATCTCTTCCAGGTCCTCACCTTGGTTACTCTAGACATCTTTGTTAATTTGCCTTGCAGATACTATGGTAAACACAACCGTTTCCTGTCGCTGGATAATCGATGGAGAAATCACAGACAGAATCTCCGGCCGATCTCGACCGATTTTGCGGGGAACTTCTCCACACTCAGAGAAGCTACTGAGATGGCAATACCTAATGCGATGATGCAAGGGCCACCACGCCCAAACAATGGCCCACAACTGAGAATACAGTAGCTCATGTCAAGCACAGAAACCATGCGCCATTCATTGTCCAGCTGGAGATACTCTATTCTCCTTTCCATATCCCGCTGACAACCTCCTTTCCGCCGCCTTCTACATCAACCGCCGTTTGGTGGCTTCCGCCCGAGAGGGCGGAAGTGAGCTAAGGCTGCTCGCCCTATTGAGGACAGATAGATCTCTGACGCGATTGATCTCATTCACGTGCTCAATCGATTTTTGCAGATGAGCTTGCTTTTCCGCAATCTCTGCTGCTGACGAGTGGCCGTTGATCGGTGACAGGGCACGATCTCCCTCTGGGCTCCGCCCCGTTTTACTATCGTTGTCGTCTAGTGTGGACATTCAGATGTCGGAAGTGCTGATCTGCCGCGAAGCAGAATGTGCAGCTGCTGAGGGAGGGTCTTGAGAAGGCTGTGGCGGCGGTGCAGAGGGTTTCAAATTCTGAGACTTTTTGGAGCTCGAAAGTGTATTCTCTATCCTTTGTAGCGGACTTTATTCTCCGGTACTCACCTCGGGACTAGCCTTTGAATCTCTTCGTTGGATGCCGGTGGCGTGGGCACTTGTGCTGGTTTCGATCGGCCAAGGTCATGCATGGTGTCTTCGTCTCATACTGTGGACTTCAGTAAGGCCCGGCTCCTTGCTGGCAGCGCGCAATGACTTAAGTTCGTTGAGCAAGTCTTGGTTCTTCGCTTCTGCGGCCTCTAATGAATCTTTGAGCTCTTTCTGCTGCGCGGCGGCCTTCTCCTCCTTCATACTCTAGTATGCTGCTAGAATCGATATTGTGCAGGCATGCAAGTAATGTACTGCGTTGTGATTGCGTTTGAGAAGACCAGGCTGCCAAGGGCAATAATTTCGCTTTGTTTACTTTCGTTGAAATGCGCGTGAGGAAAGTGGGAGGGCTGGCTCTATCAGGCCGAGAGGGTCCCGACGCCGATTGGCAGGCAAGGTAGGGCTCTCTCTGCCTGCAACTGTCCCTGGCATTCAATATCAGACACCTCCAGAAGAAAGCTCAAATACGGACATCAAATCCTGAATCCTAACCTGCTGCTGCTTGAAAGCCTGCAGCTTGTAGCTTGCTCGGTCCCAAGAACGGATGAGCACAACTACTTTGGTCAAAAGGATAATTCGGAATCGATATTGTGAAGTGAAAACCGCTGTGATGCTTGATTTGAAAAAAGGGTGATGCTCGATCAATGCCAGTTACTGACCGGCATGAGTCGATGTTCGCTGTCGCTTCTGCTAGTACACATTCCCTCGACCATACTAGTCCACGTTGGCAGCTCAAGTAACTGCATGCTTTCAACTTCTCCGATGTCGAGGTCTTGACTACAGTGTTCCACGCCTGTTGCGCCCTTCTCTAGTCGCAGTACAGAACAAATCTGGATATCTTAGACGCAAGCTGAAACCAAACCAAGCATGCCTCGGTTGATGTTGAACTACCCATCAAAGTCAGTCGAGCTGATATCCGGGCATTGCAATCACCAAGAGTAACACTTGCGTTGTTCAGGCTTCGCCAATGCTCGGTACGCCTCAAACGCTCTCTTCAAGAACAGAACGGTTTGCCCTGTTGGCCGAGCAAAGTAACGGATATGTATCGAGCTTTCCGATAGACGCCATTTTTTGAATCTTAGGAAGACCGGTATACACGGAGATAGGTAAACAAGAGACTCAGGCATAGACCAAGGCCCGCCAAGCCAATGCCCATGTACAAAGCGCCCCTATAGCCTTTCAGTAGGTCACCTCCGCTTACCTGCGACTCGACAGTGCCCGCGAATCCGAGGCCTATGGAGATGCTATAATTGACGACGCTAGAACCTCCACGTCAGCGTCCCGAAACAAAGCTCGATGTGGACTCATCGTTCGTTTTGACTTACGTCATGATCAGACTGGCTGCGATTCCCTGATGTTCAGGCTTCACCGCATTGCTCATGATAATCGTAGCAGCAGGAAAGCTCATATCGATACCCCATGTTATGAATATCATGCTCACAAATGTCTGAGCCCAGTAAGTCTGAAGTACAGGTGCCGTAGCAACGAGCACAGGCGCGATGGTGAATGAAGTGAGTGACAATGCCATGACCCAAGCTGGGTGAAGAACCTGAAGAAGTAGACCAGTAATGATGGAGGCAAGTGCACCGGATATGGCCGCAGGAACATAGTAGGCAGACGTAAGTAAAGGACCGCTGCCTCGGATCTGCTGAAAAAATTGGAAAGAATAATAGATCCAGATTCCGAAAGTCGCCCATCCACAGCTAACACACGCTATCACGAAGCCTATATCACAGCTAATGACATCCAAGGGAACAAGTGGTGAAGATGAGACCCGAGTCTCGATTAGGAAGAAGACCACAACAAGACATATGCCCAGTATCAGAGTCGTGATGACAGCGGGCTCGGCCCATGAAGTGGCTGGGGCTTGGTTCCATGCAAAGTTGATCAAAGCAAGTGCAATGATTCCAACAGATCCTCCTAGTACGTCTAATGTTTCTAACAGCTGCCAGAGACTGAGCTTATTGTTATCCACGGTCTCGGATACCCGATTGGGTATGACCAAGTAGCTAACGATTGCTGCTGTTGCAAGGACGAGCGCAAGGCTATAAAAGGCCCATGGCCAACTCTTCTGGAAGATGCCTCCAAAGACAGCTCCAATTACAGCGCCTCCGGGGGCAACGGCGCCAAACACAGCGAATACAAGGTTCTTTCGCAGCCCTGGAGGATAAGTGGTGCCTAGAAGAGCAACAGCATTGGGAAGACACATGGCTGGACCAATGCCTAGTATCGAGCCGTGAGAGACTGACGCACTCGAATGGAGTAGACCACTTACCTTGGATCACGCGAGCAAAAATAAAAAGGACATAATTCGAATAGTTGCTGACCCCGGCAACCATCGACCATAGCGAAAACCAACATAGCCCGATTATGAAGAGTCTCTTGTAGCCAAAATAATCTCCAAAGCGCCCAAATAAGAGAATGAAGGAGCCAACTGTTAGAGAATAGCCTGCGATGAACCAGCTGAGTGTTCCCGGGTTCTTCGTGTTGAAATGGTCTCCAATGATATGAACGAGGTTCAGAGTCTGGCCCAGAGAGATCTGAGTTGAGAGTTGAGCGACGCACACGACGCCGACGAATAAAATCTCACGAGCAAGAGAGTGGAATGGATTGGAATCTTTGCGAGGTCCATCTGCGCCATCCTCTTTCAGAGGAAGACCTTCGTGTTCCGGATACTTGGTCAACTCGATTTGTGAATCATTCGCGGTAGGTGCAGAGGAGCCAGTACCCCGAGTGGAAGTAGACTGTACCATGCCTTCGCAAAGGAGCTGGCTTGATATCTTGTGGCGAAGCGATCTCGACGAAGCTGTTCCTTGTCGGAGCAGGTAGAGGAGGGAATTGAGCGATCTTGGTGTTGTGTGTGAGTCCAAGTTAGGGACATGGCTGGGGGAGACGGCTTAAGTGTTTTCTCTAGTGAAATCCGATTGCTTATCAACATCTCGGATGTTAACGCTCTCCGAAGGCTCCGGTTGGATGGTTGCAGATCATTGAGAAATGCACGACAACATGCCCCTGCCTTCCATGACGTTTATCCAGTCTAAGATGGTCTACTGTAAGAACGTAAGGTAAGGTACTGTAGTTCATTGTAAATGCTCCATAAAGCCTCTACGTTTCTCCACAACCATACAATCTTGCCACAACTACGGAAGTATGGTGACTGTACTGGTTCCCTACCCGCTGTCAGAGAGTTCTGGGCGCGCCAAGGTAGCCCAGGAGTACTAACGCCTAGCACCCAGGGACGCACTCGGAGAATAAAGCGCGCTTAGCTTGATACGGTTGGCACGATATCGATGCGCTAGCCCGTTTGCAGAGCAGCAAGGCTGAAGACTCAGAAGTACTTCATAGTACGGAATACTTCCGTACTAGGTACATAAGGTACCTCGTACCTTACCTTACCTTACCTACTCTACAGTGGTGGGGCAGGCATGGCAGGGTCCCTCGCCTCCCTGCTGGTCGCGGTAATCTGCACCGCGATTGAAGGCCCAGTAAGGTACCTACCTTATGTAAGGTAGAGCAGCTGAATTCTATTCCATCGCTCGATGGCCTCCGATTCCCCGTCTCCAGCATCATCGTACGCACTGTTTATTTCTCCGTTGAATCCGAGAGCCGGTTTTGCTATGTATCATCATTCTTACATAGATCAGGTCCTAGCCGCAGTAAATATAAGGTACCGTAGCCAAACGCCGACGTGCAGTGCCAATGTCGACGAAAGTGGTAGCTTCTTGTGGAAGGGGGTCGACGGCGAGGTGGGTGGGCGATAAAGAGGTGCGATCACGGGGTAAGCCTGAGCTGGCTTACTAGTTACCTTATCAATGGTCAGATTCGGATTTCGGATAATTAACCTTTCTCGGTTCCGTGATCAGACAGGTGCTAATAAACAGCAGTTCGAGGGGTCCGATTGGATAGACTGCCGAGCATCAGAGCTCGGCTTGAATCGATTGCCGATTGTAAAAGGGCGAGGGTTGGATTGTTCCGCCTACGGGCAGCCGTGGGCGTGGGCGGTGATGGAAAACACTTGTGATGACATTTATTTAAAGAGCCACGGCCGTCTCGTAACTGAGCTCTCGACGCAACGCATTGATTGCATTGAGCCCCTGATTCTGCTCTCGTTGCATCCATGGAGCAAACCGAACAAAACTCCATTCGGAGCTTGGCCAAGAGAGTTTCGGAACTGGCGGAGCGTCAGACTAGCCATGGCTCGGTCCCTCAAGGGGAATTCGTGGAAGCAATCCAGCGCCTTCAAGTCGCAGTGGAAGGTCCGGCACACTACGTAGCGAGAATGAGACATCAAGTACGAGATCATGTACTACCTGCCCACTTTCGATCGAAGCTTAACGGCCATGCAATAGCCAGTAGAATACATTAGTACTCTTCTCGCTGTCGAATCGGGAGTGCTGCAGGCTCTGGTGGAGAACGGCGGGAAGCCGCTTTCGGTGCAAGAGCTGGCAGAGAAGACCAAGGCGGAGCCGCTTCTAATTAGTAAGTGGTCTTTGAGTGCGGTGGTGGATACGCTCTAACATGCAAAGCACGTTTCATGAGAATCCTTACTGCCGTTAACGTGTTCGATGAAGTTGGTCCGAGTCTGTACAAGAGTAACGCGATATCCGAATGGCTGGGGAAACCTGGACAAGCTGATGGGTTTCGTTTGATGTATGAAATAAAACCCCCGCTTGCAAGGACCCTTTCATCTGATCGATTCAACAGTACACGATGGGTGCTTCCCATCGCTAGCAACATCTTTTCCCTCTGGAAAAACAACCAATTCACTCAATTCCCGGACCACAGCAAGGGCGAGAAGAGCCCGTTTATATGGACCCATTCGATAAATCAATGGGAGATGATGCGTGGAGATCCGGAACTAAAGCTGGCATTTGACGGATACATGCCTGCACGCCGAACCGGGCTGCGAATGCCCTGGCATGAGATTTATCCAGCAGCAACTGAGCTGGACGTTACAGGTTATCAACAACCGCAGGAGCCACCTCTGTTGGTTGATGTCGGGGGCAACACGGGATACGACGCTGCGAGTTTTCGAACCAAAAACCCACACATCAAAGGCCGCTGCGTGGTTCAAGACTTGCCCGAGACACTGGCTTCTTCCCCTGTTCCTCCAGAAGGCATCGAGAGGATCGGATATGATTTCTTTACTCCCCAACCCATCAAAGGTAAAGTCCCAGATACATGCGATCTGAAACGGGCGCATTTGCAATTCACTAACCCCGCCCGCTTCAGGCGCTCGAGCGTACTTCTTCAAGGCCGTCTGCCACGATTTCGACGACGCAGACTGCCAGCGACTGCTCGGCAACACCGTCGCAGCCATGAGCCCCGAGTCCTCCCTCCTCATCGACGACTGGGTCCTTCCGGACGTCGGAGCTCCTTTAGCCGGCGCGTCGGAAGACATGTTCATGCTGATGCTCCTCTCCGGCATGGAACGAAGCGAGAGCCAATGGAAAGGTCTTCTCGACTCGGTGGGACTGGAGATCAGGAAGATCTGGCGAACAGACGGAGTGTCCGAGGCTGTGATCGAGGCCAAGAAGCGATGAACTGCGTTGTAAAGGAGTGTCTCAACCTGTGCTCTATCTGCCTTGTTGCATCGAGACAATTTAGAAACTTAGCACAATATCGAAAACGGTATTTTATAGGAAATTGATTATAACACAATAAAGTTCGAGCGCATGTGTGAAAATGGGTTTTTTGCCGGGAGTCGCATGCCGGTTTTATCACGATGCTCTACATATATACATACATACTCCCTTGCACTAGCCCATATTAACGAGAAAAGAGGTATACATACAGTAGTTACACTATAACGACCGACCGACAGACTGACCACCAGCCAACCTCCCTAAAACGTCTTACAGACGTCAAGAACTCATAGCTGGCTTCTACATAAGTCAAACCCGCCCTGAACGCATGAAAGAACGTTGTGTGTCAAAATTTATCATCATCATCATCATGACGGCCGGCTGATCTTTTTTTTTTCTAAAAGAGCTTTCTGCTTGTGGGTCCAACATAGCTAAGGTACATATGCAAAAGCTAGGAATGGGGATGCGTGCATGGCAGGAACGCGACACAAGGTGCCTGCGCTGCAAAATAGGCGTGCGGCTACAAGTACACAAGGCATACGCTACGGAATGGCGGACGTTCCGGAAGGGGTGACGCTGCGAATGGCTTGCGCTGACAAGCGTGCACTAACTACACGGGCGGACGCTGCTCCTAGCATTGCCTAGGTGGGTAGGTAGGTAGGTAGCATCTCCCGTATGATTGACCGTCACTTCGATCACTCAAGATTTTCTGGATAGATGGGTTGGCGCTACAACAGGCGTGCACCCCAGATAAGTGTCGATACCTCATTCGGATGAGGCGGCGGATTATTTTGAAGTCAGACGGAAACGCTGATCGAGCTATTTGACTACGTATCATTATCTCACCAGGGCCCCTTGGCTGCTAAGATCTTTCTCAAAAGCAGGGCATCGATAGCTAGGGTAATGGAGACTGAGTGAGCTGGGAAAGTCAACGGTTTTGTTCAGCAGTGCCAGAAGATCGTCTTTGGTCACCAGCCAGGAAAGAGGTTTCGACCAGAAGGTAACAGCGAGCACAAGGCATATCGCCAAATTGCCTGTCGCCGGCTTAGTCGATTGTGTGCTAGAGTATTTGCAATCAACTTCCGTATGCGCTGTCCCAGAGACCCAGCACGATGAGAAAGATCGCTCTGGTCGAGGTTGTCCTAGACCTTATCGACTATGTGTTTCAAACGGGCTGGTTCGAAGGATGAAGAATGAGGATGTTGTTGTGGTAGCTTTCCATGAGCGCGGCCATCGGTATTCCCGTCGAGTTTCGAGACACCTTGGACCGCAAGTCCTCCGAGACGGTTCCTATCATCAAAGAAGAACTCGCCTTCGGCGACATTCGGAAAACCCAGATTGTGGTCGCCCCGAATCAAGTCGTCGGCGGAGGCAATTCCCGGTCTGCTTTCCGGGTCTTCATGGCTAGCGAAGCTCGCTAGACAGCAGTTGATACCGTGCAGAGCCTTTAGCATAGCATAGCCGAGTGGAGGCTCTACGCCTCCGTGTCCTCCGGCCTCAGGCGCAGGTGCTGCATGGCTCTTCGGGGAAATGGATAGTTGAAGATTGAATGCAATGCAGACGGTCGGTGTCCGCTGGTGGAGGGAGAACCCAGGTTAGAGATGTCGAAACGGGAGCGATGGCCTTCATGGTTCCTTTGCATTGGGTAATCGCTCTTCGAGTCATTGCGGAATGACAATTTCGGTCCCGGCTGTCCTACTTGCGCCTTCCCTGACGGAGATATCTCTGGCAGAGAGTCGCTTGCCTGTTGGTGGTGCAGCCCGGCAAGGCGAGGCAAGGCGATACGACGCTTGAGAACGAGCACTGTAGGTAGGCAACGGAGCTTCAATGAGGTAAAGACCGTCAAATGGCCTTGTTCGCGGCACTGCCCTGCCTCGAATGAAAAAGTTGGCGCATACATGGGGATCAGCGACTGCGAGGGTCAGCGACTGCTTAGAGATCGCAAGTCGGAGCCGGTAGGGCCGCCGCGACCGGATAAAGTATTCATTTTGGCGACCGTTGGGGCTACTACTGGATTAGGAAAATGGCTAATTCAAGAAATGTCCAGGGTGGATATCCTTAGGCTTCGTCATCCAAAGACCCGAGTTCATGCCCAATATCGGGTCCCTCGTGGGTAAAATCCGATAAGCGAGGGGCGCTCCCCAAAAGCGAAATCGAATCTACAACAGGTGTCTCTGCCTCCGGGCGACGTGTTTGTCTGGCGCCTTAATCTAGCCTTGATGCCTTCTGACAAAGGAGGAGGAAAGTTCTTAAGGGTCGATTCCGAGGCTGAAGGGATGACTCGACTCCACTTTCGTGTAGAAGCAGGCTAGCCCGGCTGCTTAATGCTCTTCGATGCAGATATTCCGCGCCTTTGAAATCTCTGAAATCGTTACACGAGTGCACAAAACGTGGCTTGCTGCGCCTACTTCTCACTACCATCCTTGTGATTGCGTCAAGAATGCAACTGCCGATTTTTCGACTTAACCTCTGCTACCTCCGTCAAGGTCTGCGGACAGGTTCGATAGTTCGATGATTTTGAGAAAAATACATAAGACGCTGGCACTTTTCCGACCGCGCAAGGTCCACTTAAGAAGCGGCTATGCCGGTCTGGGACGATAGAGCAGATTTGTCAAAGTCCGCATACGACTCGCTTGCCCAGCATATCGGCTTGCCAGCAGCCTCGATCTCTTGCAACTGATCTTCTGCATTTTGCCAATGGGGGGTATTCCACAAGAGTGATTGATCCACACAAGGCCCGACCGGTTGCGATTCCGGATCCAATCAGTGTCTGTCCATCCACGGTAAGGGTTCATTTTTCGATGATCGCTGAGGAAACTACGGGTTCGAAGTAGAAGCCAAAGTGCATCCATCCACGACGTAGTCTTGTCCGTGATCATTGGGTCTGGGATCCTAGGGTCAACGCCACGCCACAATGTAGGTCAAAAGATGAGTGTGATTGTGGAGGCTCAGAACTGCATTGCTTGGCCTACTGGCAACCTTGGTCTCAAGTCGCAGGAATTGAAAGCTCTCTATGGGTATGATATAATCCATTCATTTGGTGCGCTTTTCAACCCCTTGCCTTTTCCAAAGCTTTCTGAACCGAATCCTTGACAAAAGGTACCCTAAGTCCGCTCTTGACGCAAAGGATTTGTGCCTCGTCCCAGTCCCAGACCTTTCCCGTCGTAAAGGGGTCGCGCTGAAGAAGCTCAAGAGCTTCTGATTTGGTAGATGCCTGTAGCAAGACCCAGCTGCCTTGTAGTTGGGGAGGCGCCCCTGCTTTATGTTCGGTAAACATGGGGCCTTTCCTCCAGATGTGTCAGTATGCTGTCTTCCGAGGAGGACACTTCGTACTACCTCCAGCTAGCCAGAATTCTTGGGTTTGCCCAACGAACTCTTCATGGGGGCTAGTCCAAGTTAGAAAGTATCATTCTTCCACCATTCCATCGATGCTTACTCTGTCATGGCTCCGCGATTCTCGGCACCGCTCGGACCGTCAGGCAAGATGAACAAGAACTCGAATTTTTGAGCCATGATGTGTGAGCAAAGTACCGGGCTAGAAGAATTGTTTCAGATACAAGTTTGCTCGCGAGCGAACAATAGACGCGATACAAAAGATGAGTCCTGGTGGTGTTGGTGACCTGAGCATTTGCTTGGAAGGCGAGAGAGCCGGTGGATACAGGCCCTTCAACCGGGGGGCCGGTTAACTTGGCTCGGAATTCGGTTGTGCACCACCAGTTCGAATTGCGAATTGCCGAGTTCTTTCGGAGGGATGATTAGCACTCTTCGATTAGAAGGTCATGTGAAGAAGTGGTAAAGGGTGCCTGCTCATGGGAAATTTGAGGACTCCAGTCGACTCTTCAAATGTTGATAATGTAGAATTAGTAAGTTCTATAACTACTATATCAAGATACAAATTCGAGATTCAGTAAGCCACCCCATCCGCACACGCCAAATATTTCGGTCAAGCAAGAACTTTGATGTGGGCTTCTTGTTTGGAGTATCTACGAGTGTACCCATGCACAAACAGTGCCAAATGTACAATCAAGTCTACGTATGTAGTTCAATGCGTAAGACCTTGCCCCTAGGCATGAGTTTCAAAGTGAAATCTGTATCATAGCTCTAAAAAGCCGATCTAGTCGAGAGTATTGAGAAGATATGGAAATAAAGGATTGGAAGACATGCAAGGGCATGTGCACGACAGAAACTCTCTCCTAGATATTCTACCCTAGATACGCTCAATGATCCACTCAAGCCGCAGCGGAGATGGGTTCGGTTTCTTCCACCTGGACCAGCAAGTCAACAACGGGAACCTCCAGTTTAGACAACGTGTCCTTTGTAGCTTTAGCGACGAGGCCCAAATTGCCCGTCACCAGGTTTGGTGCGAGACCGTCGATGGCGTCCGAGCCAAAATGATTGAGGTTGAAAGTGTCCTCCATTCGCAACATTTGCTTCGCTCGGATGTGGTTCAAGATCTTCAACTCGTCTTCAGTAAGTTTCTCTAGGTCTTGCTTGGCGTCTGGGCCAATCGAGGCGGTGCCGTTGATAGTCGCCACTTTGTCGAGAACCTTCTTACGCTCTTCCGGCGATGTTTCTTTGAACGCGTTGAGGCAGAAGTCCACTGTCTTGGCGACTTCGTCGTGAGTGAGCTTGCCACCCACATCGGCATCGGCAGTTCCTTGGATGACTACAACAAAGTAAGTAAATCTTCCAAAACGAGTTCTGAGCAAGAGGGCCGTACTCGGTCTGAAGGCATCGAACGCAACGTCGAAACCATCATCGTCCCAATCACTCAAGACAGGCTCATCGCCGCCTCTGATTTGCTTCATGGCACTCATGACCACAAGCAAAAACCGAGTGTACCCTTCGGCAACTTTAGTTGAATGCCATTTCGCGCCGGTCAGCTCATTGCAGTTGCCATTCCTGACTGCGCAGATTGTCATTGCGGCAGAGAGACCACTTGCGTAGGCTAAATGAACACCGGAAGAAAAGTACGGGTCGATGAAACACCCTGCGTCGCCGGCAATGCGTACATATGGACTGGAATATGCGGAAGCGCTATAGGACCAATCCGATGCATGTTTAATATCTGTAACGAGCTCTCCCTTGCCAAGGATCTTCAAAGCGTTGGGCGCAAGTTTCAAAGACTCTTTGTAGAATTCGGGGGGAGATGGAGATCCCAAAGCTTTCTTCTTCTGGACCGAGAGATCTTGTCTCATGACGATTCCGACAGACATAGTCCCGTTGTGCAAGGGGATACACCAGGCCCAGCCGCTGGCATCTGAAGGAAGTATATTAGTGCCACTTCAATCGCAGGACTAGGAAAGGACGGGTTGTGGAAATACCGGTCAGTGCTTCAAAATATGGCTGGTTTTCCCTCTTTGTGCCCATAGCGTACTGGTCAGTTCCTGTCCAGTAACCCCAGCTTGCGACATTCTTCAATCCTTGATTGTACTTCCGGTTCTTCAGATATTTGGTGGATACTAAGCCCACTCGCCCACTTGCGTCAACAAGGTAATCGAACTTTATTGAGCCGGTGGTGCCGTCTTTGCGTTTCCAAGTTGCAGAAACTGGACGCCCAATATTAGCGACCTTGGAGTCTTCTGGGACGTTAATGCCGGAAGATTCGTTAAAGTCAATTGACTCGACTTTAACGCCATCGAAAATTTTGGCACCACATTTCCCTGCATGCCTGAATATAAGGTCGTCCGCCTCGGAACGGACCACATTCCATGTGTATGCCTCTGGTCCGCCAGCAGCGATATAGTCGGTCCCTACTCGCATGTTAGCCATCATTAATACACCCCCCAAAAGGTGGAGACAAAACTTACATCCCTCCCGCTTATTCTGGTTGAGCTTGAACGCTGCACCGGTCTGCGTATACATTCAATATATAAACCCGAACATAAACATGTTTTTCTCACCTTCTTGGTGAACCCGTGGGCCTTGAATGTGGAGTCTAGGTCAATGAAGTGCAAAAAGGGACGGAGCGATGCAAGCATGCTCTCGCCGACATGATATCTGATTGTTTTCAGCGCCAATCCGGTGATGTGGTATGAGATATAGGGGACGCTACTGATAGAGAGAAAAGAATTCACGCTTGCAACCCGTATTCACCAAGTCTATTGATGGTAATGCCAGAGAGCTCAAGAGACTTCCACAAAACCGAAAATGGAACAATAGAGCTATGAGAGAAAGATTCTACTTAACGTACCTGGGGAAAATATCTGCCTCCAACAGCACAGTGCTGATTCCCTCGCGAGCCAGTGCGCAGGCTGCATATGAGCCAGCCGGGCCACCACCAGCCACCAGGACTGTAGTTTCTTGTGGAATAGACATGGTTTCTTGCTTGGATACCGTTGAGAGTATCAATAAATCGTGATGAATTCTAATGGCAGTGAAAGTAGAGAGTCAAGGTGAGGTTAGAAGGACGACGCAGCATTTATCACATCTTAAGCTTCCTTGTATCAAGAATTCGGAAAAGCTAGCCCGAGAGGTCGGTTGCGGCACTATAACTCAGAGACTTCCGAATGCTAAAGTCGAGTATTCCGTAGCCGAAGCGGTTCTCAATAAGGATCCAAGCGACGTCTAGGTGCATGTTCCACCCAGCGGGAGTAACATGAATACTTTGATGTAGATAACGCTGACATCTCTGAGCGAATGCAATAAAACCGCCTTCCACTTGGGATATACTAGGTCCTGTCAAGCGCTTATGTACAGTCCTTTGCCACACAAAATTGGGTGAACTCAAGATTCACAAGTATTATATTCGTACGGGCAGTGTTCACTCTGTATCGAGCAACCCCTAGTAGACATCAAGTGCCTATTTTATTTCGTGTTAAGTGATATAATTTTTCCATCATGAGATAAGCCATTCCAACTGGGTCAAACCGTGTCTCACTGAAAAAGACTCCCGAGCATATTCCAATAAGATTGATTCAGAGCCAGTGAGTCCAAGATTAACCAAATCTATATGGCCTGCGATTCTTCAGATCTGGTCGATGTACTAGAATAGCTAGCTCCCGAGCCTTCCACTGCCCGTAGCAGGGTTTCGAAACATTCGCCGGATTGATAGAGCGCCTTGCCAAAATTACCAGAATTGGCAATTCTTCGAAGTCGGTTTATAGCCGGCGGACTAGCTTCTGAAGCCCGGTTAAAGTGTTTGTAGCTCCGATTGGATGGATTGCCGATAGAATATCTAGGGCTTAGCGTCTGCTCGGGTCTGCACCAGACACTGGTTACCTTATGTGAAACCTACGGTAAGGCGTAAGCACGACCCACAGTAAAAAATACGGGGAACCAGTAGGGCATAATCGAACAACAGGCATATGGCTTAGGAGATCAGTATAATCAGTATAATCAGTAGAGTTAGATCAGGGTCACGAACGATCTTTATGGAAGTCGTCACACGACGCTCCAGGACAACAGCAGAGGTGGTCTGGAGTAGGTTCAGCGGTTCTTATCAGAAGCTCCGACGGTTTTCTGCAAACCTCCAGCCTCCACCGGAAATGCCACCGCCTCTTTAGACCATTCGTGCTCAAATTGAACAATTACTTAGCCATCATGGATGAGCAGGTGTGTTCTGACCAGATATAAGAAAATAGTATTTGACTTGCCGCAGTGGAAAACTATTTTCCAGGCACTGGACAACGTACCCGAAGATCAACGCAATCCCATTCTTGACCGAATCTTCAGCCGCTATCCGCAGACGCAAATAGCAGAAAACCCAAAAACTCCACCATCAAGTCGTGTGCAATAGCCGTCCTCCAGACTCCTGCAAGCCCTACACACTCCCAGCTTTGGTTGTCTGGGTCTGTGGTTAAGTCACCGCAGTTGCCGATATCCAGTCATCAGAACTCTTCAAGCCTAGGTGAATCCAAATTAATGCCTACAGAAAGCGGCGTCGTGCTTTCTACAATCGATATGCATCTAACGGATGGACCGCGCCGACTGTTACTCAGGGGAACATTGCAACTTCAGCAATTTTCGATTCAACATGAGGGATTCTTGAAGCTTCAATATGCCGACGGCCTACCGAAACCTCTTACTGTCCTTCACTGTCAATTTGACATACCTAAATTGCAGGTACTACCGTCTTATAATCCCTTGAAGAACGATGAGCAAGAACTCGAGCAGCTATTAAACGCCCTTGCAAAGAGCCATAGCAGCGATGAGTACCTTGTCGCGATGGGACACTACTCGGAGATCTACCAAAACCTTGGCTTGATAGAGCCAGGTTTGTACCCGCGAAGAATATTCCTGGATTGCAGTCTGAATACCTTTACGTCTCAAAGGGTCTGGCCGTAGCAGTAATCCATAAAGAGAACATGGACTTGGATTCCAAGAACTTAACTACGCAGGCTGCGATAAACTTTGGTTGGTCGTCAGCCCGAGTTCATCAATGCGGTTTGAAAGCCTTATGGTCCAGAGCTTTCAGCTTGAACCACATTGTTCTCAATTTGTGTGTCATTTGGAATGTATTCCCTTTCCTTCTTGGCTGAAACAGCACTGGGTAAGGTTCATGGTAGTTCGTCAAAAGCCTGGCCAAGCCGTCGAGATTTCATCCGGAGCAAATCATGCTGTCATGACTCTTGGAGAAAGCTGTGCCGGAGCAATTAATTGCTCGCCGGATGATTGGAACCCGCCTCCCCTTTACAAAAGCTGCAACCGAAAATGGTTCCAATTTTCAATCAAATCAAGGTCAAAGACTTTCGGCCGGTTGGCGAGCGGAGGGTTGTTGATGATTGGGAAATTGCTTTGGCGCCACTAACTCCGCAGGGAAATTACTCCACGAGAAGAGCTCTGGAAACCTCTTCCCGACAGTCAAAATGAAATAGCAAGTCCATGCTTACAAATTCATCATCTAGAGCAAAGATGCTTGGAAATGGACGAAAGCATTCACAGGCTGTACGTATCACTCATCTTCACTGTACAAGATCTAAAACTTGCAGGCATGTCCTCGTAGACTGCGCAGATCCGAGGTCCAAAATGGAGCTACAGGAGTTGGGGCCGAAGTTTACAGCGCTATAGAAGTCGAAGCTAATGAGATAGCTGAAGTCGAGGAATTTGATGTTCAAGACAAAGCTGAAGAAACTAGGCGTGAGGACGATGAAGCAGAAGAATTTGGAGACGAAGGCGATGACGAAGACGTTGAAGCTCAAGAGGACGAAGCCAGAAACCGAGCTGAAAGTGGAGCAAAAGACGACACTCAAGATGTTGGGCCTAGGCATGGAGCCGGAGAAGTACGGTCGAAGACCATGATACTGAAAATCAGAATACTCGTCGCTTTGAGCCCAATGGCACTCAAAACGCTAGGATTATCTATGATGCTCAACTTGACGAAGCCGGGAGTCCAGAAAGCAGCGGCGCTTCTTCCTCGCTTAATTCGGAGTCAGAGGAAGGGAACAACACATTCTCATCGATTTCGAAGGATTCTTGCCGTTCTCAATACAGTCGGAAAGCCCCGACATTGACCACCAGAGAGCAGCAGGTATCTCCCCATGTCGACGAAGAGATCCGCCCTCTAAATAATCGAGGAAATCGTCTACTAGGGCCGGAGGAGCAGCCTTCGCCTGCAGATTCCATCCAAGGGGCCAATGTTAGCATAGATCTACTGTACCAACGAGACAAGATGGCCCAATTTTTAAGACCGGAGATGATCCTGTATTGGAGATCAAAGAGTACTGCAACGCGCTGAAACGGACCCGAGTCTGCAAATGGCTATTTTCCCACATGTCGATGATTGGGCAGAAACGTGCAAGATCCTCCGTCGCTTCTTACAGTACCTCGAAATCCTAAGGAGGAATTCTGGGTCTCTGACTGCATCATAAATGCAGTCTTGAAAGGTATGTTCTTTGACTACAATAATGTTCAGGTCATTGATATATGCTCAATTGAGCGTGCCTTCAAAGATGCCGATTCCGGACACCTCGCGTGTGACCCGGAAGCCCACCTTATCATCCTTCCCTATCACATTGTAAATCATTGGTTCCTCATTGTTTCGGACACCGAGGTAAAAAAGTCATTCGTCTTTGATGGAAACTTCACGCAAGCTCCACGACAGCAGGCGTTAGAAGAGTTCCTGCTTATAGGCCTGGGTAATCATATACAAAACATGGTCTATCAGCAGGTATGTGTTTTGATCCTCCCTGATCTGATTCTGAATGAGTTATCAGATACCTGAAATGGACGATGGCTGGAATTGCGGTGCCCATGCTCTTGCGAATGCGGAAGCGCACCTTAAACCCAACCGGATGATCGGTCACTTGATGCCTATCATCTACGTCTGCGCTATTTCAGACTCCTCACCGACTCCACTGTCTCAGCCAAAACCCTTGGTAGAAAGCGATGTTTCCGTGGAAATGCGGCCCTTTAGCAAGCGTTTCCGAATTTCTGCCCAGATTGCTCAGTGCCATGAATCGGGACGGACAACTCATGCTGATGAGAGAAAGCTAAGGACATTAGGTGAAGCTTGGATAGCTTTTAACCAAGATCATTTGACTCAAGCCGAGCCACACGACGTTTATCGGGCTCTCGTTCTAGCTTCAGTGCCTGCATACGGTCCTGTAATGGCTCAACTCGCAGGAATCCTACGGGGTCATTCTACCGACAAGACCGCCTCAAAACATTCGATGAGTATGCGGCTCTTCGAAAAAGGCTCTGGATACTCTGCGAAGGGGGAGCTTTTACAAAGGGTGTCTGGGACTAAGATTCACCGGGATTTCCAGGAATCCCAGAAGTATCATCAACAACAACTTCGTGAAGCCTACATAGGACGCCAAATTCGACGGAAGTCATCATTGCCCAGCGTTGACCAGAAATCCCACCGGACAGCATCTGTATATGCTATGGACGATCTTCTTCGAGATCACGCGGAGGTAGAACTACCCCGAGATACTCAACAGGAGGGGCAGTTCAAAGCTGAAAGAAGGGTTCTCAAGAATGCCAAAGGCAAGGGCGAAGCAGTGGACGGGGTGAATGGTTTATTGAGGCAGAAATCCCTCCAAGAACCCGGTGCCGAGCACCTGCAATATTTGCTACCTTTGCAGAGAATGCCATCCCCCATGGTAATGAGTATGTGGGCGTCCCTTGTGTTATTTCAATGATTTAATAATTGCACAGTTCTCGAAACCTTGAGCCGCCACAGGGAGATCTTCTGCGGCTTGCACTGCGCGAATTGCGGCCTAGCCTTTGGCCCTTGTCTTGCTCTGCCGGGATACTCTGAGCAATTCTCCATGAGACCAACGAGACAAGGATTCGGCTGCAATATATTTCTCCCACAGAGCTGGCTAGACAGCCACTGGACTTGCCTACGTTACTTTCCTCGTTTGAGAATTTCGTGAGCGTTAGTCTTGACTAGCCGCCACTGGACTTCATATTGGAATGAGTCGGGTGCGCGCGCCGTCTACGACCATTCTGCCGACAAATAGACCGCTCTGCCCGATATGCCGGAGGGACGAGCCATTGGCAGCGCAGTAATCATGGTCGTCGGCGAGATCATATCTGCCTGGTGGCCTCCTGAACACGAACCTCACCAACCATGCGAAGGAACCACTTCGGCCATTTCTACATTGTACAACGTCAGAATTCGAGAACGCACGGTTCTTCCGGGCTTGCCTGCTCCTCATGATCATACTGGCAAAGGTCAGAACGGCAACATGCTGTATATTCTTGGTGGGCGATTGCAGGGGCACTGGAATGTCGTCGACACCGTCTTCGAATATAACCTCCACTCTTACTACTGGTCTACGGACTTTGCCTCCATGCTAACGAGTTGTACTAGGTGTGTTTCTACGACTATCAGACTTAAGATGTTTATTGCAGGTGACGAGGGTGATCCCGACACATATACCAATGTCTAGCCTCAGATGCAGGCTTATGGTGCCGTCAGGAACACGTGGACTAGCTACACGGATATGGCTACGCCAGCCCATGGAACCGCTGCTATGGCGTACAATGACGAGATCACTATTCCAATTGGAGAACTAGAGACGGGTCACGACACTATCTTCTCTTAAGAGCAAAGCCCCCGAAAAAATCGCTGATGCCTTCATGGTTCTCGATATCAAGAACCATTGAAATGTCTGCCTCGAATTAGTATGCAAAAAAAATTGAAAGGAGACATCACTTACAATTATCTGGACGGATAATTGCAATTGCACCTTTCTCAGGGTGGACTCCATAGAACTCATATGCGTGTCCATGTCCACCATGATAGCTTTCATCGTCAATGTAAATCTTATGTAAGTCTAAATGCGTCATTAGAAGGCTCAACAGATAATCGGGGTTAGCCCTACCTCTCATCCGCCACTTGCCAGTCACAGGCCAGAAACACTGTGGTATTTGCTCCTGGTTTATCTTCAGTCGTTCGCCAAAGAGGACTACAATTACTTCAATGAAGCTGTCGATGTCTGAGCCGGGAGGTAAATGTTTCTGAATAAGACCGCCGTCCGAGAAGAGGTATTCCCCAAGCTGGTATATTAGTACATAAGCCAATTGATTTGAAGCATAGCTTACCTGATTCAATTTTCTGGAAGCCGCATCCTGACGGATGTCTCCTGCAAAAATCACAATTCTCCAACGTCCGTCCGAAGGTAGAGCCCTGACTAGTTGCATTGGAAATGCATCGCAGAATCGTACCACCTGTACACTCGGAAATCGCATCCCAACTATGAGATTTGTCGCCAATTGTTGGCTGCTTCCTTTCGCCCGAGTTATAGAAGAATCATCATAAGTGACTGTCAAGCCAGCTGTAAAAGCCTCCGCTTTGACAAAGATCTCGCTGAAGTCAATGTTGCCGTCGGCGTCAAGGACACCACCCGCATCTTTACCCATTGAGGCCATTTGTTTTGCCCATACTTTGTCCCAGTTAATCAAGATCTCAGCTATCCTCTGCCGCTCGATGACGTAGGTCTTTAATAGCTCCGGCCCTGTTTGCCCTTTCAGGATTGACGCGAGTTTCCATCCAATGTTATATCCATCTTGCAAACTGACATTCATACCTTGACCAGCCTTGGGAGAATGCGTATGGCATGCATCTCCTGTTAAGAAAACGCGATTAGCTTTCGAAAAGTGGTCTGCAAGGCGCTGTCCTATTGAATAAGCCGACCACCAGAATGTGTCTGCGAAATCAACCTGATATGGGCGGAAAATCTGACGGGTTGCAGCTTGTAGGTCTTCTAATTTCACTTTCTTTGCCACTGTCCCGTGGGGAAGCTCTATGTAAAATCGGTTCATAGACCCTCCTTCTCGAGGTATAAGTATCATACTGCCCGCTTCGGATTGCAATACCACCTGTTTTCTGATATCCGGAAAGTTGGTCCGAGGAAAGATGTCCATGACACCCCATATCGAATCAGAAGTATCTCCAGTCATTTTGAAACCAAGCGACCTTCGAACAGCACTGTGTGCACCATCACAGCCCTAAAGACAGTTACTTGACGATTCAATGAGGACACTCAACTACCTAATGGAGATGGGGAGATGTACCAGGGCATATTTCGCCTCGAATGTCTCCTCTTTTCCGTCTTTCTCTGTCACTACAGCCACGGGATAAGCATCCGGATCGTTCGCTTTCTCTTCATCAACCTTCACTTCCAAAACTTTATACCCATAGTCTACTTCTTGTCCATTGAACCTCTTCATAGCCTCCAGCAACATGCCATTAAACCTTGCCTGACTCAGAATAACACGAGGCAGATGTGACAACCCTGGGTGCGTAGCTGCGGCGCTCCTCGCCCTCACAACACCGCCTCCTTTTCCATCTGGATTCCAAAAGGCCACTTCAACATTATGATAACCTTCTCGTAGTAACTCTTCAACCATCCCAAAGCTTTCGAAGATCTCCACCGATCGCACTTGGGCACCATCGGCTTGTCCGATTTCCAGCGGTCCAGAGCGGGAATCTACAATTTTGCACCGGACTCCACATCGCGCCAGCCAGGTCGCGGCGCTGAGCCCTGCCGATCCGCTACCACAGACGAAGACGTCGATTCTGTTGTGCATTTTTGCGTGCAGTTTGTTATTTCAAATAGAGATATATATATAGCTAGGTGAGGCGGCGGGCTTGAAAACAACAAGTGCGTCTTAAAAGACGAACATTAAAAAAAATGTGATAAAATCCCGAAAGGCCGTGCCCTCACTCGTTTGCATTATTAGAAATCTAAACATAATTGGCCGACTCGGAGCCCACGGTTTTTTTTCGTGCCTCCTTCCCTTGGGTACATAGGTAAGCCCCCCCTTTTTTTTTGAGAAATCTTCGGATACCGGCAAAAGTCGCTATGCTGTAGCGAACGGATCTTCGGAGTCGCTTATTTTCATTGCCGAGTAGAAACCCCCTGATCAAGTTCAAGTGCCTACAGCGGCCGTGATTTACGGTAGAAGTAGTACTCCAGCGATTATGTGAGGGAAGGTGTATCACGAAACATTAATTACAGCAATCTTTCATTTAACCATAATATAGCATTTTGGTATATTGTCAAATTTACGTATTCAAGCACTACGTGCTTTTTCCGCTTCCCAAGATACGAATTTTTAATAGCACCACCGAAAAACAGCGATTCAGAAAACATGGAAATCATGTATTTTCTTTAGCGTCACGTTCAACGAACTCTCTCCGAGGTAACACTGCTCTAACAACGCCTGGGCATTCCACGATATCCAATAACCAATGCAACTAGCGACGAGTAGTCGGATATAGGTTTGACGAACTTACTTCTCTAGCCATAGAGCGCCTCGAGCCTAGAAAATGAATTTTATCAAGAGGATTTCCACTATTTCCCAGTAAACACTAACCATCCGAGGAACGTTCATTGTGACACAACTATGTGCGCATCCGTAGACTCGTTCGAGAGTTGAAAGCTTAAACGTGTAGTAGATCCTCAGTTCGAGTTTTTCCGACCTTGATAGGCAATGTTGAGGGATTCTCCCGCCGCGTCATCTGTGATTATGCCCAAAGACTCGAACTGATGTGAGAGTACCATTCGTGCGTCCTTTTTCCATACCACCCGAGTCGAGGGGTCGGTGATGGGTTTGGTTGACCTAAGTCCAAGACCGAGCTGACTCTTGTTCATGAAATGGTCTTTCCCAGGACGAGAGTATGCGATCGCTATGCTCAATGCATCAATGAGATCTTGCTCGCCGAGAAAGTGGTAACCACCCGCTGTTAACTTCTCGACCAGCGCTCTGTTCTCCACTGCCATGCCAACGCAACCCATAAAGCCGAGGTCAACGACAGATGCGGGAAGATTTTGGCCGTGACGATAATTAACAAAAGCATCCAGGAACGCGTTTGCTGAGTTGTAGTTTGCCTGTCCCCATTGGCCTGACATTCCACATATCGAGGAAAAGAGTAGAAAGAAGTCCAAGCTAACAGAAGAGGTAGCCTGATGGAGGTTCCAAGTGCCTTGAACTTTAGGCCGCACGCACTGATCCCACTCAGTAAATGTCATGTGCGACATCCAATTGTCCTGGAAAAGTCAGCGTATGCCTAAATGAATGTAGATTTACAAACTCTCATAACTGCTGACATCTGCATGATGCCGGCCACTGGCCTAGTCGCTTGCTTTACGGCAGCTTCAACGTCCGATAAGTTGGTAACATTCCCCGCAAAAGTTGATACCTCACATCCTCGAGTTCGAAGTTCATCAAAAAAGGGTGTAGTTTCGGGACCTTCTTTTGCGGAGCGAGATAAGAAAAGAATGTTGCGTGCACCATTCTCCACCATCCATGTTGATATTACTCGACCAAGACCTCCAAGCCCTCCAACCAAGAGATAGCAGGCATCGGATCGAAAACGAATAGGCGTCGGTGGGCCTCCATTGGGGATTTGAAGAAGTTGCGAGCCGCTCTCATCTGTTGTTAAACGACCAACGCATTCTGAAAGTTCCTCCTTTCCTGTTGTCCAATGGATTCTCGGTATTTTAATATCCCCATCAACAATTGCGTATTCATAATCTGGATCAACTACTCTAGCTTTTGCCCGATAACTGAGACTCTGATATATTTTCACGAGCGACTTACTCGAGCTGAGAAATGTGGCAGCCTCAACATCGATTTCCACCACGGTAATATCTTTCCTAAGTTCTGCTCTCAATGTTCTTGTCATGCCAAGGATCATAGATGAATTTGGGTTGTTGCAAGATATTTGAGCAGTGGGAGTGACCCATATCATAGAGCCTTTGAAACTAGAAAGACGATTGGCGAAGTCGCGGAATCTGGCTTCTGTGATGTTGTACAGGTATGGTTCGCCAAAGTCTACGATCGATATCATATCCTGACCTTGGGGTATGTTACCTTCCAATGTACATCTGTCGCAACCGATGCCACTGTCCTGGAGGGAAGTTTGGACCGCATTGACGAGAGGATGATGGTCGTCTGGAACGATAAGAGTTATTTTCTTTGGGTGTTTGAGAGGCTTCCTCAACTCTGCGATGACTTTAGGGCCCTCTGAAGAACCGTCATCTCCAGGGCCAAATACAAAGCCACTTTTGAGGAGCATAGTGTGCACCTGGCTGATAAAGTTTTCATCTTTAGATGCACTCGAACCTGGTAGAGTGTCCAACAAAAGAAGATGTCCAAGAGGATGAATAAGGTGTTTTAAACAGTCTACGCAGGCTGTTATATTATTTCTTGCCGAGGAAATGAACTGCTTTTAAAATTAGTGAAATCTAAAAGCCAATCTTGAGTAGCCATACATCTGTAGTGATGATGAGATCGTAGGCTCCAGCTTGAAGGATTTGGCTCTGTAACTGTTGTTCGGCGTCGAAAAACACAACGTTGATATTACGGGTCCCCTTAAATGTCGCCTTTGCCCAGAATACGGCGTCGAAAGATGTTGCGGCGTAAGTATAAGTGAGATATAGGCGCTCGCCATATTGTGATTTGAGAGCATTTAAAACCAAACGTGTGGTCTCATCTGCGCCGTTCCCTAGCTCGAGGATTCTGAGTTTCGGATTTTTGTGAGCAAGGAGCTTTAATACGTCGAGAAGTGTGGAAGGGTCCGGCTGAGAGTTAGATGGCGCGAGTGCTTGATTGAGGTTACAGTAGGTAGCGTCAGTATCCCACTTAACGAACGAAAAGAGTTTGTCTTCGGACTTTGGTCTGTCATTGGGCACCAAGGAGGTTTCGCAACGTTCTATCAAGAGTATTGGATAACCGTCTTCAGATACGACAGACACATCGCCCGTCAAACCACCTGATCTACTCTTGGCGGCCATTCCTCCAATTTTTAACTTTGCCCGTCCGCCACTAAATACAACGAGGTGTTCAATGGCTGTTACAATAGACAATTCTGTTAGTAGTCGACCTTGTCCTTTGCATGCCGCGACCATCAAGATCTGCAAGCATTGATCAATTGTGACTGGATGGAGAATGTACTTTGTTGTATCTTCAAGTGAGGAAATCGTGGCAACTGCTTTGTGCTCTGTTAGGGCCGTCGATATTTTATCAAGGCCTTGGAATGCTGGGCCGTATTTGAGACCCCTACTTTCTAACACATCGTACCAATAAGCTCGCGCTACATGCCTTTGAAGGGTATCTTTTGGATGAGGGACATCGGGATCGTTCGAGCTGGGCGCACTGCGAGGGGACACTTTGCTAACACACCGTTCTACCCAGTGGCTTCCATCGTAGGATGTGATGTGAATTTCATACCACTGACTCGGTTCTCCGGCCACCTTCACTGGCCGAAGCCTGGTACGAAGTTTGAATTTTTCGTCTGGCCTCAGGAGCAGAGCCGAGGTGATCGAGAAATCTCTCACCGCATAGGATTCCAAATTTCCGTTCGATAACTGTCGCATCGACTCTCCGGCCATTGCTATGTACCCGGCGGCTGGAAATACTATCTGATTAAGGAGAACGTGCTCAGTCAGCCAAGATACTTCCCCAGTGTCGAGAACATTCTGCCACGAAGGTTCTGTTTCGTCGCTCTCGAAGACTCGTGAACCTAGAAGTTCATGCCTAGGGTGTTTCTGATGTTTGTCTACATCTGCTGTTTATGGTTAATCTAAGCAAGACAGACCGTGGAGGGCGTTTGAAGTTCAGGGAGGGAATGACTTGTGAGAGTAGTTGATCCCGTATTCCCATTTACCTCCCCCACTGTTCTCCATCTCAGCGGATCCTCCCAGTTTGCTGGTGCAACAGGTGCTCTGATCATATTGATACCAGGCGTGCTTAGGTTGTGGAGTTGCAATTTCTTGGAGATCATCCGAAACAAACTTGTGTGCAAAAGGTCCCAAGTGATATTCAGACATTGTTAATTTACGGTATGTTTGAAGCGCTAGCTGTTCTATGCAAGCCGCGGCCACTATAATTGGGAACGTCACTTGTTCGGAGTTTGAGGGGAGGACTTCAGCCTTAGCAGGGGTGCCAATATGCACCGGCTCGGGATTTACTGTAATTAGTAAGTAGAAGTACGGTATTATGATTCGAAGACTGTTGCTTAACTATGAGTGGCTTCTCGGAAATCCGAAGCGTTTATGACCTTAGTGCACCACTGCGCATACCGGAACGCCTCCTTGGCAATCTTGCAGCATCGGGTCCCCGACGGATAATCGGTAGGTACCTGATATCTTGAGAAATCTTCATCTCGGAAAAAGGGTTCTATGAACCCCGCCAATGCCCCCAAATGCTGTGTACTTATGGATCAAAGTTGTGAATCTTTCCAAACAGCTGGAAAGATATACCGAGCCCGAAATCTGTGAGATCAAATGTATCTAAGTAGTAGCTCACCGGATTGCGGCAGAACTTGCTGCCACCCATAGTTGGATAATCTCCGCTGCAAGTCAGCACGAAGGAGCCGAGCACTGCCATAAGGTAGTTGGCCAGTAGAGGTACTCTTATTGCTTACACCTTCTCGGCTACGCACAGGTCCCCCCTGTAGCCGATTCGGCCCCAGTTCGTTGGGAGTGAATAAGTAGGGCACTCATCCTTTTACATAGTAATGAGATACCACACCGAATTGAAGGACTTCAAATTAAGGCATTCATTATCAACGTGGGGCAGAATTCCTAACGCGGCAATATGGCGGCTGAGGCGTTTAAAGTTCTTCTCTTTGGCGACGAGACAGGCGATTTCCGAGAGCCACTGCAAAAGCTTTGCGAGCGTCAAAAAGGAGTTGTTTTTCTTCATTTTATTGATAGACTAAATGCAGTTTTGCGCGACGAAGTGCGCCGACAGCCTCGCTATGTGAAGAAACAAATTCCACCATTCACAGACGTTTTAGATCTCGTGAAACGGTACCAGGACTCGGCTTCTCGGAATCAAATTCTTGAGACTACCCTCGCTTGTATATGTCAATTAGGCAGTGTTATTAGGTGTGTATTCCGGCGTCCTTAGTTGAAGCACACGAAATAATAGTTTGCATAGCTTTTTCGATGATCATCCATCTCAATATATCGTGCCCTCGAACACCGTCCTGGTTGGCCTGTGCACGGGCTTGCTAGCCGCGGCAGCTGTATCAGCTAGCCAAAGCATTCTCGATTTGGTAGTTAATGCGCTGAAAGTTGTCAGAGTTGCGTTTAGAATTGGTGTTAAGGTGAACGATGCTGCACAACGCTTATCCACAATTCACGATGTCCAAGTCAACCAGAGTTGGTCAAGACTTGTGGTGGGTGTACACAAGGAGGCCTCGGTTGCCGAGGTCACGCAGTTCAACGAAAGAAAGGTGAGAAGGCTTGCGGGTAGCATCCTTATCCTCAGTATGGAGCTAAGAAATGTCTTAGGGCTTACCACGGGCTAGCCATGCCTATATAAGCTCCAACAGCAGAGATGTCGTCACCATTAGTGGACCGCCGGCAACCATCAAAGCTCTATTCCTGGAATCAGAATACTTCCGCCAACGCAAGACAGTACCACTTGATATATTTGGGCCATTCCATGCATCACATTTGTACAGCGATATTGATGTCGAAGAAATTGTACAGCCGATTGCAGGGACGAACGTCAAGCTAGCTTCTCCATCAATCCGTGTCATCTCAGGTACCGCAGAGACATCTCTTCCAGATGTGGGCATGGACCAGTTCTTAAGGCAAGTTGTGGGCGATATCTTGATTCGACCAATCTCGTTTGACCATATACTTACTGCGGTCGTCTCGGAGGCAAAAGACTCGGGCAGAGAAAAATGCAAGATCTCTTCTGTAGGGCCTTCTAATGCAGCATCTAGCTTAGTATCGGCCTTAAGAGCAGGAACAGAGGTCGAAGTGAGCGTTGGAGAACAGCTTGGGCTGACCAAACCTGCAACTGATCCATCAGGTACGTCTGTGAAGATTGCTATTGTGGGAATGTCTGGCCGCTTCCCGAATGCCGAAAATCTCGAGAGTCTCTGGAGTTTGTTAGAACAGGGATTAGACGTCCATCGAAGAGTTCCTCCGGATCGATTTGACATCGACGCGCATTACGATCCCACGGGTAAAAGGAAGAATACAAGTCATACCCCCTACGGTTGCTTCATTGAAGAGCCAGGCTTGTTTGACCCGCGTTTCTTCAATATGTCACCTCGCGAAGCCTACCAAACCGATCCTATGGGGAGACTGGCCTTGGTAACAGCCTATGAGGCCCTTGAGATGTCAGGCTTCATGCCTAACAGGACACCTTCGTCAATGTTAGACCGTGTTGGTACTTTCTATGGCCAGACGAGCGATGATTGGCGACAGGTCAATGCAGCGCAGAACATCGACACATATTACATTCCTGGGACTATACGTGCTTTTGCTTCAGGACGCATCAATTATAATTTCAAGTTTAAAGGGCCGAGCTACAACGTTGACACAGCTTGTTCGTCAAGCTTTGCCGCGATCCAATTAGCCTGCACTTCTCTTCAGGCAAAAGAATGCGATACAGCAGTTGCTGGTGGCCTCAATATTATGACAACGCCAGATCTCTTTGCCGGACTCAGCCGTGCACAGTTCTTGTCTAAGACTGGCTCCTGCAAGACATTTGACGATACTGCGGATGGTTTCTGTCGAGGTGATGCTGTTGCGACAGTCATTTTGAAGAGGCTGGAGGACGCAGAGGCTGATGAAGACCCGATTTTAGGCGTTATCTTGGGAACAGCAACAAACCACTCTTCAGAAGCTGTGTCCATTACTCAGCCCCATGCTCCAACTCAAGAGTTTCTGTATAGGAAAATATTGAGGAATACTGGTGTCGACGCCCGTGACATTAGCTACGTGGAGATGCACGGGACAGGAACGCAAGCTGGCGATGGAGCTGAGATGAGATCCATTTCAAATGTCTTTGCTCCGCGACGTCAAGGACGTCTACCAGGCCAAACACTTCACCTTGGAGCTCTCAAAGCGAATATTGGCCATGGGGAAGCCTCTGCAGGGGTCGCATCTCTAGTCAAAGTCTTGCTTATGCTGCAACGAAACGCCATTCCTCCACATGTCGGTATCAAAGGCACTATGAATACAACCTTCCCCACCGACCTCGAAGAGAGAGGAATCCGTATTCCGCTTAAGGAAACCTCATGGCTTCCTCCAACTGGCGGAAAGAGGCGAGCATACTTGAATAACTTTAGCGCAGCAGGCGGGAACACTGGCCTCCTTCTAGAAGATGCTCCTAAATCCGTACGGATGAGCGACAATGACCCTAGAACGACTTTCGTTGTTTCAGTAACCGCGAAGTCGGCCTGGTCTTTGGAGAAGAATATCCAGAAACTTATCTCCTACCTTGAGATGAAGCCCGATACATCGTTACCAAGACTTTCCTATACTACTACTGCCCGAAGGACCCAGCAGCCTTACCGTGTCTCCTTTGCCATATCAAGTATTTCAGAGGCCAAGGAAGCCTTGAGGTCGGCTCAAACTGAGATTATCAAACCTGTTTCTACGAAACCTCCCAAAGTCGCATTTGTATTTACGGGTCAAGGTGCACATTACCCATCGCTCGGGAAACAGCTTTTTGAGAATTCAAGACAGTTTAGATCTGATATCATGGACTTCGATACAATTGGTCGTAGCCAGGGCTTCCCATCTTTTCTACCTCTTCTAGATGGCACTATTACAGACGCTACTTCGTTTTCGCCCTTCGTGCTACAGCTTGGACAAACCTGCATTCAGATGGCGTTGGCGCGATTATGGATATCTTGGGGCATCTCGCCGAGTGCTGTCATTGGCCATAGCCTCGGCGAATATGCTGCGTTGAATGTGGCAGGTGTTCTATCCGTGAGCGATACCATATTCCTTGTCGGACGAAGAGCAGAACTTCTCGAGAAGTACTGCACGGCAGGAACTCATGCATTGCTGGCCGCTGCCACATCTGTGACTTCCATCCGCCAAATCCTGGTCGGCGATAACCCCGAAGTTGCTTGTATTAACGGACCTCGAGAGACTGTGATTAGTGGTCCAACAAAACAACTGATGTCTTACTCAAAAACTCTCAAGGCAGCCGGCATCAAATCTGTTTTGTTGCCCTGCGCTTACGCTTTTCATTCGGCCCAGGTGACACCCATTCTGGAACCGTTGAGGGAATTAGCCAGCTCTATAACTTTCGGAAACGCAGCAATTCCCGTCATCTCTCCTATGCTTCAAGAGGTAGTGACTGGTGGAGATATTTTTGGTCCAGAGTACTTGGCTCGCCACGCCCGAGAAACCGTCGGTTTTCTGGGCGGTATTACGGCTGCGAAAGGGGAAGGGCTAGTTGACCAGAACATGATCTGGATTGAGATTGGTCCAGCACCCGTCTGCTCTGCCTTTATCAAATCGAGCCTTGGACCTGAGACAGTAACTGTGCCGTCACTCCGCAAGAAGGAAGACCCGTGGAGGACTACGTCAAGTGGACTTAGTATTCTGCACCGTAAGGGGTTGCATATTGACTGGGATGAAGTCCATCGTGAATATGAATCGTCCCATACGGTTCTTACCCTACCAAGTTATACATTCGAGAACAAAAACTACTGGCTTGAGTATACTAACAATTGGTGTCTAAGTAAAGGGGAGGTCATCGAGGCACCCACCAAGAAACTCAGAGACCACAATTTATCTACATCCTCTGTCCAGAAATTAACGAAAGAAGATTATGGAGACAAGATCACACTGGTGGCTGAATCGGATCTGTCTGACCCCGATCTCAACAACGCGATGTCTGGGCACTTGGTGAATGGATCAGCCCTTTGCCCATCAGTATGTGCATGCAGCCAACTTCTGATTCGAGCTAACGAAATCGCAGGGTGTATACGCTGATATGGCACTGACATTAGCAGGCTACCTGCACAGAAAGGTAAACAAGAGCGCAGAGTATATTCCCATGAACGTGCGCCAACTGGAAATTATAAAGCCTTTGATCGCAAAGGGCCGCGATGCGAAAGAACAACAAGTTGTGAGAATAACTGCCACAGCTGAGCGACCTCTCAGGCTTGTCAAAATTAGCTACAATAGCATATCTCGGGACGGTAGTGTCGGGGATTTGCATGCCTCGTGCTTTATTGAATATGGGGATACAAAGTCTTGGCTTGCAGACTGGTCTCGACTTGCTTATTTATTTCGGTCACGAATCGATGTCTTGGCTCAAGGTGCTGATGTTGGCAAATACAAAAAGGTCAGCCGTGGGCAGGCATACGAAGCCTTCTCATCCTTGGTCCAGTATGACAAGAAATACCACGGAATGAAAGAGGTCATTCTCGACAGCAAGAACTTCGAGGCCATTTCATTGATCGAGTTTCGGGCTACTGAGAGCGACGGTGATTTCGAGGCAAATCCCTACTGGATTGACAATATTACTCATCTTTCTGGATTCGTTCTCAATGGCTCCGATGCTGTCGACTCAAAGAAACAAGTTTACATCTCTCATGGTTGGGAGTCCTTGCAGATGGTGCGCCCGCTGTCAGCCCGCAGATCTTACCGCAATTATGTCAAGATGCATCCAGGACCAAGACAAACAATGGTTGGCGACGTTTACGTATTTGATGGAGAGGACATGGTTGCTCTGGTTGGGGGTGTAAAGTTCCAAGCCATTCCACGAACTCTTCTTAACAAGCTTCTACCTCCCACCAATGGAGCTGCCGCTTATCCAAAGGCGCAGGATCTCTCTCCCATGAACGGCATTGCTAGCCATCCAAAGGCTGGGCACCCTAAAATCGAAAAGGAGTCGGCTCCAGTCTTGATCGAGACGACATATAAACCCACCACATCAATATCTCATCCTCAAAATGGTAATGGCTCTGTTATTCCTGAGTTCATGAGCATCATTGCTGGAGAGTTGGGATTGGAACCGTCGGAACTCCATGACGGAGCTGCCTTTACTGATGTCGGATTGGACTCACTTATGTCGCTTACAATTACTGGGCGGATGCGAGAGGAGCTTGAAATAGATGTTCCTACGTCCTTATTCGTGGACAACGCTACCGTTGGCGAGGCGAAATCTGCAATTCTCGCTCTTGACGGTGATAATTCGAACGGAAGTGCGTCAACTGGCAGTGCGGCAACTACGGATGCGATGAGTGGCGGTACGATGACTCGAAACACCTCAATTGGAAGTGCCATGGCAAAATACTCTACTGAAAGCACTACAGAGAAACTTCTAAGCACCATCTCTGAAGAGTTGGGCATCGAGCAGTCAGAACTTCTTGAAATGGGCAATTTTGCTGATATGGGTGTTGACTCACTTATGTCACTTACTATTACTGGGAGAATTCGTGAGGAACTCGAATTGGACATTCCCACGTCCTTTTTCGCCGATTACCCTAGTATTAGTGAGGCGAAAATGGCGATCTCGGCTCTGGTAGGCACGAACTCAAGTGGAGGTGCTACGCCATACAGCTACACCGAGAACACCACTCCAGGTGAGACTGACACGACACCAAGCACGCCGAATCCGGATGGTGAGAGCCTGACGAGTTTGATGGTAGAAATCCGAGCGAACGAGGAGGCACTTCGCCCGGCTACATCAGTATTGCTGTCAGGCAGCCCCAAAACCGCCTCAATGAATTTATTCCTCTTCCCTGACGGCTCAGGGTCAGCGACCTCATATGCCTTGCTTCCCAGCATTTCACCGGATGTTTGCGTTTATGGTCTTAACTGTCCTTTCATGAAGACTCCCGCGGACTATACGAACGGCATTGATGGCGTCTCGGCACAATATCTTGCTGAGATCAAGAGACGACAGCCCCACGGTCCATATTATCTTGGAGGATGGTCCGCAGGCGGCGTGATTGCGTATCAAGTCGCATATAAGTTGCTGGAGATGGGAGAAAAGACTGAGCGTCTCTTCTTGATTGATTCGCCATGTCCTATCAACTTGGAACCGCTACCATCTTCGTTGCTTCACTTCGTCGATTCCATGGGATTACTTGGCACTCAAAGTTCACCACCTGACTGGTTGATTCCACATTTTGAGGCCTCGATTGTCAATCTTGCGGCCTATACGCCGTACCCGATGGATTCACTTGAAGCACCCAAAACTCTGATCATTTGGGCCCGCGATGGACTGTGTAAAGACCCTAAAGACCAGAAATTCCCAAGATCCGCCGGGGAGGCAAAGAGCGTGAAGTTCTTGCTTGATAATAGACTTGATCTCGGATCCAACGGATGGAACAAGCTCTTAGGGGAGGAGAACATCATCACAATGACTGTTGAGGGCAATCATTTTACAATGATAAGAGAACCAGATGTAAGTGTCTATCACCATAACTTTAGGGCTCGCACATTCTGATACTTTTGACGCAGGTGCAACAGGTAGCGGCTTTGTTACGGCGTGGTCTCGGAGTGCACTAGTGTTGTGGAGGTAGTTCTGGTTTGGATCAGCTTGAACGAGCAGTAAATAGAGCTTTATCTATCAATCTACATTTTAACGCGTGGGCTACGACCTCCTACAAAGCTTTAGACGCTCCAACTCGGCCTTGCTCTCCCTGCTCTCCCTGCTCTCCCTGCTCTCCCTGCTCTTCCTGCTCTGCGCAAGTTCTCCCCGCTGCTTCAGCACCTTCTGCTCGACCACAGTAGCTGAGAGAGCACTGTAACCACTCTACTAAGCTTGATTATGCTAGATCATGATTGTGTTTGAAATAAATCCGTTCCGAGTGCTGCTGAACTGATGTGTCCAGTAATTCTTGTGACAAGGCCGCTGCGACAGGGAGAAAGGTTAGGAGCTGCTAGATTATTAGGCATAGCGTGATCAAATGACATATGCAGAATTCTGTAGACCTCCTACTGAAGATGGATGGTAATAAACTCAGTACAGCTTTAGTGTCACGGCGCAAACGAGGTTACTGTAGTAGAGAATCTCATTGCCTAAGAGTTGCCACTACGAAGGATGAAGGAAGAAATAAACATAGCATCAATCCAGCACTAAGTCTTATTTGTAGGATGTCTAATGTTAAAGTAATAAAGTCTAAAACATAATAATGGACCAGATATATCGCATTCAAGCCTTGCTTTCGTAATATTGTGTAAAGTCATGACAAGTAGCATAGACGCTCTATGAAGAGTTAATATGGCAAGATAAAACCAGGGAAATGGGAATAGGTACCTTTTCCATTTTCTCCTTAACCTTTGGGTCATTCTTCGCAGCAGCGCACATGGAAATAAAAGGGTCCTTCTCTATCGCGGCGTCCGTATCCAAAGACGAGATTCGAAGGAAGTTCCCAGTCGAAATAGGATCAATCACAGTCTGAAAGATAGACCTTCGCACTTTATCGTACTTATCCAAGATAATGTCATCCGCCTGGCCAGTCGCAATGCCTTCCAAACATTCGACTAATCCCGTTACATCTGCAAATCCTCCTGTCAGGCCCAGGCCGCCCCAGGGGTTACAGAGATGCGCAGCGTCTCCTGCTAGACAGATACGACCGACCCGGAATCGCTCGGCGCATCTCTGATGCAGCTTGTATGGACTTATGTTGGTTATAGTGTAATCTCCAGGCTTGGGACGACCGGGGAGTATTCGCTCATAATGGGCTGGTTGGTTATCGAGGACTTCTTGGAAAGTCAGATTCTTGTCTTCTTGGTATGCAACTCGCCATAATCCGTCTTTTGTGAGGCGGGCGACAAGGTGGCCCTCTTGTGGGTGTACGATGGCATTCACATCATCGTAGCCAAATTTGTCAAATGGGTAGTAAACCTAAGAACGTTCAGCTGGGAATCAAATTCCTCGTTTTGTACTCACATCCGTTGCTACAAATTGGACATCCCATGTCTTCCCTGGGAAATTTTTTTCTCCAAATAGTGATTTTCTCACTTGACTAGTCGCTCCATCACAGCCACATAGAAAGTCTCCACTAATTCTTTCCTCAGTTCCATCCTGCTCCTTGATAATAGCCCATGCCGAATTCTCATCCTGCCCAACATCTACTACCCGATGGCTCCATTTCAGAAAGATCTTGCTGTTCCTTTCCGCATGAGAGAGCAATATCTCACACAACATCCCTATAGGTAGGACAATCGTAGCCTCGGGACTCTTTGACACTGCAACGTCTTCAACTGTCACGATAGGGGTACCGTCAAATTTTCGATATGTCCAATCCTTCGGCAAGAAACCGGCGCGTCGAACATCTTCCAAGACACCAGCACGCTTGAAGATTTGAATTCCAGGGGCCGTCAGGTGCACAGCCCGCGGCCGAGAATCTATAGTATTTTCTCTATCTATCAATGTCACTTCTATTCCTGCTTGGGCGAGCGCCAAGCTCAAAGAAAGGCCACAAGGACCGGCTCCTACGACGATCACCTAGAGGAGAGTTTTAGAAATCTGTTATACAAGCCGGAATGAGAATAGCTTACATGCATGGTTATGATTCTATATCAATGAACAGATTCGATATAGGATAAAAATGGATTGCAATAAGCGATGATCTCGACCTTGCGGCGACACTCAGTGCCAATGCAGTTATTCCCAGAGGGTTTCTTTGAGAGGACATTGGGAATCAAGCATATATTCGTCTTGGGGTCTAGAACCGCATGGTAAGCAGCTACCTTGTTCCTTTGTTCGGATCATAGACTCTTATAATCAGTGCGTAGGCAGTTGCCGGTGCCTTCGAGTATTCCGAAGCTTGTTACTAACGAGATAAAAATATACATATATTGCATGCTGAGTTGAGTCGTCTGAATATGCGCACGTCTGACCCGAGGGGCAACTCCAGCTAGAGCCACTAAAATACTCAAATACTCAAAATCGTGCTCTTCGTACATAGGCAGATGGGTATCGCAACGCTGAAACCCTTTCAAAAGCACAAGATCCGAATAGCCGAAATAGATCAATCGTTTTTCTTAGGATCTGCTATGCCGCTGCCGTATTCACACGCTCTCCGAGTCTGCAGGATTTACCGGAAAACCGACGACATTGGAATAGAATGTCGCGAGACTTGGCCTTCTGTGAGCCTGCCCTTCGCGCGTAGGTATTGCAAGACTGAAACCCATTCGAAAGCGAAAGATCCGAATAGCCGGAGTAGACCAATTACTTCTGTTCGGATTTGCTGTGCCGCTGCCGTTCTTGCACGCTCTCCGAGTCTGCACAAGTATTCGGAAAAGCTGAGCGAGTCGCGTAGCGTAGAGACCATCTCCTGTTTTCCGGCCGCTCAGCCATTGGCACCAAGTTTCTTGAGTAGATGCTAGAGTATAGAAGTACACGAATCCGTCAGTCCCTTTCGGGCAATGTTTGTCAAATTCTACCATGACGAGTATTGCGGCAATCATCACGTCGTAGTACTGACAGCTTTTACTACTGTCGCTCCACGACTTGCGGCTCTTTTGACCTAGCAATGATGGATCACTCGTGACACGAAGCATTGTCGCCAGCTTAGAGAACTCGGACGGGCGAGTTCAGAGACTTTGATTTCGAAATCCAAGCTCAGCGACCGATTGTGCTGGCTGACCCCAATCTGATTCTCGTACATTAAGACCGCTCTGCTGGAAGACTTCACAAAGCTTCTTCATCTTTGCCTTGATTCTCTCATCATGCTGTCTCCAAAACAGTAAACAAGATCCGCGGTCACATGACGTTGCTTATGAAATCAAAATCAGCTCAGCTGGTGAAATGCCGCTCCTCCCATTCCACCTCGCTATCCTCCCCTCTCCTCCCAATAATCCGCCCGTACTGTTCCTTAGATCTTAGAGAGAGCTTCAAAATTCCTATAACACAAAACCTCTCGAATCCACCGGGATGCCGCAGCCCGTACTCTCAGGTTCACGGGAGGAGAAGCAATCTATGTCGCCTATCACCAGAGTCAGTGCTTGCCCTGTAACTCCAGATAAATCGATGATTTACCAACACAGATTAGGCGTGTGATATGTGTCGGCAGAAGAAGATTCGCTGCGATGTAGTCTCGGAATCCTGTGCGCAATGCATCCAATACAAGACCCCGTGCCGTTTCACCCCCATCAGCATGAAGCGGGCGCCGAGGCGATCGGGCAGGTGAGTTCGGCTTCGAGTGGGAACAGGAACGACAAAGCTTGAGCGTCTGACTGAGGATTTACTGATTCAAATTAGGGACAAGCGTGTTGAGGAGCTAGAGAAAAGGCTGAAGTCGATGGAAGACCTAATGAAACGTCCTGTGTCAAATCAACAATCTGGGTTAAATAGTGCCGAATTTGGGAATGACTCTAGAAGACCGGAAGCGCCACCTTTTTCTAATCAATCAGAAGCTGGAGCTTCTGATTCAAGCTCCAACTTGGATCCGGCTTCTACAATAGCCGGCGAAAATTCCCAAGCTTCAGACTTTGGATTACCCTCGCCAGAAGGTAAGTGCGAGTCTGCCATGCATTTTCCTGATCTGATAGTTTTCAGCGTCCTTCTCTGCAGTCGCTAGCACCCAAAGAGAGATCTTGCCTCGACCTCCCAACTTCGATAACAACGTATCCAATGGCCGAGCCATTAAAGCCCTTCCACCGAAAGATAGGGTGCTAAGTCTTGTGGAGAAGTCATTTCAAGGCTTTCATCCTGCATACCCGCTTTTTGACAAAGCTCGTTTCATGTCCGTCTTTGATTCTCTAGACACGAGCGTCAATGATCCAGGCCGGTGGGCATGCTTGAATGTTGTATTGGCTCTTACACCTCAATTTCAGCACGGGATGGCTCAAGACATGGAAGAAGATTGTGAAACCTGGGGTTACTTTCAAACCGCTTTTGCGGTTGTCGGTCAGCTTATGACAATGCATGTCACACTCTGGTCTGTGCAGGCGCTGCTCGGAATGGCACTTGTGATACAGGGCACGCCAAATCAAGGTCCGGTTTCTTTGTTGATTTCGGCAGCAATGAGACTAGCACATAGAATGGGCCTACACAAACGATGCCAAAATCCTAATATTAGCGCTGCCGAAATCGAGGAACGGAAACGGGTCTTTTGGATTGCATATTCTCTTGACAAAGATCTCAGCTTACGGATGGGACAGCCCTCGGCCCAAGACGACGATGATATGGATGTGGAGCTTCCGTCTGAAATCGATAGCAGTCTGATCTACCCCGGCGAGTCGACTAGGATGAATTTCTTCAACTTCCGAGCCAGATTGGCAATGATCCAGGGACAGATATACAAACGCCTCTACTCCGTGAAAGCCACCAAACAGGCCGTCTCTGAGCGAGTTGTAGCAGCAACAGAGCTCGAAGCCATGCTTCAATCATGGAGAGCAAATGTTCCTATCGAATTCATGCAAGATTATTATGAACCATTCCTTCAAGTGCCAACTTCGGGCACCATTCGGCACCCCATTATCCTACAACTAGTGTATTTCAACTCCCTCGCCATCGTCTACAACTCTCTGCCTGCACTGCCAAGGTATCGTGAGCTCCAGGGAACAGGGGATCCAATGGAGTTTCAGCTTCTGTCAGCCCCGCTGATCTACGCAACTGAGGCCAGGAAGGCGATAAAATTACTCCAAGTCATTCCTCGGAGAAGGTACGCCTGTATCTGGTAAGGCAGACCCATGACCCTATTTCCCTGGCCCAGAATAGTAACAATACCAGGGCTGTTCTCTACATCTTCGTAACGGCTGCGACGACCCTGCTCAGAAACATTGTTTGCGATCCGTCGAACCCTATGGCACTATCAGACCTCAAGCTCATCGAGCCATTGCTCACGCTGCTAGGCGTGCTAGCCAAGAGCTCCAAGGGAGGCAAAAGCGAACGGATCAGCGGAATGCACCGATCCTGCATGGAACTGTTCGAGAGGGCGAACGTGGCTGTCGAGAGCACCAATCTTGCAAGCATGGACTGGGATCAGTGTATCATGGGTAGACCGTCGCAAGGACGAGAGAGCATAGAGGATTTTCTTTGCAGGATGGAAAACATCAGCTCGGGATACGATGTGGAGCTCGACTCGATTTCTCCAGGCGTGTCGCGAGACTTTGCCTTTGCGGTCGAACAGCAGTTTCAGGAGTCTACGTCTATATAGAAATGTATAACATGCACCACCGACCCAAGCGGCGTTTATCTGCAATTACTATACAATCTCCAAGTTCGTCTAGTCATGAATCATTTCCCTTTGATTTGCTGCGCCGTGCGCGTGAGCTCCAACACGTCCGCGAGCGGCACTTCGCTATCCAGTAGGTTCAGCCGACCGAAGATGCCACAACCCATGCTCAGGTACGAGATGCTCTTCTTGGCGCCGCTACTGGTCGCCACGTCCAGGAATGTCATGCAGATGGACACGGAGATCAGGTCGAGGAACTTGCTGTGGGTTGGTTACGTTCTCTCAGTCTCTCTTTGACCCAATCCATGATCGGACGGCATCGACTTACCTGTCGAGTATATCAAGACACAGGATCTGGTTCGCAATGGCCAACACCACTTGGGCAGAGTTGACGCACAGCTCCATGCTTTTCCGCCGGCAGTCCTCCGAGACCCTGCCGCCCGACTGGCTGCCTGTCCAGGGGAAGTAAATCATGAAGATGGCCTCGTGGTACTGGCGGAATATGGAGAGTGCAATGTGGCGCGTTTGATGGTCGTCCAGGATCCGGTGCATGTCGTGCTTGTGAATCTCCTGCAAGGGAGCCGGGAGGTGGCTCCTCCAGCCCTCCAAGAGCTCGTACGCCGTCTCCAGCTTATGCTCTCGCTCTCCGAGTGATTGCCGGAGAGCCTGCTGGTTGTAGAGCATCTTGGCCGCAGAGCTGATGACAATGGCATACAGACACTGGAGTGAGAACCAATCCGTCTCCTCGCAGGCCCGGGGTGGGGCGTGGTCAATCCAGTCGTGATCGAGTGCCTGTTCGTTAACGTTAGAAGACTCTTCTCAACAGGCATCGTGAAGAGGCTCCTACTGGTGAGATTCCACGCCGCAGAGAATGAGGAACCTCGATGGAGTACAGATACCACAGGCTTCTCCTCGCAAGATCTCGATCCTTGCTGCTTGTGTTCTCTCCGTGCATAAAATCACGGTTTTCGAGTTTCAGCGCCCTCGCACAGCTGACAGCACCTGTTAAAAGTTCAGAGTGGATGGTCTCGTCAATCTGCTCCGAGACCGTCGTCTAGGATGTTGAATTAGCTATACTGTGAGCTATCAGATGAGTTGAACCGACCATTGCTAAAATTGTCTGGGCAGTTAGCATTGAGCAATCGGCAATGCTTGGGGGTTCGACTTACCCGCAGTTTTAAAAGCGTGTTGGGCGAGCGTAAAACACTGCCACGAGATCTCAATGCTATTCTCGAATAGTAATCGGCCTTCTTTCTCTCCTCCGAACTTATGAAGCGCTGCGTCATAGCCAGGTAGGCTTGATATCCAAAGGCCATGACTGAATCGATCAGCGATATTGACATCGAGCTCCCTTGAGACCGGCCTTCGGCTTCTTTGATAAGGGTGTCGAAATACGACATGGTCAAGAAATTCGAAATGCTATAGTTGTTCGCAGTTACTCCAGCAGAATTGGGGAAGATCTAAATTACCCTACTGGTCGTTGAAAGCATGCTACTCATGGTTAACAAAGGTTGGCTAACTTGATGGTTATGGTATCGTGATTAAGAGACGTACCGGCTCTGCAGCTTTCCATCAGGGCCGCGTCATCCCTGTACCAGCTGGCATAGCCATTGTGGCACTGCTCGTCGCCGAGATCTACCAACGACAGCTGGGCCTGTATTAGAGACATTCGTTTAAAAATCCGATCTATCTCGTCTTGTTTGGTGCTGCTTATGTTATCGAGCCCTCGATCCTGTGCCGAGAATATGGCTTCGAGAGAATAGTTGATGCTAGGTACGGGATCTTAATATAGAGCTGATCAACGTTTGTCTTTATCAGCTCGAGAACAAGTTTCTTACCCAGAAAGCTTCTCGTCGGGCACTTCTAGCTTGTGTTAATATGGGTAAAAGCCATCGTGTTGAGCCAAGAATGCAGCATCAGGGCTCACCTTCTCACTGAGACTTAAATACTCAATCAACTCTCCCGAGCACCCCGCAGAATCGAAGCCTTGAGTTGGTCGATTGTAGAATTGAGACATGTCTAGCTCAGTCAATGAGGTCGAACTTGCACCTGTGGATGCACTAGTATGCTCAGCTGTGAACGGGATGTCGAAATTGAATTGCCAGTCAGTGTCCGTCGTGAAAAGCGGCCAAGAGAATGCATTGGAATCGGGTACGTTGCTTATGTCCGTTGATGGTGGTGGTGGTGGTGGTGGTGGTGGTAAGTTGTGGGTACCATCCCGGTCTGTCTCTACACTCCAGGTAGCATCTTCAGGCAAGGTCCGTACAGCGTTCTGATTGTCCGAGAAGGAAGCTCTCCCTTGCAAAATGGTACGAGACCCATTTGTTCGAGAGTTAGCTGCCCCAGTTGACGAGAGGGTCAATCCTGGCGACAACTGTGCACCATTTGGCGCCTCGACCAGGACGTCGGCTGCATTATTGCCCGTATCGTCAAGCCGCGATCGACTCTCTGGAGATTTATCCGACGACACCGATCCTACGGATTTTTTGGAGGGCTGTCGCTTCTTGGAGAGCATGTATTGGCATTCTTGGTTATGCCTCTGGTCAATCCCATTAGCGAGGGGGGCAGCCCGCCAAGCGAGGTCACACACGCACTCGGCAGTTCACACACCGCGCAGCACCATCGCCTTTATAACTCTAACCGTCAATTGATTGGCTTGTTGCCGCGCGGCAAGATTACTCACAGCGAATCTTCTTCAACTTGCACATTCCACATGCCCCTCGCCTGCGTGGCTTCCATCTTTTATTGGTGATGGACGGCGGAGAGCCGGAGACTGTGGGTGTCGTGGAGGCTGTTTGTATCGGCGTAGATGCTGGCACGCTCCCATCATCCATCCCCCTGAGAAATGATGTCGAGGAGGATTCCTCGGACAAGTAATGTACTAGAAGTACTGGAGCAACTGAACCTGAACGTCGCAATTATAGAGCGTAGTATTGGAGCGTAGTGTTGATGTTGCAGCGTCTTATCATTTAAATAAGCCCATGCGCAGGTCACTATATACCCGGGCTTTTATATGTTAGTACAGTAAGGTAGGTAGGTCGGTAGGATCTCTCACATTCAAGGGAGTTGATTTAGCTTCAATACCAACAATCAATATTCTACCCCACGTACCGAGGTACATTTCTATCCCATCTGCATCCTGGTGAGGATTTTGGGATGACCCGGCTGGGCTTATTCCGCACTGATAGAGTACCTGGCAAATTGCGGTGTACCAGTGACCTGCTACCTGCAAGCCACTATGAGTCCGGGTCTTACCGTACGGAGCAGACTCCTTTATGCGCTGAGCTAGACGCTCTACGTTGTTGCTAAGCTGACACGTCTCTATCTTTCTAGTCATTTTAGTGCTATCGAGCTTTTGATAGCCCCATATGATTCTGTGTATAGGAGGTACCTAACTTCTGAACATGAGTGGGGGTCTGCATCCAACGAACCCCCGCTACTTCAGCCTTTTCACCCCCAGCCTTATTCCCGGTTCTGCAACGTCTGTGCCACGAAGTACTACTGCAGTAGTATGCACTCGTGTCAGCCGAGAACTATTTCAATCACCAATCACATCGTACAGATGACAGACGGCGCAAAACTAGACGGGATCTAGATTGAATCAGGTATAACGTGAAGATAAGATCAATCAGACCATCCTTTCTCCCCGCGCACATCACTGGAGGTGGGGCAACCGAAGCAGAGGTGGTATGTCTGCACTGTGTGACTGTCTGGTCTGCACACGAGTATGCCTCGTACAGTCGTTACCGCTGCTGCCTTTGACGGATGTATACGTCTGCTTACTGCTGACGCACCCAAGCCGGGGAGCGTTTCACCGATGCTGCGGTCGTCAGATCAGACTGCAGACTGCAGACTGCAGACTGCAGATTGTCTCATGGCCGGGGCTTTTATCCGCTAGTCTACCTGTCAAGGCTCCGACTCCTGGGCGTTGCAGTTTCTGCCGTGTAGATCGCCGGTGGCGTTCCTGTGGGGCCTTACCTTACCTTAGCATCCTCCACGTGTCTTTCCAATATTTGTCATGGGAAGATGTCGAGTTGTCTAACCCTGCTTGCTCATTTTAGTAGGTCTTTTCCAAACACTACGTCCGTCCTGTCTACAGATACTCGACGTTCCCCGATGCGGAATCCTTTCTTCGTAATCCCGCGTCACAACCAGTCAAATCGTTGCTGGATCAATGTTAAGTAGTTCCGCGGGGCGCCGCTTGAAGATAGATACTCATTAAAGTAAGGTAAGGTCCGACCCTCGGGGAATTAAAAGATGAAAGCCAACGGTTGGTGGCTGCGCGGGAGAGGACCCGAATTAGGGTTCGGAAACATACCTTAAGGTAAGGTACTTTATGATACAGAATAGTCACTAACCGGATTAAGCCGAACAAGCGAATTTCTTCCTTCTGTTTCATAGCCTTCTGATATGCAAATGCATGTCTTTGAATGAAACTGAGCTCGGTGTATGTTCTTAGCAGAGCGATGCTTGCAACGATGACACTTCTGTCGAGGCATCTTCTTGGCTTCAGAATGAATAAATCTGTAATTATTCTCTACTAGAAGATTTGTTGCATTGCGAAGTTAGTATATATAGGGAGCGTGGGAGGTACTTGATATCAGGCTTATCTTGGAGCGAATGAAGGTAGCTTTCTACTACGGTACTTGGGGTTTGAATTGTTAGTACACAACTTTCTCGGCAGAAGATTCTAGAAAACAATTAGAGTAACTATAAGACGTAGTCATCTAGCTACAGACAGTAAGAGGATCTGTTAGTTCCAACAATTATTACCCCGGATAGATTTGCAGAGGTTTTATCCACACTACTAAAGGTGGTGCCATGTGGTCACACGGTCTTTCGATACCACCAATCCTTAGCCAGAGCAATTAATCTCTCACACTCCTTCATTGACATAGTGAACCCATGCCGGGCTAAAGACTGAGGCAAATGAGCGGCGGTGAAGTCGATTATCGTAGATTGACAATCTCGGCACTGCGAGATATAGGGTTGAAGAGAGTGCGGGACGCATTCGGAAACGCCGCGAGCTGATAAGATCGTCTGGTAGCGAGCGAGACTTGCAGTATCGATAAGGTCAGACCAAGAAGAGCAGGATCAGATAAGTCATTTCTTCAGTTAGTTTGACAGCGGGAACGAGCGTGCCGAGGCCCGACGACCAGCCACGTACGGAATACGGAATACCAGACGAAAGGATTCCAACTTTTGTGGACGGAAGGAGCTGAAACCTTGATATATGCGGATCAAAAATACGGACTACACCGGATTTGCAACGCTGATTAGATATCGCGGAGCGCTCGTAACTTCCGCTCCGTGTGCAGGGCCATTGTTAGCAACACTTCCCCCCTGCATATTCTCGTTTTGCGCCAAAGGAATATGCTACCTCTACGGAATACTTCCGTACTGTCTCGCTCTCTCTCGTGTCTGATTTGCTCAAACACGCCATGACTCAAACATGCCACGAGTCAACCACTTGAAGCCGCTGATGCGATTCAGAGCTTATCGACACGTCCAGGAATACGCGAGATAACAGCGAATGAACATGGATTGAACAGTGGATACTGCGTGCAACGGTAAAGCCGTGGGGATTCGCAGCGACTTTTGGCGGCAAGGAAGTCGGGCATCGGGAAGGTCAATAGAAGCTAGCTGGGAAAGCTACATGGAGGAGTTGCGGCTGCATAGAGATTCTTCTCGCTGGGCGGTCTGCTCGGGGTGGTCGTATGCGTGACGTACGTCCACCCCTTAAGTCGATTGAGGGATTATGTACTTTCAGTTCTCATACAAGATTGCACAGTATGCAAAGTAATTCCTCATAGAAGTGGACTCACCGCTGAAGAGCTTTTCAGGGCATGAGTCCCTACGCGCGTAGTATAAAGAAAACAGCGAGCAGTACGGAATACCGTTACCCCTTGCGTGGTTGGCAATCTCGCTTAGCCCTATAGGGCGCGGGAGTCAGAGTTTTCACTTCCTTCCTCCCTTCGTAGCTCCGACTTTCTAGAGTAGTTCAACCAATATATACGCATGCACATACTCCTTCTGACCCTCATATACCAACAGAGTGAGGTGGATGGTTGAGGTGGCTCGAATTATGCAGACAGATACTGCTTGGTTTAAAAGTATCATACGTTCTACATTGGTCTCGCGCGGTGGTGAATAGCTCATATTTCTTATCTTCTACCAAGGATTTCACTAGGCTTTCTCATCGAGAGAACGACTCAGAGTGAGCTCGAGAACCTCGAACCCACGCGACGTGAAGCTTCTCTCACTCGCGGTCCACACTGCGAAAGTCAAGCAGCGGAAAAGTCCTTGTATCCCGTACCCGAGACGAATGTCTGCTGCCAAGGTCCCTGTGTCTGTCCCTCAGCCAGCTCTAGATACAGCTTCGCGTGCGCATCCCCGTCGATTGCGCTATAGACAGCCGCACCATCCGCCTTGCGCTGGTCGCCATAGTAGAATCTACAATGGTCAGTCGCTTGGTAACAAAGGAGCAAAAATTTGCATACTTGTATCCGCGGTCCTTGTACGCAGCAGCAGCAGACTGGATGATATGGGCCGTCGCTGCTTTGCCGACGCCCAGATCGAGAAGCGGGGGGATGATGGTGGTGTTCAGGATATTTCCCGTGTAGATGAATGTTTTCGCTGCTGAGTCGGGGAGCTGGGCGAAGCCGGTGACGGCTTGTTGCGCAGCGACAAAGGCGCTGACCGTGTTGATATTGCAATCTTTGTTGAAATCGGCGAGTTGGAGCGAGAGAGGGTCATTGGGAGGGTTGGGGGTCACTGCACTGCCTTCACAGACTCAACGAGAGAAACCAACGCGGTTCAGGGGTAGGATACACACCATTGTAAACGACAACACTTGGGATACCCAGCGATGCCTTGACTTGGGAGAATGCATCGACAACAGTGCCGGGATTCGCGAAGTCACTCTGGATGTGGATCTCGTTGGCAGTGTTGTTGGCCTCGGACGCTTTTCTCGAGGCCAGAGCAACCTTGTAGCCTTTCGCCGCAAAAGCTTTAGCTACACTCGTGCCGATCCTGGGCCCGGCGCCGAGAATGAGGATGATGGGGGATGTGGTAGACATGGTGCTAGCTGTGGGAGAAGAAGATGAAGCAGCCTGGCAGCGAAGCTTGAACTTTTGTGGTCTGCAAGATATTTTCTCCGAGGGCTTGAGTTCGTGGGGGGGTCATCTCACAACGACTCAAAAGCCAGGGCAACAATGGATTTGAAATCACGTCGAGCAACAATGGGATTAGGAATCAACACGCCGCATCAGTGATTTGATATTCATTGTTCGGAGCGGAGGCTACGATAAGCCCCACAGTTCGCGGGTAGGGCTCGGGTGGACTCGCTTCCTGTTCTGGGTCGGACCCCTCGGACACTCCTTGACCCCGCCACCACCCCACCACCCCACCACTCCACCACTCCACCCCCCCTGCCCAAGGCTCCACATCACAGGCTCTCAGTCAGCATCGGAGGTTACATAACATCCGGTGCATACACCGTACTGAAGGTACGAAGGAGTTCGTTTGGTATGAGGAGCGCCGGATTCTGTAAGGGATTACTCACCCCTCATACCGAACGAACTCCTTCATAATCAAATACCTCCTTGCAGCTCCAACACCACCAAATGGGAATATTGGACAAGTTTCTCCCCAAGCAATTTCGCTCCTCCCGAAAAACAAAACCTAACCTCAGTCTTCAACCTCGTCGCCAATGGCTGCAATCAAGAACGTCGCGATTGTCGGGGTAGGTGGCCGTCCCGGGCAGAGTCTCTGCAGTGAAGAATGACGACGCTGATCCATCTCCACAGGCCTCTGGATCTCTTGGAGGTCCAGTGCTCAATGCACTCGTCAAGTCTGGAAAATTCAACGTCACCGCCGTCAAGCGCCAATCCTCCTCCGCAAGCTTTCCAGATTCAGTTACGGTCCGGACAGCCGATCTCTCATCGGTAGACTCTGTCACTGCTGCCTTCGAAGGCCAGGATGCCGTAGTCTCGACCGTTGGAACAGCAGGCCTGCCTGGGCAGGGCGTCCTCGTCGAAGCCGCTGTAGCTGCAAACGTGAAGCGCTTTCTCCCGTCCGACTTTGGCAGTGACATTGCCAACCCCAAGACCGGTGTTCTACCCGTATTTAAATTCAAGACTGCGACGCACAAGGCACTCCGCGAGGCCGCCGCCGCCAAGCCCGATTTCACGTATACCCTGGTTTGCAACAATGCCTTTCTGGACTTTGGTCTCCAGAAGAACCTCCTGCTCAACTGGAAGGAGCGCAAGCCCAAGTTCTTCGACGGCGGCAAGAACGTGTTCAGCGCCACCACGATGGATTCGGTCGGACAGGCTGTCGTCGGTGTCCTGAGTCACCCGGAGGAGACCAAGAACCGATTCGTCTACGTCAAGGACATCGACATCTCGCAGAACCAGCTCTTGGAGATCGCCAAGAAGGTCGACCCCGGAAAGACATGGGAGGAGCCTATTCTTGTCGACACAGCGGAACTTGAAAAATCTTCTTTCGCGAGCCTGGCCAAGGGTGAAATTACTCCGCCAGTGATGATGGGCTTCCTCTTCCGAGTCATGTTTGGGCCGCCCGAGTACGGTGGTCGGTTCACTAAGACTGACAACGAGCTCCTGGGAGTAAAGGGCAAGACGGAGGCGGACGTTGAGGCCTTGTTGAGATCATTGATCCATGGTTCAAAGTGAAAGCAGGGAGGTATAGACTACTGCCAACTCTTTGGAGCGCTCGAGCCTTGAACATCAGTGCGAACGAAGGTAGACGGGCTCTCATCGGAATTCAGATCTCATGCTCACTGCCATTGTTCCATGTCAATACACTCACTGTGAATTGTATTATCGTGTGATATGTATGCAGCCTACTTGCCCCACCGTGGCCCGCACCGTGTAGTCTCAACCTCCACGAATCCAAACCTACTTGTATTCAAGGGTCTATCGAACGCGATGTTGACTGAAGAGCATTAACCGTCCAAATACAGCTAATCGTTGCAACCAACGAGCTTCCCCTCCATAGAATTTCTCCCGTATCCTTCTCTTCGCCCAATCTCTCCGTTGTCGACCGCAACAGCTCAGCTCGTTTTTTTTGTTAATTCGATCTGCTCTCCGGTAGGCACTATACGATTCGCCAGATAGAGGTAGTCAGCATTCCGTAGTCGATATTGCGAACGACGAGCGCCCCGCCTATCTTGATAGTTGTTCTTGGTATTTAAGAAGGCGAATTGCCAATGGTCCTCCCAGCGTCGTCGGGGGCTCAGGTGGTGAGAGGTGTGCCAGCCGTCGTCGAAGGAGAAGCGCTTGCTCTGAGGCTTATTAGCGAATGCCTGTGTTAGTTACAGTTAGTGTTGTCTAAACCCGGGAAGGTTGTCAGGTCAGCTATGCAGACCAGGAAGCGAGCGTTAGTGAAAGTTCAAAGGCATTCTTTGGCCGGCGGAAGAAGTGGTGGTTTCGAGAAGACTTGTTGGGTGTGGGTGTTCTAAACTCGATGAACGTGTGATGAGGAAGGGAGAAGACTGGCGAATGGAGTCGTTTCAGTTCGAAATAGATTCAAGCTTTTCCGTTCCTGACATGAATGCAGATTCTCAGAAATGATGCATGCGAAAATAGTGAGTTCAGCTTTGAAAATTTGAAAGAACTTTGGAAAAAAGCAGTAAGAATGATTACTGTAATAAAAAAGAATGATCAAATAAATACAAGTTTATGCAAAGAAACAGAGTCAGATATGATAAAGAGTATCAAATAGTGATTGCTTGTAGAACTGCTGTAAATAATGAGTGAAATTCAATATTTAGATCGTTGAAGCTGGTAGAATGGTTTGAGCCGACGAGCACTAAACGACGGCTAAGGCTTTTACAGGGTCGGTGGTCAGGCACACCCACACCCCAGAATCGATTATAGGGTAAGATGTCAAAGCACGAGGGGGGCTTTCAAGACAGAAGAACTGGTGGTAGTTTGGCCCATTCGTCTGTTCCACGATCCAGATCTAGAGATGAGAGAGAGTTAAGGAAGCGCGACAACGACAGGGACTACCGGAAATCGAACCCTGGCGCAAGATCTAACGATGATACGAAGCCCAGAGATCGAAGGAGATCTCGTTCGCGCAGCCTCACCTACGAACGCTGTAAAAGGCGCAGACTGACCTCAGACAACCGATCACCCACGCATAGACAGGAGGAATCTACGGACAGCAGGGGACGTCGCCGCAGTACATCTACCTCGTCATTATCAGAGCACCGACACCGGGACTCTCGAAGAAAGCGAAAACATTCAGATCGCCACCGGAGCATATCATTCTCTCCCTCTCCAAAGCGTGGACAGCGTGGCTCGAGAACAGCCAATGATGGCGCCAGTCACCGGAGAAGCCAATCCCTTTCTCCGCCTTCTAAGCCCCGACGCATAGACTCACGGGATGACTACAAACACCCTTCTCGTCACCGCAGCGCGTCTCCCATACCCCGCCGCCATCCCTCCCCACCAATCCGCTCCAAAGCCCCTCTCCCCTCCCAACACCAAGCCTACAACAAAGACCCCACCTCCACCACCATCACCAAATCTCCCGAACCCGAGAAACAGAAACCCAACTACGCCCCCACCGGCAAACTCGCCGCCGAAACCAACACCGTCGCCGGCACCTCCATCGTCCTAAAATACAACGAACCCCCCGAAGCGCGCCTCCCCCCCGCCTCCGCCCCCTGGCGCCTCTACGTCTTCAAAGGCCCAGACCTGCTCGAAACCATTCCCCTCAGCACGCGCAGCTGCTGGCTCTTCGGGCGCGAGCGCGCCGTCGTAGATTTCCCGACCGAGCACCCGAGTTGCAGCAAGCAGCACGCGGTGCTGCAATTCCGGCATGTGGAGAAGAAGAACGAGTATGGGGACAAGGTGGGAGGGGTCAAGCCGTATGTGATTGATTTGGATAGCGCCAATGGGACGAGGGTGAATGGGGAGGGAGTGGAGGGGAGGAGGTATGTGGAGGTGATGAGCGGGGATGTGGTGACGTTTGGGGAGAGTACGAGGGAATATGTTGTTATGTTGCCGCCGAAGGAGTAGGGATTGGATGGGCTGGCGGGTGCTTGTGGGGCGGATCCAGACGTCCAGCGGAGGTTGGATATCAGGCGGAACAAGACCTGTGCCACTTAGCCGAGGAGGGACGATAGTGACTAAACAACTCGAAAGATCCACGAGCGATTGCATGATTATTGACTCCCCTGTTTCGATGCTTATAAACTGGGATACGACCCCTGACCCCATGACCCCCAACGTTCCAGGCATGATCAAATCCGACCAACTCCTATACTCATGCATCGTTGTAACACAAAACGCCATGCTAAGTCGCACTAATAATCAAGCAATTATATCCTCATTACAACCTCCTACCTCGCCTGCCCTCACCGCGCCCCAATAACCAGCAGCGGTCCGACGTGCTTCGGGATATTAAACCCAAACAGACTCGCGACCCAGAGCGCCAGGTAGACAAAGGTTGGAGAAAGGAGGAGCTCGGTGTGGTGGAGGAAGGGGAGGGCTAGTCTCTACATTAGGAGATGATCTACGTGGACAAGATGGGTTGAGGGGATGTTACGTACCGTTGTAGCCTAGAAAGCATATGACAGTATAGTAGCCCAGCGCGACCATGTAGAGTGTATTGCCGAGGAAGAGGGATATCCAATAGTCGCGCGATATGAGCGGCCAGAGGATAAACTGGATAACGTAGAGAAGCACCCAGACGGGGAAGAAGGCCCGTATGGCGACCTGTTCCAGGCACCCGTTAACCCTACACCTCGCCTTGGAAATGCCACAACCACACTCACATCAAAACAATACCCAAACTCCAGCACATCCCCCTCCCCGTCCGCGGGCCTCCGAAACAACCCCGCCTGCCGCCTCCTCCCCGGCAACCCCTGGATCCCCGGCCCCAACAGCCTGCCCACCAGAAAAAACGCCGCCGTAGCCACCAGCAGCGACACCAGCAAGAAATGCACAAACACGAACAGCAGCGTCAGCCGCAGGGTGGAGGCGAACGAGGGCGTGGAGGCGATACCCCAGGCGATGCCGGTGAGGAGCATGAAGAAGGAGAGCAGGTAGGTGAAGGAGGGGTCGGCGCGGTGGTAGGTGTTTTTTGTTTGTTTGTGGTAGTAGATTGAGCGGAAGACTTTTTTGGGGGCGAGGAGGAGGGAGGTCATTTCCCAGATGGCCATTTCGAAGTCCATTTGGGGGAATTTGAAGAGTCTAGCGGGTTGCGCAGGTCTTGTCAGCTCTGGGCTTCTAGCATTTTCATCCTTTGCATGGGCGCTTGGAGGCGGCTGAAGCTCAACCTTTTAAAAAACCGCGGCATTCGAAGACCATCCGATCTCCCACTAGGGTTGGTGGTCCCTCCGAAATTTGGGGGACCGCCATGCTGCCGTGGTATTGAAATGTGAGGGTTCATGAGGTGGGACATCAAGTGGCACGACTAGACGAGGGAGCGGAAGGGTTTCGCAGGATATCTTCGTAGTGATGAATGCTGCTCAGGGTTCAACGAAGCTGATGTATTTGTTTCCCAATCTTGAATATGAACTCATCTGCTCTCGATCTATGAGAGCTGCCATGCTTGCCAGCGGATTCGGCTATAAGCGCGGCTTTGGCGCTAGAGTACGAGACATGTCCGCTTACCGCTAAACACGCAAAGAAACTTTTCCCTTTGCAATACTATGCAGCTGATGCTTGCACGGTAACCAGCTTTTCGTACGGTTGAAATCGTATCTTCAAAGTGACACACTCTAGGTCGTGGTTAGAAATTTGTAACTTCTTCACGGTCCGGCTTCAGCAGAACGTCCGAGGGGTCAGCTATATCTACTCACACATACTTACCACTACTTACTGATAGCTAATTCTGAAGTTGATCCTTAGCCTCACTAAGGCGATCTACGCCCTTCTCAAATTGTGTATCTTTAACGAATGTGAACGCCGAATTATCTGCATGTGTCGTCTGATTGATGGTTTAGCCAGGCTCTGGTGGAATATTAATAACATTGTTGGAAACAACTTCACTGTTCCAGTTGTCTGGAGCTTTGTTCTGTTCTCATGATTCAAGTAATCATCTTATCATATCGTTGTGAGTGGTTACATGTTTCGTTTCCACAAATACATTGGTGTACTTAGTCTTCTTGATTACTTTTGAGAGTGTGATCAGTGAGTCGAATCCAAATGTGAAAGCTTGCGACAAGAAGATATGTGAGAAGGAATTCAGAGGTAGATTCAATTTTGATGTTAACTGCCACTTTTGCTAGTAATTGACTTGATTGCGGGTTGTTGTTTCCTGACCTCTGTCTTTTCTTTTAGGCAGTCCTGGCTTAATGGTCATTACAGCACATTTATTTTCCAGTCGGAAAGATTATAGAAGACCCGGCAAAGGCAAAATGAACAGCAACATCTGAACCCCAACCCAAGCGAGCTAGAGCATCTACATTGCCTACATATGTTTTTACTTACTATAGCTGAATTTTGTCTATCAAACTAATCTTTGTATTGAAGTCATGCCCTCCACTGCCATAAACGCTATGTCAGCAAATCTCGCATGAGATATGCTGGCATAGTCTCTCCTTATAGCACAACAGTTGTTATCAATGGCAATACAAAGTTTTGGACCCATGTTTCCTATTTGCTCTATGATTTCAAGGGTTTGATGAAACACTCAACTCACGATCCTGCTTTGCATGTGATCTGCACTACACTAGAAATTTCAGTGGACATTACCGCTGCAGCAGAGAGAGTGGAGCAGTCCTCTCCAACGCAGTCAACTCATGAATAACTGACATTGGTCGGAACATTTTCGTTTCATTCCACAGCCCAAAATTCACTTCCAGACACGCTAAGATCCTCCTTCCGAGCACATGAGACGGATTGGCAGCAAATGTATCCAAAGCTGGGTTCTCAATCGGTTCCGGTCTTCCTCATACGTTATACAACATATTTATCTCAGCACGTTGTTCATTCGGTCAAGCCACCAAACCCTAAGCATACTTCAGACGAGGCAATATTTCGACCTGAATGTCTCCGTACAAGCCAAACCACAGGGTTTGACCCTGAGTTCAAACGTAGACCGCCGTTGATGCCGACAGATGATACTGTAGCTATCGTTGGATAAAGCGGAATTGAACCAGTTTTTCCTGAGATGCAATATATCCGAAACATGCATTTTCACCGTTCACCTCGCGTTCAGTTCCCAATGAACTTCTTCGGTAAGTTGCCTTGAGGGGATTACCTTCTGACAAATGACCAGAGATGTGTCCAAGATATATATATGTATTATATACACCCCGAACTTAGGATTGGCGATTGCCGTTTTCGTCCGGGGAAGGGAGCAGAGCCGCTTTAGAGGGAGCAACGAGGGAGCCGGGGGGAGCAGTGAGGGAGCACTATGGGGGAGTGCAAGGGCGCAGGATTTGGGAGCCTGAAATAGGACCCCAACCTTCGGCTTGAGCTGCCCTCATCGTTTTTCAACAACTTGAGCCCCACCTGCTGCCCAAACATCGCCACTTCCCATAGAATCCTTTGGGAGGTTATAGCAATTAAGCAAAACACATACACGCAACAACCAAAAAAGAAAAGAAAAAGAAAAAGGGCAACACTGAGCTTATACTGCCCGCTAGGTAGATAAATAGCGACAAATACAGAAGCATATCGAGTTCAGGCGATATTCGCGAGATTATCTCTTTATAGCTGGATCAGAGTTCAGAGTTACGGATTGGCAAGAGACCTCCTTCGTCCCGAGAGTAGGAAATGTAGGCATAATAGTCATGTAAACTGCTTGATGCGCCTGGCAAAGCGGTTGCTATGATTGCTTTTTCGCCGAATGGCTTGGAGGGGAAATTGTGGGACCATGCTCTGACTGAGCAGCCCGTACAAGTTTGTTCTCTTGGGAGTGCCTGTGAAGGTGATTACGTTCGAGGGTGTGTTGTGGACGAAGGTTTGGGGCAGTATGTATTCAGTCTCGTTTGACATGCATCCTGGCTAGGCGAGCATAGGAGGGCAACGAGGAGATTGCACAAACCAGTCTACTGCGTAGACACTCCGTCAAAATGGCTGATAGTGTAGTTGAACAGATCGGTCTTGCATTATGCTTTCCCTCATCTCTTACCGGCTAACCCTTATGGTGAGAATCCAGATAATAGCCTATCTGCCGACTCATACACGGTCTTCATCCTGGTAATGCTCTTCTATAAATTTGTGCATACGATAAGTTTTCGCACGACAAGATACATGGAAATTGTTGTTTAGTTCCGGCCTTTCTATTCTTCAGTCTGTCGTTCATTCAATTTGATGAATTTCTCATGCCAAAGTTTCATACTAAAACGTTTCAGGGATTTGGTTGCAGCTGTTTATTGCCTGCTACACAAGCTTCTTTGCAATCATGCACCTGATTCCTGATCTAGTGCCAGCAAAAGTAAGTGAACGTTTGGATCATCATTCATTGTCGTCCAGGATACGGCGGGGGCGGGTCCAGATACTCTCGCCCGTGCCCTCTACCATGCACTGGCAGTCTCCTGTCCTTGAACCCTAACTCCGGCTCCCTCTCCTCTTCTGTATACTCAGCGTTGCGCTCTCGTGCCGGCTCTTCATGCCGCCGGCTCCCTGCGTTGCAAGCACGACATCTGTCTCGTTCAGAAAAGATGTTACCTCTACCATTGCACGTTCGGCACTTCTTGTTGAAGTGTCGCCTTTCGAAATTTTCCACTTGGGGAGACCGCTCGATGGATCCGCGGCCACGACAGTCTGAGCAGGGGCGACCTGTGCCTTTGCGGCCTCCGTGACCGTCGCAGGTAAGACAATGAATTTCGTCATTTTCCTCATGTCCGTTGCCAGATTCTCTTTTCTTGGCGCCCCGTTCATTCTGTGAATGTTGAGGATGTCGTCGAGAGGATATTGCTGGCCATGATCTTGGGTTGTCGTCAGAAGTCCCGGCAACTTCGATGGTATTTGTATGTACAGATTCCTTGCCTTGCTCGATAAGCGATCTTTCATGTGCGCCCCCGTGCACAAGATCTGTCAGAATTTCCTGAATTCCATTCAGGTTTGGCTCCATGAAATCTAGAAGGATCTCCGGCACGTTGTCAGCGTAGGCTATACGAAGGACCTTGATGGCCTTAATACCAGTCCACTTGCCCTTTTGGCCCTTCAGCCGCAACATCTCGACGAGAGCAGGCAAGAGCTTATATGACGGACGATTGGTGAGTCTTTGGTCATCTGAGCGATAAGACTGTTGCTTGTCGTCATATTGCCGTGATTTTCTATCGCCCTCTCCAACCCGCTTCCGTTTGTGGAGGTTGCGAATGTCGTATTCTTCCAAAACATCGCACAACTCCTTATTGCCCGTCTCAGCGGCGAGATCCAGGAGTTCCTGGTAATTCTTGCTTAGCCAAGCACCCTTTTCGAAAAGTAAACGTGCCATCTCCACATCCTCAAAGGACACAGCCTGATATATAGGGCTTATGTACGATCCTGACCTCGCAATAGGATTTGCCCCATATCTCAGCAACGTTTGAACGACATCTTCGTGTCCTTCGGATATTGCAGCCACGAGTGGACTGTAGTATTTACCGCCTTCTATATTTGGATCGACATCTAGAAATTTCATCATGAGATACACCATCTTTTCGTTGCCTTTAGCTGCTGCAGCTTGCAATGGTGTTCCGTAATGGTGACAGGATGCATTAAAATCGCAGCCTTCCGCGGCGAGAAGGTTTACCCCGTCAATATCGTTCTTTAAAACCTTATCACAAAGCTCATCTCCGAGCATAGCGTACATGATCCCCATCTTGGCCGCAAGAAGTCTCTCTTCTCCAACCCAATCGTAGTTGTAGGTCATAGTGCTCGTCGAAAATTGCCTCAAACTCTTGCATCTCACAAACCGATTTAGATTCCAAGGATTAAAGCGTTGAAGAGAACCGTGACGCCATATGTATGTTGATGCTTCAACCCTTTGAGTCTTCCCATCAGAGGTGCAGATGGTCACCTTTACATTTTTTCGGTAGAAAACATCAGGAACTGACCGAATGGACTTGCTGTCGCTATCGCTATCGCTATCGCTATTGTTTCTGTCGCCCTTGTTTCCAGAAGTCGTACTAGATTTTTCTCCGTCTTGGTTCGTGTCAGAAAGTTCTTCATGTCCCTCGGGACCAAAAAGATAGTCGAGGCACGCAAGAGCCTCATAAGACAAACCGAAGATAATGAATCCTTTAATCTTGGCGGCCACTGGATCTGGTTTATCCAGCAATTCCCCTGCTTGCGTCTTTGATGATAAGATGTTGGAATTGGAGCTCTTTGCGTTGATGAGCGCAGCATCTCTGGACTCCTGAATCTCAAAACGCCGGTAGCCTTTCAATAAAGCAGGAGTCATCTGCTGTGCGGCATGTTGAAGAGATTCATTCACGCTGGACCAATCCTCAGCTGAAGTTGATATCCTCCGTTGAAGTTGCCTAGAGTAGATTCCTTCCACTGATATGAATCTCGCAGCTCGAGCCCTAAGTACGCTCGGGAACATGAGGCTTCCATAGGCGAATAACGGCGGGGGCCTCGGGGAGTGTGCACCGAAAGCCAATGCGCTGTCGACCATGTCTGGAGACAAGCGGTTGGTCATAGCTAGAAAGTATGACGGGACCAAACTTGATCTAGGAATAGATAATAGTGGTTCGCTATTGCGCTGTGGATCAGATGAAATAAGGGGTTCTGGGAGTAGCTCCGGGCTGACGATAGGCTCCTCTTGGGCGCTGAACTCTGGCTCCTTTGATTTGGGTTTTATCGGCTCTGGGCGGCGATCCTCTGGTAGAAGAGAAAAGGACACACTCTTGCCCTTGAACTTTTGTGATGTATCCTGCCCAATAACAGGCTGACGATGGGATCGATCAGTGACTAGTTTTGATCCATGATGCGCCGGATCTGTCTTTTTTTCAGCGAATCGCCTTTTCGACTCGCTGACTTGATCTCTCAAGCAATCTGTAAAGAGGTCAGAGCTTGGCGCGGATGATGTAGCGACCCTTTTCAAAACAAAGGCTTTCTCTGTAGGAGAATGCTCCGATATGGCTGGTTCTGAAATGATTTGGCCAGGCAACCATTGGTCAGGTGTTTGCGTTGTGGGGACGATGGAGGTTTTAGAAAGCAAAGGGGTCCAAAACAACTCATGAGTGCCATGAACATGGCGAAGGTGAGAGACAAGCTTTTCTCGATTATGGAATCTTAATTGCCGAGAACAAGTTGGCCATGGACATGGTAGCTGAGAGGAATCGAGGTTCCGAAGAAGGTAAACTATGCCCTTGCTGTGTGGAAGATCATCTGCAGAGCTGTTATGCAGTGGTCTGTGAAGAGAAGACGGCGGTGAACGTCGCCCTGTGAGCGAGCCAGCTATCACAGGTAGTGGTAGCGACAAAGGATCTGGTACTTGCAGAGGAGGATACATCGATCCCTTGCGGGACGTAGCGACGTCAATACCCTCCTCAGGCTCTTCGGCATTTTCAAGGATGTGTGCCCGGGCTATTTCTGCTGGTGAGAAAAAAGCTCGCACAGTCATTTCTTCTGTCGGGTCGTCAACAATTGGGGGTTGATATTTTGATCTTGGGGGCCATATTGTTTTTACTTCCTGAAAATCGTTGGCTCCTTGAGTAGTATTTAGTAAGCCAGCCTCTTCAGGGGAATAGGTCACATCCAAGGTTTTGTAGTTGAGTTGCTCATTGAAGTAACATTGGTCATCGCAGCAGAGCCCGTAGTATCGTGGTGGGCTGTCAAAGTCAAACATAGTCGAAAGCAGTTCTTTGGCGAGAGGCCTCCTCTGGGGTTCAACTGTGCACATGCGAAGTGCAAGTTCAAGTGGCTGCTGGTCCTGCGGAATGGTGAAGCCTGACCTCAGCTTCTCAACCCAAGCTATTGCTCCGGCGTTGTTTTCCCTGATATACTCGCCATGTGTGCCATTGTCTCTGAAAAATTGCGACATTTCTTCAACTGTGTGGTCAGCTAGAACGGAGCACATCTCGAAGAAGACACAACCGAGAGACCAAATATCTCTTGATTCGTTTCGAGACTGCGTATATTAGCATTTTTTGCTTTTACAATGGGCAGGATTCACATTTACACTGCCAAATTGAACTACCTCAGGAGCACAATATCGCGGTGTGAAAGCGAGAACGGTTCCTTGTGTTGTTTTGGATGTTTCGTTGTCCCAGCTTCTGGATGTTCCAAAATCCGTAAGATATACCGTTTGTTGCTTCACAAGAATATTTGCAGGCTTGATATCCTTATGCTGGACGTGCTGGCTATGAAGGTATGATAATGCGGTTGCTAGGCAGCCAAAGAAACGCCGCAAACAGATCTTTCTCGACTCCTGGTTCGTGGTTTCCTTGAGGTACGTCGCCAGGTTCATGTCAGCGACGGGAGTCATGATCAGGCCAACACAGGACGAGTCGGTATATGACCCAACCAGTCGAACAAGATGTCGATGAGAGAGCAACTTCAAAGTCTGCAGCTCGTTCTCAAAGACCTGCAACCGCGCTTTGTCCTTGGAATAGAGACGGTGCCTTTTGATGCGTTTACGAGCGAATTTCATGAGACTCATCTCCCCAATGACAGAGTCAACTTCCCCGAACCCCCCGGCACCGAGATCTTCGACATATACAAAATATTCATCTGCGCTACCGTCGACATTCTGGTGAGGCTCCCCAGGCTTTTCCAATGCCGCGGCACGACCATTGAGCACATAATTTTGACAGTCCAGGAAGCGCCATCGTACCTGGCCATTCATGAAGCTGGGAAGGTTGTGCTCACTATACGGCAGGAAAATATCCGTCAATCTCTCTTCTATGAAATGCTCGATGGCTTCTGGACAGCCGATCATTCGTAAGACGGCGAAAGTTCTCGGACGAAGTCCCCATTGCGGGTACCCAGCTTGATTGCAAAACTCGGCAAGCTGACGAAATTGAGCATCTCGAAGGCGTTTGCGAACGGGTGTGCCGTCCTTCAAGGGCCGAGGCAAGAATTTGTCCAAGCTCGCTTCGAATATGTTACCGTCTATCACCCTACTAACAGTGTCAAATGTCCAGGCGATGTTCTCAAGCTTCCTCGCGCAGCGGCCATTCACATTAGACTCAGCTAATGCGATAACGTCACTAGCAGTACGGCCAAGACTCGATAATGGACGTGTTCGATCATTTCCATACCTCATACTTGACTTCCGTTGCGCGTCTTGCGCGTATTGTTTTGGCTCCATGGGCAGGTTCAGTCACCGCTGGCACAAACACATTCGATCGCCCTTGCCGGGGTTTGTATAATTGGGTCAGGGCAGAGGAAGAGACATCAGGTCATGTCCATGATGCGGTAAACCAGTTGACCACGGCGTGTTCGACCGTTTTCGGGCCTGTGGCTGTGGATAGAATGGTGACTTGAGTGCTGGAGTACTTGCGGGGGCGATGCTGATCAGGCTGTATGTATGCTATGTGGAGTCGGTACGTTACTAACGTTAAGGCCTGGCTGGAATCAATCATCTCTAGGATCGATGTTTCTTTGGCCGCATGACACCCCGTACAGACGCTTAGGAGCTTTGTTGCGATCCAAGAGCTCAGAGAGTAGGATCAGTCTGTACAGCCTTCCACTAGCTTGCCTTGTCTGATGCGTTGTATCTTGGTTCCAGAGAATTCAACCCCTCACCAGTCCACAGCCTCACCCAGCCCATCGGCTGATCCTCCTGAGCCCCAGAGCTCGGGAAAACGATAGAACTACGAGTAATCCCGGGCGACTTATTGGCCAGAAGCAATATTTTATATAATTCCCAAAAGAATAATTGGCCGCCATCGTCCACGCCGGGGTCGGACCCATATGCGCAGTCTCAGCACAGCCCTGCGTTAGTCAGTGAGTATTATGTTTTGTATTACTATAGAAGGCTCAATTTCTAATGGCTCTGGTACAATGGTGTAGCGGTATGATTCTTTACTCGCTGAGCATCGGTTCTGGCGCATCCCAAGGCGTCCTTTCTGGGTTCAAAGCAGCTGTAATACATGAAAAGCCGCTGTTAGGCTGCGCAATCGCACGTGATCACAAAGTGGTCTAGAGAGGCTCTGCTTAATACCTTGATTCAGCTGAACCACCTCAGCTAGAAGAGAGCGTTTTCGAAAAGCATCGCTGGAGGCTGTTTTTCATCCCCGCGTTCCGAGCACTCCAAAACGTGCTGCACTTCTTCACTTTCCTCGTTAATGGGAGATATACGTAACATTCAAGGCGAAAAGCGCCTTGGTATACAAATCAGTGACAACCGGCTCCGACTCTCATCCTCATTTCAAGATCCTCTTGTCTTGTAAAGAAACGCCTAGAAATATGGATCCCATATCTGTCGCGGGGATAGGTTTAAGCGCCGTCTCTCTGACTATACAGATCTTTGCTGGCTGTATAAAAGGTCCAACGCGTTTTTGACCGTTCGAATTGACTCTGGTCTTGCTGACAGCAGTATATAGCATACCAAACCTTCTCAGATGCCGCTGATGTTCCTTCCCAGTACCAGCATCTACTGACTCGTCTCCGCATCGAACAGACGCGGTTGTTGAATTGGGGCGAAAATATCGGCTTGTTGGAGGCCTCACTCGAAGTAACAAGCACGAACTTGGGTTTGAATCACAACGTGATCAGTGACGTGCTTTTGGAAATCCAGGCAGCTTTTCGTGGCTGTGTGGATGTTCAAAAAAAATATGGCCCTTTCATCGAGCAATCGACCATGTTGTCGCCCTCACAGCCAAATCGGCAGAGAGTTTCAACACGAAGAGTACTACTTGAGCGCGTTCTTGCCATTTATGACAAGCCAGCTCGCGCCGCAACTTGCTTACAATGGGCAATGATCAAGAAGGATTCGTTCAGCAAGCTAGTGAATAAGCTGATCGCGTTTAACGACAGGATGGAGTCTTTCCTTGACCGGAATGCACTTGAAGAAATGCACTCCATGCAAATCCAGTCCAACATGATGCTACTTCAAGTCACAGACGAAGTCACTCAATTACGCTTGTTAGTCGAGGCCCTGAATATCACTCGACAGCTCACAGAACACGGCACATACGTAGTGTCGAGCGTACTTAGACCGACTTCTCGAGGAAGGAGGCCTGAGAATACCGTAGCAAGCTTAGCGCAATTCAAAGCGGAGGCTTCGCTCGTCGAGAGAGATGTCTTGCAGCAGGATCCCATTCGCATTGATCTCCCGGACATCATGCTAGAAATTCCAGACCATGAGTCAGCCCGTTCTGTCGGACGCTATCAACAACACGATATTTGGCTGGAATGGCGCGAGCAGGTGGAGGACGAACGTCCCTCACCCGTAATCCAACGTATCATAGGTCAGCGAGTGAAGCAGCTCGCTGCATTGCTCTGCACCAAGGATAAACCGCCATTGTTTAGGGCGCCCTTTTGCCTCGGATACACGTGCGACGACAGAGACGAAGTCCCCCGTTACGCTTTAGTCTACAAAGTAGAAGTTCTTCCACGGTCGAAATATCTAGGACTGCAAACGCTTCGAGACGCCTTGCAAATCCTATGTATGCCGTCGCTAGGAAAGCGAATAGCCTTGGCTTCCGTAATTGCAGAGTCGTTATTCTACTTACACGCAGTATCCTGGCTTCACAAAGGACTAAGGAGTGATAACATCGTCTTCATCCGGCAACAGAGCTTGAACACCTCGGGTGATCATGAGGATGTCGCAAACATAAGCTCACCCATACTTTCTGGCTTCGACTACTCCCGGCCTGATTTGATCGACGAACAGACTTTTCGAAACGGCATGACAGTAGAACACGAGCTCTACAGGCATCCAGACCTCCTACAACTAAGGACGAAACGCTCTCGAAAATCCCACGACATATACAGTCTCGGCCTTATCCTCATCGAGATCGCATTATGGCGACCCATCGAAGAGATAGTTGGCGTCCAAATTCGGCGAAGCCGACTATTGGAGGTCGGGCAAAAACTGGCCCAGCTTGACGAAAGAGGCAATGCTCTGCGTGCGGAGCTTGCAGCGCAAGTGGGAGATGAGTACGCAGAAGTCGTCAGTCGCTGCGTTGTTGGTGGGAAGAGCATTGGTGCCTCGCCAGGAACTGAGGAAACGGATCCAGATGTCGCAGCTCCGATGCAGGAATCGTTTTTCGAGAATGTGGTGCAAAAATTGCAACGGCTCAGGGTTTAGACTAGGACAAGTACTCTTTAAAAAGGGAGAACAGATTACTGGGCAACGAGCGGGAGGGTGATCTTCCTTCAGGCTTAGGGTTAGGCTTCTCTACGCATTGAGAGTATCATATCTCAGTCACAGTCTAGATGGGAGGTCATAGATTACGAAGTCAACATGAAATTGATCCAAATGCTGTAGTCCGTGGCTCCCTCTCCTCGCCTTTCAAAATTTCCTGTGCTGCTCTTTGAGTACTCCTTTGACCTTGAATTCTAAAGAATTTACTTTAAAGAATAGTGAATGATTTCTGTAGACCCAAGTATTCTCGAAATATGTAAATAGATCTGTTAACCTAATGACGATAGAAACCCGGCTTGAGCAAGAGACAACCACTTCAGTCAAGCTGGACTACGTCCTAAAAACCACCCCAGTGTATCTCTATCATATTTATGTATATAGTTTCCCGAACCCAGAGCAACATGTGACCGCTCGCTGACTCAGGCCTCGTCGCTTTACTCTCTAAGACTCGTTTCGTTCATCTGCTCTTTCACTGCTTCTTCATGCTTTCTCACTGCTCGTTCATGCTAGTATTTTTCTGCTTTTTCATTGTTTCTTTCAGTACTTTCTCATGCTTTCTTCAATTCAATTATTTTCTACTTTTTAACTGTTCTTGTATTCTTGCAAATTTAGATGAAAACATTTGTATGCTCATTATATGATTTTCTTTTCTTATTAAGTTTTTTGTCATGATTCATGTGGTTAAACAGCGAACAAAAGCTTACGTTAAAGTGATCAGCTTTTACATACATAGATTAAAAATTACATCGTGATGCTCATAAACTGTTGTGACCGTGCCTGGATATTCAACCTATGGTGCCGTGGTGGAATGTTTGATTCAATAGAGGTAGCTAGAACTAAGACTTTAAGAATACAGAAGTAAGACCGTACGAAGAACACTCTTTATATAGTGTTCAAAGCCTGCGCTAGTCCCAAAGGGAACGTGTTGAAATACAAAGAAAGATAATTGCTCAGAAAAATGTTTAACACAAAGGAAGATGTTTGCCTAGAAGGCAATGGAAACCGGTTAGAAGATGTTAGAGCTTGGTAGGGCGACGGGCCAGATCTGGGCCAGATCTATGCTAGCCCTAATCAATATTGAATATACAATCATGCGCTAATGTTGATTGCGAATTGATTAGGGTTAGATCTTGACAGTCGTGAGCAAACCCGTAGACGGACCTATTCCACATTCGTAACACAAATTTGTTAATATATAAAAAATAAAAAGCTCTTTTATTTTAACAATAATATTTTCTGTTTAAATAAGCTAAGGACGTTTTCAAGTTATTTTATAAGAAGTCGTGTTTGAATCGAGTATTTTTCGCGTTATAACAGTATTTTTGCAAACACGATATTAAGAGGGGAAAATTGACGAAGAATGTCAGCATGTTACGATGCTGTCTTCACGAATCACGAAGAAATGAAAGATTAATTAGTTACATCGTACGATTTGTATTATACTTACTCTGTTCTGTAGTCATTCAGCCTTTCGTCTCTTCTTATGTTGCTTCATAAACATTGACTTGCCATGAACTCGGTTCTTTCGTTCTGTAGCAAAGAGCTGACTGAATTCTCTCCGCTCTCGAACAATGAGCACCGAAAAAGCGGATGACGGCCCGAGAGCAGAAGTGGAAGTCATCGAGAAGTACTCTGTCTTCACGACAGCTGAGAAATGGTGCATTGTCGCCATGGTTTCTTTCGCTGCTTGGTTCTCCACATTGAGCAGCTTCATTTATTACCCGGCCATACACCAGCTGTCACATGTATTCTCCGTCTCGGTCGACAAGATCAACTTGACTGTTACTTCATACATGGCGGTAGGGACGATAGCGCCGACTTTGGTTGGTGATACTGCTGGCGTGCTGGGTCGTAGGCCAGTATATGTGATTGCTTTGAGTCTCTACATAGGAGCCAATATCGCTATCGTTCTGTCAAACACTTATTCAGCGCTTCTAGGCCTTCGAGTGTTACAAGCTTTGGCGATTTCTGGCATGCATTCTGTCTCGATGGTGGTTTCGTTGCTAACGCCTTCAGGCACCTTCTCAATTGCCTACGGGGTAATCACTGATGTTGCTTCTCCCGCGGAAAGAGCGTCTTTTGTTAGTATGGTATCTTTCGCGTAGGTTCAGATGCCGAATCTGGAGAAAATGAAAGCTTATGTTCAATAGTATAACAATTGCGCCAAGCATTGGTCCCATATTAGGAGTTTTATGCTACGCCGCCGGTTGGACCTGGATATTCTGGTTTCTGTGTATTGCTGCCGGATTGTGTTTGTTACTAATGACCTTTCTCCTGCCCGAGACTTTCCGGAATATTGTGGGCAATGGATCAATCAGACCATCAAAGCACCTACGGCTACCTATCCCGATACTCATGTGTCACTGGAAGGACAGCGAAGTTGTTGTAGACCATAAATGGCGAATGCCGAATCCGATGCAATCCGTGACGATCCTTATCCGCAAGGATAATACCATCATTATTATCGCTTGCGGCATTCTCTACCTGATTTACGCGTGCATCAATACGTCGCTCTCCATCTTATTTATTGACATCTACGAGCTAAATCAGTGGCAGGCAGGTCTGACATACCTTCCGTTTGGTATTGGTGGAACAATCTCAACTTTGTTCTCCGGACCCCTGCTGAACAGGGCATACCGCAATGCTCGGACAAAACGGGGTCTTTCAACAGACACTGCGGTAGGAGATGACTTGGACAATTTCCCTGTTTGAAAAAGCACGCCTCGATATCGTGTGGACACCAATGCTCGTGACCACTTGCTCAGTTATAGCTTTTGGCTGGGTTTTGCACTACCGCCAGGTGGGCATTTCTTCCCCATCTTCAACGGCTCACAAATTGATCTAATCTAGCATGTCGCAATTCCGCTCTTCCTCCGATTCATTGACAGGACTGTGCATGCAACTCGAGTTCACCGTAAGTCCTCTCCAGTATGCGCAGTCGTAGGAATTATTCCAAGATCTACAACACTCTCCTAGTGGACAAAAATCATCCAACACCAGCAGCTGCTCAGGCTGCCAGTAACTTGGTACGCTGTGCATTGACGGCTGTTGCAGTCTCGTTCCTACAGGATATGATAGATGCAATCGGTATCGGTTGGACATTCACACTCATGGGTGGGCTATGTTTAATTGCTGTAGGTCTCCTTTTTATTGACTGTCATAGAGAAACGTCATGAAGACAGAGTAATATAGCTTCGTTACAACGTCAAGAAGATAGATCAAGTACAGCTTGATAATCAGACAAGAAATGCTTGTACTCATGATATTCATCCCTCATATCAACCCGTCCGATTCTACATTCCACCCTCTGCCACTTCATATTCTATAACCGTTTTGCGATGAACACTGGAAGTCACTATAAACTGTCATGAACAATGTTCAGAGATAGGAATCAAAGCAAAGCCGCACATCTAACAACAGCAACCTCCCCGTTCTTTGAGCACAGCAAAGACCTCTCTACGGCCCAAATACTGCACAAGGCCAGACAATCTCTACTAATCCAATCTCCCGGCAACCAAAAAAGCGGTTTTACTTTGTCCCCAGCCGTATGACTGCTATTCTTACTCTGGGAATGATCGAGGAGAGTTGTTGAACTCGTTGTAGCTGTAGCTATGCGGGTAGAACGGAATATCGGCAGAGAAGAGAATAGTGATGAGCCTGAAGGAAATGGTATTCGGCAAGAGCAGATTGAGAAAGTTCTGGAGAGAAATATGAGGTTGTTGTGGGATAGGAAAGAGAGGGACAGGGCGATTTGGGAGGATAGCTCCCGAGGGAGAATGAATGGGGTTATTGCTACTGATCCTCTCCCTTGGTTGTCGCCTGATGATGTTGCTGTGGATGTTGACCATAAGGAGGTGTCGAAATAAAGAAACGTCTTTTCCTTCGAATTTTGGTTCATTGGCGAGATTTGAACCCACACATGCTTTTGGTCGTGAGTGACAAGGACTTGATCGACCGTGTTCTGCTCTAGAGAGCTTTTGCGGTTCAATCGCCCGCATTGGTAACGTGGATATCCAAATTCGTAAGTTTGACGCTCAGCTAAGTTTCAATCCAGTATGTGAATGGCATTTGGTCCGATTCCGAGGATCAGAGCGGGGTCTCGAGGATGCGTGATCCATTTGCACTCCGCCGTATGCAATCCCATCGACAGGGTCGCTGAAGATTCTATAAGCGAGATGGTGCGAATTGTTGCCGAGGAACGGACAAGGAGCTGGCTTGTATCGGGGTGAAACAGTAATTGTAGAATGGGCCCGTTTGTGCTATTCTTCATCGATACCTCGGACTTCGTTTCCACAGGTAGGTTTAATTTACCGGCAGTTAGGGTTATAGACATGATAAATACCTTTTTACTGGCGTCAGAGAAGCACAAAAATCGTCCATTGCTACTCCAACTCATTTGCTCGATGCTCAGAAAGCCTTTGGACACATGAAGGTCCGCAAGCTTCTCTCGCTGCGTGTCATGCAAACGGACTGTCCCGTTCTCCGTACCACAGCAATAAAGACGACCCTTAGGCGAGCCTGCAAGTACTGTAATAGAGTCGATCCTCCGAGACCAATTCTCGGATGTAGTGGAACTTTGAACAAGACTCTCTGTCTCACTTCCGCTCTCGATGCCTTCACCTCTCTGCTCTGCGAATCTCATCAAGGCATTCGGCTCCCAGGCATTTCCATAATAACCTCTAATGTCGTAAAAGCGATGTAGATCAGGACTGAACACCAGGCCAAGGACGGTATCTTCAGAGGCCAACTGGTATAGAAGACAGAGATCAGATGTAGTGTACACCTTCACCGTCCCACGTACATCACCGGTGGCGAAGACATTTCCATCTCTGCTGATCGCTAGTCTAGATGCTCCCGTGGCAATTTCATCAATTTCACCATCGAAGGGGCGCCATTTGAAAACCACACCTTCTGTGTAAAGACCCAGAACCTCTGGATAGTGCGGGTGCCATACAGCTTCGATCACTTCGCCTCTGGAAACTTCTTCTCTTTTTCGCCAGCAATGACCAATATGCACTGGTCCGTCAGTCTCCCATGCTGACAGTGGATGACCTCGATAGGCTACAGCAATCAATCTTCGATCTTTGTTCAGAGCCGTATAATTTGACGAATTCAAAAAGTGCCCCTCAAGCTCTGGCTCTTCGCCAAGTTGGGGATGTTTGGTTGAAGTCGAGCGATCTAATTCGTCTGTCGTCCGCGCCAACAAGAAGCATAGTACTGTTATTCGTCAAAAGCATGGCAAGTGGTCCAGGTCGTGACTCAATATTTCCAATCGACATCTTGCTTCCGGTGGAGATTTCCCAGACTTTGGTTGTACGGTAGCCATAAGTAGCAAGTAAGGTCCCGGTACTGTTCAATTCCATCCTGTACACACGCTCGCCGTGCTTAATTGGACTGGCTGTCGACTCCTCAAAAACTGAAGAGTCGTAGAGAACCACACTTCCTGACGAGACGAGGATAGCAATCTGAGCTCCAGCGGCCGAGATAGATGAGGCATAGGTACCAAATCCGAACGATATGCGTGCAAGAGAGTCGTCCCAATTTTCAGTTGATAGACCTGATATCACAAAGGCTCTTGACTTTCATTCTTCCAAACTGTTGGTAGATTGCTGAATTTTGGGGACAGAAAGGGGGAATGAGCTTGTAGATTGATTCGGGGTCTCGTCGCAAAATCGTGCCAAACTTCCCAACTATCTTCACAAAGTCTTCAGCCCAGCTTGCAATAAATTCTTGCTTCACGATGTGATGGTCATTCTCATTCCGTTGTGCATCGTATTCATTTTGTTTGGCACGGTATTTTGAAAGATGTTTTGACGCTTGAATGAGTATGCGCAGCTGTTGATTGGTCGCAAGGACTTGGATCCATGTCAAGACCCAGTTCCCGGTCAGAAACTCGTTGAGAACTTCGATTACCTGCTCACAATCGAGTGGCGTTGATGTCAGATGGGAAGACCACGAACTAGCAGCGTAGTCAAGGATTTCGGGCTTCTGGTTCCCTTTGACTTTCGCACGAAGACCGACAGCCATGAGACATCGCATGTAGCTTAAGAATAATCGTTTGTGGGCGGCAGCCCTATCAACGTGAAAAGGGCGATCGTTACTGCTGAGCAAGTATTCGCTAGCGGTTTGGTGGACCATGGCAACGTTGCCACCATTATCGATGACGACAAAGCCACCACATAAATCTACAATCGATCGCTGAAAATCCAGCATTTTAGAGATATCCTCATGCAGTGCTTGTGACAGCTCTAAAACTGTTAATACACGTAGTGAACAAGCGACACACTAGAGAATGGTCGATGCTAATGCCCTGTCCGTTGCAGATAGTTTCTAGGCAATTGACGATGCCATGCGATCATACAGTGCTTCCATGCCAACCGGTAATTGCTGAAGTGCGAGCTTAATATCGGCTTGCGTATGACACAAGTTCAACTTATCAACAGCAAGTCGTACCCACTGGCGAATTAGTATCTTTCGACAACAACTATGGGACTTCACAATACTTACGAGAAAATTGTTCTGTGAATCTCTTACTATTCGCTGTGCAATATTTTCTTTAAACTTGTCAGTACTCGTACCAGACATGCTAAGCTCTTGACTAATAAAACATTGTAGGTCTTCCAGATGACCTTCAATGCTTATCAAACTGAGACTTAGCATTTTTGGGACCTTCTGAAAGGCGGCCACTATCTCCGAGTTTTTTCGGCCCACGAGCAAAACTCTAATCGGTGTATGTGATAAAGAGATGTCAGAGAAGAGCCTGATAAGCGCCCGAGGATCATCTGCCTCATCAAGACCATCTATGATCCAATATAATGGCTAACCTTCCTCCAAATTGAAAAGTATGGATCTAAACATTCGTTCCCAAATAGTCCTCGGATCTACGGTTTCGTAGTCAATAGCTTCATCCACAAGCTGAAGGACCCTTAGCAAGAAGACGGGTGCACTTCGTGCTATTTGGTAAGCGATTGAGCGGAGTAGTAAGCTCAATGTCCGTTTCTTTTGATTACCAAAACTTATAAAGAAGTATTGGCAAGAGACACCTTGTTCCACGAGGTTGTTGATAATGAATGAGGACAACACTGACTTGCCGGTTGCGGCCCCACCGTTCAGCCAGAGGAGAGAGGGTGCTGGATCTCGGACGAGTAACCATTCGAGGTAATTCTTCTCCTCAAGAAACCAATCACTGGTCCCTTGAGCCCATTGGTCTCGGAAAAAGATGTAGTCTGTGTCTGGCAGTTCTGTGATGGCTAGCAAAGACTTTAAATCTTGTGAATCCCTTCGATGTGATGAAGGCGGCTCCTTGGGTCTGCTTGTCGAAATGATCTTGCTCACTAGCGATTGGAGAGCATTTCTCACTGTAATGTAATTGGGATCTCTGGGACTATCATACTTATAAACGTTATGGTGATCTGCGTTCAATGCCTTGGAGGTCTCTCCAGGATACCCTAGTACAGATGAGTCCTTTTCTAGTATCATCTTTGAAAAATCAGCACAGATTTAGAATGGTTTGTGCCAACACCTGCTTACAATACGGGCACTTTTGTTTCCAATTGAAGTTGATTGAGTTTCATAAAAAGAGACGATGTCTAGCCTTGGTGCAATGTGGCGAAATTGTTCATTGAGTTTTTGCAAAGTGAATGAATTCTTCCCAAGTTCAGATATGTACTGCTTCGAATTGGTGACAATAGCCGTAAGATTCGATCCAATAACTCGGCTAGGTTCGTACCACGATGTGGGGTTGCAAGAAAGGTGATTGCAGAGATAGCCTTGATTATTGATACATAGTCCGGATTCACACACTGCTAATTTGGCTTCCTTGCTCCAATACCGAAGGATGTCAGACTCATCTGAGTGAGAGGTGGGAATCGAGGGAAACTTTGCCATTAATAAGGCCGTGGTTGAGGGTTAGAATGCATTGAGATCGTTAATTGATTGAAATTAACACCGATTTCGCAGTCATGCCCAGAGGAACGAAGGTTGTTTCCGCAGAGTCTTGTGGTATATCTGCCTGGACCAAGACCGCAAAGATCTCAGTCATTCTGTCAGATGAAAGTCCAAAGAGATATTTCCTAAAGGTAAACTCACCTTCTTCCTGTTAAAGAAACGCTTGTTAATGAGAGGTTGGTACCGGGCAGTGCGCGACAGGGCAGAGTGCACGAGCTTTGGCCGAGGGCGAATTCCATTCTGCATCGGCCATCGATGCTTTGGTACCAGGATTAGTGCCAAAAACAGCTGGATGGGGAGAGTATCATAACGGCGAATCACAAGTATACTTCTTTTTAGGGGACTTCCATGATATGGATTTTTCCGTAGCTCCAGAACCAGGCCACGTTATGTCTCGAATAGCAGAGCTTCATCAGAGAGGAACTTCTCCGAACGGAATGTTTGGATTTCCTGTTCCCACCGTGTGTGGCATAATGGAACGTACAGTAACCTGGGAAAAGAGCTGGGCGAAATCCTTCACCCATCAATTAAAGGATGTTATCAAGTATGACAATGAGACAAATGGTCCTTGGCCGGAATACGACGCTGCTTGCAAGCAACTTATCGATGTGGCTATACCGAGACTCTTGGGGGCTCTGCAGTCTAATGGCCGTGAGATTACGCCAACATTGATACATGGCGATTTATGGGAACGAAATGTTGGGATTGACATGGAAACGGGGGAGACTATTGTCTTCGACGCTGGGAGCACCTATGCCCATAATGAGATGGAGTTTGGAACATGGAGGTGCTTCTGGGCGTTTTACTTCAACTCACCGATCTATATGCGACTTTATCAACGCCAATTCGAGCCCTCAGAGCCTGTAGAAGAATGGGATGACCGTAATCGGCTTTACAGCATCCACCCATATTTAAATGACTCCGCAGGACATCCGGGAAGTGTTTCGAGGCAAATGTGGGTATTCTTTCTCAAGATTGACGTAAGCTGCTAAATGATACTTTTTCTTAGAGCTTACAATGATATGCTGTATCTTTGTGAGAAATATGGACCCCTGGACAGCCTCGAGAAATAAGATCCCGAGAAAGATGTGAGTGTTACGGGTGCCTATGTTCCATTTCTCATGAAACAGCTTGGGTAGCTTACAAAATGCACCCGGGACGCACCAGCTAGCTTGTAGCTTTAATAGATCAGCTTGTACGGAATACTTTCTACGAGTATGTTAATTGATTAATTCTATTACACAGTCAAGAAAATTGGTCTCTTGACCTTATTTAGAATCTCTGTAGCGATTTCTCTTTTACTTCTTAGCAGTAGCCAGAATCAAAATTCAGAGCCTTCTAGCAGTCAGTTGTTGCCATCATTATTTCATCGACGGAAAAAGTTGTAATGTTTCATTATCTGAGTCACGAGACTCTTGGCGTCGATTTGCGCCATCCCGTTCCTTTTTCGGACGCGACCGGCAGATTCTGTTCCTAACGTGACAATCAAGCCGCACAGAATCTACAGCAGAGAACATGGAAATTTATGACTTGAAAGTTGTCCGTTTGCAGCTATAAGTCTTGCAAGTTCTAAAGGATGTCATCTTCGCTACCTTGCTCATCTAGCGAGACATCGTTCTCGTCAAAAAGGGCCAGCTCACGGTTGACGCGTTTCATGTCGTCTTCCAGCTTGCATTTTTGAGCAAGGAGTTTGTATCGTTGCTGCCTAGTCCTCTCCCTAGTCCTCTCCTGCCTCTCCCGCTCTGATCCTCGAGGCTCTTCAGTGCTTGCGATCCTCTTTTTTCCGGCTAATGATGAAGTCCCTATGCTTGCCTCTTTCCGTCGGGCCGCCTTCTCCTCAGACATTCCCTGAGATCTTGCAATGTTCGCTCGCTTAACCTCGTCTTTGCTGGGCTTATTAGCTTTTTGTACCGCATCTTTGTAGAATTGGCGAAGTGCTGGCGACGGTGCCCATGAAGCTGGATGATTGGGTTGGTCGCTTGTATCCTCAAACCAAGTGTCGATCTCGCTTTGTATAATCGCTTTGAGATGTGTTATATCCGTCTCCGATTTGATCGATGAGAAAGTCGAGCTTAGTTCGTTCCTGTCTGCCCACAAGGTCGAGGCGAGCAGTGGAAATTCTCCTTCTCTTTTCAGGTCATCTAGGTCGCGGTGAACTTTACGGTTGCGCGTGCCATACTCCTCTATGGACCATAAGGCGAATTCCTCGGATATTCCAAGATCAGCGCAGGCCACATAAACCGCAGCGGTAGTGGGCATTGAGAGTTTGCTAAGCTCGGATCCTACACGAACTGCCTCCTCGCGTGCCTCTTCCTCCTCTCTAAGGGTTACGGCGATTCGCGACCAGTAAATGCTCCCTGAAATTGATTGCCAATTCTCCGACTTATGCTTGCTGGCATGCAGCCTAAGTCTTGTGGGTATGATCTTCATGTAGTCGCCGTATCGTACAAGGTACCCGAGCTCCCTCAGTTGCAATAACTGATCTTCCAGCTCCGCGCTCTTGGCAGATTTTAAAGGCTGTAGAAATCCTTTGTCTTGAATTAGTCTTTCCTCAGCCATAACCATCATGGCATGGTTCTCTCTTTGCTCCGTTGTTTCGGCCTTCAACGCATCCTTGAGTTCCTCCTTGTAAAGCTGCATAAACAGCTCAGATCGTGGCGAGATGTCCCGGCGTTTCAGGCACCTCTCAGCGTAGACTAAGCTTTGCTGTAAACGCTCTCTCGTGTAGAGTGACGGGCTGGCTTCGGGCACCGGGATTTCGGGTATAACATCAGAGTTGGAATCATACGAGCTGGGAAGCAAGCTTGTTGTATCTCCTCGCTGTCGCGATTTCGTTAATTGCAGCTCCGCAAATGTCTTTGTTGGTGAAGACATCTCGCTTGCAGGGTGGCACTTGATAGACAATGTAAGGTCTCCTTGTGATAGCGCTGATCGGTATGTGACTGTTGTGATACTGAGATGTCTCGTTGTAACGAAGCAAGCAGGTGTGTAACAGCGAGACGGTTGTGAAGTCTTGCCTTGGTAAAGCTGATCGGTATGCACCGGTTGTGACACTGAGAAGGCTTGTTGCAACAGAGTTAGCTAACGTGTAGCAGTCCGAACGTTAAAAAAGTCTGATGTAGGTTGAAGAGGTGTAGAGATATAGATTCTAAAGCTAGTATGAGAAGATTAAAGCTACTATGAGAAGATTACAAGCTAAAATGGATGACTAATCTATGTGTAGCGCCTGCCTTTGTGGTGTGGATCGATCGGGGGAGGTCGCTTGCTTGTTCCTCTCGGATGTTCCTTCCGGGTGGGGGGGAATTAGTCAGCCCCCCCCCACTACTACTGATTTAGTTCTGTTCAGCTTCGATCCAGATTAGAATACTACTCCTGTTGCTACCTAAGGTACTGAACCGGGCTCCGTTCCAAAGCACTGCCTCATAGTACAGTGCTCCCTCGCTGCTCACTTCCTCACCCAAACGGAAATGGCAAACATTAATCCTGTCCTCGATCACTTTGCCGAGACGTATCAAGAACGCGCTTCACAATGACCAAGCCTTCCACCCTCGTTGCGCTGAGTATTTCTCAAAGGTTTCTTGCGCAGCTTACTATTCACTACAAGAGGAGCTGCTATCATCAAACGGTCATGGCAATCGAAAGGGAATTCACGTCTAAGCCAAGTCGCAGTTACAGCACTCGTGACTTTTTCGCGATGATCTGAGGAACGTGTTGCCTGTCAATAATCTTCCCTGAAAAGAGTCATTGAGAGACGATTTGAGTTCATTGATTGCGAGTGAGCGTTGCTTTGATCCGGAATAAGCTAGATTAGATATCCGTACCCCGCACTAAGCCCATTCTAAGGAAAAATGAGCTTAGTGCGGGGTACAAATACGACTAGTATGAATGCTTGGTAACCCGTGCCGCGTGCGAGAACCAAGAATAGGCGAACGCGAAGAGACGAAGAGACGAAGAGACGAAGAAAAGAAGAAAGGAAGAAAAGAAGAAAAGAATAAAATCTATTAGAATGAAACAACGACTCTCTTGCAACAGTCCCCGATGAGATTTCGCAAATGCTATCCACGAATCTTGGTAGCCTTGGTAACTAACCCGGAGAGCTGTAAGCCCTCTTTCAATGTGTGCTTCTCGTCAAACCTATGAGCTGTGGCAAAGTAGTCCACTATCCTGTGACAGCCAGGGACTAACTGGTATGGACGCCTATGTTCTCAGTCTACTCGTACACCTTGAGCCCCATCAGCACTGTTTTACAAATTAGTTTGCCCACATGGCTAAGCGAGCGATCAGCTCAAGTGGGTCCAAAAATCGTCCGAGGTGTCCTATCAGTATACCTTAGGGCCAAGAGACCGTGGGCAATCAGCGATTTGACTCTGTTCAGACCCGTTTTTCTACCCTGTAGGCCAAGAAGAGCTCTGATACGCAAGGCCCATGACACAAGTCGTAGCCGCATCACATCTTTGCAAGGTTCAGAAGGGAATAAAACCAAGGTCGCCAAGTCGTCTCTGCCCACTGCATCACCAGATGTAGAACAGCAATGATCTTGTAGATGTCAAAGCAATTACGCGTATTGCCAATGTCAATCTTCTGCCAAATAACAGTCCTCCCATCCTCAGGTGAAGGCTGATGCGAAATAATGAGAAGATGCCAATCATGGCCTTGCGCAATCACAAGCGGCATCGCCGGAATGCGCAAATTTGCTGCTGCTTCATCCCCTACGAGCTTCTGGAGCCGCTTGAACAGAGCACTTGTCCAGATGGCGAGCTGGAGCTTGCCGTCTGTCCAAGACTTGTCTGATGCTTTTGTCTCGATATTGACTGCGATCGGAGTTTGCCTGACGTTATTGGCCGTGGTGTGATTCCAGCTCTTAACTGTTGCGGGCGCGAGAGGTTGTAATTGCAGAAATGCCTTTTTGATCCGATCGTTTGGTGCCAATACAATACCGTAGTCGACAACTCGCTTTGGTAATGAGACTTCGGCGAGGGTAGGAGGATCTATAGACGCGGTCTTTCTGGGCAAAGGGCTATGTCAGCGTCCTGGTCCAAGGTCCAACATAACATGCTTATTTTTGTGGGGACGTACAACGATTTCACAGCCAGACATTGCGCGTAACGCGAGGTTCCTGCTGCCATATTTATCAAAGTTCTATGTATGTCCTCATTCCAACTGTTCTCGTGCTCTCGGTCGCTCTCGCATTGGATGGCTGTACTGACGAGATTCAGAACAGGTGTCAGACCCGGCATGATACCCGTTTCACAGCGCTTGGAGAAGTTATTAGCCCAGGTGTAATTGAATCGCGTACGATCTCTTGGATCTAAGCGACTTTGAGAACTTCGCAGAGTTGCCAACTCGCCATCCTATCATTGGCGAACATTAGCTTCGTCGAATCCTGCAAGTCACAGCGTCATCCCTCACATGGTATCCCAGTATCCCAATACCATCCGCAAGAAGCTGTGCTTCTGCCCGCATCTTCTCCACATCTTCCAGTATGCTCGCCTCCGCGCTTCCAAAGTCAAGAACCTTGACAGGATGCTCGAGGTCTTCCAGTTGAGCCATCTGTTTCGAAGGACTCATTCGACCACTCTTATGCGACTCCAGCTCAGAATTGGCGCCTGAGCTTTGACTCTGTGCATCAAAAAATTCAGGTGGCGCAACAGACGATGCAACGAACTCTGCCTCTACCATTCCTATGTTGCGCTTCTTTGCAGGCCGGGGCGTCTTCTCTGGGTCGCCCAATGAGTTTCCTTCTTCCATGACGACTGATAAGCAACGCTTGTGCCACTGAGAGCGCGGAGAACCGGAGTTGCCAGAGATCTGATGAAGGCTAGAAACAGAAGGTACTTTGATTCTGTCACCGAACAAGCGATGAAGTCAGTCAGTCGTCCATGTGTGCAAAGAGAACCGCCAAATCTAGGTGAGGACGTACGCTTCTTGCTGGACACTGCAAATTTGATCAATCCAGACTTCGATATCGGTCATTGCAAGTCAAAACTATAGGATAGGCCAGGTAGTAGAAGAAGGAATTTGTTGTATACGTTCTGTAGCGCTCATAGTACAATACTTGTTTGCGCTTGCTTTGTTTACATCGAAGGTAAGAAATCTTTTGCGGGGAGACCAGCCCTATCCGTAGCCTCACTACCTTAGCTTGTAGCGAATAGCGAATGTTCAAAATTAGCTTCAAGAGCATGCACACTTTACTAAGCTCTGACGTATTGAATTTCAAAACGTGTAATCTACAAACGATACAATTAAACGAGGGGGTCGCCATTTCCGATGGAAACTGCTTTGCACTACGTCTTTTTAATTAGATATCGTTGATTGCGAAACCTGTGCCGTTTTTTAGAATTTGCCGAGAGCCCCACCAAATTTAGTCGCGAATCTCCTAAAAGTGCAAAATAAGAAACAGATTTGTAAAATCAACCCTACTGCCCTTTCGATGCTTCATATGTAGTATATTCAATGCTCCGTATGTGACGTATTCAGTGCTTCATATGTGATATATTCAGTGCTTCATATGTAGTATATTCAGTGCTCCATATGTGGCCTACCCAGTGCTCCATATGTGACGTATTCAGTGCTCCATATGTAGTATATCCAGTGCTCCATATGCGGCCTACCCAGTGCTTCATATGTGATATATTCAGTGCTCCATATGTGGCCTACCCAGTGCTTCATATGTGACGTATCCAGTGCTCCATATGTGGCCTATTCAGTGCTTCATATGTGATATATCCAGTGCTCCATATGTGGTCTATCGAAAGTCAATGAGAAAGCCAATGGGAAGCCAATGGGGAAGCCAATGGGGAAGCCAATGGGGAAGCCAATGGGGAAGCCAATGAGATGTAGGGGACCCGTTATCGTTATTCCAAGCTCTTCTTCATAACAATAGTTGATGTAGTCCTTTCTTCTATGAAACAGATAAGACGAAGGACTCGATGAAGCTTTGCGATGGGGAAGCAAACGGGGGTGTAAATAGGGAAAGCAATGAAGAAGCTAATGGGCTAGGGAGCCATGGAGGGAGTCATGGAGGGAGCCATGTAGGGTGTTTGACAGGAAGCTCGATAGGAAGTTTGGTAGGGAATTCGGTAGGGAATTCGGTAGAGCGTTTGGTAGGGAGTTTGATAGGGAATTCGGTAGGGAATTCGGTAGGAAGTTTGGTATCGAGCCATGAAGGGTGCTTTCTATCGAGCTAATTAGCATGTACGAAGCATACAGTATGTACAGGTAAGCTCGATAGGGAGTTTGGTAGGGAGTTTGGTAGGGCGTTTGGTAGGGAATTCGGTAGGGCGTTTGGTAGGGAGTTTGGTAGGGAGTTTGGTAGGGAGTTTGGTAGGGAGTTTGGTAGGGAGTTTGGTAGGGAGTTCGATAGGGAGTTCGATAGGGAGTTTGATAGGGAGTTTGGTAGGGAGTTTGGTAGGGCGTTTGGTATCGAGCCATAAAGAGTGCTTTCTATCGAGCTAATTAGCATGTTTGGTAGGGAGTTTGATAGGGAGTTTGGTAGGGAGTTTGGTAGGGAGTCTGGTAGGGAGTTTGGTAGGGAATTCGGTAGGAAGTTTGGTAGGGAGTTTGATAGGGAGTCTGGTAGGGAGTTTGGTAGGGAATTCGGTAGGGAGTTCGGTAGGGCGTTTGGTAGGGAGTTTGGTAGGGAGTTTGGTAGGGAGTTTGGTAGGGAGTTCGATAGGGCGTCTGGTAGGGAGTTCGATAGGGAGTTTGGTAGGGAGTTTGGTAGGGCGTTTGGTAGGGCGTTTGGTAGGGAGTTTGGTAGGACGTTTGGTAGGGCGTTTGGTAGGGCGTTTGGTAGGGAGTTTGGTAGGGCGTTTGATATGAGTCATGAAGAGTGCTTTCTATTGAACTAATTAGCATGTGCTATGAAGCATGTGCGAAGCAGAGATGAACAAAGATTCAAAACACGCGTTGAATTAGGATCGAGAAATTCATGAATGGGACGGTTATGAGCACAGTGAATACAGATGCGTTGAGACATGAAAAAGAATCGTAAAAAGAGATAAAGATTGATATATACGCGTACAATGAAGGTATATACGCGTACAATGAAGGTAACGACAGGTGCAGGTATGTACGGGTAAACAGATAAACAGGTCAAGAAAATTTCAATCGTCGGTCAGGTGATTTTCGGTCACCTGATGTCCGTACAACGACTTCAATGAACCGTAAAAATCAGGATGGTAGTTTAAGCGAAAGAAAAAGGAATGATGGTAGTTTGAACGGAAGAAAACGACTTGCACGGGTCAACGCAGCGAAAAACATAGTGCGGGGTCGAAAAGTTTTGATGTTGGGTCACCTGATGTAACACTTGGCAACCAACGATCAGAATGGACTCTTGCTTCAGTACTATATAGATTTTACGTGTTTAACTAATGATGTTTTGCAATAATTGCGCTGTTACGAAATAAATAGTGACGGAATCGTAATGATTTAATATACCATGCATTCTCGACTATAGCCTACCAGATTACTTCGCTAAGGTAAGGTAGATAAGCTCGTCTAAGCGAGGGACGAGCTTACAAGTACCTTAGTGAGGCTACGGATACCTTACCTTACTCCTGTAATAAAAAGGCTTGCGAAAATGGGAAGTTAGGCGAGATCTTAACCCTCCCAACAGACACAGAGTGGGTGTGGTTAGGATTCTAGACAGTTATCAATCCATGCCCACAATTTCTTGTCCGCAACGAAGACATTGCCATTGCTCCTGATCCCATAAGTGCATGGTTCATGGTACCGCGAAGACCACTCGGAAACCAACGTCAATTTCCTTGAAATCGCCAGTCTCCATACATCTTTGCCAAAATATTCCCCCTCCAACTCAGCCACTTGCAGCGTTGTTTGATCGTCTTCCTCCAGCTCGGTATGTAACGATGAATACTTTTTCGACGACTGCATTGAACGAAAGAATTCTGCCATTTCTTGGTCATAATTTCCAATTGATTCCCAAAGGGCTTTGAAAAGATAATAGTCTGTGGTTGAATCAAAAGTTAAAATACGAGAGAATAACCACATCGGACGGCTACGGCTCAACATCCAACAAAGTCTACCCTCAGCACTGACGTCTTCGCGCTGTACATTCTCTTCTAGTGCGTGCCGAAATCCTTTTTCGAACATTGATAAAAGTGATTCATCAAGTTCATGCCGTGACTGTGGTAGACCAGGCGCTGTAAGAAGGATGAACAAAGGCACAGTAGAACAAAATGCCCAATCAATTATGCACGTGATATTGAACTCTTCGTCAACGAAGATGTTGTTGACGCTGAGGTCTGGGTGATGGATCACAAAGCGACGTTGATCATTTCTCAAAAGACCGTCTGATAGATCGTGAGCCCACTTCGTCATCATTACGGAAAGAGCCTCGCCAGCAATGACAAAATCGATCCTATTGTGTGAGCTATCGATTTTCGATTCTACAGTGACGAAGTCATTCCACCAATCTGACGCTGCCCGGAATCCAGCGTCGTCGTCGTACTCGCTTCGTGCGGGGATAGGCGCAAAGAAGCAGTGATGACCTAAAGCAAGGTATTTGACGTGTTCAAGGAATGCCGAAATTTGTGCCTCGTAATAATCTTTTTCAAACTTGAAAGGTCCACGAGGTATATCTTCGAGAGCGTATCGTTGATTCAGTAGCAGGCCACGGGATAGACATGTCTTGATATGAAATCCCCCATTTTCCTCAAAGAGTGACCCAGCTTGATTGAAACGAAGCCTAGATAGTTGCCACGTAATAATTCCAAGCTGAAAAACAACCTTTGCCTTTTGTTCTTGGGATATGTTGGGTTCATGCGTCTCCAAGGTCTTCCATGTATGCTGTAGAGGCGAGCCTTGAGCTCTACTCATGAGAATATAGGGGATACCGATATCGTTGTCCCTAGAACAGCTATGTGGTCGTTAGCTTCTCCACAACGAGAATCGATGGAATGGCTTGCCTGTATGCAAAGACCTCAGGAACAGGAATCGTACTGTTGGTCTTGATATACTTAAGAGTCGCGGCTTCACTAGCCAGTAGTATGAGGTTCGTTTCGTCGGATTTGATTCCACCGTCATTTCGTGGGGAACGAAGCACCCACTCCACCCCGTCAATGAACGAAATTAGGATTGTCCAGTTGAAGCTACCGCTTGCTGGGGTCTGAGAAGTGTCACAGAAGCAGCTTTGCCCTCCGCGTAGCTTGCTCACCAAACGGCAAAGAGCGAGTTTGTTGAATTCTGCATACTTGAAGATGCTTGCGCGTTCATGAATCGATGGCATGATGCGTAGCGGAGGCTTTGTGCGCGCCTGGGAGGTGAGCATACTGAGGACAGAAGTCACCAGTAGACTGTTCGAGGTAGTACAAGTAGTTATGCGAGGCAGTTGGTTTGACTCTGCCAAGGCAGGTCTCGGCAGACCGGGACGGGTTTATCCGTCACCGAAGCCTCTCCTACAGAGGGCCACAAGTAGTTAGATAGGGCGATGCCCCCATCCCCCTTTTGCATACATGAGTGGTTAGCCGAGCCCATACCTTCTCTACAACATGTTAGAGACCCCTCAGCTGTTACACCACAGGTCCTATCTGCGCTGGTCGCACATCGTATAATATGTTAGGAATTGAATGCGACCCGTCCAAAAACTCACCCACCGCTGTAATGATCAGCCGCAAAGATACTCCAACGCCGACAATGGGACGGCCCCCAAAGAGGCACGACTCTCTGGGATCACCGATACATAAAGTCCGCGCAGCCGGGAGACATGCGTCAAAATCGCATAGTAGCCGGCAGACCCCACGCGAGACTTATTCTGGGCCAGACAGCGTCAATGCAAGGGGCGGTGGAGAGCGAAAGAGGACCCCGAGAAACGAAAGGATTTCCCATGATCTGTCCCTAACAGACAATGCACGCCACTCAATCGTCGATAACATGCTAATGTCCCTGAATCCCGACCATCCGGCTCTCTACACCGCATATGCAGACGACACAACCGACTCCACCAAGGCAAATAACCAACAGCGTGAACTGTTACCGTCTTCGTCTATCAATGCTGAATACACTTTTCCCACCGATGGTACTTCTAACCGTTACTCAAATCAAGACACTCGTCGTCACCGGAGTAACAGCAGCTCAAACTTTCAGTCAGCGCTCGCTAGAATAGATAGCGTGCAGAAAAAAGCCGGCGATTCTACAAGAGCTAAGGTATATCAAGCTCAACGAGCGGGTGCGGACGAGCAATCGTCAGTTCCACTTTCACGAGGTGGCAGGAAAAGCAGCAAGAGCAGTGGATCATCGAGTGTAGATTTTGGGCAAATGATGGGGCCTCGGTGGCAGCATGCAATGGGCCGGCGCTCTTCGAGTTTTGATCATGGGCAAAGCAGTCGGGGGACACATACCTCATCGTCCAGCGCCTCGATGCGCAAGCCAATGGTCCAAAGCCTCTCGCAGTCTCACATCTACGACAACATTGAGGCGGCTCCTATGCCATTTGTCCCCGTTGGCCCTCGTAGCCGGGATCGCTCACCAGCCCACCCTCCGCATCCCACGCATGCACCCGCACAAGCGGCGTCAGTCCGACGCAGAAACAGCGGCAAATCCTCGAAGAACAAAAGGGACAAAGTTGAATTGAAGAACTTGGAAAGCTGGGCAGCAAACGCCAACGCAATACCGGACATAAGGAATGAGTCGCAGATATCCCCACCTCCGGCATTCGTAAACACGAGAGCCGCCAGCCCTTTGAGCAATCCACAGGGCGCGTTGTCTGCTTACGCGCAAGGGTCAATATCCATTCAAAGAGGCCAGCCGAAAGAGAGGTCTGGATTCTTCAGACGAGTGTTTGGGTCCTCGAAGGGTAATGCAGCCGTGCCGAACGAGTTGTTGTCTCAAGAACCATACTTGCAGTCGAGCGCAAGAGCAGACATCCGAAGCGGTAGTACAGCATCACAGAGACGGAATCAAAGTATTCCAACACAATCTGCCAAAGAAAATGTTCTACCAGCTTTGGCCAAGAAACCTTCTTCGTTCTTCAGGCGACGGAAGAAGTCGGTTTCTGAGCATAATCCACCCCCAGTCTTGCCTCTACATCTGTATTCACATTATACAAACGACTCTAACGATGGATCGGCTGATCGAGCTTTGGAGACGAGCTCTTCTGTGAGCAGTCTACGTAAAATCATGACACCATATCTCAGTAACTCCCAGCAGAACCCAGATGGACGACAGACTGCAGCATCTAATGAGCTGGTTACTGGCGACTTGCCTCTTGATGGAGTGCAAGGTGAATCCACAGTTAGACTCGTATCACAACATCAAAGAGCTATTCTGGACCCTCAAAACAGTTTCTCGTCTCAAAGTCGCAATCGAGATGTAGCTCTGCCCGATCGGGAAAGCGCCAAGGGGGCACTTAATTCCGACGACAAGCTTCCCGTGACGCATTTCGACTCTTTCCTAAACGATAGCAGTAGCACAGAGACGAGACCTGTCGGGTCCGTCGATAAGACAGAACCTACAATGTCCTCCTCTACAACCTTGAACAGAACGGCAGCAAGTTTCCCGGCAGACATGGCATCGCGTAACGAAAAGGAAAACGTGACTATGGCGTCACCCAAAGTTCAAGGGAAACATGAGCAGCGGATCAGGAAATCCACTGGCAGTCCCAAAGAACCCTCGTTCAAGGGCGATAATGTCCCTCTGAAGAAAGTTCCGAAAAGGCTCGATTCGAAGAATTGGCTTACACCTGCCAGCGTTACTCCGACTAGGAAAAAGACCTCACCACCGGAGTCCCCTGGCTCCCCCCGTCGGGTGTGGCTCGAACCCGGAGATTCCGACGAAGATCTTAAAAAACTGGACAGTGTGTCCCTACCCTTAGAAGGTGCTCAGGTGTCACCTGTCAGTCCTATTAGTGATTATCAATCTGCGTCATCAACACAGCTCACAAGGAGAGCAAGCATTGGCGATAATGTCCCTGTCAGCCCCAAAGAAGCTGCTGCGAATGTCAGCAGTCCTGCGGCGGATCTTACAGTTCCAACTAAGGACGAGCAATCTCAAGCGAGGAAAGTCTACGATGGGGATCAGAGCTTAGTGGCCCATGCCAAAGCAGCCGGCTGGCTCGGAGATGCCGGTCCAGAACGTATCCGCGTACGGCGGGCGTACATGGAACTCTTCGAATGGCAGAACCTCAACATCCTTGCTGCGTTACGAGACCTGTGCGGCAAGCTCTTGTTGAAGGGTGAGACACAGCAGGTGGATCGAGTACTAGACGCATTTTCTGCGCGCTGGTGTGCCTGCAACCCAAACCACGGCTTCAAGGCTACAGGTACATTCATTGCGGGTAAATTGTAGGAACTTTGACTAATATCATTCCAGACGTTGTGCATACTATCTGCTATTCTATCTTAATGCTCAATACGGACCTGCACCTCGCAGAGATCGAGCAGAAGATGACGCGTACGCAATTCATTAAGAATACCCTGCCAACCATTCGTCGCGTAGCAACAGACGCCGCACCTGATGGCTTTGAGAAGAACCGAGCGTCTACCCTGCCAGCCAAGTCGTGGAGGGACTCGACTTTCGGACAAGCAACATCAGCAACGCTCCCAGCCGAGTCACAAGAAGGACGGCGTTCTTTCGAAAGTCGCAGACCAAGCTACAGGCTTTCGACGAGACCTTCCGATCAGGCAGCTCAGTCATACCTATCCAATACCACGCCCACCGCTCTCGACTATGACACTTCTGTAGATGAATGTGGGCCATTGGTCAAAGCTCCTTTCAGTGGAAAGTTGAATACCTGGGAAGTCCAGGTTGACATCGTACTCAAGGGTTTCTACAACTCGATCCGTCAAGAGCGATTGCCGCTTCATGGTAGCGAGCAACAGGAGAAAGTTCCTGATCAGAAGCCTCCATCTAACAGCTTCTCTACCATGACCAGCAACATGCTCCGTCGCACACCGAGTGTACTCAGTAAGGCTGGATCTGAGAATCAGAGTTACAGAGGTCGGACGGCCGAGAATCGTCTCGGCACGGGTCGTTGGGCATCTAAGGGCCGGTCTCGACCCCGCCTCTATGCAGCCTCTACGGTCGGGTCCAGTCGGACAAGCCTTGAAGACCAGTCGTCCGTATGGAGTCCGTCAGTATCGAGCACATGGAGCAAGTTGTCTCTTGGCAAAACCCAGACTTCGATGTCTATTGACTCTTTTGCATCTAATTACCCTCAAGGGGACTACAAGCAGTCTATTGGATTTGCGAATGCTCTTAGCCAAGCCATCATCCGTGAAGAAGCTGCTGCTGCTGACCCCGCTGAGGATAGCATTCGAGTCGCTCCATTGCTGGAAGACGAGACCCTCGAACTAGCTGGTGCGCCATGGGCAAAGGAAGGCATCCTCAAGCATAAGCATCATTTAGAATCGGTTGACAAGAGATCAAAGGATAGAAATTGGGTAGAGAGCTTTGCGGTCATTGAGAAAGGCTGGATGCGTCTTTTCTCCTTCAGCATGAATGCGAAGTCCATGCGCCAGAAAGCCAAGAACCAAAAGGCACCAGGTGGCGTCGTTGGTGGTGGAAATTGGGCCGACAGTGCAGAGGCTCTCGGAAATTTCTTGCTACGTCACACGATAGCGAGTGCACTTCCCCCGCCTGGATACTCGAAAAACAGGCCGCATGTCTGGGCTCTGAGTTTGCCTACTGGAGCTGTCCACCTTTTTCAAGTTGGCACACCAGAGATTGTTAAAGAGTTCGTGACTACCGCAAACTACTGGAGCGCCAGATTATCGAAAGAGCCTTTAGTGGGAGGGATCAGTAACATCGAGTATGGCTGGAGTGACGCTGTTGTCAATTCCGCCCTTATTCCGCTTGAGAATATTTCGTCGTCGGCCGCTCTTTCAGGACCACGACCAAGTATACAAAGCTCGATCAGAAGCTCCATCGATCAAGGAAACTTCAGACCGAAGTTACCAGGCGACAAGACCCTCATCAGTGACTGGAGTCCTCCGCAGCAGAGCATGGTGGCTAGTGTTTTGATGGAAGTTGATCAGCTGAAGGCACTTCTGGCGTATGTGAAGAACATCGAGGACGAGTTGCAGAAGCACAACGAGTTGAGGGGTGCGATGTTACTTGCTGTGAGTCGGCTACCCCCAACCGAAGACTCCATGCTAACGATGATGCAGTTCTCCTCGCGTCACCCTAACACAACGAAAGCGATGGCGAATTGGGAACGCAAGTCTTCATATCTCCTTCATGAGATAGTCAAATTCAGGACATATGCCGATTGTCTACAGGCAGCGCAGGCGCAAAAGGAGAAAATCTATGCCAGTCGAGCTCCGGCTCGGGAGGTTCAATGCGGAGGGGAAGCACAAGGCGCTAGCACTGAAGCTGCGGCGTGAGACTTGCTCTGTGCTTCGAGCGGTACTTTCCATTCTTGGCAAAAATTAACGATTACGATTGTTGGGCGATAGACCTGTTGTGAATCTTGCACTTCAGCGCCTGCACATATGGGATTCTTGCATACGCTTCATGACCTCGGTGGCTTAGGCGCTGTGCAGCCGACTAGCTTTATTGATTATACACGATTGTACTCCTCCGCTCTATCTACTTGAGAAAGGCACTGCAATTGCAGCTCTACATGCCTGAATGTCCTCTTCCTTCTAATAAGATAGGCTTCATTCTTGCGCACTAGAAATTATAGGGCTATTGATCAAGGCGGTCTCGCAGAGACTCCATTTTGGCAACAAGCAAGGCTGCGGCCGCCGAATCTAGATCTGCTGCGTTGTGACCTCAGAGGCTGAAGACGAGGCGACGAGGCTGCGAGCACAGCCCACCTTTCCTTTTCGACGGGTGTTCTCATCTACATTTTATCTCGATTTCATATCATTCTTAGGTATTGAAGCTGATCTTTTTCTATTCCAGCATGTCATCGAAAGGACGGAAACTTTGAGCCCTACGATTCCCTAGTAAGCTTAAACATCGGCTCAGTCTCTGCGGTTCCAAATGGACCCCCTCTCGATTACAGTGGGAATTCTGACCATACTGGGGGCGGGTGGGCAAGTCTGCAAAGGTCTCCAAAGGCTTACCGCTCTGAGGAACGCGCCTGCTGCTCTTGCTGCCCTGAATAACGAGGTCGCGGACATTCATTGTATGGTGCAGGAAGTTCACGATCTGGCAAGACAGTACCAAGATACATACAGCAGGCCGGTCCATTCAAGCGTCTGCAGAGCACTCGAGAGAGTAAAAGAAACAGTACTGATGCTGGAGCAACTTATTGCTCATGAGCTCACTCAGGTCGATAGCCGCACTGGCCAACTTAAGCTTCAGCGGAGTGCGTGGATGCGTTCAGAGCATAAGGTAAAGGAGCTACAAGAGCGGACGCGCAGTAACAGGATCAATCTGGCGGCAGCTCTGAGTGTTCTAACCTCGTAAGTTCATAAGATAGTTGTTCTTTCTCTCCTCGCAGTAATACGAGCTTTACTCTATAATCCTACCTATCCCAAACTTTACGAAAATGACATCGAAGGAGCCCTACGGCTATGATACCATACCTTCTGTGTTTTGAGTATCCACAAGCAGCTATCTGTTGGTCAAAATATCGATGTCTATTTTCTTGCATGAATCACTATTTGAGAGAGACTTGATTTCGTTGATGATCTCCTAGTTCGCAGTAGAATGATTTATTTCGCCATATCTGGACATTATATGATAAGGCTTCCCAATTTACGGAGGCTGATGTTTGCAAGCTCAACATCCTTACGAGTCGGTCTTCGACTACAAGAATTGTGTATAAGAACGGAGATGCCCTTGTCTCAGGGTAGGCTAGGGGCTGGCGCTTCTGCAAGCGATCAATCGCAGACATTGGAAAATCTCATGAGACAAATTCTCGATCACGAGCATCAAAGGACACATGGTCTCAAATCCTTACCAGATCCCAATCCTCTTCTAAGTTTGAAAACTAGCTCTAAACTGAGTACTACGGAAATTGACACGGAAGAAGATCTAGAACATGAGTATGGTACCGTTCAACCTCGTTCTCCGCCCTTCCGTAGTATACAGCTCCAGCTTGCCTTTACTCGGCATTGTGACCAACGTTGCCGTTGTTCTTGCCATAAACCATGCCACGTACAAAGCCCAAGCATCTTGAATCGAGTCCTCGGCTCTCTCCTTATAGGGTACTATGCAATACCAACGCTAGTCGCCGGCAGTTGTGATACTTTAAGCTGCCTGAACCGTTCGACGGCTACTATAAACGTTATTTACACCTTCCCATACTGGTTCCTGTGTCGGGCAATATCTCTCAATGTGGCATTTTATCAAGGTTAGTCGTTTAGCTATGTGCGCCTCCTTTAAATTCCTTCTGCATGTGATGCTTCTTCGTCTTCAACGTCAAACCGCATTAAAGAAATTGGTGCTCATTCTTTTCCTGTGGGTGTGAGGCGCAGTTCATAGGTCAGGGAGACTGTTTGGCATTTTATAGCTTGCCATCAACTGGGAAAGTCATCTTACTTGCCATTCGAGTCCTTTCAATTTGCAGTCATAGTTCCTGATTCTCAGTTGTGCTAAGCGGTTCCTTTTCGTGTCTGATACTGGATTCGAGTAATATTATAACAAATCTACAGAGGAAACCACAGTAAGCAACTAATAATTAGAAGCAGGTGGCCCCGAACTTTGCCTAAGAGTTCTGAGAATCCGCCCCGTCAGCGCCCCGATAATTCAAGCCGTAGCTCTTGGTCGGCTGTCTCAGGTCAAACGCCTACTATGTGAAGGAGAAGCATCTGTCCTCGACATATCCCTTGATAGAAATCGTTCAGTTTTGCATGTAAGCGCCTGCCCAAACCCGACCGATTGAGATCTTGACCGTCTATAGTATGCTGTAACCGAAGCAGATATAGGTATGATAAACTTCTTGCTTCATGCTGGCGCGGATCCTACCCTTGAAGACAGAACGCAACAGTAGGCAGGTTCCAGCTCTCAACGGGCATGAACAAAGTATTGACGAAAACAAGGAGCCCATTCAAACTGGCTTGGGGAGTCAACTTTCGGTGAGAGAACGCTTAACGAGACTAAGAGAGCTATGCGGAGCCTCTTCAATGATCGATCTTTGCTGGATACGTTTGGATTTACCGACTTGCACGAGGCATACTTAGGTGTCTCCAACAGATCATTTGGCGATCTTTTGGTATCATCTTCTAGAGCAGCAACTGACCAGGTTGATGCTGGGCAAAGGAGTACGCTCTCATGGGCAGCGCAACGGGGCGATCTAGAGACAATTCAGCAACTTCTAAGTCGTGGAGCTGATCCTAACAAAGCCGATCGACGTGGAATGACTCCATTGCATTGGGCGGCTGAGAATGGGGGTTACTATTCACTGAAAGCATTACTGTCCGCTGGGGCAGATGTCAACAGGAAAGACGGCAGGGGCCGGACCACGCTAATGTACGCCGTCATAGTTGGTGATGACGTCAAAACCACAAAGATGCTTCTGGATTTTGGTGCGGATATAGAGTCAAAGGACGACAGTGGAACATCTGCAATCCACATCGCAGGCGCGAAAGATCGTCCCAAGGTGCTGACGTATATTGCAGACATGGGTGGTGACATTAACGGTGACGATCAATACGGTTGTACACCCTTTGCTTATGCTATACTTTACCAAAACTATCAATCATTGAAGGCCCTTCTCGATCACGAAATGTTTGATTGCACTCATACTTCCATTCGCACGCAAGAAAGCATACTTCATTTCGCAGTTCGACAGGGTGATCTTGCAAGTTTGAAGCTCCTTCGCTTTGCTACATTAAAGGGGGTCAATGTAGAAGAACGTGACCAGTACGGACGGACGGCCCTGCGAATCGCTCAGCTATGTAGAGACAACAATGCGAGGTGGTCGGAAGATGAGGTCCAACCACCTGATGAAGATCCAGTGAAATGGTACGCGGCGTTTGTGGAAATTCTCACTAGCATCAGTGACCCAGGAGCGGAAACTGCTTTCGTACAACAAGTCAGGGTTGAGTCGGCGGAAGGCGATGATGCTGAGTCTGCAGAGAGAGGTCAGATAGAGTCCATAGAGATTGAGGAGGACGAAATTACAAAGAACGACGAGAACAAACGCACAAAGAGTGACGAGGAATCAGAAGATTGGCAGGATGCTTCTGAGCTACCAGTACCATGAGATCAACCAAGACAGCATCCGCAGCTCAATACTCAAAGCCTGTCTGTCACTCCCTTACGTTTCTGGTGTGTTAGCTTGAGAGAGCTTTGGAACGAACCAGAACAAGCTGGACTGGTATAGACGGAAATTGTTTGGATAAGACTAGTTCTAGGAGGGAAGGGCCTAAGTGTGCGGTATAGGTACACGGACACTCATTTGACGAAGAAGATTCGAGAAGTCGGAAGTTTTTGTAGGTTTATTTTGTGTTCTCATCTTCAATACACCTTTCGACAATCTGGCCTTGATCTTTTCATCATCTCCAGTTAATGTATGGCCCCAATATACCAAAGCCCCTAACCGGGAAAGCAGGTCATTAGTAGACTGGGGTTGGAATCGCTTTTCAGATCCAGAAGCGCTATCCCCGGATGCTGGAGTACCAAAGGGTGCAAAAGTCAGTGAATAACAGCCGATGGCAAAATACACCAGGTCAACTATTAGGGACCGATCTAGTATATGTATCCAGATTGTTTAGTTCCAGATATTAGTGTTACTTCGCCCAACCTTAGTTGTCAGACAAGAGTCGGGATTGAAAACAGCGAGTCTAATCATCTACTTGGACATTTTCCAGCGAAATCGAGTATCCTATTCATACTTTCTGCACCTTCTGATGTTCAGTCTATATAGCCTGCGCCCCAAGTAGAGACAGTCCAGAGCTAGAGTTCAAGTCCATGTCGTTTCTCTGGTGTGCAGATAGCAGATCCTGAAGTTGAGGAAATCGAAGGAGCCCTATTCTTCATAACCCTAAGTGATGTATCCCCAATCATCAACGGCCTCCGCACGTGATATGACTAGTGCCCGGCCTACACGAGATACGATAAACTACCGTAGGACTCAGAACTTCCCCAAATATCTCATCACCGCATGAAAGATCAAGCCGTGATACATTCTCCACCCACCACGAATAATCAGTCAGTGTTCCATGGGCCTGAAGCCCTAAGCGTCAGGATAAGGGGTGAGTTATCTCCAGAAACCCAATATTTTCCGAGCTTATCGTGCAGCTGCCTTTGAAAAGCCGGCGATAGAACTTTCTTCATTGCGACCGAAGCCCGGCTGACTAAGCAGATTGGAGTCATAATTCCACTTGTTCCGCTCGCTTAAAGAAGCCCTAAGCCTTTGAGTCCCAATTAGGAAATAAAAGACCATAGGCCACAATGCCGGCCATGCTAGAAGATCCGCTGGCCACTACCATATATCGGACATCCGGTGCACCTCCGTATCCAACACCCCTCGCTCTATCCATCCCAGAAAGCATTACCCCCCGTCTCGTCACTCTTCGGGATCGCATAACCACTGCAACCTTGATTCCCTTTTGCCAGGCCTCGGACGTCCCACCATCTCTCCTTTCATATCTCTGCTCCCAAATCAACCTCGAAATCGAAAAAGGTGACACCTACCCTATGAACATTACCATGTCCGTAGAGACTTTTGGCAAGTACTGGTTCCAGAATTTTGGAGCCGTTATGCTGCTGGGAGAGGTGAATGATGTTCAGGCGCTGGAGGGGAGGGTTGATTGGGAGAAGGCGTGTATGGGGAGCTTCTATGTAAAGCCAAATTATCCTGGGAGGAGCAGCCATGTATGTAATGGGGGGTTTTTGGTCACGGATGCGGCGAGGAATAGGGGGGTGGGGAGGCTGATGGGGGAGGGATATTTAGAGTGGGCCCCGCAGTTGGTACGTTAGTTTTCCGTCATTGTCAAAGCGTGCAACGTTCTTTTCGTTTTCAAGAGAACGCAAATTGGAGAGATGAGGAATATCAAATGCTTTCGAGTTCTCAATGTAGAAAATTTCCACCTAAAAATTGCGCTTCAGCTAAAACACATTCGGATTGGCTTCGATTGATCCATCTAGGGCTACACTTACTCTGTCTTCAACCTTGTTTACGAAACCAATGTCGCCTCCTGCCGTATCTGGGACGCCCTTGGCTTCAAACGCATCGGCCGCGTCAAGTCATGCGGAAATTTACGCTCCCACCCCCACACCCTCGTCGACGCCATCATCTATGGCCGCGACCTCGGCCCTGAAGGCGAAGACTTCGTCTCCGAAGAGCGCTTTGACAAAATCAGATTCTACCTCAAGCACGCCAAATACCCCAACGGCGCGGACCGAGCAGAGAAAAGCCGGCTTAGAAGCGCGGCGACGCACTACAAGCTTGCGCCACCCGAGGAGGAGGGAGGGGTGGAGAGGCTTATGCTGAAGGATAAAGAAGTGGTGGCGGATCCGCAGCGGCAGTACGAGATCGCACGGGCAGTGCACAAGGGGCAGCACGGCGGGATCAACAAGACAACGGCGACGATTGCGGAAAAATATCACTGGGTGCGCATCAAAGAAACCGTCAGTCTCGTCATCAAAAACTGCCCCGACTGCAAGGAATCCACCAAACTGCCCTCCTCCGCTTCGACCGGGGGAAGACCTACCTCTGACAATAACAACCACACATCTTCAACCACATCAACAGCATCCTCATCCTCCTCAGCATTGGCGCAACTCCGCCGAGCAGCGCACCAAGACCCCAACAGCATGATCGAGCGCCTTGTCAACTTCGACAACCTCCAATCCCCCTCCAGCACTTCCTCCGCAACCAGCACCCACCACCGCGACTTCTCCGCCGCGCTAGACGCGCAATCCGCAGCGCCGGTAGCACATATGCATCCCCTGCACGCCTACGCCGACATGCCGCTGGACCCGCAGATCATGCAGGACCAGCACTTCGGGAGCGGCGCGGCTTTCGGGGCGCATGAGCATGGCCAGGAGGGGTTTGTCCACCACCACCACCACCACCATCACGATAACCGCGAACCTTTCCTCGAAGGCCCATCCGATCATTCCTACAACCACTGCGTACCCGCCCCCGACCATGACCCCGAACCGGGACACGAGACAGGCTACGGCGGCGACATGGCACTTGACCACGAAGAGGGAGAAACGGGAAGAAAGGTGGATACGAGGATGGCGACGGAGAGGCATGTTAGTAGGGGGGATGAGCCGATGGGGTTTGTGCAGGGGGGGGTTTAGGCGAAGAGGTTGAGGGTGGGAGGTGTGGATGGGAGAGATGATGGAGATGAGGGGGGTGATTTGTTTTGATTTATTTTGATTAATTCGTCTGCTTTACTTATCTACTCTGCTTTACTTGTTTACTTGTCTGTTGGTTGTATCTACCATCTTCTCCTTCACTACTTGATCAACCTATCAAATCAACTGACCAAAACCTCATCAACCTCCCACCATTCCCACCTTACCACATCCTCACGCCATCTCTACATCCCCCTCGTCCCCACCTCCTTTCCTTTTTTTCCATTTCTCAATCCCCCAGTCATTTTATCAAGTTATCATTTTATCGCTTTATGGGCCTCAACACTTACATAGGTAGAGTCATGATTCACGTCCTAACACCATCATTTTCGTCTTCCGATTTCTTCATCTCCCTATCTCCCTATCTCTTCATCTCCCTCACCTCCCTTCCCCATCTCTTCCATACTCACCCCTGCATAACCCATAGTCAGGCTATCATCGACCTTGATACTTGCTACCTGAATGATTGGGAAGCGGGTTTAGGTCCGGGAAGGGTGAGCTGAAAGAAGGGGGGAAGGAAGGGGGGCAAGTGGAAGATTTGAGTGGGGTGGTCTAGGTAAGTGAGGCAGTGGATAGGAGAAAGAATGCGCTTATGATGAAGTGGTGTAGGTTGGTTTAGTCGGTATGGTGCTAATTGTACATGTGCTTTTGTTCGTTTGCGTATTTGGTCGATTTGTCGATTTGTCTATTTAGTATCGGACGCAGCTTGCATGATCTTAGAACTCACTTCTATCATGGACGTATTTCTTCCCACTAAATGAGCGGACTCTTGAACTAATGAAGTCAAGCTATTTCTGTTCAAGGTCGGGCATGTGCAGCCACTGCTTTGCCCTGTGCCTGCCGGTATAAATGTCATTGCATTTCACCGTTTGAGCATTGTTGACCGCAAAAATTATTGTCGTCGAGCGTGGTGGTGATGAGGATCAAATCTGCGTGTGAAATTTATAAAGATCCTTCTGTTTGCAGCCCACTTGGCGCTTGGCGCTCGGCGCTCGTTTTTGACAGAGAGTAGCCTCCAGACAAGCTGTATTGAATCAATATTCAAAAGAGGTACTACAACAGTGTGATAGAGTATTAAGACAGACGCATACTGTGGGAAGAGGAATTGGGGACACTCGAAAACTTTGGGCAACAATCACACCTTCTTCGACCAAGCCAGCGCCACACTCCTGGGCTTCTGCATCTGCAACGTAATAGCGGAAATGGCCGAATCGTTTACCATCTCCAGCAGCTTCTGTCTCCCATCCTCACCACTCCGTCCATCCTTCAGAACAGGACGCACCCTATGCTCTCGAAATAACGTCGCCACAACAGCGACGAATTCCACCTGCGCGAACTTCTGCCCGGGACAGATACGCGGGCCGTCTGCCCAAGGGATGAATTGGCCTTGTGGAGGCTCCATGAGCCCGCCGTTGGGTGTGATCCAGCGGCTGGGCTTCCATGTTAAAGAGTCGGGGCCCCAGAAGCGGGGATTGCAGTGGATGGCTTGGGTGTTTATGTTGATTGCTGTGCTTGGGGGAAGGAGGTGCTGGGTTGACCCTATGATGAGGGTTTGCTCGCGAGGTCCGGTTGTTTTGGGGATGAAGACGATGGAGCCATAAAGACGGAGGGTTTCGTACTGGGAGAGTGTGAGGTCTTTGTTGCTGCTGGGGGTTTGGATGATTTACCATGATTGCGAGGCATCTGTTCAAGTTTGGAAATACGGATTCGTAGCTCTGCTCGATCGGAGCATTCTTGAGCTCTTCGGCCAACCATTCTTGGCATTCTGGATTGGCAGCCAGGAGAACGATGGCAGCCGCCACCGTGTTCGCTGTCGTCTCGTGCCCAGCTAGATTGTAGATAAAGATGTTCCCATAGATCTCGTCATCTGTGAGTCCAAGATTCGATTTGCGGCCACCATTCGTTTCTTTGACTTCATCCGAAGCCTGGATGAGAGCGCTTAACAAGTTGTTATTGCCAGACTTGCATTTTGTGATCGAAGTGCGTTCGGTCTCGAGCAGCTCTTCCATATATTGTTTGAACTCCTTCGCAGCTTGGCCAAGCTTGCGTAACTTCTTGGGGAGTATTGAAACTGTCAAAAAGTCCTTTGGAATGATAGCAAGGGTGACGACGTTGCGCAAAATCAGTGACAGTGCATCTTGATACGGCATGTGATGTTCAAGTGGAAGCTTTTGTACGCCCGCGTTGAAAGGACGTGAAATACCGAACCCAGCACTCGATAAAACATGCAGGGCCAGTCTTGCAGTGTCCTGGACGGTCTCTCGAGTGCCCTCGAGACCCTCATCTACCCAAGACTGTAGCATATCTTTGCACTGTCGTGAAGCCTCGCCCCATACAAGAGAACTGATTCTTTCGTTGAAAGTAGGCGCCGTTAGCTTTCGGTGACGCTGCCAGTCTTCCCCTTCAACCTAAATTGCCACCTTAGCTAAGTATCCATATAGAAATGGTCTCTGCGGCTCCTTACGGTATTTAAGCTGGGGCCGAAGACATCTAATGGCTCTGCAACCTTCTCGTCAATGAGGGTTTTTCATTCTGTCGTTATTACTTACTGTACATGTCAGTAGGCTTGGTATACTCTTTCCTCTTCGATAGCACTATGCGCGCGGTATTAGGGTCGGCAACCCATAACTCGTTACCACTTGGGGTGACCAGTACGAAGACAAGGCCTAACTCGTCATGTAGAGCACACTTGTCCTGAAATGTCCATCCTATGTAAGTGCATCTTGCCCAATTACCCAGGCCAAATGGAAGCATTTCCAAAAACCTGGGGAGTACGGGGAGTAGTTTGAGTGCGAGCATCCATAGAGGATTTAGTGCGCTTAACGGGCTTATTACGATGGGCAAGGCCAGCTTGCGCGCGACCTGGTAATTGAGGAACAACGAAATCGAGGTCCACAAAATCCACGCGATGGTAGCGGTACCGAGAAGGTACAGAAAGGCCATAGTGAAGACAGCTTGGATGATAGGAATGGCTCAAGAAGTACTGAGGTTGCGGGCAAAAAGCTCACACAGCAGCTCAGCGAGGGCAATGCGATTCTAAATCTATTGGGACTATGATCCACCACATCCTCGGTGCTGCATCGTTGGATTAAACAGTACCACAAGGCTGCCCATGCAAAGGTGATCTCATGACACAGAGAGATGTGGTGCGGTCAATGTAGGCAAATCCTGATGGATGAACGAGTTCGTTTCATTAGCTCGGCTACAGCGACGAGGTACCTAACCACCCACGCCCTCCTCGCCGCATCCTTACCTTTTGCCTTCTCAATGTCTGATGTCACTTACTACTTTGAGCATACTGTACCTCATTCACGCCGATCACAAACGACGGTACTCAGCTTTCCATTTGTCTTCCAAGAATGTCGGCCTGCAGGCATTCCCATCGAGCCCCACGCGATTGCAGCAAAGAGTTGACTTGCGTTGCACAGAACGTCAACTTCTGTGGCGGCATGCAAGGCTACGGATACGGCAAGATGCTTTCGAAGATATATACATTACTTATGTTAGTCAAAAACGTGATATCCTTTATTGCATTCTATTATCGTCCTTCACCATCACAGAGAGGACCTCACGCTTGAATTCAAGTCTTTCGATGCGAAGTTTATCCGCGTAGCAACATGACAGCAAACAAGGCGAAAAATAGATCGGACTGCTTTCCAGGTATGTTGCGCAGACCTTTGGAGTGTCGCAGCAAAATTATCAGATGGGCTAAACTCTAGCCAGGCCTCGATTGGAGTTCTTCTTGGAATAGCAATTGTCCTCGCAGCTGGTCGCACGTATATTCGAACATGTATTTTCCGCCGTATCTTCATTGACGATTGCCTATTCTTCCTCGCCACCGTCTGTCTAATCGCTCGAACTGTCATGGTCTACATCGACTGTCCTTACCTATATACCAAGTTAGCGTCGAGTCTGGCATGCGGACTCCACCCTCGGACTTCATTCACCAATTGATCGAGGACCAGAAAACTCAAGATGCTGCTGTTGTGCTCTTATCTGTTACGGTAGTTAGCGTCAAATTCTCCTTGTTTTTTTTTTCCATAGTCTTCTTCGGCGCTTGAAAAATATGATAACATGGTGGTGGTTTGTGTTTGCCGTCCACGTTCCAGCCGCTGTGGTCATGATCTGCTCAAGCTTTATGAGCTGTCCCTACTTTGGTGCACGCGTCCTCCGTGAACAAACTCCCGCGAAGTATTCTATTGAATAGAGGCTGACATATGTCTACTTAGTGACCTGTGTTACTCCTAGTGCCCTTGCCAGAGAGAACGCAGTTTTAGGTACGGAATTGGCCCTTACTTAACATGTATAAATATGTATGCGGCTGACTCTCCTTAGTCATCTCAATCCCCATCCTACTCCTCTGGCGTGTGCGAATCGGCCTTCCCAGAAAACTCGCACTTGGTGCCATCTTGAGCCTCAGCATCCTCATGATTATAACCAGCATCATCAAGATCAGCGCTGGCAACATCATCAACGGTCAAATTGACACCACCTGGGCCGTCTTCTGGCTACAGGCCGAAGCTGCCGTTGCTGTCATGGTCGTTTCCATCAGTGCTTTCAGAGCGCTCTTTATCGTAGACGGCTCGAACGATCGCAAAGCTCCACAGCAATCCCAATCTGCTCGTCGTTGGCCGCAGAGTCGCTCGAAGACTGCTCATGACGGATTGCCCAGTGTATCGTCACCAACCATGTCAGGCATAAAAACGTTGATAGGACACACATCCTCTCGATCGCATCACAGAAACCAATCAATTGAGTCTGAGGGCATCTGCTTACCAACGATTCCCCCTGGGATCCGGGTTACCCATGATATAACTACTGACCGAGTAAGAGAAAGTGTGCCTTTCTCCTATGACCCCCAAGCTGACAGCTCTAGTATGAAATGAATGGGATACACAAACTATCCTACGAGTCCTTTGTCTGACACATCCTTCGAAGTCGGCTACCTCTTCCTCATCATAGTTGTGTTTCGTTAAATAGTTAAATGAGGCAGCAGAGACGCATAAGTTGGAACCCAAACACTAAGTGGAAGTCTATCATTATTATCTCTGTTCGGTATCGAAGTTATATAAGGGAAGCCAATAGAAGTACAACCCCTTATCAATACATATACAAAAAATTGCTCGGGAAAATCCCATGAGTACTTGATTCTACACCAAAACCGAGCGGGTACACATGATCTTAAAATTGCATTCCCTAAATTATCTCCGTCAAAGATATACAAAAAATAAAACGTTTGCTTCAGTTCGCTTCATCACTTTGCTGAACCGCCGTGGTTAGCTCCTCATCCAGTTGCACGGACAGAAAAACTAAGTTCTCTGACCTGACGAGCTCTGATGTCTTCACCAACTACCTCGCTGTTGTTCCTGTGACCGCAGCACTGTTCATGTAGTGTCGAATATGTCCTCCTGACGGTAAAGCTCTTCTGCGATGTTATGGTTCTATCGGCAGCGAGTTGCTAATTATGTCTGATGCTAGAAGAGAGGAGAAGAAATGTATGTGTATCGATAGAGAGCTGTATATGTATCAAAAAGGGGGGCGCAGGTTTGTTGATCCCTAAAGAACAGGCATTCCGACCCATTGAGTTGTGAAAGATGTGTCACAAGCAGAAAAGTGAACTTGTGACATGGATTGATCTCGCCGTCGCTTTGTTCTGATATTCGACCCGCGCAGATTCTCGACTATTCGATCTCGGTTCCCTTGTCTTTCTACTGTCTCTTCTTCTTCCATCTATACATTTGACTGCAATCTGAAGTCGACTCATCGTGACAATATATACAACTCAACAAGAACGAAATTTTGCAAATGCTTGTAGTATAAAATGACAAGAAGATAGATCGTTTTACAAACTGGTGCTTCTGATTGTTTGTTTTCGAAAACTCTCTTTGGCGATAAACTAGTTCATCACACTCTCAGGTTCAACCGCAACACACGTGCGCCTAGAAAAGTTACCAAAAGGCACATGGAACGAACCAATCTTACTATCCTCTATCCTGAGAGCTAGCCTGGGTATCAGTAGTTTTTTACTGAACCTCCACTCCTAGTAAATCCCCCGACTCCCCATTCCCCTTAACCCACCTTCACCAAACCAATGCATCCCCGCCCCGCCTGCTAGAACATCCGCATCTAAACATCCGTCAAGGCGTCAGCACCACCGGGTTGCAGAACAAACAAACGCTTAGCTCACCCTGTACACCATTGTCCAGGCTTCGTAAGAGAGAAGTCAGGAGGAAGTGCACCCCGAGGATGACACCAAGGCCGTAAAGGCAGACTCTGACGCTGCTGAAGACACAGCGACATCTCACGCAGGCTCGGGATCGATATGGCGCCATTAGGAAGTAGCCTGCTCCCAGGGAGGCGAGATCAGATTGAGCCACGATTGATCACCACCGTCTGGATCTTACATATTCCAGCTCCCCTTGTCGTCCTTGTTTTGCGGTTGGCATCGTCTGAAGAATTTTATTAACTCAAGCGGTCGATAATACTTTTGTGCCTCCGAATGTGCTTCCTTGAGATCGAACCGTAACTATTTGCAACGAAATAGCAAGACTACCAGGTGTTTTTGAAGACAGCCGGTATTTACGCTCTTCATGTCGACCGATTGTTTCTTGTACGATGGTAGATCATCCAATCATCAATAGACGGAACACAGCTTTGACGACACTACTTCTCAAAGTTCTACTGTACCTTTCCGCAGAAATCACCTCTTCAAGGATTGGGTCAACCTTTCCCTAAAACTTGATCGACCTCTTCTCCTGCTATTACGCCGTGGGGTTCAGGATGGCGGTATGTAACGTGGTTGCCCTACATTTAATGCGTTATAATAGCCTGTCTGTAGGCGAAGCTTGGCCGAGAAGTTCTCCATGGAGATGAAAAGCATCCATTACCTGTTAGTATTCGGAATAATGATCTGTTCTATTGTCGGATACCAAGGCCGATTTCACGTCTTGCCGGGATACCAAGGATCGCCACTGTGCACAGGCCACATAAAACTATCACTATGTGTATCGAGTTCCGGACGAAGAGACTGTTGAGTAGGTGGAAGATCACCCACTGGAAATTCCACTTTCTCGGGATATGTTGCCCAGGAAAACGAATTGGAAAACACTGGTGATTTAGAGAGGCGCTCGACAGAAGGAACAAGTGTTGATGTTCTCTGGATCGTAGGAGTACGAATATTGTCTGAAGTGGCGGACGGTTTTCGAGGAAGAAATGCCGCCAGCCTCTCTGGAGAACTTGGAAGAACGGGGGAGCCAACGAAAGTCGCTGACTGTGAGAATCGACCAAGTGAGGGAATATTTCTTGGGGATGTGCAAACAGAAGATTTCCGGGTTTCACACGATGCAATAGATGATGGCCGAGAGGGAATAAGGGTAGCCGTCTTCTCAGTAGCAACAACGTGGTTGGGTTTGTGGCTTAGGAATTCCGCGTTACCTGAAACTTTCCGGTATTGCTTTTCGTCCTTGTCACGTAGTTTAAGCGCTACTTCGAGGTCATTGTTGAACTTCTCTCTGTCTGGCACGGACGGGAATTCTAGATTGAGAAATTTGCAAGTCAGATGTTCTATCTTACTGCCGTCTTTGAACATTGGATGTTGGGGCCGACCCAGGATCGAAAGATCCCAGGTCTCTAGTTGGTCCATTTTAACGGAGAATTTCTGGACAGCGAATGTTTCAGGTGAGTCCCCAGAGACTCGGTTTTCTATTACAGATCGGCGGCAAGATGAGGGAGCCTTTTTGCAACGACACGATGTGTCCACCACTCGAAGTCCTTGCTGCACTAAGCGTGTTGTTAGTATGAAGAAAAGCAAAAGTAACTGTCATATGACTTACGTTCGAGAGACAGAAAAGTATATTTTCCCTCTAATTTAGTGAATAAAACCATTCTCGGTAGGTGAGGCTTCACAGCCGCAATCACAGCGTTACCGTTACTGTTCTCAGCAACAGACACGATAGAGCTATCGCAGCGTTGCGTAATCTTTGCCACTGTGGCGTTTGTAGTATTGGTCCGTTGGGAATTACCAGATAGAGATGAGGAAGATGAAGTCGACAGCCGTGAAGGTTCTAGCGATTGTGCTTGCATGCAAGGCAAGGGTTTCCAGAGCCAAAGTTGTAGCCTCGCAGTTCCCTCTAAGACTTTAGAGCCAATCCGGAGCTGTTGCTTATTGAGTGCCCACGTGGCTCTCGGCATATCGTGTACCACTTGGTACCCTAAGTATGCGCGTTGAAAACCGAAGATGTCTGATTCCGATCGGAAATCGAGAATTGTCCCCCCTGTTCCATTCCCGCTACATATTTCCACACTCAAGGTCGGATTCGATGTGGGTATTGCGTACCATGGTATGAGCCGGTCCACGTGAGTATTGACCTTTTCACTCTCTGGCTGAGCTATGCCGGAATCATCCTCCACAGCATTGCGCACTAGTCGCAACGTCGTTGCACTTCTGCGGAAGACGAGCAGATCATGCTTCTGAATCCCAGCAGGCGCTGATAAAGAGATCTCGAGGATTTTTTCCTCCTGACCGCTTTGATCTATCAGACGCTTAGACGTGCTCTCAACTTCCGCCGGCCATATAAGGAACAAGGCCGAGTTCAACTTTGCCAGTTCATTGTCCCCGAACACGACAAGGTCTTGCCGGAGGTACTGCTTAGAAATGCGCTGTTCTACTTGTCCAATTATTCTGGTGTATAGCGAACCAGGTCGTGCCTCCCGATACGGCATGCTCCGTTTCAATGTTTCCAGTATCCATTGTGCCTTGAGTAGTTCCAGATATTGCTCGATTGTTTGCTCGCCAGTTTCGCGGTCGATGAATTGTACTGTGCTCTGTCGGAAATGCCGATAGAGAGCGTCGAACCCCTCTTTCAACGGGAAATGCGTAATATCGGTGCAGACTGGAGGGGGGTTTTTCGCCAACGCACTACAGAACCTAGCAGCTAGCCATTCCGGTATTTCCCCAAAGACAAGCTCTTGCTGCGGTATCAGGTGTTGCTTCATGAGCCACAATATTTCGGCCACATCACCAGCTATATTGGTTGCTAGTCTGAGCTGTACAGGCTCGATGACAAGGTATATTTTCTGGGTATGGAATTGGATCCTTGCCCTGAGATCGTCCACCTTTTTCTGTGTCGAGGCGGCCCACACCACGTTCTGAATGAAACCAGCTCGGTCCCGTTGGAGGGATACATGACGGACCAATATTTCGCGACATTCCGCGAGCGTCGCGGTGAAGTCCCCAATCAGCTCCTGTGATTCGCGTTGGAGAGGGTTTTGTCTTGGGTTGGTATTTGTAGAATCGAAGTCCAGGTCTTCACTTTGGTCGAGGGCCTGTTGCAAGGCATCAGGAAGTTGCCGAAGCCTCTCATCAAGGCGGCGGACGTCTTTACTGAATTGTAAATATTTCGTGTCTAGAACATGCGTAGAAGTCAGTCAGGATGTCGGTAAAGTTGGTCTAAGATCTGCAGTGGGTTAGGGTTAGAGTAGGCCGAGTGCGCTTACCGGCGGAACCGTTCTTGTCAAAGCAATGGTCGTAGATCCACTGGCAGAGCTGGATGCCAACTGCGATGTCGGATGGAGCAAAGCCAAACGACATCCTGCAACTTCGTTCACCAGTTCACCACTTGATGGAGATGAGACTGAGGGCCTTCCAGGCTTTGTAGCCACGTGGAAGGAGGAAGGAAGGAACAAGTGCTGTGGAGGGTCCATCGACATTGCTGGATAGGGCCACCGGGTTTCGGGCTTATCGCATTTCTCGACAGTGTCATAGGTACCTACCCTCGGCGCTGCAGATATGCAGATATTGGCTTGGCTGGACCGTCACATCAGTCATAACTCATAACAGTAAAGGTACTGTAGCCTGTCGTACTGTCAGAGTGTCAGTCTGTCACACGATCAAATCGAACTCTTGGCATCCTGCTACGAATCATCTTCCACAGCCTCACAGTCTCATGCATGCGAAATGCTCGAGATGGCGCCTTCCAAAGACACGAGAATGGTGCATCTGCGCCTTGGCAATACCGACGGCAGCCCCTTCTCGCTTACATAGAATAGAGCTACTAGAGTCATGCCAAGGTTCAAGCTCGATCTCCCATCATTGCTAGCCTTGTCATCAACGCCTACTCAGCATTCAATACGTAGTGAGTCCGCCGAGTCGAGAGCTTCGAATAGAATCATCAGGCTCAGCAGAACGCCACGCCACGCCAGCCAATGCGCGAAAAGATGTCGGCGTCTCCCGCAAGGCTGCGAAGACGCTCAGGCTTTCCGGAGCTTTCTGGAGTAATGTACAAAGCCTCTGTCGCGCGCCGTCGTCGTTCTCGTGTATATTTGCTCCACAGAAGAATACGCAATGGCATCTTTTGATCAGGCAGATTATGACCGCGCGGTCGATGATTTGGATGAGAGCTCTCAACGAATTGACGTAGCCCCCACCGCTCCACAACGCCTAGGGCGCTTTACTGTCGTCTGTCTCGTTCTGAATCGTACCATAGGCTCTGGGATATTTGTCTCCCCAGCCAAAGTTCTGAAGGGGACAGGATCAGTAGGAGCTTCGTTGCTACTCTGGGCTTTCGGGGGTCTAGTCGCAACATGTGGGCTGCTTGTCTGGCTCGAACTTGGTCTTTCTATCCCTTTGCGGTTGATCCCAGGTACTGGCGAGCTGAAAAGCGTACCTAGGAGTGGAGGAGAGAAAAATTATGTAAGTCTTGTTCCTCTTGTCGTTGTGGGAGATCGAAAACCAGTAAAAAAAGCCATGCCAGGCCAAATATACGACTAAGTGGCAGTTCCGATATGGAAATTTGAATTCGATGGTTTCCCAGTGTCTCCTAGCTTGATCGTCTCCTCGCACAGGTGTTGCAATTCAATGCTTATATCACTTCAAGAAAACAACCAGTCTATCATTCAATTTGGATATCTACGAATACGAAATATTGTTTACTGATTTCTGCACCCCTTTGTGTGCCATTTAAAATCATCATGCTGACTATTCGAAGCTTGAATATATATTTCCAAGGCCGAAGTTCTTAGTCACCTGCATGTATGGCATTGTCTTCATACTACTGGGCAATCTATCAGGCAATGCCATTGCGTTCGGAGAATACGTCATGGTCGCAGCAAATCACCCGAGTGCTTCCCGAGCCGATGTCATTGGTCTCGCGATAGCAGCACTGAGCGTAGCGATACTCCTCCATGTCTGCTCTCGGAGAGGTGGCATCATCATCAACAATCTCTTCACGATTGTGAAGGTTTTAATCCTTATAGCCATTACCGTCATGGGCTTTATCAAGGCCAGTGGCCACAAACTTGGCGGAGCAGACAAATCTACCGACAACTTTGACCCGAAAAAGTCATTTCACAACAATCAACGTGACGTAGGGAGTTACAGCGATAGCTTCCTATATATAATCTACGCTTATTCTGGATTTGAGCAACCCTTTTACGTACTCAGCGAGGTGTCTCGACCACGGAAAGTATTTCCAAAATACACTTTGATTGCTATGGCTATCGCCACGACTCTTTTCGTTCTGGTGGACATTGCCTATCTATGCGCCGTGCCGAAAGATATACAGCTTGATAGCACGCAAGACATGGCCACCCTGTTCTTCGCACAAATGTTCGGCCACAAAGGTGCCCAGCGAGTCATGGCTGCTCTCATTGCCTTTTCGATATTGGGTAATATCGTGGTCATGACGTTCACCGCATCGAGAGTCAAACAGGAAATCGCCAAGGTGTTCTCCCGTTCTCTCTGTTCTTCGCGACCGGCCACACCACACCATGGGCGTGGCTCAAAGCGAAATGGCACGCTGGTAGGAATCCTAACGTGACATATAGTCAAGACGTGGACGATCATCTGGAGCAAACTCCCATGGCTGCATTAGGCCTTCACTGGCTCTCATCCGTTCTCTTGATTGCCTTTACGTCAATGCTCGATCCAACAACCTCCTACTCGGTTCTCGTCTCCCTCTACAGCTATGTTGTCATCGTTCTCAATGGCTTCGTCGTCTCGGGCGGTCTCATCTACCTTCATGTAAACAAATCAAGGTCCTGGTCGTCGCAAGCGAGCTTCAAGCCCTGGGTTAAACCTCTGCACGCCGTTATCTACTTTGTAGTCTGTGGTTTCCTTCTGTTCGCCGCCTTCGCGAAACCATCGGACGGCACACCCTACTCCTATTCTGTGAGCCATATTCAATGGTTCATCGTGCCTGCAATTGGGCTCTCCACCTTGGCTTGGGGATCGATTTGGTATTTGGGCCTGAAGTTGGTGATGTTGCAGAAACGGAAACAGTTGGTTGTAACACGCCTTCCGTTTATTGTGCAGGATGAGGAGGATCCGGGGCAATGGGTGCAGAAGTCGGAGTTGGTGGATCATGAGTGGCATACCCGGGTTCCTATGTTGAAGCCGAGTCTTGATGGGCATGAAATGACGTAAGGTCGAGGTTCATGTAAACTTATTGATATGTCTCTTGTAGATGTAGTAATTCATATCACTCTCTGTTGTACTTCCAACTACTAAAGTTCCCGCATGCAGCATTGTTCATTCATGAAAACCAAGCTAAGTACATTGCAAACTCGTCAATCTGTTTACTTCTTCACAACCAATCTTACCTTCTTGAACCAATGTCTTAATGTCAGTCTGAACAAGTTCGTCATTCATTCGAATATATCAATATAGAGCGGAAAGCTAGGAAACTCCAACTGAACTCCACATGGATACCAAAGTGGACACATAGACTTCTTGTTCCCTTCAAGTAGTATTGTCATTTAGCCACGGCCGATTAAAAAGCTTGTACTGTCAGTAGGACTGGGCATAAGAACATATGAAACTGGGTTGATATTGCCGTTCTGGTTCCCAAAATGTCTCTGAGTCTGATAATTGACGTGGTGGTTATCGGTTGTTGTTTGATGATACCTCATGCATACCTTTATATATCGATTCGGTAATACAACTCAGCCCGATGAAGACAATTACAAGAAGAAAGTTTCAAGCACGCATCTCTAGCAGCTTTTGAACCGCTTCGAATGAACACAACATGATAGATACTGCATCATAAGCTTGTGTCATATCGTACCTCAAGGTAGTTTAAGAATCAAAGACACGGTGACATGGCGGGGTGAAGCGAGACGCCTGACGGCAATCGCACAGCGCTAAGTTTGTGCCCCTCGATCGATCAATCACTTTGTTGTTCGAGCAAGAGTCACTTCGACTCAATCAACGCAAGATAACCCCCTTGTGACCCCTTCTTATAAAGCTCCTCTTCCTCGGGCTGGGCCTTTGTGATTCTCCTCAGTTTACGCTCAGAATTGCAATTTGACCTCGAAGAACAGGTCTATACCACGTCCACCGGGTTCAAAGACCGCAAACATGGCACCAGGAGGCAGAGGACGAGGGGGCAAATTTAGCAAGCCGACAAGAGGAGGTTTGATTAGGGTATCTGCTGGCTAGAAGGAGTAATTGCTGACTTTTTACCATAGGTGGTAAGAAGTTTAGCAAGAACCTCACGCCTTTAGACGCAGATGGTAATCCCGTTGGCATGTGGGGGGTAATCAGCCATTCGTATCACACATTGTGGCAAAGCTCACAAAAAACATAGGAACCCCGAGATGCAGCAGAGAAACCTTCATCTTCAGAAGAAGAAGACTCCTCTGAAGAATCCTCCGAAGAAGACCCCGACAAACCCCCCATGACACGTGAACAGCGTCGTGCCGCTGCCAAAGCCAAGAAGGATGCCGCCATCAAGCGCAAAGCCCAAAAGGCAATCAAATCCGGCGACCTCCCATCCTCCGAGTCCGAGGAGGAGGAAGAAGAAGAATCCGACACCGCGCCTGCGAATCCAAACCACACTGCTAAATCCCGTACACAAGCTTCCGCTGCCCCCATCAACCCCGCCGATGCCCCTACTGCAGGCAGCAAGTCTTCAAAATCGACGCCACTATCACAGCTATCAAGGCGTGAGCGCGAGGCGTTACAGGCACAACAGGCGAAGGAGCGGTACCAGAAGCTGCATGCAGAGGGGAAAACGGATGAGGCAAAAGCTGATCTCGCTAGACTCTCGCTGATACGGGAGAAGAGAGAGCAGGAAGCAGCAAGGAAGAAAGCAGAGAAGGAAGAAAAGGAGGAGGCGGAGAAGGCAAGAGTCGCTGAGGCGGACGAGAAGGAGCGGAAGAAGAAGGAGGCTGCGATGGGTAGTGGGCCAGCGAAAGGTGGGAAGAAGAAGGCTTGATAGCAAGCAGGACTATTCCGCAGGTGATAAATAGCAATTACGAAGGCATGTTATGTTGGTTTCTCATGCGAATAAATGCATTTTTGCTTCTGTTGTCACACTTGTGGCATGTCAAAGCGCAAAGAGGTGTCTTGGTGCTTCTACATCATCAATGAAGAATGAGGCCTTTATCAGTTAGGAATAGTAGACCCAGCAACTTCTATGAGTAGTGAAGTTATCTTCTGTAGTCCTTCAATCAAAGACATCAATATCCAGTCGCTACATCCCATGCTCCCAAACAACAAATACACCATAACAACAGCCCCCCCATCAGCTCTCCTACCCACACTACCCCTTCATCCCCCTCCGAATCTCCCACCCACTTCATCCCCACATTCCCCATGAGCCCCCAACCCCTCCCTACAAACCCACACGACAATGTCCCGTCAAACTAAAAGTTCCCCAACTCCACCACGTTTTCAGGAGCGAGAATATGAGGTCGTCAACGCTCTTTGCATTCTTCTTCCCTTCACTTTCCCCTCCATCTACCCATTGTTTGCGTCAGAGCGGGGATGTAGTCGGAGTGAATATGAAGGGGGTACGTTTTATGATGGGGGGAGGAAAGAGAAGAAGGGTGGGATTGGGATTTTTGTGGGGTGAGGGAGGGCGGGCGCTAGTGGGGGGCAGGGGAGCGCTAGGGTTGATTTGGAAGTGTGTTAGTGCGCGAATTGGAACTTCAGATGTGCAACTCCTTTTGTTGTTTTCTTGAGCAAGCTACCAGACATGGCGAACAATCAAGCCGCATTGGATTCTTTGCCAATCGAACTTCTGGACCAGGTAATTGCCTTGCTAAGCAAAGCAGAAATTAAAGCTCTCCGCTTTACATGCCGCCAGCTGCATATCGTAGCATCCAAGAAGATGTTTAAAACGCTGACAATTTCCACCAACCAAGAGTCCTTTGTTCAGCTTTTGAATGTTGCCGGCTCTGGATTTTGGAGCGCTCAAGTACGACACGTTCACTGGGTGCTGCTAAATTCCTCGGACGATACCGT